>WNGA01013542.1_pt1 | contig 10419 bp, 9 predicted proteins | sample 5400061 | NCBI WGS metagenome assembly WNGA01 (sample SAMN13153366, study PRJNA577476) | soil metagenome | isolation source: 100 cm soil or saprolite under grassland replicate 2 | place: USA:California | collected 2016-06-15
CCGTCGACGAGTGCTGCGTCGAGGCCGAGCGTGAGGGCGCGCGCCGCGCGATCAAGCTGAGGGTCTCGGGCGCGTTCCACAGCCCGCTCGTCGAGCGGGCCACGGAGCGACTCAAGCCGGCGATCGAGCGGGTCAGCTTCGCCGATCCGGTGACGCCGTTCATGTCCACCGTGACCGCGAAGATCGAGGACGCCGCGCGGCTCCGGACCCTCCTCGTCGAGCAGCTCACCGCGCCGGTGAAGTTCACGCAGGCCGCTCGCGTGCTGATCGCGAACGGCGTCAGCGTCTTCGTCGAGGTCGGGCCGGGCAACGTGCTCAGCGGTTTACTGAAGAGGATCGACCGCAGCGTCAAGACGATCACGGTCAACAATCTCGCGGACCTCGACAAGCTCGAGGACTCACTTGCCAGCCGGTAAGGCGTTCGCGGCGCTGGACGGGAAGAACGCGCTCGTGACGGGCGCCTCGCGTGGGATCGGACGGGCGATCGCGACCGAGCTTGCAGAGGCCGGTGCGACTGTCGTCGTCGGCTACAACTCGGGCCGCGAGGAGGCGGAGGAGCTCGCAAGCCAGGTCGGGGGCCGCGCCGTCCAGGCCGACGTCTCGTCGGCCGACGATGCGAAACGGCTCGTCGAGGAGGCGGGCGAGCTCGACATCCTCGTCAACAACGCCGGCATCACCCGCGACGGCCTGCTTGCACGGATGCCTGACGACGACTGGCGTGCGGTGCTCGAGACGAATCTCTCGTCGATGTTCTACACCTGCCGCGCCGCGTGCCGGCCGATGATGAAGCGGCGAGGCGGCGCGATCGTGAACATCTCGTCGATCGTAGGTGTCCACGGCAACCCGGGCCAGACGAACTACGCCGCCGCGAAGGCCGGGATCATCGGCTTCACGAAGTCGCTGGCGCGGGAGCTGGGCAGCCGCGGCGTGCGAGCGAACGTGGTCGCGCCGGGGTACGTACACACGCGCCTTACCGACGTGCTGCCCGAGGAGCTTCAGGACGCGATGGTGCAGAACACGCCGCTCGGACGGATCGGCACGCCGGAGGACGTCGCCTCGACGGTACGCTTCCTCGTCTCCGACGAGGCCTCGTTCATCACGGGCGAGGTCTTGCTCGTGGACGGCGGCCTGGGAATCTAGAGCTTATGAACTCGAACGGACGCAGACGTGTGGTCATCACCGGCCTCGGGGCCCTCACGCCCCTGGGCAAGGACGTCGACTCGACCTGGGCGAACCTGCTGGCCGGCAAGTCCGGCGCCGGCGAGATCACGCAGTTCGACCACACCGACTTCCACGTGCACTTCGCCTGCGAGGTCTCGGACTTCGACCCGGTCGAGTGGATCGACCGTAAGCAGGCGCGGCAGATGGACCGGTTCGCGCAGCTCGTCGTCTCGGCGGCGCGGATGGCGGAGAAGGATGCCGGCATCGACATCGCCGCCGAGCCGGATCGGGTCGGGGCTTCGGTGGCCACGGGGATCGGCGGGCTGAAGTCGTTCCAGGACTGTCTCGACGTACTCCGCGACAAGGGGCCCGACCGTGTGAGGCCGTTCGCGATCCCGGCGATCATCCCGAACATGGGCGCCGGCTGGGTCTCGATGGAGCTCGGCACGAAAGGGCCGCTCTCGTCGCAGTGCACGGCCTGCGCCGCCTCGAACATGGCGATCGGCGACGGCATGGACGCAATCCGGCTCGGCCGGGCGGACGTGATGCTCTGCGGCGGCACCGAGGCGCCGATCACGCACGTCGGCATCGCCGGGTTCGCGGCGATGCGGGCACTCTCTCGACGCAACGACGATCCCGAGCGCGCGTCGCGTCCGTTCGACGGCGAGCGCGACGGGTTCGTGATGGGCGAGCCGGGTGCGATCCTCGTCCTGGAAGAGCTCGAGCGCGCGAAGGCGCGCGGCGCGAAGATCTACGCCGAGGTGCTCGGCTACGGCGCGTCCTCGGATGCCGCGCACATCACGGAGCCGGATCCCACCGGGGTGAACCCGGCGCGGGCGATGCAGATGGCGTTCGAGGACGCCGCGATCGATCCGGCCGAGATCGGCTACATCAATGCGCACGGCACCTCGACGCCGCTCGGCGACGCCGCGGAGACGCGGGTGATCAAGCTGGCGGTCGGTGAGGAGAACGCCGCCAAGATCCCGATCTCCTCGACCAAGGGTGCGACCGGCCACTGCCTCGGCGCGGCGGGCGCGGTCGAAGCGATCTTCACGACCCTCGCGGTCTCGCAGGGCATCCTGCCGCCGACGATCAACTACGAGTTCGAGGACCCCACCTGCGACCTCGACTACATTCCGAACGTGCCGCGCGAGGCGCCGGACATCAAGCTGGGCGTCTCGAACTCGTTCGGCTTCGGCGGCCACAACGCCTCGATCGTCATCGGCAAGTACAGCGAGTAGCGGCGCCACCGCTGGTTCGCTCACGGCCGCTGTCACTGAGACCCTAGGGAGTTCGTTTCTCGCGAATTCGGCCGGGGCACCCCATCCCACCACCCACTGCCGATCCTAGTCAGAAAAATGTGACGTGTCCGTCACGACTTCGTGCCAAAAGCGTGCCAACTTGCGCACAGTCCCGAGGAAAGCCGATAGGGGCGGCCGCTGGGCGCGGACCACCCCTATCGAGATCAGTATCGGCCGTACCGCACCCCTCCGCATTCCTCGTATTGGAGTGCTTCGCGTACGCAGCTCGGAGCGAGACCCGTCAGTGGATTAGATTGCGCCCATGAGCTACGGCTGGCCGGTGGAGCCGTTCGACAAGCAGCATGCTGTGCGCGGGTTTTTCTGCGATCCGCGGATCGGAGCCGAGGGAGGGAAGTCGTTCCATTTCGGCGTCGACGTGTCAGCGCCGGATGGGACGGCGGTCTTTGCGGTCGAGGCCGGGACGGTCCGCTCGGAAGGCACTCAGAACATCGCAGTCGTCGCGTCGGACGGGCATTCGCACGGCTACTGGCACATCGTTCCGACGGTGCGGCCGGGCCAGCGGGTGGCGAAGCATGCCCTGCTCGGCCACATCGCCAGGACCTGGGGACATGTCCATCTGGCCGAGCGGCGGAGCGGCAAGTACTGGAACCCGCTGCGCGCAGGCGCACTGACCCCGTTCGAGGACTTTGGCGCTCCGGTCGTCGACCGAATCGTCGCCGAGCGCGGAGGAACGCAGCTGGATCCCCGTGTGCTCACGGGCGTGGTCAATCTGCTGGCGATCACGCACGACAACCCGCCGATCTCCGCCCCGCCTCCGTGGAAGAACATGCCCGTGACGCCGGCGCTCCTGCGCTGGCGGCTCGTCCGCGACGCACGCGAGGTCGTGCCTTGGCGAGTCGCGGCCGATTTCCGCAGGACGTTGATTCCGAAATCTCGCTTCGGCGAGATCTACGCGGCCGGAACGCGCCAGAACCATCCCAACGAGCCGGGTCTCTATCGCTTCTGGCTTGCCCGCAACTGGAACACGCGCGAGCACCCTGACGGCTCCTACCGGCTCGACGTCGAGGTGGCGGACATCCGCGGCAACTCGTCTCGCGGCCACCTCGAGCTCGTGCTCGTGAACGAGGAGCTGTAGACCGCTCAACGAGACGAGGCCGGCGTAGTGCCGGCCCCGTCCAACACCTGCTGGCCCGCGTCTACTCGTACTGGAGCGCCTCCAGCACGTTCAGCCTGGCCGCCCGGCGCGCGGGGAAGATCGCCGCCAGGGTGCCCGCCACGATCGCGACGATCGTGAACGCGACGAGCGACTTGACCGGCACCGCGAACCCGACGCCGTACTTGCTGAGCGCCTGGGCCACCGCGGCAGCCAGCCCGACGCCGAGCGGGAGCCCGAGCGCCGCGCCGATCAGGGCGGTGACGATGCTCTCGTGCCGGATCATCCGCCGGGTCTGGCGGCGGGTGAAGCCGATCGCCCGGAGCATCCCGATCTCGCGCGTCCGCTCGAAGACGGAGAGCACGAGCGTGTTGACCATCCCGAACAGGCTGACGATCACCGACAGCCCGAGCAGTGCGTAGAGCATGCTCAGGATGTCCGTCAGGTCCTTCGTCCGGTCCTCGACGAACTGGCTCTTCGTCAGCACCCGAGCGTCCGGGAAGGCTGCGAGCACCTGCTCGAGCTCGGCCTTGGACGAGCCCGACACGAGCGTGAAGAAGTCGGTCGGTGTCTCGTAGATGCGGTCGAAGAGCGCCCGGTCGACGACGACGGCGCCGAGCAGCGGGTCGAGCTTCGGCGGGGCGTAGATGCCCTCGACCGTGACCTCGACCTGCTTCGACGACGCGCTCGTCAGCGTGAACGTGCTTCCGATCGTGAGACCCTTCTCCTGTGCGATCCGAGCCTCGACGATCGCGCCATTTCGCCCGAGCGAGGAGAGCGTGGCGTCGGACCCGCGCTTCCAGGAGAAGTCGTACACGCTCCCGATCGTCTTCGGGTCGACGCCGTAGACGTCGACGTCGTCCTTCCCGAGCAGGCCGCGGTCGTAGCGAACCGCGGAAGCCACGGCGCCCGGCACCCGCTCGACGGTTCGGCCGACGTTCAGCGGAACCGCGTCCCACTGCTCCTGACCCAGCACGACGTAGTCGCTCGACAGCTGCTTCTTGACTGCGGTCTGCGCCGAGCTGTTCAGGCCGTTCGCGAGCACGCCCACGAAAGTGACGAGGGCGAGCCCGATCATCAACGCGGCCGCGGTCGCCGCCGTCCGGCCCGGGTTGCGGAGCGCGTTCTCCCGCGCGAGCCGGCCGGAGGTGCCGCCGAACCTGACCGTCACGAGCGTGATCAGGGCGACGAGCGGCCTGACGAGCGTCCCGGCCGCCATAGCGGTTCCGACGAACAGCACGAGCGTGCCCGCGCCGAGCGCCACGGCGCGCTGCAGCATCGGGATGCCGTCGGCGAAGAGCCCGTAGCCGAGCGAGCCGGCTGCCAGGCCGAGCACCGCCAGCGACCAGACCGGCGACCGGCGCTTGCTCGCTTGCGTCGCGCCCTCGCGGACGGCCGCGATCGCCGGAACGCGGGTGGCACGCACGGCCGGGACGAGACCGGCGAGCACCGTCACGATCGTTCCCGTAGCAAGCGATACGAGAACGGTGTGACCGGCGATCACTGTGTCGGCGCGGGGAAGCCCTGCACCGACGGCCGTCAGGAGCGCGATCAGGCCCTTGGCGATCCCGAGCCCGGCGACGAACCCGAGCGCCGATGCGATTAGCCCGGTGACGAACGACTCGAGAACGACGAGCCGGAGCACTTGGCGGCGCGAGGCTCCCAGCGTCCGCATCGTCGCGAGCTCGCGCGTCCGCTGCGCGATCGTGATCGACAGGGTGTTGAAGATCACGAAGCCGCCGACGAAGAGCGCGATGGCTCCGAAGCCGATCAGGATCTTCTTGAAGATCCCGAGGAACATGTCGATGCCCTCTTTGTCCTTCTCGGCCTGCTCTGCCCCCGTCTGGACGGTGGTCGTCGAGGCGGGGACGATCTCGCGCAGCTTCCGGACGAGCTCCTCGTCGGAGACACCCCGCTTGGCCGCGACCGAGATCGCGTCGAAGCCGGACTTGCCGAGGAGCTTCTGCGCGGTCTGGACGTCGAAGACTGCGAAGGTTGCTCCGCCGAGCGAGTCGACCTCACCGAACTTGGCGATGCCGGCGACCCGGAAGTGGTGTACCGGCCCACCGATCGCAACGCGGATCGGGTCGCCCACGAAGAATCCGTGCTTGGACGCGACGGTCTTGTCGATGACGACCTCGTCGGGCCTCGCCGCCCAGCGCCCGGACACGAGCTTGAGCGGATTGAACTGCGGATACGCGGGATCGACGCCGACGCCGAAGGTCGGGCTGCCGTTGCCGCTGATCGCCTCGCCCTGCTTGTCGAGCAGGGAGGCGGAGTTGCCACTGGCGTTCAGGTCGAAGATCTCGCCGGCCGCGGCCTCGACCTCCGGCACCGCGCGGACGCGGGTCAGCAGGTCGCGCGAGACGAGCGCCTTGCTGCCCTGCTGCCAGTCGGTGGCGGCGCGGCCGCTGACGACCGCGTCGGTCTGAGCGTACGAGCTCGCGAAGATCGAGTCGAACGCCTTCGAGATCGTGTCGGTGAGGACGAAGCTGCCGCTCACCATCGAGACGCCGAGCACGATCGCCAGCGCCGTCAGGATCGTGCGGAGCTTGCGGGAGAGGAGACTCTTGAGCGCCGCGCGTGTCATCGCAGCGTCACCCCTTCCAGCGTCGCCAGGATCTGGTGCCGGCTGGAGCGGCCGAGCTCGCGCTCGATCTGCCCGTCGGCGAGGAAGAGGACGCGGTCGGCGATCGTCGCCGCGTTCGCGTCGTGGGTGACCATCACGATCGTCTGGCCGAGCTCCTCGACGCTGCGGCGGAGCAGCGCGAGGATCTCGCCGCTCGTCTGGGAGTCGAGGTTGCCGGTCGGCTCGTCGGCGAGGATGACCGTCGGGCGTGACACGAGCGAGCGGGCGATCGCGACCCGCTGCTGCTGGCCGCCGGACAGCTCGGACGGTCGATGCCGCCCTCGCTCCGAGAGGCCCACGTCGGCCATCAGCTGGTCGACCCACTTCCGGTCGACCTTCTCGCCGGCGATCGAGAGCGGCAGGAGGACGTTCTCCTCGGCGGTCAGCATCGGCAGCAGGTTGAAGAACTGGAACACAAAGCCGATGTGCTCGCGCCGGAGCTTCGTAAGCGCACTGTCGGAGAGACCGGAGACCGGAGTGCCGCCGATCACGACCTCGCCGCTCGTCGGCTTGTCGAGGCCGGCGAGCAGATGCATCAAGGTCGACTTGCCGGAGCCCGACGGCCCCATCACCGCGGTCAGCTGACCGCGGCCGATCTCGAGCGAGACGCCTCGGAGCGCGTCCACGGCCGTGTCGCCGGAGCCGTAGCGCCGGACCAGCTCGTCGGCGACGACGACAGGTTCCGGCTTGGAGAGCAGCACACGCTCGTCTGCGAGTGCGAGTGCGGGGTTCATTGCTGTTCCTTTCGTGGAGTTCATGTGTGTCTCCAAGCTACGAAGGAAGGGCCGCCGCGGCGTCGGCCCCTATGGCGATTTGGCGTCATCCCAGCTGCCGATCTCGCGACCGACCCGCGTCATCCTTTGGTCGCACTCGCTAGTGCGTTCGGATGAGGAGCGCCACACCCGGCAGCGGCCGCGCGCCCGGCTCGAGCAGCGGACTCGGGCGGTCGAGCAGGTACCTGTCCAGGAACGCGCGGACGTAGGCGCGCTGGGTCGCAATCGCGCGGGCAGGATCGGCCGCGCCGACCGGAAACTCGCGCCGGATCGCCGGCGAATAGCGCGCGAGCTGGGGGACCAGCGCCATCAGATCGGTGAAGCCGAGGTGGCTGACGCCTGCGAAGGTCGCGCGGACGAGCGGGCCCCGCTGACTCCGGTCGAACCGGATCAGGCTGAGGTCGTGGCTGCCGTGACCGGGCGCGAGGGCGATCATGAACGGGCGGTCGAGGCCCTCCTGCACGACTCGGCCGCGGAGCGAGCCGTCGAGGTTGACACCTGCGCGGACGCGCCGCTCCACGAGCATGAGCGAGCCGGCTGTGGCGCCGCCGAGCGAGTGGCCGACCATGGCGATCCGCTCGAGGTCGAAGGCATCGGCCAGCGGGAGCCGCGCCAGCCGGCGAAGCACGAAGCGCGCGTCTGCGAGGCGAACCTGCAAGACGCGGCTCACGTCCGCCTCCGAGCTGATCCCGCTCGGCATGACGAGGCGCCCGCCCGGGAAGACGACCGGCACCTCGTAGGTTTGCTCGATCGCGACGACCGCATAGCCGTGGCTCGCGAGGTCCTCGGCGAGCAGCGTCTCGAGCGCGACCGGGACGCCGAGACCCGGCGAGAGCAGAACGACCGGGTGTCTCCCGCGCGTCGGCTCCGCGCCCGCGTAGGCATGAGTCCGGAGGTCCGCCAGCAGCCCGGCGGGCACGTGCAGGTCGCGTCCGGCGGCGTCAGCCCGGTGGCGTCGCGCGCTGAAGCGCCATGTCGGCGACCTGTTGATCGTTCTGCTGCTGGTCGGCAGCGAGCTCGAGATTTGGCTCTCGGACACGTCCGGGCCGAGGATCCTGCTGACGGTCGTGGCGCCGGTGCTCACCTTGCCGCTGTTGCTCCGGCGACGCTATCCGGCCGCCGCCCCTGCGTTCGTGCTCGGCGCTTCGGCGATCCTGTCGATGTTCGCCGGCGAGCTCGCGCAGTACGCGCTGGGCGCGCTGAACCCGCTGTTCGCCGTTTGGTGGCTGGCGGATCTTCCCGAGCGTCGAGCAGCACGGGCAGGGCTCGTGCTGGGTGTCCTCGTCGCGCTCGTTCTGACGCTGAACAATCCGAAGCGGCACGTCGGCGACTTCGCGGCCGCGCCGATCGCGATCGGCGTCGTGTGGCTGGCCGGCTCCTTCTTCAGCGGGCGTGTCCGGCGCGCGCGGGAGCTGCGGGAGCGTCTCGAGCGGGCCGATCGGGAACGTGAGCTCGCCGTCGCGGAGGAGCGCGCGCGGATTGCACGGGAGCTGCACGACGTCGTCGCGCACTCGGTCAGCGTCATCGTCGTGCAGGCGGGTGGCGTCCGGGGTCTTCTGCGAGACGACCAGGAGCGGGAGCGCGACGCCCTGAGGTCGATCGAGCAGACGGGACGCTCGGCGCTGACGGAGATGCGGCGGATGCTCGGCGTCCTGCGCACGGAGGAGGAGGCGACACCTGCGCTCGCTCCCCAGCCGGGTCTCGCGAGCCTCGACCGTCTGCTCGAGCAGGTGCGCGCCGCCGGGCTCGACGTCGCGCTGCAGGTCGAAGGCGAGCAGCGCTCGGTCCCGCCCGGCGTCGACCTTTCGGCGTATCGCATCGTCCAGGAGGCGCTGACGAACTCGCTCAAGCACGCCGGGCCACAGGCCCGGGCCGAGGTGACGGTCCGCTTCGGCGACCGCCTGCTCGAGCTCGAGATCGTCGACGACGGCGTCGGCCCGAGCGACGGAGACGGGCTCGGCCACGGTCTCGTGGGCATGCGTGAGCGAGTGGGCCTGTACGGCGGCACGCTCGAGGCTGGCTCGGGCGACGGCGGCGGGTTCTCGCTGCGCGCGGCGCTCCCGTGGGAGAAGGAAGTGGAATGAGTCTGCGCGTGCTCGTCGTCGACGACCAGGCGCTTGTCCGCGCAGGCTTCCGGATGATCCTCGACGCGGAGCCGGGGATCGACGTCGTCGGCGAGGCGGCCGACGGCGGCGAGGCGGTGCGCGCCGCCCGCGAGCTCGAGGTGCTGCGGCTCCTCGCCCGCGGCCTCTCGAACGCCGAGATCGCCGGCGAGCTCTACGTGAGTGAGACGACCGTCAAGACCCACGTCGCCCACGTGCTCCAGAAGTGCCGCCTCCGCGATCGCGTGCAGGCGGTCGTACTCGCGTACGAATCAGGCTTGGTCGAACCAGGCTGCGCATGAACGCGCCACACCCGATTTCGACTTGCCGCAACGGGGCGCGGCCAAAACCGGCGGCGTCTGACCCCACCGCTTTTGGACACGTCCGCTTGGGCGGCGCCGTCTGACTAGGCTTTCCGTCTTGGCTGCACGCTGGGCGACTTTCGACTGCTACGGGACGCTCGTCGACTGGAACGGCGGGATCCGTCGCGAGCTCGTCCGGCTCTTCGGCGTCGGCGCGGCACAGCGGCTGCTCGAGCGCTACCACGAGCTCGAGCCGGTCGTCCAGAAGGAGGGCTACCGGAACTATCGCGACGTGCTCACCGAGACGCTCCGCCGCCTCGCAGCCGCGGAGAGCCTGACGCTTCCTGCGGCAGAGGAGGATGCGCTCGCACGCTCGCTCCCGTCCTGGGACGTCTTCCCGGAAGTCCCGGCCGCGCTCGAGGAGGCCCGCCGGCGCGGCTGGCGCCTCGCGATCCTCTCGAACACCGACCGCGACCTGATCGCCGCGTCGAAGGAGCGGATCGGCGTCCCGTTCGACGAGACGGTCGTCGCCGAGGAGATCGGCTCGTACAAACCGGCGCACGGGCACTGGGACGAGTTCTTCCGGCGCACTGCTGCCGACCGGGACCGGCACGTTCACGTGGCTGCGAGCCTCTTCCACGACGTCGCGCCGGCGAACGAGCTCGGTCTGCTCTCGGTCTGGATCAACCGGCTCGGTGAGGTTCCGGGTCCCGCACCGACCCGCGAGCTTCCGAGCCTCGCCGGTCTCGCCGAGGCTCTTGACGAGCTCGTACCGGTGTGAAGATTCGGCCGGTAGCCGACGCGGACGTCCCGGCGCTCGTCGCGCTCATGAACGAGGCGACGCCCGCGTACCCGGTCGACGAGGCGGAGCTGCGTCTGTGGTTGACGAGCCCGACCGGTGAGACCGAGTTCGCGCTGCTCGCGGACGACGCGGGTGAGCCGATCGGGTACGTCGACGTGTACGGCGCCGAGAGTGCTCCGGATCGGGCGTGGCTCGATGCGCGGATCCCGGCTCGAGCAGCCAGCGACGAGACGAT
>WNGA01014363.1_pt1 | contig 10418 bp, 9 predicted proteins | sample 5400061 | NCBI WGS metagenome assembly WNGA01 (sample SAMN13153366, study PRJNA577476) | soil metagenome | isolation source: 100 cm soil or saprolite under grassland replicate 2 | place: USA:California | collected 2016-06-15
TTTCCCTCAAACATTCTTTGCCATTCATAACGGGTAAGTTCAAATCCATAAATATGTAATGAGGTTTTACAATTGCATTCTGCAGTAATTGCAATGCTTCTTTACCGTTAGAAGCAGTAATGCAGCGATAACCTTTATTGATTTCATATACGGAAAATAACCACAAATCATCGGGGTCATCATCTACAATCAACAATGTAACCTGCATACAATAGATTATAGGGTTTAACAAAAACTAACTTCCCTAAGGTTAAACAACAAACAGCAGTTTATCGGGACAATTGGAATTTAATGATAGAAGGACGAAATAAAAGGTTTAAATTGTTTCCTTTAATCGGGTTCAAACGTAGGCATTTATATTTTCCATCTTTTACAAAAACCTGATTGGGATAAATAAAAACCTTTTGGCAGCAAAAGTAATATTGAACATACAAAAATAAAGTTCCTTTTAGGCACAGGTTGGCGGTAAATGATGGAGATTTATTATTGCTCTGTGGTGAGATTAATAGTTTGCATTGAAAATAAAGCTTCTTTCAGCTTATCAATATGTCTTTGCAAGTCTTCCCTTTTTTGACGATGATCTTTTGATATTCGTATAAATCCCTTTCTTATTGCGTCTTCGTTGCTTCCATATTTTCGGCTTGCTTAACCAGCAGATCACTTTCAGTATAAGAATGACCTGTGAAGCAACGATACCTCCGTAATTTTTCGTCGGTAATTTCCCAAAGACCACCACCGCAATCAGGGCAGCTATATACGCTTTGCTCACCAAGCTCTTTTACATTATCAATACCAATAGCTACTTTTTCCGCAATCTCATTCTCTGCTTTTATATCATCAGGAACGTGAAATTCCTGCTGCACCGGATTGCTTATTATTTCTGCAATAACATCACCAATCTCCACAAGAGAAATAACAAAATGCACTTCCATATTATTAAGCACAGAAAGCGGCATATCAGGATATTCTGCTTCATTGGGATCCTGTGCGATGCAGACTCCGCCGCATCTTTTAATGGCAAGCATGCCCGCAGTGCCATCATCAAGGAAGCCGGTTAATATAATGCCTATTGCTCTTGTATTGAATGCAACTGCAGCAGAACGAAATAATACATCAATAGAAGGTCTCCACCGGTTTTCGAATGCACCTTGCCCAATTACAATGCTATCTTTTTTCACCAGCAAATGCCTGTTGGGTTGGGCAATATAAATAAAGCCTTTTTGAATTTCTTCGTCATTCACTGCCTTTTTGCATGTTAATGAAGTATATGATTGTAGTCGCTGAACGAGATAATCACCAATTGCTGTATTTGATAAATGCAGTACAATAAAAACTGCAATGTCCATATCATTATTCAATTGACCCACCAATTCAGTGAGAGCATTTAAACCTCCTGCGGACGCACCAATCACAACCGCAAAAGCTGGCTGGTTATTTATATTAGTTTGCATTAATGCATTTTGCTGCAAATGTGATGCCTGCAAAATTTTTTCAGAAGAGATTCTAATTATGGTGAAATAAAAAAGCCGCCAAGCAAAAGCCCGGCGGCTGAAAGTGGAGAACAGGGGAGTCGAACCCCTGACCCTCTTGCATGCCATGCAATATTTTTACTGCCCAGAAATTGAACTCTCATTTTATTAATTATAATTTGAAACTCAATACAGATAAACATTTCAGCAATTTTTTATTTATCAAATAATATCAAAGAAACTCATCTGTTAGTTTTAAATTAGTTTTAAAAATACCAAAAAATAGCATTCGCACGCAAGTGGTCACACAAGCGATACTTTGGAAGTATCATAAGTTGAAGAATGGAGCTTATACGGTAAAAGTGCGTATTACCAATTACAGAAATGTTGAGTATATAAACACTAAACTTACGGTTATCAGTCATGGACAGAAGGAACAGAAACATCAATAGAAAAAAAAGAGCAGGATTTCTAAGATAATATGAATTGAAGATGAAGACAGTGGCAGGACACTTGTATACATAAAATCATTTTCAATTCAAAATTAATTTAAATGCAAAAAGTAGTTTTCATTTTACTGCTTGCTTTTTATTCAGCTATTGCATGTGGGCAATTAAGATCAATACAGGAAAAGCTCGGTTATCCCAAAGATGCAAAACTGGTAATCATTCATGCAGATGACCTTGGAGTAACTAATTCAGAAAATGCAGCTTCCATATGTGCAATGGAAAAAGGTTGTGTGAGTTCTGCAAGCATTATGGTTCCATGTCCGTGGTTTCCTGAAATTGCATCGTATTCACCGGCTCACCCGGATGCTGATCTTGGCTTACATATCACATTAACCAGTGAATGGAAATATTATAAATGGGGACCGGTAACGGCAGCGGCAAAAGTTCCTGGGCTGGTAAATAAATATGGATTTTTGTATTCCACCGTGGACAGCGTTTCGCACAGTGCCACCGCTGCCGAAATTGAAACAGAAACCCGCAACCGGGTAATCAGGGCCATGCAGTTCGGCATGAATCCAACACATCTTGATGCCCACATGTTCGCAGCATTTAGCCGGGTTGATTTTTTAAAGGCGTACATCAAAATAGGACATGAGTTTAAGATTCCTGTTTTTATTCCAAGATTGCTGGACACTTCACTAAAAATAAAATTAGATACATTGGTATCAGATAAAGATGTGATTGTGGATTATATATTATCAATGTCACCGGAGGATTTTAAAAAAGGTTCTAAAAACTTTTATATCAATAGTATCAAACACATTAAACCGGGCCTTACCTATTTTTTTATCCATACAGCTTATGATAATGATGAAATGAAAGCGGTAACCACCGGCTTTACTGACTGGGGTTCTGCATGGCGTCAGCAGGAGTATGATTTTTTCTCTAGCCCTGATTGCGCAAAAGCCCTGAAAGAAAATAATATTTATATAATCACCTGGAAGGAAATAAGGGATAAAATTACAAGGAAATAAATATAGATTTTTTAGCTAATTGCTTAATGTTCCTTTCAAAAAGCCGATTGCTTCTGTTATTAAACCGTCTTTAACGGTCATAAGATTGCAACCTTTCACCGAATTTTCATCCCCGGTTCCCCAGCGAAGCCGCCAGATAATGATTGCTTTTTCTCCCATAATTGTAATTTCCTCGGGAGCGAAATCTGTTTTTGCTTCAATAAGTCCTTTCCCGAAATTAAGGGATGCCCCCGTCCAACTGTCTTTACGCCGTTGGGGGTGCCGGCATGGCAGTTTCCATAATACAGTCTTCTGCTATGAGATTGTCAAGAAGCGAAACATCGGGAGCGGGAAGGCCTCATTAAACCTGCTTATGACTTTCTCTGTTACATGGTCAATAGAATTTGCTTTTACTCTTTCCAATTTTTAGTTGATTAATAATTATAGTTATCGTATTTCTTAAAATAGTTTAATTAACACAGCATTAAGGTGAGGTTCTGTATCACTCAACGATTTTTCTTTTAAGTTAATTCATTATTACCAGGTTCACTGAGAAACTGCTATTTACTTGCCAAAAATTTAGTAATCTTTAAAGTCATACTTCTCAAAGAAAATCTCGGTGCATTTGCCAAAATTTTATTTTGCAGCCCAATAATTACAGTTCCTTTTCCTTTTAGTAAAGCATCAACACCTTTTCTAGCTACTTTCCGGGGCTCGGAAAGTTTTAAGCGTTTGTAGGTCTTTGTTTTCATCATTTCTTTTGTAGTAAATTCAGAATCAGTAGGCCCGGGGCATAATGCAGTAATGGTAATTTTAGTATTCGATAATTCCGCCCTGATTGCTTCAGTAAAGGATAATACAAAAGCTTTTGTAGCCGCATAAACTGAAAAATAAGGGAATGGAAAAAATGACAGCAGAGATGCCATGTTCATGATTCTTCCGTAGTTTCTGTCCTTCATATCCTTTAAGAATAGTTTTGTAAGTACCACCAAAGAAGAAATATTCAGTTGAATCATCCGTATTTGTTTTTCAAGTGATATCTCAATAAACTCTCCGTATTCACCTGTACCAGCATTATTTATGAGTATTGTTATATCCAGCCCCTTGGCTTTAATTTCATTGTACAAATCCACCGCATTTTCGGGATTAGACAAATCGACTGAAGATATATATACTGTTATACCGTAATTATTTTCAAGTTCAGCTTTTAAGGCTTCTAATTTATTCAGTCGCCTTGCAACAAGTATTAAATCATATTTTTTTGCGGCAAATAGTTTCGCCATTTCATAACCAATACCTGATGACGCACCAGTAAGAAATACCAGCTCTTTCATTTTTTTCATTTTTTTTTTGAATGAAATTTAATTTCCTATTAAATAAAATTGTAAGAACGAATTATTGTAATCGGACTTACAACTGGAAGTTCTTTTGATTTTAATTATATAATTGTCATGAAATATTTATAATGTTATCAGCTTTCGCCTGGCTTTTTATGGTCGCCAAAAATCCTGTCAACTAATTTTCTCACTATGGGCCCCGTAATTAAAATGAACGGTAATATGATGATGTATGCTTTTGGAATTAGTCTTAGCCAATTAATCCAAAAACTATCCGTAAAAAATCCCTGCTTCAAACCTGTTCGGAGAAAGGTTACATAAGCAGAAGTGAGTACTGCTATGATAATTCCAAATAGTGCTAATTTTTTAAGTTCCCTGGACATAGTTTATTGATTTTGTTGTTGTGTTTTTGCTTCAGCTATTCTTTTTTTAGTAGTTTCCAAAAGTTGCTTAACAATAATTTCACGACTCTCAAAACTTGTGAGGGGAATGACCGTAGTCTGCATTCTTGACCAAACCGGCAAACTGTCAATGATCCCGTCCAGTTCCTGCGCTGAATCTGCTTTTATGATCATTGCAATACCAACCTTTCCCACCATGAGGCCGCCGGAAATAATTTTGTTTTCCTGTTTTAGTTTTTTAGCAAGCGCCAGTGTTGGTAATATATAAATTTCCATAAGAATAATGCCCTCTTCAGGTGTCTTGGGGAGTGCTGCCAGTGTCATTTCTACCAGGTATTCCATGTTTTTATTTTTTATTGGTTACAAATAATTGTTTCATATTATTTATTCGTTGTTTCAATTTTTGGAGGAAGAAGTTTATAAACAACCGGTGTTACAATCCTTGACAATATTGTTGAACTAATCAATCCCCCGATAATTACCAGCGCCAACGGAGAAATAAGCGGATTAGGATTTAATGCAATTGGTAATAAACCGCAAATTGCAGTAAGCGAGGTTAACACTACCGGCAAAAAACGGATTTCACCTGCTTTCTCAATTGCTTCATTTAATTCCATTCCCTGTTGCCTGAATTGATTGGTGAAGTCAACCAACAGGATAGAATTTTTAACTTCAATGCCGGCCAAACCGATGAAACCAATGATGGCGACATACGACATAGAATTACCGGTGAGAAATAAAATAATTGCCCCACCCACAACGCCAAGCGGAATTACTGACAGCACGATCAGTAACCCCTTGAATGTTTTAAATTGTAAAAGCAAAACAACAATGAACATAAAGACAGTGGCAATAACTACAGTTAAAAAACTTCCACCAAATGCATCTTCTTCGCTTTCAGCTTCACCAGCCAGTTTGTAATAATATCCCCCAGGCATTTTAAGCTTATCAAGTTCAGGTACTAATTTTTTCAATACATTATTCGCTAATATTCCTTCGCTTGTTGATGCAGTAATTTTTGCAAACCGGTTCTTATTAAAATGATTGATGGCAAGAGGCGAACTTTCAAAAGTCAGTTCTGCTACCTGGTTCAGTGGAACAGGTGTACCAATCGCATTGTTGACAAATAAATTTTGAAATGCATTAAGTGTGGCAAATTTATCTTTTGGTGCATCAACTATAATATCATAGTCATCACTTTTTTCATCCGTGTACGAGCCTGCGTTTAATCCGGCAACCGCCAAACGTATTGTTCTGTCAATATCCACAGTAAGTATTCCAAGCGTCCTTGCTTTCTCTTTATTGATCTTTACCTTAAGGTCTGTTTTCAATGAATTCAAATCGTTATCTACATTTACCACTCCTTTGCTTTTAAGTAATGATTGTTCTGCTTGCGAAGCCAATGGCCTTAATGTATCAATGTTATCACCAAAGATCCTGATAGCGATAGGCGCTTCGAGAGGAGGGCCTTGCTGAAAATCGTTTATTTCAATTTTTGCAAAAGGAAAATTGTTGAACTGTTTCCGCAAGTCTTCAATGATACCGGTTTTCTTCGCAGCCCTGGTATCTGTTTTTAATTGAACGAAGAATTGAGCAAAGTCAGCCTTTTCATTTTGTGGTGTGATGTTATAATAAATGCGTGGATTGCCTTTGCCAACATTAGTTGTAAAATATTCAATCGCTTTATTTTTCTTCAAACTGTCTTCTACCATTTTTGAGATTCGGTCGGTTTCATACAAATTACTTTGCAATGCAGGTTTTATAGTTAAAAAAAACATCGGTTTTTCAGAAGATGGGAACAGGCGAAACCCGGTTAGCCTGAATAAAAAAAGCGAACCGACAAAAATCAACAGAGCAATGAGTAAAGTAAGCCTCGGGTGTTTGAGTGCTCTGTCTAAAAGCGGCGCATAAGTTTTATGTATGCCTTTTTTTAATCCACGAAGAAAAATATTGCCTTCAGGATTAGTATGTTTTTCTGAAACACGGCTTGCTAAAAACGGAACAATAGTTAATGATACAAGCAAAGAGGCAAGAACAGAAGTAATAACTGCCAGTGGTAAACCTTTTGTAAACTCACCCGGCGCCCCCGGTAAAAAAACCAATGGCAGAAACGCAATAACCAATGAAGCGGTACATCCCAATACTGCCAGCCCGATTTGCTTTGTGGCTAAAACTGCCGCTTCTCTTTTGTTGTGTCCTTCCCTGAGCCAGCGTTCAATATTTTCAATTACCACAATGCTATCATCAACCAATAAACTGAGGGCCACTACCAAACCAACAATGCTCAACTGATTAAGTGAAATATTAAAATAGTTTAACCCAACCAGGCCCAATGCAAGTGAAAGCGGAATAGCAACCATCACAATTAAAGACGAACGAAAGCCAAGTGGCAATAAGGTTATCAATACTAATAAAATCGCAATAAGAAAATCCCTTCCCAAACCTGATAAGCGGCGGGAAACATTATCAGCCTGGTCAAAAATTTTAATAAGCTTAATATTAGCCGGAAGCGTTCTTTTAAATTCATCAATCACAGGATTAAACTTCTTTTGGGTTGCTGCAATATTTACTCCGCTCTTTTGCGCAGCATTTACCAACACACAGCGATGCCCGTTAATGCGGGTGATATGTTTTTCTTCTTCATACCTGAAACCAACCTGTGCAATGTCTTTGAGATAAATAATTTTACCATTGGCATTATAGACAACTGTATTGGCAATATCATCAACACTCTGATACTTGCCGCTTGTTTTGATATTAAAAGCTTTGGATACAATGTTAATGCTGCCGCCCGGAATATCGGCTGCTTCACTTTGAATACTCCCTACAATTATATTGAGTGGAATTTTTAATTGTGCAATTTTATCTAACTGAATGTCCACTCTTACCTCTTGTTCAGGGAGGCCTGCGTATTCAACATTTTTAAGTTCAGAAATTTTTTCAAGATCGTCTTTCAGATCATCTGCATAGTCTCTTAAAGTTTTGTATGAAGCGTTTTCAGATACCAAAGCAATTTGTAAAACACTTACTCCGGATGGGTCAAACTTATTTATCTTTAAACTGTATAAATCTTTTGGTAATTCTGACTGAAGACCATTTACTTCACGAACAACATCCTGGTATTTCACTTCCCAATCTGTACTGTAATCAAAATCAACACGTGTTATTGAAAGCCCATCTTCAATAGTTGTGGTTAGCTTGTCAACATCTTCGAGGTCATAAATTTTTTTTTCAATTGGCTTTGTTACCAGTTCTTCCATATCCTTTGGACTTGTTCCCGGATAGACAGCAACAATAGAAAAACTGGGGGGATATATTTGCGGATCTTCAGAAAAGCACTGTTGGATACAACTACCTGTTGACCAGCTTCGATACCTGATTTAATGATCACATTTTTTTCATTAAACGATTGAATACTCACTTCAACTTTTTTTACAGAACTGTCCGGTTGCGGAATAAACACATAAGCCTTATTACCATCTGCCTGCACGATAGCTTCATAAGGAACCGAATATAAATGCCTTGCTTCGTTGGACATAATAGTTGCTTTGCCAAACATTCCGATGGCTGGCTTCTCCTTGCCTGTGTTTATTTTTAATTCAACCTGGAAAGAGCCACTCATCTGGTCGGCGGCCTGTGACTTGCGAAATACATAAGCAGAAAATTGTTTACCGGGAAATGCATCCAGTTCACTATAGCTTTCTGACCGGGAGAAATGATGGCCCACTCTTTATCCGTCAGTCCCACTTTCAATTCCCAGTCGCTGGCGTTTCTGATTTCATTTATTGCAAGTACAGGAGCACCTGAAGAAACTACTTCGCCTTCATTGGCAATTTTCTTTGTAACAAAACCATCTGCAGTTGCTGTAATAGAGGCAAACTGCCGGTTGAAGACAACCACATTGACTGATTTCTTTGCGACATCTAAACCTGTTTTTGCATTTTGTAATTGTTCCAGTGTTGCAACGCTGTCTTTATACAGGTTGTTTGCCCTTGCATAATCTCTTTGTGCTTTTTCCATGGCGAGATTTGCCTGGGCCAGTTGCGAATTAATTTCGGTAATTTTTAACGTTGCTAATAATTGCCCCTTCCTAATAAACTGCCCTTCGTTTACAAAGATTTTATCAATAACGCCGCCAATTTTGAAAGAAAGCTTTGCTTCATTTTCAGTGCTAATTAAACCGGTAGCAGAGATGTTGCCACTAACGTTTTCGGATTGAACGGTGGCAACTTTCACCGGAATTATATTTCCTGTTTCCAACGATTCCCGGTTTTCATTTTTATACCCGCATGATGTGATGAATGCGACTGAAATCAAAGCGATAATTATTTTTTTCATTTTATTTGATTTGGGAATTGGTCGTTTGCCGTTCGTATTCTGCCATTTGGTTTAAAGCCTTATACCGGCTGATGTTCACCTGCAATTCCGCAGTAGTTACTTGGTTTCTTGCATCTACAAATTCAATCAATGAGTTAATACCTTCTTTAAAACCTTTGTCAATTAAGTTAAAATATGCTTTGGCAGAAACCAGTTGCTTTTCAGAAGACTGGTACGTCGCATAGGCTGATTTTAAATTATTCTGTGCCACCCCGGCAGCCATCTGTAATTGAGTTGACACAAAAGTTTTTTGCAGTTCTGATGATTTAATGTCAAACTGTGTTTGTTGTATCTTAAACCTGTTCCTGTTTCCGTTATAGATCGGAATGTCAAGCTGCATACCAAGAAAATAATAACGGCTTTGCGAATTGAATATAAAGTCAGAGTACTGCGAACCCAGGTCAAGAAAACTACTGAGCTTCGGGATATAATAACTGCGGTTTAATTTAAGCTGGGTATTATAAAGTTTAATACCGGTATTTATTTTATGCAGTTCACTACGGTTTGTGATATTTGGTATTTCCGCAATAACAATAAGAAGAGAATCAGGAAGTGGATTATCTTCTGCTTCAACCGTATCGGCAAGCGAACGGTTTAAAAGAAAGTTGAAATAATATTTGGCATTTAATCTTGTGTTTTCCGTTTCAATTATTCTCGAAGAAATGTTTTCCACTTCGCTTTCTGCCCTTATAACATTCGCAGGTAATCCTTTGCCATTGCGCAACAGGGATTGATTTACTTTCAGGTTTTGATTTACTAGTTCCAGTGCATTTTTATAAATACTTACCGCATTAATGGCGGTGCAATAATTATAATAAGCCTGCTTTATTTCTTTGGTTAATTCCTGTTTATAGATTTCCACGTCGTATTGCTGCAATATAACCTCCTGTTGCCGGATGATTTTGTTGTAATAAATATCGGTGTTGAGCAAAGGATAAGTAATATGAAAGCGGACATCATAGAAATTATTGGGTAAAAGCTGTACATCAGCATTTTTTATTTGGGGAAATTGTTGCGAAGATGTCAGTTGATTTAGTGTTGAATAAACGGAATTTAATAAGTCTCCTGCGGGAAATGTGATTACCCGCCCGCCTTCCGCCGATAGGTAATTTCCAATAAAGTTCATGGATGGAAGAAACAGGCTTTTTGCTTCTTTCAGAGCGATCAGGCTTTTTTCAAGAGAAATGTTTTTTTCCCTGAGAGTAAGGTTGTTCTCTAATCCACTGCCGATATATTCACTGAGTTTGTGCTGGGCTGATGCAAGGGCGGCAACTAACGACATGACTATGAATAATATTATTCTCTGCATAGGTTAGTGAAAAAATCAAGTACATACCTGAAGGCAATACTGAAAATATAGACCATAACTGTA
>WNGA01013552.1_pt1 | contig 10414 bp, 3 predicted proteins | sample 5400061 | NCBI WGS metagenome assembly WNGA01 (sample SAMN13153366, study PRJNA577476) | soil metagenome | isolation source: 100 cm soil or saprolite under grassland replicate 2 | place: USA:California | collected 2016-06-15
GTCGGCGAGTGTTATACCTTCACGCCGGTCGCTCTCGACAGTAGTAATAAGCTAGTCCACGGCGCCGCGATGAGCTGGAGCAGTCTTACCCCTGCCGTCGCCACCGTGTCCTCGTTCGGCGAGGTGGAGGCCGTGGCGGTAGGGAACACGACTGTGACGGTTCAGTCCGGCAGTGTCTCTACGCCGATCCAGATCGAAGTGCGGAGCGGGAGGCGGCCGACGGGATCGAACCAGCAGGCGGACCTCGATACGGGCGATTGCGCAGCCGAACAGGCTTCCATGTTCGCGCCGCAATCGGCCGCCGGCGCCCCGACGCAGCAAAGCCTGATTGGCGCCGACGGCGTGCTATACGACTGGGACCCGTCGCCGGCTCCTGGCTCTCTCGCCACGCATTTCAGGAACGCCGTCGGCAACCCTCGATTCACGGCGACGAGTCAAAGCGGCGGCGGCGTCCCGACCAGTACTCAACTCGGCAGCGACAACTATCAGTTCAACGTGCCGGTGACGAGCGTCGGCGGCCGGGGCGTCAGCGATAGCATCGACATGACGCTCAACAGCAGGGTGTGGAATACCGATAACGGGAAGATCACGTTCAATTACGTCGGAGCGTATCCCGCGCCGGGGTGGTCAATGGGCTACGGCAAGATCATCCGCAACTACAACGCCACCGCCACCGGCGACGGTAGTGGCGTGGGGAGCGGCAACAACCCGGGCGATTACCTGTTGGTGGAAGGCGACGGCACGCGGATACGCCTGGCGGCCAAATATGACGCGGCGACCAGCCGCTGGCTCCACGAGTCGGATGACGGCTCCTTCATGCGGTTCGACCTGAGGAGCGGCGAGATGCGCTCCCCGGACGGAAGCCGGACGGTCTACAGCAGCGTCAATGGCTGTCTGCTGCCGACCGCCATTATCGGAACTAACGGCGGCGTCATCACCATGACCTACAGGGATTACTGTGAAGGGGTGGGCTGTCTGCGGGTGTTCCGGCATCGCACCGCTTTGAGCGCCGTCCGTGATACGCTGGGGAGGTACTTCACCTTCCATTATTACGCAGATAACGACTACCCGGCTAACGCTGCTCAGGGGCGGCCAGCGGGCGAGCTTGCGGCGATCAAAGCTCCTGACATGAGCGGCGCCCAGCAAGAAGTTATCCGTGTGGAGTATAAGGCCATCACGTTGAAGTATGACTTCGGCGGCGCGGTCGTGGACGCCCCGGCGAACGGCTCGCAGATCCAGGTGATGTGGCGGATTTGTTATCCGCAGACCGGCAGAGGTTTTTTGTTCCTGGATTACAGCAGCTACGGGATGCCGCGCAAGATATCGAGCCGCATGGGCATGAGAGGCGCGGGAGGGGCGATAACCGACGGTACGGAGATAGCCTATACGACGTATAACTATACGACGATCGATGCGACCGACCCCTACGGCCGCAACCAGGATGGAAGTCTGGATGACTTTCCGCAGTTCACTCGCAGAGAAGAATGGTGGCAGGGCAAGACGGAAGCTTCCGGCGCGCCGACGACGGATCCGACGATATACGTGTATTCGCGTGCAACTGTTGGGACGACGGAGGAGGTGAAGATAATACATGTAGGTAAGAACCTTGAAGAGGTTACGGCAACGGGGACCGACAGCGGCCAGCCTAACTTCGGCAAAGAAGCCTCGGTTGAGCTGAGGAAAAGCGACCCGGGATCGACGCTGAGTAAGCAGATCTCCACTTATGTGACCGGTCCGGACGGGGAGGTGGAAATTGGACAGGTAGAAACGATTGATGAGGAGGGACAGGGGACGTTATTGAAATTCGGCTACGGCCATTACGGAAGAGTGAGTGACCTGTATGAGTGCGGCTACATACAAGCGGCCGGTTACAAGGTCAGAAGGCACACCCGTTTTGACTACATTGATGACCAAGGTCACCGGGACGCTCGCTTCCTTCGCCTGGTCAGTCGCGTCAGTATCTATGATGCGATGAATAATAACGACGACGCTGATGACAAATTGATGGGAAAAATCGAAACCACCTATGACGACTATGTGGAAGGGATCGAGAGCTACGGACTGAACTCGAATCTTTACCCGCCGAATCACGACGCCGCCTATGATCAGAATAATGTGATGAGAGGAAACGCCACAGCCGTCAAGACCTTCAGTAAGGTCGCTCCAGAAGAGGAAGAGGCGACGACGCGGCGGGTGAAGTACGACATCTTCGGCAACCTCGTGTGGGCAGAGATGAGTTGCTGCGTGAAGAAGTTCTTCGGCTTCAGCGGCCAGACGGCCTATTCCCAGCCCGATTGGGTCCGGTCTGGTCCTGACTCTGCGACCGAACTGAACCTTACAACGAATTACCATCACAACTATTTCACCGGGTTGGTCGAATACGAGACGAACCCGGACGGGTGGCAGACCAGCTACGAATATGACGGCGCGCTCAGACTCAAACAAGTGACTTTGCCGACCGGCCCGGTGGCGAAGACGCGCTTCGAGCGGGACGGCAATGAGAACGACCTGTTGACCTACATCAGTCAAACCCTCTATGACGACCAGGGAACAACTAAAGTATTCACAAAGAAGCAATGGTTCGACGGCTCGGGGCAGGGCGTCCGGGCGGGAACGGGGACGGGAGACGCCCCGACCAGCTATGATATGACCGCGGCGGTTTACGACGGCTGGGGCAGGGTGGTGAAGCAATCGAACCCTTACCTCGGCGACGCGAACGGCAATCCCCAGTCCGGCGTCACTCAGTTCTGGACCGTAAACGCCTATGATGAACTGTCTCGAATCATCAAAGTGACCTTACCTGATAGGACCTTACCTGATAGTCAGTTCATTCAGAAAACTTACAAGGGAGCTACGGCGACGAGCGGCGCCACTGTCATCACTACAGACACTGTGGGGCGCATGCGCAAGGGGGAGATGGACGGATTAGGTAGGCTGGTGAAGGTGACCGAACAAAATCCGGCTAACGGAAATCTGGAGTGGGATACGAACTACAGCTATGACGTGCTGGACAATCTGACCCGGATCGATCAGGGCGGACAATCCCGCACATTCAATCGCGATGCCAAGGGCAGGGTAACCAGCGTAACCACTCCGGAGACGGGAACGACCAGATATACCTATACCGACTTCGACGCCGTCAGTACCCGTACGGACGAAAGAAGAGTGGTGACCACCTATACATATGGGCCGCTGAACCTGCTTACCGGCGTGAGTTATAACAACGTCACTGGCGTCGCGCCGACGGCGCCGGTGAGTATCGACTACAGGAACACCTCGCCGGGCAGGGGACGGGTGAAGACGGTGACTGACGGGACGGGGAATGAAAGCTACGCCTATGACAACTTCGGGCGGCTGCAGTCGAGCATACGAATGATCGACGACATAAGCTATGAGAAGCGGTATGAGTACAACGAAATAAGTCAGATGACGTTGATGACTTATCCGTCCCGCAAGCGGGTGAAGGTGGGGCGCGACGACAGAGGGAGGCTCTCCGCCGTGAAGAGGGTGGACGATTCCGGCGCCCTGCTGGATACCTACCTGAGCGGGATCAATTACAGGGTGGACGGGCAGGTCAGCGGCCAGAATCTCGGCGACGGGACGACGGAAAGCTTTGAGTATAGCGATGACCGGCTGCAACTGGCGAGGCAGAAGGTGATGAAAGGCGGCAGTACGCTGCTCGACCTGAGCTATGGATATGGAGCGCTCGCGGGACAGATGGGTAACGGTTCGAAGGCCGGCAACAGCGGTCAACTCGTCAGCGTCACCGGGACGATAAACGGGCAGAACCGAAATCAGGCGTTCACCTACGACAACGTCGGGAGGCTCGTGACGGCGACAAGTTGGGGAGCATGGGCAAGAAGGTTTGCTTATGACCGGTATGGGAATCGGACGGGGGTGTGGGACGCGGTGAGCGGCGGTAATCTGTTACAAAATACGTTGATCGCGCAGGCGAATGGAATGATGACGAACCGCATAGCGAGTGTGAATGGGACGACCTTCAACTACGACGCGAGCGGTAATGTGACAGGGGACGGGGCCAGGGCGTACACCCATGACGCCGAGAATCGAATTGTGTGCGTGGGCGAGCCGTGTAGTGAAAGCTACGGCTACGACGCGGGGAATCACCGGGTGAAGAAGGTGGTAGGAGGAGTGGTGACGCACTACATCTGGGAGGGGAACCAGGTGATCGCCGAGTACGAGCGCGGCGGCGACAATACACAGGCGACAGGGAAGAGGTATTATCATCAGGACCGTCTATCGACGAGGATCATTACAGATGGCGATGGCAATGTAAAAGGGACGACCGATCATTTACCGTTCGGAGAAGAAATAGGATTCACTGACGAATCAGAAAAACACAAATTCACTACCTACGAGCGAGACGGAGCACTCGACTATGCCGTGAACCGACATTACGATCCGCAACGAGGGCGCTTCGCTCAGGCTGATCCGCTGGGGATCGGGGCGGCGAATTTGGAGAATCCGCAGAGCCTGAACCTGTACAGCTATGTGCAGAATGATCCGGTAAACCTTTTCGATCCTATCGGGCTGTGCTTAGCGGTCGTCCGCTATATAGGGAATGAGGAGATAGGGAATGGTAGGTTTGAGTTAGATTTTCTTCTCTGTAGCCCTGGCGGTGGCGGCGGTGGTGGTCAGATAGAGAGGGAGTTCAACCCAAATCGTAGCGATAAAAAACCAAAACCACGCGCACCGAAAGGGCCAGAAACTAAAAATGACACATTATCAAAAAAGGAGTGTGAAGACCTGATCCAAAAAATCAAAAATTTGACTCAAGATCTTAAGGACCGAATAGCAGAGTTTAGCGATGATGTGTTGAATTTGAGGATTCCAGGCAATTTTTACGAAAGAAAGGTACAGAATAAGCAAACAGGTGAAATAGAGATCAGGAAAAATGGGTTGGATACCCATGTTGATGAATACTACAAAAAAAAGAAATCTCTGACGGATCGCTTGAGTGATTATGACAAAGGCAAATGCGGAAACAAAGGCGGTCCTAACTCGGGAGCGGCCCTATTGGCAGCACGGTTTCAATTGTTGCAAGACGCGTATATTCCAGATTATAAAACCGGCTTAAAGAGTGAGGCTGACTCTCCCAAGTTTGATTGCTGCGCAGCGGGTCTTGATTGCTGCGACTCCTTCGGATACCCTCCTCGCATATTTGTGCCGGGAGTTAATGCCACCAGTGTTCCTGGTGGGGCGGCGCCTGTCAGAGTGGAGCTTATCAGGCCGGTGCCTATCAGGGTTCCATAATGAAAATATCTTTTAACATTGAGTGGGAGCAATTGAATGGTCATGAGCGATGGGAAACTCGCATCTTCAGCGGGCGAGGAGAGCCAGTGTTAAATTCAAGCCCAATTTTGATAAAAGGGCTTGTGCTCACATTAACGGTTTTCCTGCTGATCAATACTGCGCTCGCTCAGAAACAAGGGGGCACGAAGGCGATGGATCGTATTATAACTTTCTACGTGGCTGCAGAGAGGGGCGATACAGTTAAGATAGCAGAAAGTCTCAATCAGGGAATTGATGTCAATGTGACAGACGAGCATGGTCAAACGGCTCTTATGGTTGCCGCCGATGAAGGCCATGTCGATACGGTCAAGCTCCTCCTCCAACATAAAGCTTCTCCCGATTTACAAAACAGACTTGGGGGCACGGCGCTGATGTTGGCTTGTTTCAAAGGCCATCTGGAGGTCGTGACAGAGCTATTGAAGGCAGGCGCTGATGTAAATACTAAATCTAATGACGGATACACGGCGCTAATGCAAGCAACTTTTAAGTCTGATAAGACCGCAGTACAAATCATCAATTTATTGTTGAATCAGAAGGCGGATATTAATGCCCAGGACATAAACGGATATACAGCGCTGATGCGGGCCGTTTACTTTCCATCTCCGCTGCCACCGTTACCTCCGTCCTTTAGAGGAACAGAAGTACAGGGGGTGAAGGAAAGATTGCGGCTGCAGGAGGAGAATCAGCTTATGATCGTGAAGACACTTGTAACGAGGGGCGCAGACCTCGATTTAAAGGATAAACGGGGGAGGACAGCTTTAGGGCTTGCGCAAATGTATCGTCATACTCAGATTTCAGCGTTCTTGAGATCGAGGTAGGACTGTGGCATCGTTTCGGCCACCTATCTGGCCCTGATAAGATGAATAAAGAGCTAATCCCAAAAGAACTGTCCGAGGCCTACCTCAGGCAATTTCGCGGTGAAGACTCCGCTTCTGCGGCAGAGTCATTCGACGCAGTCGATATTTGGGAAGACCTGATGTGTGATGAGCCGGAGAAGGCCTGGCCGGTCTTCGCTGCCGGAAGCAGCGCAACCGAACAAGCTTTCGGAAGAGGATGAGGAATTGCTCTCTTCCTGGTTTGCGAGTAAACAGACCAAATGGGCCTCCGGCTTGATGCAGGAGTTGACTGATCAAAATCCGGAACGGTCATGGCCGATTATCAAGGCGTTGGTAGAGGCCGCTCCGGACGACCCTGCCGTCAGGTATATTGGAGCGGGTCCGGTTCAAGAGCTGCTGTCGAAGCAGGGAGAGCAGTTCATCGAACGGATCGAGCAGCAGGCTGCGGTCGACGCCAAATTTAGAGCCTGTTTGACTATGGTCAGCCCCTCTTGGTTGGACGAGGAGATCCTGCAGCGTTTGACCAGAGCCATCGATTATCAGTAGCGCTACTGATTGTCAACAAGCACTTGTTATGCTCTGCTGCGGAGCATAATTCATGCTTCTTTACAGTTTTTTCCGCGTGGTTCAGCCGTTTCGCTTCCACGCCAGTTATGGCGCGACTCCGAGTCAACTAACGCGTTAAAACTTCGGCGTAGAGCATGCAGGCGCGCGCATCTTGTTCTCCGATAATGGGAATGGTCAATCCCATAAACGAACAATCCGCCACTGATCTCAGCCAGCGACATTTCTTCAAATCAGGCTATGACAACAATTAAACGGTTAGAGAGGATTGTCACGCGACTTGCTTCAATGTAGGGCAAACTGCCTGGGAGCGCAGGCATCCTTGCCTGCGAGGTTTCCGGCAATGACCGACTGACCGAAGGAAGAAGGCAAGGATGCCTGCGCTCCCGGGTAGTTTGCCCTACATTGGCGTCGTCGAAAAAAGGAGAAGAACTATGCTTGGAGACTTGTGGCGGAACCTGTGCTACGGCGCCCGGACGTTGTTGAAGAACACAGGCTTCACTGCGATAGCCGTGTTGACGCTGAGTCTGGGCATCGGCGCGACCACGGCCATCTTCAGCGTGGTCCATGCTACGCTGTTCGAGCCAATGCCCTATCCGAAGCCCGACCAATTGATGATGGTGTGGACAAAATACCCCGATGGGCGCGGCTCCACCTCGGTAGGTGATTACCTGGAGTGGAAGCGGCGGAACACGTCTTTCCAATACCTGGAAGCATGGAACGGCGGCAGCTTTAACGTGGCCACTGCGGAACGACCCGAGCAGGTTGATGGTTCGATGATGACGCCTGACTTTTTCCGCATGACCGGGACGCGAATGTTTCTGGGACGCGATTTCTTGCCGGAGGAGGGCGAGAGGGGCAAAGAACGCGTCGTGATTCTCAGCCACCGCTTGTGGAATAAACATTTCGGCGCCAACCGTGAGATCATCGGCCAACAGATTCGACTGAATGGCGAGCCATACACAGTGGTGGGCGTGGCGCCGCCCGGTATGCATGACCGGCTCCCGCACCAGTTGTGGGTCCCGTTGGCGTTCAAACCGGATGAGATAAATCACGACGCCCACTGGATCCTGGTGATGGGACGTTTGAAGGATGGGGTTTCGCAGAGGCAGGCGCAGACGGAGATGCAGGAAATTGCGCGCCAACTCGCTCGAGAACATCCGAATTCCAACGCCAACCTGAGCGTGAGCGTTGAGCCGCTGCATAATAACTTCCTACCCGACGCCACCATCAAGAACCTGTGGATGTTGCTCGGCGCGGTCGGATTCCTGTTGTTGATCGCCTGCGTCAACGTCGCCAATCTGCTGCTCGCGCGCGGGACGACGCGACAAAGAGAGGTAGCCATAAGGGCGGCGCTCGGCGCTTCTAGGGGACAATTGTTCAGACAGTTCCTTACCGAGAGCCTTCTCCTGGCCGCCGGCGGAGGGGCGTTGGGCGTTTATCTCGCATGGTTGATGATTGACGCGATCATGGGGTTTGTCCCGGTGAATATGCTGCCGTCCGAGGCCGATGTCCGCATCAGCGTTCCGGTCCTGTTGTTCACGATCGCGTCCACAATTCTGGCGGGGCTGCTTTTCGGCTGCGCCCCGGCCTGGCAGGCGAGCAGGCTCGATTTGAACGAAGTTATGAAGCAAGGCGGGCGCTCGGGCGCTGGCCGGCGTGGGCTGCGACGCGCTCTGGTAGTTGTGGAGTTCGCTCTGGCGCTGACGCTGTTGGCCGGGGGAGGGTTGGCGCTGCGTAGCTTCTGGAATCTGACTCGCGTAGACCTCGGCGTCCGAACCGAACGCGTGCTCACGTTTTTCCTGCCCACGCCGCAGAGCCGCTTCTCCGAACCCGGCCAAGTCGCCCCGTACTACCGACAACTGCTGCAGAGGATTGAGGCCGTGCCCGGTATTGAGAGCGCAGCGGTGACGACCGGGATGCCTACGCGAGGCGCAGGATTCGGCATGGCCTTCACCATTGTTGGCGCGCCGCCCGTAGATCCTGCGGCGCGGCCCGGCGCGGGATTTCAAATGGTCACGCCCGGCTATTTCGAGACCTTCGGCATTCGCGTGGTCAAGGGACGCCACTTCACCGAACAAGACACGGCCGGCGGCGCGCGGGTGGCGATGGTCAATGAAAACTTCGCCAATCGTTATTTTCCCAATGTTGACCCGCTGACACAGCGGATCGCCGTTGATGAGTTGACTCCGGGCAGCCTGAAGATAGGGCCTCCGGTTGAGTGGCAGATCGTCGGCGTCTTCCACAACGTCCGCAATGGAGAGAGGCTGCGCGAAGACTATCCGGAGATTTACGTCCCGTTCTGGCAAAGCTCCTGGCCGCAGGCTTCGGTGGCCGTGCGCACGGCGGGCGATCCGGCCGGCATGACCAGAAGCATCGCCGCCGCCGTGAATTCGATTGATCCGGACCTGCCGCTCGCCGGCGTCAAGACAATGGATCAACATGTCGGCGAGGTTCTGGCGGTAGACCGCTTCGGAATGGTCTTGTACGGGAGCTTCGCGGCTCTCGCATTGCTGCTTGCGGCGGTTGGCATCTACGGCGTGATGGCTTTCGCCGTGACGCAGCGGACGCACGAGTTCGGCGTGAGGATGGCGTTGGGCGCCGGCGCCGCGAACATCTTGAGTATGGTTTTGAGAGAAGGCGGAACGCTCGCCTTCATCGGATTGGTATTCGGACTTGGAGGCGCTTATCTGGTGGGCCGCGCGCTGCATTCCACCTTGTATGGAGTCAGCGCGATGGATATTGGCTCTTTCGGCGCGGCCGCGTTTGTATTGCTCGTGGCGGCGTTGCTCGCCTGCTATGTCCCTGCGCGACGAGCCAGCAAGGTTGATCCGATGACGGCGCTCAAATGCGAATAGGTTTCAGGTTTCAGGTTTCAGGTTTCAGGAAAAGAATGACGCCGCATATTCCAACCTGACACCTGACACCTGATACCTGACACCTACTTTGGGAGGAATTATGCTGAGAGAGATAATTCAAAACTTGCGTTATGGCGTGCGAATGCTGGCGAAGAACCGCAGCTTCAGTTTAGTGGCGATATTGACGCTCGCGCTCGGGATCGGCTCTACCACGGCTATCTTCAGCGTAGTTTACGCCACGCTGTTCGAAGCCATGCCCTATCCGAAACCTGACCAACTGATGATGGTCTGGACAATGACGCCTAATGGTCGGGGCAACACATCGGTGGCCGATTATCTGGAATGGAAGCGACGCAGCGAGTCTTTCCAGTACATCGAGGCATGGACAGGGGGATCCTTTAACGTCTCCACTGCGGAACGACCCGAACAGGTCACCGGCGTTTTCTATACGCCCGGCTTTTTTCGTATGACCAGGTACCCAATGTTTATCGGCCGCAGTTTCCTGCCGGAAGAGGGCGAGGTCGGCAAAGAGCGCGTCGTAATACTGAGCCACCGCTTTTGGAATCGATACTTCAACGCCAACCGCGGGATCATCGGCCAACAGATTCGAATGAATGGCGAGCCATATACGGTGATCGGCGTTGCGGCGCCCGGCCTGAATGATCGGTTTCAGGCCCAATTGTGGATTCCGCTGGCGTTCAGGCCGGAAGAGATCAACCACGACGCCAATAGGATTCTGGTAATGGGACGCTTGAAAGACGGGGTCACTCAGGCGCAGGCGCATGCGGAAATGCAGGGGATCGCCCGGAGCCTCGCCAGCGAGCATCCGGCGTCAAACGCGAA
>WNGA01013556.1_pt1 | contig 10413 bp, 5 predicted proteins | sample 5400061 | NCBI WGS metagenome assembly WNGA01 (sample SAMN13153366, study PRJNA577476) | soil metagenome | isolation source: 100 cm soil or saprolite under grassland replicate 2 | place: USA:California | collected 2016-06-15
CTTCGCCGACCTCGCGATGCATACCCGACGAACATCGACGCCCGGCGTTACATGGCCCGCTTCGGCCCACGGCGCGAACGTCCTCGGAGTCGCCGTCCGGTCGCTCGCGTAGACTCCGTGCTCTCGGGCCCGCGACGGGAGTCACACCCGTTTCGCGATGGCTTTCCGCCGGTATTTGAGGGAACGTGAGCCGATGAACGTCGCGAGCCGCCCGGTCGCCAGCCCGTGGACCGTTCGGGTGGCTATGTGGAGCGCCCGCCACCGCTGGCCGGTGATCGTCGCCTGGTTCATCGCGACCATCGGCCTGTTCGGAGTCAGCCTGGCAATGGGCGGCACGCGCGCCCAGAGCGCCGTGTCCACCGACACCCGCGCCAAGTACGAGGCGGCCAAGGCCTACGACGTGTTCAACGCGGGGGGCGCCAGGGATCCGGCCCAGTCCCTGTACCTGATCGTGTCCGCTCCGTCGTCCACGGTGGACGATCCGGCCTTCGCCGCCGCGGTCGCCCGGATGGTCGGCCAGCTCACGGCCGTCAAGTCAGTGGTGGACGGCCAGCAGGTCCCCACCTTCGAGACCGTTGTGGATCCCCTGAAGGCGCCGCCGGCCAGCGAGCTCGTTTCGCCGGACAGGACCACCGCCCGGATCGTGGCGCGGATCAAGGGAGAGGGCGCCTCCCTCGAAGCGAAAGTCAAGCCCATTCCGGCCGTGGTGGACCAGATCCGGGCCGAAAACCCCGGGCTGGAGATCTACACCCTCAATAACACGCTCGCCAACAAGGAGATCAGCGAGGTCATCAACAGCGACCTCGACGGGTCCCTGCGGCTGACGATCCCGCTCACGTTCATCATCCTTCTGGTTGCCTTCGGGGCCCTGGTGGCCGCGGCGGTGCCGCTCGTGCTGGCCATCTGCTCGCTGCTGGCCGCCTTCGGATTGCTCGGCATCTACAGCCAGGTGGTGACGCCGGTGAGCCCGTATGCCAGCCAGCTGATCGTGCTCATCGGGCTCGCGGTGGCGGTCGACTACTCACTGTTCATGGTGACCCGGTTCCGCTCGGAGCGGCACCGGCGCGGATACGATTCTCACCGCTTCTATTCGCCGTCGGTCTACCTGCGGCGGATTGCGCTGACCGCCGTCGGCGGCGGAGCGATCGCCGCTGCGATCCTGACCGGCAGCCCGATCGCCTCGACCGCGGCGATCGTCATCGTCCTCTGCCTGGTCGCCTGGTCCACGTGGCGCCTCATGGAGCGCGGCGGCCAGCGCGACAAGATGCAGGCGATCCAGATCGCCAGCGGCACGGCCGGCCGGGCCGTCTTCTTCTCCGGCCTGGCTGTGATGATCTCGATCGCCGGCCTGCTCCTGCTCGACGATCCGCTCTTCCGGTCGATGGCGATCGGCACCATCGGCGTCGTCTTCATCTCGGTCGCCGGCAGCCTGACATTCCTGCCGGCGACCCTGGCGATCCTGGGCAACGGTGTGAATGCCGGCCAGGTTGCGATCCCGTTTCAGGCGCTGGGTCTGGGGCCGATCGTCCGGCTGCTGGATCGCAACCGCGACGAGGGCAGCGGGATGTGGAGCTCCCTGACGCGCAGGGTGATGGCTCGCCCCGTCGTCTCGGCCGGGCTGGTCGCCATCCTGCTCCTGGCAGTCGCCAGCCCGTTCCTCCGCCTCCACATCGGCGCCACGGACCTTGACTCCTTCCCGGACCGGATCGAGGCGGTGAAGGCCGCGAACCTGATGCGCGCCAAGTGGCCGCAGGGTTCCACGCTGCCGCTGACGGCGATCGTCACGAAGGCGGGCGATCCGGCCACGAAGGCCGCCGTGGACCAATTCTCTGCCGAAGTCATGAAGATCGACGGGGTCAGCGGTCCGGTGACGAACGACCTGTCGCGCGACGGGAAGGTTGCGGCCGTCGGGTTCACCCTGGCCGGAACGCTCAATGACTACCGCAACTGGGACATCGTTCGGGAGGTCCGCTCGAGGGTCGTTCCGGCCGCGTTTCCGCCCGACAGCGGCATCCAGGCGTACATCACCGGCGACGCCGCGTACTCGCTCGACCAGACCGACTTCTACCGCAAGTCGCTGCCCCAGGTGTTCGCGTTCGTCCTGAGCCTGAGCTTCCTGCTCCTGCTCATCGCGTTCCGCTCGATCGTCATCCCGATCAAGGCAATCATCCTCAACCTGCTCTCGACCGGTGCGGCCTACGGCCTGCTGGTGCTCGTCTTCCAGGAGGGCTGGCTGAAGGACCAGATGGGCATCAAGCCGGGCGTGATCGAGGCCTTCATCCCGCTGTTCATCTTCACGATCCTCTTCGGCCTGTCGATGGACTACCACGTGTTCATCCTGACCCGGATCAAGGAAGCCCGGGATCGCGGCCTCAACTCGAACGCCGCGGTGGCGCGGGGCATCTCGATCACCTCGGGCACGATCACGAGCGCGGCTGCCATCATGGTCGTGGTCTTCGGCGTCTTCGTGACCCTCCAGATCGCCGTCATCCGGCAGCTCGGCTTCGGTCTGGCGGTGGCCGTCTTCCTGGATGCCACGATCGTGCGCAGCATCCTGCTGCCGGCGACGATGCGGCTGCTCGGTGAATGGAACTGGTGGTTGCCCCGGTTCCTGGGCTGGCTCCCACGGGTCACCATCGAGGTGGGCGAGGAAGAACCCGAGCCCGGAGAGCCGGAGCCCGGCGACCACGGAGAGCCGGGGCTCGCCGGCGCCTGAGCGACGGCCGCGTGAGCGTGCGGGGTCAGCCGCGGCGGACGGTGGCGTGCCGGCGCTTGGCCGAGACTACCCGCAGCCCTCCTCGATTGGCTCGAACTTGCCCTCATACATGCACGGACCGTCATGGCAGTACGTGGTGCCCGACGGTGCCTTTCCGTCTGCCGCATCCCGGCTTGATGCGTAGATCGTCACGTTGGGAGTCGCCCAGGCACTGCTGACGTAGCAGAACGGCTGATCGGCAGCCGCCTCGGTTGTGGCAGAGGCACCCTCGTCGGACGGCCAGCTTTCCTCTGAGCCAGTTTCCCAGTCTGTGTCGCTCATCGTCCGTCCTCCCGAATCGACGCGATCTGTGGATCATGAACCGTACCGCTGCCTCGTTGCGACCGCGTCGCGTAGCGAGGGATTTCCGCGCCCGTTCGATTCGGTCGCTGGCGGCCGCGTGACAAAGAGTCGGCGGCCAGGCGCGCCCGGTTGACGCCTGACGTGGAGGGCGGCCGGCAGTTGTTTGGTACCATCCCCGCGGGCCGGTAGCTCAACGGCAGAGCAAGTGACTCTTAATCACTAGGTTGAGAGTTCGAATCTCTCCCGGCTCACCAATCCCCTGAAAACGGAACGACCCCGAGTCACGCCCAGGGGTCGTTCGATTCCTGGCTGCCGAGCACCCGCACGGGTCGAGCCTGGCTCCGGTCTGGTTGGCAGGCGAAGCGGGCGGACCACTCGGCGAAGGGGCGCGACACCAAGCCGGGGACAAATACGAATCCCAGTCGTGAGGCTGGGCCGCCCATCGTCGAATCGGCGCCATCTACGAGCTCTGTTCGTACGACCGGTAGCGACGGCGTGAATCTCGGACAGCTACGATCTCCGTTCGTCATTGGCACGACAACTGTGCCAACGACGAGCACGGTTCGTATCTGACCAGCCCGAAGCTCGGCCAAGCTCCGTCGCCGACGGTGCCCAACCTCGAGCTCTGAGCGATCCCGTGATTCAAGCCCGACTGGCGTTGTCCCGGCTCTCGGCCTACGAACCCCGTGCGTATTTGTCAGATAGGGGCGGCGCACGGCCCCCCGCCACAGCGTGTCGCGACGGGAGACTAACGCTCTCGTTGTACAAGGGCACCGGGCCCTAGCGATGCGCGTCGATGGCGTCGGCCGGGGTTGTGGTTGCCGTCGGACGGCAGGGACGGGAGGGGCGCAAGGAGACGGGCTCATGGAGGAGCTGGCGGTAACGATCCTGGCCGACGGCCTCCAGGTGATGCCGGGCAGTCAGGTCGCCTTCAAGGTTCAGGTCCGGAACCTGGGAACGGTCGTCGACCGTTACTTCTGCGACGTCCTTGGTCTCGACCCCGCCTGGAGCACGGTCACGCCGGCCTACCTGGAGCTCCTTCCGGAAACCGGCCAGATCGTCGGTCCCTCCGGCCAGGGCGGGCGGCCGACGGTCGGGACGTTCACGGTCACGCTCCATCCGCCGCGCGATCCGTCGGCCGTGGCCCGGGACTGGCCGGTCGGCGTCAACGTCCGCAGCGAGAACAATGCCCGGATCCACAGGATCGAGGAGACGAGCCTCGTCATCCTGCCGTTCGGTTCGATCGATGCTCAGCTCATTCCGTCGGCCTCCCGGTCGCGGCTCAGCACGACGCCCGCCCTTCGGCTGAAGAACGGTGGCAACCAGCCCGAGTTGGTGACGTACGAGGGCGCGGATACCGCGGGACGGCTGGACTTCGGCTTTTCGCCGCCCCAGCAGGAGCTCAGGCCCGGCCAGGCGGTCACCGTCAAGGTCCGCATCTCCCCGTCGGCCACCAACATCATTGGCCAGGCGCAGACGTCGAGCTACTCGATCCAGGTCCGGGGCAGCGGGAGTGGGACCGCGCCGGTCGCGGTCGCAGGCTCGCATGCCCAGCTTTCGATCATCCCGACTCAGCTTCCCTGGTTCGCGGCCGTGGTGGTCGCCCTGGGGATGGCCGGCCTCGCGCTCCGGGCGATCGTCGTGCCCGACTCCACGCCGGCTGTCGAGACGAGTCCCCAGCCGAGCCAACAGGCCCAGACCGCCGAGCCATCGTTCGCCCAGTCGACGGATGCCGCCTCGCCGACCGCACAACCCTCGAGCGCGACACCCTCGGCGTCCACTCCAGCCAGCCCGTCCGCGTCGCCGGCACTCTCGCCGACGCCCACAGTGTCGCCGACGCTCTCGCCGACGGCACCGCCTTCGCCGGTCGTCGCTGACTGGGCGCTGACAAAGGCGCAGCAATTGCGCGTCACCGGCCACGACATCGGGTCGACGGTGGGCTTCACCAAGCCCACGACCGACGGCGTGGGGATGGTCCAGCGGTTCCAGTACGGCCGCGTCTACAGGACGCCCACCGGAAAGATCTGGGCCATCCGCGGCGGGCTCCAGGCGACCTGGGTCAGCCTGGGAGGCGATCCCGGACCGGTGTCGCGGCTGGGCTATCCGACCAATGACGAGGAGAAAGATTCGCTCAATCATCCCTTCCAGCGTTTCCAGAAGGGCGTCCTCCAGTGCTCCCCGGGACACTGCTCCTACGTCGTTCCCAACTCGATCTTCCTGTACTGGAAATCGTACGGCTCGGCGATCGGCTATCCCGTGAAGCATGGCGGGCCAGTGTCGTCGCGCGGATCGGCCCTGGGGACGCAATTCGACTATGGAATCATCTACCACGATCCCGTCAGCGGGGCCCTCGCGGTGTGCAGGCTGAACGGGCAGGTCATCCATGCCAACCCGCCGCTCAGCGACTGCTCGTCGTACGTCACCCTCGTAATGGCCATGCCGTAGGGGCGCCGGCGAAACGTTCGGGCCGGGCCGACCGTCCGATCTGCTAGGATGCGCGCCGTTCCATGACCGTCACACCTCCGTCCGTCGACGGGCCCAGGGCGTACCCGCGGGCCGGCGCGCCCGCGCGTCGGCCTGAGCTCGTCCGGTACGGCTCGGCGCTTCTCTCCGCGATCCTGCCCGGCCTGGGCCACCTCGCCGTCGGACGCATCCGACGGGCGGGGTTCTTCCTGCTGCCGGTGATCCTCCTCGTCGGGCTCCTGCTGATGTGGATCGCCGGGCAACCGATGATCCGGAGCGCCGCCTACCTGGCAGATCCGGACGTCCTGGGCGCCCTCCTCGTGGTCCAGGTCGGGATCCTCGCCTGGCGGCTCACCGCTGTTGCGCTCGTCCTCGCCGACGGCCGGTTTCCCAGGCTCGGTCGTCGCGACGCGCTGCCGGTCATGCTGCTGGTGGCAATCGTCATCCTGCCCCAGGCGGGCATGGGCTACCTGACGGCGGTCGCCCAGACCGCGGCCGCGCAGGTCTTCCAGCCCTCGACCGCGGACGCCGGCGCTCCGTTTCCGACGTTCGGCGACGAGAGCCCGTCGCCCGGTGCCAGCCTGGACCCGAGTCCGACGGCCGGTCCGCAGCGGTTGACGGTCCTGCTCCTGGGCGTCGATGCGGGCCCCAACCGGAACACCGCGAGCACGGATACGATGATCGTCGCCTCGCTCGACCCGGTCGCCAAGACGGTATCGATGATCTCCGTGCCGCGCGACCTGGTGAACGTCCCGCTCGCCCGGGGCGGAGTCTTTCGCCCCAAGGTCAACGGCCTCGTTTCGTACGTGCGTTGGCATCCAGACGAGTTCCCGGGCTACAAGGGCAACGGCGAGGCCGTGCTCGCCGGAGCTCTCGGCAAGCTCCTTGGGGTGCGTATCGACTATTACGCCCAGGTGAACCTGCCGGGCTTCGTCCAGGTGGTCAACGCGGTCGGCGGAATCACCGTGGACGTCGATCACGGCCTGTGCGATGCGGCCTACGACGAGTACGGCTACGAGGGCTCGCATTTCGCGATCGGGGCCGGCCGCCACAAGCTCAACGGCAATGCGGCGCTCGCGTATGCGCGCATCCGCAAGTCGCTCGGTGAGAGCGACTTCACGCGGGCATCCCGCCAGCAGCAGGTGCTCGTCGCCCTGCGCGATCGAATCGTCAGGGGCGGCTTCCTGGATGACCCGGTCGGCCTGTTGCGGGCGCTCGGCAACACCGTCGAGACGAACGTGCCGCCCAAGCTCCTGCCCGACCTCGCGCCGCTCGTTACGCAGATCTCGCGCAAATCGGTCTTTCAGACCGTCATCAAGTCGCCGCTCGTCCACCCCAGCTACGACGCGCGTGGCTCGATCCAGATCCCGGACCTGGCCAGGATCAAGGCCCTCGGCAAGCAGCTGTTCCCGCCTCCGGGCACGCCAGTGAAGGTGACCTATCTCGCCCCGGCGCCCACCAAGATCGCCAGCGGTCCCGCCGCCGCGGCACCCAGCTGCTACGCCCCCAGGCCGACAGCCAAGCCCACTCCGAAGCCGACCGCCAAGCCAACCGCGAAGCCATCGAGTGCCCCCTCGCCGACTCCGGTCCAGAGCTCGGCGCCGAGCCCGACGCCCACGGACAAGCCGAAGGACACTGCCACTCCGAGCTGACCCTCACGCGGGGCCTGAGCCCGGACCCGGGCCTGACCCGACCCGCGACCGGCCGGGGGCGTGACCCGACCCGCGACCGGCCGCCGTGCTACCCTGTGGCCGTCCTTTCAGGCCGGTCCGGTGAGGCCGGCATGCCGGTCCCGTGAGGCCGGGAAGGAGGCTCGTCAGACCGTGCCATCGTCCGTTCGCGCGCCCCGCGACGCCCGCCCGGTCCGAGCCATTCCTCCCGTCAGCGGCGGATGAGCCTGGTCCCCCCGCTGCCGTTGCCGAGCGCGATCGTCGATCCCCGCGTCGGCGATCACGGTCCGGCATTGCTCGCCCTGGCGGACGGCACCGTCTTCCCGGGGATCGCCTTCGGCGCGCCGATCGCGGCTGGCGGCGACCTCGTCGTCAACACGAGCCAGACCGGCTACCAGGAGGTCTGCACGGACCCGTCGTACGCCGGCCAGGTCGTCGTCATGACCTACCCCCTCATCGGCAACTACGGCCGGCTGGCCGACGACGACCAGAGCGCCCGTCCCTGGCTGCGCGCCCTCGTCGTCGCGAACGCAACGGCCGCCGTGCTCGATGATGCCCGCCAGCTCGCGTCGCTCCTCCGGACCGCGGGAATACCGGCGATCGCCGGGGTCGACACGCGGGCGCTGGCCCGCCACCTGCGCACACATGGGTCCGTTCGGGCCGTCGTGACCGCGCCCGGCGAGACCGACCGGGCGGCCGCCGTTGCGGCAGCCGCGGCGGTGCCGCGCTGGGAGGACCAGGACTTCGTCGGCCAGGTGTCGCCGGCGGCCACGCGCGAGGTCGGTAACCCGACGGAAGGCGGTCCGCTGGTGTCCATCCTGGATCTCGGCCTCAAGGAGAACATCGTTCGCTCGCTCCGCCGCCGCGGCGCGCGCGTGCGGATCCTGCCTCACACCGTGCGCGCCGACGATGCGCTCGCTCCGGACGTGGACGGCCTTGTCCTCTCTCCCGGGCCGGGCGACCCGGCGCGCCTCGACGACCTGGTGGCGCTGGCCCGCGCGGCCGTACTCGATGGCCGGCCGGTGCTCGGCATCTGTCTGGGGCACCAGATCGTGGCCCGCGCGGCCGGGGCCGATACGCGGCGTCTCCGGTTCGGCCATCACGGCGCCAACCACCCCGTGCGCGACGTGGACCTGGGGCTCGTCCAGGTCACCGCCCAGAACCACGAGGTGACGGTCGTCGCCGAGACGCTGCCCTCCAGCGGCGGCTTCCGAGTCAGCCAGGTCAACCTCAACGACGGCTCGGTCGAGGGGCTGCGCCACCGCGAGCTACCGATCGAGACCGTCCAGTACCACCCGGAGGGAGCGCCGGGCCCGCTGGATGCGCTCGCGGTGTTCGACCGGTTCGTGGCCGCCTGCGTCCGGCGCCCCGCGTGACGGCTGTTCCACCTCCCCCGGATGCCCCGAACAGCAGCGGGGGTGCTGCAAAACTGACGCGACGCACGCCGACGGCCCAAGTCCGGGCTCCTGATAGCCGAATCCGTCAAACTGTCGCGCGCCGTGGGACTCAGCCGGGCCCGACGCCTGGCGTAACAGCACCTAGGGCGATATCCGGCGCGGTCGATCGTGCGGTCGATCGTGTTGTCGATCGTGCGGTGGATCGAGCGGCCGACCGCCCAAGGCCTTCCTCGGTGCTGATCCTCGGCTCCGGGCCGGTCGTCATCGGCCAGGCGGCCGAGTTCGACTACGCGGGCACCCAGGCCTGTCGCGCCCTCCGCGCAGAGGGCGTCCGGACGATCCTCGTCAACAGCAACCCGGCGACGATCATGACCGACCCGTCGGTTGCCGACGCCATCTATCTCGAGCCGCTCACGGTCGAGGCCGTGGAGGCCGTCATCGCGCGCGAGCGGCCGGACGGGCTCCTGGCCGGCCTTGGCGGCCAGACGGCACTCAACCTGGCCGTCGGATTGGCTCGGGCCGGCGTCCTGGAACGGCACGGCGTGCGCCTCCTGGGCACCCCGCTGCAGGCCATCGAGATGGCCGAAGACCGCGAACGGTTCCGGGACCTGCTGGGCCGAATCGGCCAGCCATACGCGCCGTCGGCGATCGTCGAGGGGGCAACCGATACGGACCGTCAGGCGAGCGCCGATCGCGCCCTGGCCGAGGTGGGGCTGCCGGCGATCGTGCGGCCGGCCTACACGCTGGGCGGCACGGGCGGCGGCATCGTGGACACCGAAGCCGCCTATCGCGAGCGCGTTCGGGCGGGCCTGCGCGCAAGCCCCATCCGCCAGGTCATGGTCGAGCGCTGCCTCGTCGGCTGGCAGGAGATCGAGTACGAGGTCATGCGCGATGCCGACGATACGTGCATCGCCGTGTGCTCGATGGAGAACGTCGACCCGCTGGGCGTCCACACCGGCGACTCGATCGTGGTGGCCCCCGTCCAGACCCTCAGCGACCAGGTCCACCAGCGACTCCGCAGCGCGGCGCTCGCGATCATCCGCGCGCTCGGCGTGGAGGGCGGTTGCAACGTCCAGTTCGCCCTCTCGCCGGACTCGACCGACTACGCCGTCATCGAGGTGAACCCTCGGGTCAGCCGCTCGTCTGCGCTGGCCTCCAAGGCCACGGGCTACCCGATCGCCCGTGTTGCCGCCCAGATCGCGATCGGCCTGCGGCTGGCCGAGATTCCCAACGTCGTGACCGGGACCACCGTCGCGGCCTTCGAGCCCGCGCTCGACTATGTCGTGGTCAAGCTGCCGCGTTTCCCGTTCGACAAGTTTCCGAGCGCCGACCGGAGCCTGGGCAGCCAGATGAAGGCGACCGGCGAGGTGATGGCCATCGACCGGACCTTCGGCTCGGCGCTGAACAAGGCGCTGCGCGGCCTCGAGCAAGCCGGGGTCGGGCCGCTGGCCGAAGACCCGGGCTGGCGGCCTGCCTTCGACTACCTGGCGGCTGTCTACGGAGGCGACCGCGACGCGGACGAGCCCATCCGCTGGGTGGATGACCGCGGCGAGGCGTGCGAGTCGACCCGCCACGCCCAGCGCAGCGCCGCTCCGATCGTCCTGCGCTCGTTCCTGGGGCCGTCCGACAGCCGGCTCTGGCGGATCCTCGGCCTCCTCCGCCGGGGCGTACCCGAGGCGACCATCGGTGAGGCGACCGGCATCGGCGCCTGGTTCCTTGCCGAGATGGGCCGCAACGTGGCCCTGGAGGCGCGGGTCGCGGCGTACGGTCCGCGGCTGGCCGAGCCGGCCGACGATGAGGCGATGCGACTCCTGGCGACGGCCAA
>WNGA01024975.1_pt1 | contig 10413 bp, 11 predicted proteins | sample 5400061 | NCBI WGS metagenome assembly WNGA01 (sample SAMN13153366, study PRJNA577476) | soil metagenome | isolation source: 100 cm soil or saprolite under grassland replicate 2 | place: USA:California | collected 2016-06-15
AGCAGATCGCAGGGCGACAGGCGTTTCAATTGCTCGTCGAACGCCGGCTCGGGCGCGCCGCGCAGCTCGTGCATCAGGACCCAGCGTCGCGAAGACGTGACCAGGATCTCGGACGCGCCGGCCTGGCGGTGGCGATGCGAGTCCTTCCCCGGATGGTCGACGTCGAAGGTATGGTGCGCGTGCTTGATCAGCGACACCTTCAGCCCCCGCTGCACGAAGCGCGGGATCAGCTTTTCGATCAGGGTCGTCTTGCCGCTTCCCGACCATCCAGCAAAACCGAATATTTTCATGGGCTTAGAAGCGCCCATTTTAGCTCAGTCAGCCGCGACGATGCGCCGCTCGGCGATCACCAGCCGGTTCAGGATCGCCAGACGCATGATCTCCGGGTCGTGCGTCGCGACCAGCACCGTGTGGCTCTCGGCGATCAGCACCCGCACCAGCTCGAGGACCTGCGCGCGCGCCTCCCCATCGAGGTTGGCGGTGGGCTCGTCGAGGATCAGCAGCACCGGGTCGAGCACCTTGGCGCGGGCGAGCGCCGCGCGCTGCTTCTCGCCGCCCGAGAGGCGGTGGGGCGGCACGTGCTCGCGCGCCGCAAGCCCCGCCCAGGCGAGCGCCTCGCGCGCGACGGCGCGCCGCCGCTCGTTCGCCACGCCGCGCCGCGCCAGCCCGTACTCGACATTGCCCTGCAGCGAGGTGCGAAACAGATAGGGCTGCTGGTGCACGTAAACGATTTCGCGCCGCCATGGCTCCGGGTAGCGGCCGGCCGCGCTGGCCGATGCGCCGCGGTAACTGATGGATCCCTGCTCCGCGGTATCGAGGCCCGCCAGGACGCGCAGCAGCGTCGTCTTGCCGCTGCCGTTCGGGCCGGTGAGCACGTAGCCGTTGCCGGTCTCGAGCTCGAGCGACGCCCGATCGAACAACGTACGGCTGCCGAAGCGCTTGGTGATGCCCGAGGCTTTGAGGAGCGGGCTCATTCCAGGCCGCCCTCGCCCTGCAGCCACGCGAGCGCGATGTTGACGCCCACCGCAATCACCATCAGCACGAAGCCGAGCGCGATGCCGAAGGCAAACTCGCCCTTCGAGGTCTCGAGCGCTATTGCAGTTGGAATGTTACGCGTGAGCCCGGCGATGTTGCCGCCGACGAGCAGCGCGCAGCCCACCTCCGAGACCACGCGACCGAAGGCATTCACGAAACCGGCCGTCACGGCGAAGCGCACTTCCCACAGTGTGGTCAGCATCGCGCGCACGCGGTGCGCGCCGAGGCAGCGCGCGGTCTCGTAAATGCGCGCATCCGCGCCTTGCACCGCCGACACCGTGAACACCATCAGGATCGGCAGCGCGATCACCATGTAGCCCATCAGGATCGCCCCCGGCGTGAAGAGCAGCTCGAAAGCCCCGAGCGGTCCGCGGCGAGAAAGCAGCAGGTATAGAACGAGGCCGACCACCACGGTAGGAAACGAAAGGAACCCCTGCATCAGGACGACGAGGGCGCGCCGCCCCGGAAACGCCACGTGCGCGATGACGAAGCCGAGCGGCACGCACAGCGGCGCGAGCAGCGCGAGCGCGGCGACCGACACCCACACCGAGAGCCAGATGATGGTCCACAGCTCGCGGTCGCCGCTGAAAAGCAGCGCAAAGGCCTGGCGGGTGGGCTCGAGCAGATCCATCGGCCGCTATTTCGCCGCCGGGAAAAACAGCTGCGCGCCGCCGATCTTGAAGTCGGCAATCGCCTTCTGGCCCTCGGGCCCGGTCATCCAGCCGATCAGCTGCATCGCTCCGGAGTAGTTGATCTTCGGGTGGCGCGCAGGATTGACGGCGATCAGGCCGTAGGGATTGTGCAGCCGGTTGTCGCCTTCGACCATGATCTCGAGGTCGGTCTTGCCGCGGTAGGCGAGGAAGGTGCCGCGGTCGGAAAGCGTATAGCCGCGCTTCTCGTAGGTCATGATGAGCGCGGTGCCCATGCCCTGGCCGATCGACAGGTAGTAGCCTTCCCATTTCGGCTGCACCCCTGCCGCGCGCCACAGCGACAGCTCGCGCAGGTGCGTGCCCGACTGGTCGCCGCGCGAGACATGAAGTCGTTGTACATCAGGTCGCGGCGGTTCACCCCATAGCCCTTGGCGAGAAAGCGTTCCTCCGACTCGCGGTCGTGGACCAGCACCAGGTCGGCGTCGCCCTGCTCGCCGATCTTCAGCGCCGCGCCGGTGCCCACCGCGACGTACTGCACCGCGATGCCGGTGCGCTCGCGGAATTTCGGCAGCAGGTCATCGAGCAGGCCGGTGTTGGCGGTGCTGGTCGTGGTCGCCATCCGCACCGTTTGCGCGTGGGCGGCGGTTGCGAGCAATGCAATACCCAGTAAAAGGCTACGAAAGATCATCATGGCAAGCGGCGATTGTACTTGCCGCCTTGACAACCCCAGCCGGCCGAGAGCACTCTATCCGCCTCGGGGATCGCAGGCTCCCCGCATGTCAAAGACGCTGTGCGTCCAAGCTCTGCTAGCCTCTAAGGAGAGTGCCATGGACGCGAGCATCACCCCCGCCGCTCTGCGGCAAGCAATCGGTTCCGAAGTTTCCCCGCTGCTCATCGACGTACGCCGCAGGCAGTCGTTTCTCGAATCGGATTGCATCGAGTTCTCGCACGTCGGCGAGCGCTGCAGCTTCGACGCTTTTCTCGCAAAATTTCATCTCAAGGATCCCGCGCTCGACCAGCTCGCGCTCATCGTGCGCGGCGCGGACACCAACCGGCTCGAGCTCGCGCCCCAGGCGGCGGGCCTCGCCGCGATCTCCCTTGGACTGTCTCGTATCGATGAAAATGATCATGCGATGCTCGAGCACGGCGTGATCGTCTACGACGCGCTCTACCGCTGGTGCAAGGAAGGCAAGCAGGAAACCCACACCTGGAATCCGGAGGCATACAAATGAAACCGGCGATCCTTCCCCTGCCTTTCGATGCGGCGCGGCTGCGCGGTCTCTCGGAGCGTCTGCTGCAATCTCATCATCAGAACAACTATGCCGGGGCGGTCAAGCGGCTGCACGTGATCCGCGCCGAGCTCGCGGCGCTCGACTGGGGGTCGGCGTCCGGCTTCCGCATCAATGGCCTGAAGCGCGAGGAGCTGATCGCCGCCAACTCCATGGGATTGCACGAGCTCTACTTCGCGAGCCTCGGCGGCGACGGCGCGCTCAAGGCGGCCGGAAAACCGGCGGGTCTCGCGGTAGGCTTGAAGCGCGACTTCGGCTCCGTCGAGCGCTGGCACGCCGAGTTCACCGCATTGGCGACGGCGATGGGCGGCGGATCGGGCTGGGCGCTGCTGTCCTGGTCCGGCCGCGAGCATCGGCTGGCCAATCACTGGGCCGCCGACCACACGCACCTTCTGGCCGGCGCGGCGCCGATCCTGGCGCTCGACATGTATGAGCACGCGTATCACATGGATTTCGGCGCCAATGCCAAGGCGTATGTGAACGCCTTCATGGACAACATCAACTGGGACGCCGTAGCCCTGCGTTATGCCGGGGCGGTCGAGGCATCGACCTCCGCCCTCGCGGCCAGCGCCGACGAGGTGCAGCGCCAGGGCGGCGTCAAACGGATCGACGTGCGGCGCAAAGGAGCCTACGACGCCGCGCCGGAGACGATACAGGGCGCGGTCTGGCGCGATCCCGAGCGCGTGGACGAATGGGCAGGCGAGCTTGCGGGTGCCGAAGTGGTCGTCTATTGCGTGTACGGACACGAAGTCGGCCAGTCGACCGCCGCCCGCTTGCGCGATGCCGGGGTCAACGCGCGCTTTCTGGTTGGCGGCATCACGGACGGAGGCGACCCAGCTCGCGACCTATATCGGCTGGATGATGCACCGCACCTGGGGCGGCATCGTCGCCGGCGGCCTCTTCGTCCTGCCCTCGGTATTCATCCTGATCGCGCTGTCGTGGGTCTACATGGCGTACGGCGATATCGTCTGGGTGTCGGGACTTTTCCACGGCATCAAGCCGGCGGTCGTCGCCATCGTGCTCGCGGCGGCGCATCGCATCGGCTCGCGCGCGCTGAAGAACGCCTGGCTTTGGAGCATTGCGGCAGCGGCGTTCGTCGCGATTTTCGCGCTGCATGCCCCCTTCCCGGCGATCGTGCTCGCCGCCGCCGTGGTCGGCTTCCTGGGAGGCCGCTACGCCCCCGAGCGGTTCACTGCGGGCAGCGCCCACGCAACCGCGAGCCAGCAGTACGGCCCGGCAATCATCGACGACGACACGCCGACGCCGGCGCATGCCCTTTTCTCCTGGCCGAAGCTCTGGGGCTACGCCGTTGCCGGCATGGCGATCTGGGCCGTTGCCATCGGGGTTCTTTATGGTTTTTTCGACAAAACTCTTTTCGAGATGGGCTGGTTTTTTACCAAGGCCGCGCTGCTCACTTTTGGCGGCGCTTACGCGGTGCTGCCTTACGTCTACCAGGGTGCCGTGGAAAACCACGGCTGGCTCAGCGCCACGCAAATGATCGATGGCCTCGCGCTCGGCGAGACCACGCCCGGGCCGCTCATCATGGTGGTGGCGTTCGTCGGCTTCGTCGGCGGCTGGACCAAGGAGCTGTTCGGCGCCGGCGCGCTCGCCGGCGCGGGCATCGCCGGGGCGCTGGTGGCGACCTTCTTCACCTTCCTGCCCTCGTTCGTGTTCATCCTGGTCGGCGCGCCCTTCATCGAGACGACCCACGGCAAGCTCGAGTTCACCGCTCCGCTCACCGCGATCACCGCTGCGGTGGTCGGCGTGGTGCTCAATCTCGCCGTGTTCTTCGCCTATCACGTGCTCTGGCCGCAGGGACTCGCAGGGCCATTCGACTGGTTTTCCGCGCTGGTCGGCGTCGCCGCGTTCGCCGCGCTGTTCCGCTTCAAGGCGGAGGTGATACCCGTTATCGGCGCTTGCGCTGCCGCAGGACTGGCCGACACGCTCGCGCGAGCGCTCGTGTAGGAATTTCGCGGAAAGGCGTCCAGCAAAAGAAAGGGCGCCTCGCGGCGCCCTTTCGATCCCCTCCTCCTGCAGTCGGTTCAGCCGCGCTGGATCACGGCGCAGGCGATGCGCGCGCCGGCGTTCCCGGTCGGCTGCGTCTTGTAGTCGTCCGGGCTGGCGTGCACGATCAGGCCGCGGCCGACGATGCTCGACGCACCGGGCGTGACCGTCATGATGTCGAGCGTGGCGTCGATTTTGGCGTTGCCGCTCGAGTCGGCCTTCAGCGCCGGCATGTCGCCGGCATGGCGATCGGGATTGCCCGGGCTGCCGTGCGGCTTGCCGAAGGGGTTGAAATGCCCCTTGGTGCTCATGCCGTCGCCCGAGCTGCAGTCGCCGGCTTCGTGGATATGGAAGCCGTGCTCCTGGCCGGGGACCAGCCCGCTCACATTGCCCGTCACGCGCACCCGGTCGCCGACCTGGGTGAAGCTGACCGCGCCGCTCGCGTTGTTGCCCTTGGTCGGCTGGAGATTGGCCGTCGCCTTCGGTGCATCGGACGGGACGCTCTGGCAAGCCGCGAGCACGGCGAATGCGGCAACGGAAACGAGCCTCATCGAGCACCTCATCGGGACGCCGAATGTACTCTATTTCTTCGCCGGTTTGGAAGGTGCCATCGAGATGCCCTTGTTCTTCTTGTAGTTGGCGACTGCCTTGTCCTGCGCCTTGCCGAGCTGCTCGGCTTCCTTGGTTTTGGCCGCCGCGTCCTTCTCCGCCTTGGCGGCCTTTTCCGCGTCGCTCATCGGCGGCGCCGCGGGCAGCTTGGCGTGCGCCATGGCGCCGATCAACAGCCCTGCGGCGAGGACTGCGAGGATGCGTTTCATGATTTCTCCTTCATGTACCAGATCTCGTGGTGCTCGCGCGCCCAGGTCTCGTCGACGTAGCCCTCGCGCATGGCGCGATACGAACCCTCCACCCCGATCGTGCCCATGTAGATATGGCCCAGCGAGATGGCGATGTAGATGAGCGCTGCGATGGCGTGCACCACCCACGCGTCCTGCATCACGGCCCGGGTCTGGTCGAAATTCGGGAACAGCAGCACCAGGCCGCTCCACGCCACGAAGGCGCTGAGGATGAGAACGCCGCCCCAGAACCACGCCTTCTCGCCCGCATTGAAGCGCCCGGTCGGAATGTGCTCGCTGCGCGCAAACCATGCCCAGGCCCGCCCGAACCATAGCCAGTCGTACGACCTGGGAAAGTTGTCGCGGATGAAGATGACGATCATCGCCAGCACCGAAACGATGAACAGCGGCGCAATGAAGTTATGCAGGTTCTTGCAGAGCGCCGTGAGCCAGGCGAACAGCGTATAGCCGATGACCGGGAGCAGCAGGTACTTCCCGAACAGCATCACCAGGCCCGAAATGCCCAGCACGCTGAAGCTGATGGCGGTGGACCAGTGGATCACCTGCTCGAGCGCGCTGAACCTGCGGATCAGGCGGCCTGTCGGCGCATCGTGCAGCTTCACCGGGCCCTTCCAGAAATAGAACGCGAGAATCGCCACCAGAACCACCACCACCAGCCAGCCGCCGTAAAACGTCACGGGTCCGTTGCGGAAATTGCGCCAGGCCTCGCCCGCGGTCGCCATCGCGCCCTGGCCGGGAAAGCGCGCCGGCGGCTGGATCAGGACGTTGGTCTCCCGCCCCGGGATGCTCGTGAACGCCGGATCGCCGGACTTGACGTCGCGCCAGACCGGCGCGTTGTTGCCGGGCTGGGTGACCTGACGCTGCTGCTGCTCCTTCGGACCACTCTGCGCGAGGGACAACGCGGCAAATAGCGAGAGGAATACCGCCACGCAAAGCCTGCAAAGCTTCGACATTCGCTCGGCCTCTATTGATTGATGCGCGTGTCCTCGTGCTGCCCGAGCTGGCGGGTCTTGATCTGCGCCTCCCAGCTCGCACGGTCGCCCTTGGTCCACTTTGCCGCGCCATAAGCAAGCGGCTCGTTGTCCCAAGGGCGCGTGTCGGGCTTGCCCTGGTACTTGCCCTGCTTGAACTGAGCGACCTGCTCGCGCTCGCTGCAAGCACCGAGAGCGACGAGCGCAAGCAACACCAGTAGCACTCTCATGACTTCGTCCCGGGCACCGGAGCCGGCGGTCGCGCGCCCGGCTTGCCCTGCCCGTAGGCCGTGCCCCAGCCCCACACCTCGGAGCCCTTGCCGCGGCGCACCACGCGGTCGCGGTAGATGTCGGCGATCACGTCGCCGTCGCCGCCGAGCAGCGCCTTGGTCGAGCACATCTCGGCGCAGGCCGGGAGCTTGCCCTCGGAGAGGCGGTTGCGGCCGTACTTGCGGAACTCGGCCTCGCTGCGGTCGGCTTCCGGACCGCCGGCGCAGAAGGTGCACTTGTCCATCTTGCCGCGCAGGCCGAAGGCGCCCGCCTGCGGGAACTGCGGCGCGCCGAACGGGCAGGCGTAGAAGCAGTAGCCGCAGCCGATGCACAGGTCCTTGTCGTGCAGCACCACGCCGTCGTCGGTGCGGTAGAAGCAGTCGACCGGGCACACCGCCATGCAGGGCGCGTCCGAGCAGTGCATGCAGGCGACCGAGATCGACTTCTCCGCGCCGACCACGCCGTCGTTGATCGTCACCACGCGGCGGCGGTTGACGCCCCAGGGCACCTCGTTCTCGTTCTTGCAGGCGGTCACGCAGCCGTTACACTCGATGCAGCGCTCGGCGTCGCACAGGAATTTCATTCTCGCCATGGCTCCTCCTTATGCTCTTGCGACCTGGCAAAGCGTCGTCTTGGTTTCCTGCATCATCGTGACGCGGTCGTAGCCGTAGGTGGGGGCGGTGTTGACCGCCTCCCCGCGCACGATCGGCGCCGCGCCCTCGGGGTAGAAGGGCAGCATGTCCTCGCCCTGCCACCAGCCCGAGAAGTGGAACGGCACGAACACCGTGTCGGGCCCGATGCCCTCGGTGATCTTCGCCTTCACCTTGATGCGGGCGCCGCTCGGCGAGCTCACCCAGACGTACTCGTTGTTGCGGATGCTGCGGTCGGCGGCCGTCTTCGGGTTGATCTCGACGTAGTTGTCCTGCTGCAGCTCGGCGAGCCAGGGGTTGGAGCGCGTCTCCTCGCCGCCACCCTCGTACTCCACGATGCGGCCCGAGGTCAGGATCAGCGGATACTTCTTGTGCATCTCCTCCTTGACGGCCTTCTGCTGCACCGACTTGAACAGCGTCGGCAGGCGCCAGAACACCTTGACGTCGTCGTGCGTCGGGTACTTCTCCACCAGGTCCGGCCGCGGCGAATACAGCGGCTCGCGGTGCTGCGGGATGCCGTCCGGGAAGTTCCATACCACCGCGCGCGCCTTGGCGTTGCCGAACGGGTGGCAGCCGTGCTTCAGCGCGACGCGCTGGATGCCGCCCGAAAGGTCGTTCGCCCAGGTCTTGCCCTCGGCCTTGCTCTTCTCCTCGTCGGTGAGCTCGTCCCACCAGCCGAGCTTCTTCAGCAGCACGTGGTCGAACTGCGGATAGCCGGTGGTGATGTCGCCGCCCTTCGGATACGAGCCGTCCTCGGCGAGCAGGTTGACGCCGTCCTTCTCGACGCCGAACAGCGCCCGGAAGCAGCCGCCACCGTCCATGACATGCTTCGAGTTGTCATAGAGGTTCGGCGAGCCGGGATGCTTGATCGCGGCGTTGCCGTAGCAGGGCCACGGCAGGCCGAAGTAGTCGCCGGTAAGGTCGTAGCCGGTCTTCGCGTCCTTGCCGCCCTTCGCGCGCAGCGTCTTCACGTCGAAGACATGCATGTTGCGCATGTGGGCCTGCAGCCGCTCGGGCGATTGGCCGGTGTAGCCGATGGTCCACGCGCCCTTGTTGATCTCGTTCCGGAGCACGTCCTCCATCGACGGCTCCTCGCCGCCCTTCCCCTTCACCAGGCGCAGGTTCTGCTTCCCATCCCTCTTGCCGAGGAACTGGTCGCCGAAACCGAGCTTGACCGCCATCTGGTACATGATCATCTGGTCGGTGCGCGACTCGAACAGCGGCTCGATCACGCGCTCGCGCCACTGCAGCGAGCGGTTCGAGGCCGTCACCGAGCCCTCGGTCTCGAGCTGGGTCGCGACCGGCAGCAGGTAAGCGCCGTCCTTGCGCACCTTGGCGAACATCGAAGCGCTCGCCGACGGATAGGGGTCCAGCACGACCATCAGGTCGAGCTTCTTCATCGCCTCGAGCATCTCGAGGCCGCGCGACTGCGAGTTCGGCGCATGGCCCCAGAAGAACAGCGCGCGCAGGTTCGAGTCCTGGTCGATCGCCTCGTTCTTCTCGAGCACGCCGTCGATCCAGCGCGACACCGTCATGCCGGGCTTGGCCATCATGGCCTCGGAGGCGAAGCGCTTCTTCAGCCAGTCGAGGTCGACGTTCCACACGTTCGCCCAATGCGCCCAGGAGCCGGGCACTGCGACCGGGTAGTAGCCGGGCAGCGTGTCGGGGTTGGGGCCGACGTCGGTCGCGCCCTGCACGTTGTCGTGGCCGCGGTAGATGTTGCAGCCGCCGCCCGAGCGGCCGACGTTGCCGAGCGCGAGCATCAGGATGTTCGAGGCGCGCACCACCGCGTTGGCGTTGTTGTGCTGGGTCTGGCCCATCGCCCAGATGATGAAGCCCGGGCGGTTCTCGGCCAGCGTCTTCGCCACGGCGAATACTTCCGCCTCCGGCACGCCGGTCACCTCGGTCACCCTGTCGGGGGTCCACTTCGCCATCACTTCCTTCTTCACCTCGTCCATGCCGTAGACGCGGGCGCGAATGTATTCCTTGTCCTCCCAGCCGTGCTTGAAGACGTGGTGCAGGATGCCGAACAGGAACGCCACGTCGCCACCCGAGCGGGTGCGCACGTACATGTCCGCCTTCGCGGCGGTGCGCGTGAAGCGCGGGTCGGCGACGATCACCTTGCAGCCGTTCTCCTTGGCGTGCAGGGTGTGCAGCATCGACACCGGGTGCGCCTCGGCCGCGTTCGAGCCGAGGAACAGCAGCGATTTCGAGTTCTGCTCGTCGTTGTAGGAGTTGGTCATCGCGCCGTAGCCCCAGGTCTGGGCGACGCCGGCGACGGTGGTCGAATGGCAGATGCGCGCCTGGTGGTCGGTGTTGTTGCTGCCCCAGAGCGACACCCATTTCCTGAGCAGCATCGCCTGCTCGTTGTTGTGCTTCGAGGAGCCGACCACGAACAACGCGTCGGGTCCGCTTTCATTGCGGATCTCGAGCAGCTTCTTCGAGATCTCGTCGTAGGCCTGGTCCCAGGTGATGCGCTTCCACTTGCCGCCCTCGAGCTTGACCGGATACTTCAGGCGGTGCGAGTCGTGCGTCATGCCGTGCTCGCGGATCGACGCGCCCTTGGCGCAGTGCGCGCCGAGATTGAGCGGCGAGTCGAACACCGGCTCCTGGCGGATCCAGACGCCGTTCTGCACCACGGCGTCGATGGCGCAGCCGACCGAGCAATGCGTGCACACGGTGCGCTT
>WNGA01025896.1_pt1 | contig 10413 bp, 8 predicted proteins | sample 5400061 | NCBI WGS metagenome assembly WNGA01 (sample SAMN13153366, study PRJNA577476) | soil metagenome | isolation source: 100 cm soil or saprolite under grassland replicate 2 | place: USA:California | collected 2016-06-15
CTGCTCAGGAAAGCTCTCGAAGACGTCCACGAATCTCCTCCGCGATCGCGTCCGCCGGCTTGTCGCCGTCGACGGCCGTGATCCGGTCGGGGAACATTTCTGCCAGCGCACGGTACGCCTCGTCGACGGCGCGGTGGAAGTCGGGCCCCTCCCGCTCGATCCGGTCCGAGGGCGAGCTGCGCCGTAACGCGACTTTCGGGTCGACGAGCACGAGGAAGGTTCGATCCGGTAGGAGGCCGCGCGTGGCGACCAGGTTCACTTCCAGCACGCGCTCGACGCCGAGGTCGCGTGCGATTCCCTGGTAGGCGAGCGACGAGTCGATGTAGCGGTCGCAGACGACGTCCTGCCCCGCGTCGAGCGCGGGCGCGATCACGCGCTCGACGAGCTCGGCGCGCGCCGCCGCGAACAGCGAAGCCTCGGCCCACGGGCTCATCTCGAGGCCGTCGAGTAGCAGCCGACGCACCTCCTCGCCCAGCGGCGTCCCGCCCGGCTCACGCGTCGCCACGACGTCCCGTCCCTCGGCGCGCAGCGATTTGGCGAGGAGCTCCGCCTGCGTCGTCTTTCCGGACCCGTCCAGCCCTTCGAAGGTGACGAACACTGCGGCCGTACGATACGGCGCGTGCGGGCGGTCGTGACCGGAGGCGCGGGCTTCATCGGCTCACACGTGGTGGATGCGTTGCTCGCACGCGGTGACGACGTGCACGTGCTCGACGATCTCTCGACCGGGAAGCGCGAGAACATTCCTGGGGGTGCGCGTGTGCACGAGGGCGACATCCGGCACGACGCGGATCGGGTCTTCGACGAGGTCGAGCCCGAGGTCTGCTTCCATCTCGCGGCGCAGGCGGATGTGCGCGTTTCGGTCAAGCGGCCGGATCACGACGCGGACGTGAACGTGATCGGAACGTTGCGCGTGCTGGAGGCGGCGCGCCGGCACGACGCGAAGATCGTCTTCAGCTCGACCGGCGGGGCGATCTACGGCGAATGCGACGGGCCGGCGCGCGAGGACCATCCCCGCCTGCCGCTCGCGCCCTACGGCGTGTCGAAGCTCGCCGGCGAGGAGTACATCGCGGCGTTCAACCGCCTCTACGGAAGTGGTCACGTGTCACTGCGCTACGGCAACGTCTACGGGCCGCGCCAGGATCCGCACGGCGAGGCCGGCGTCGTCGCGATCTTCATGAAGCGCCTGCGCGCGGGTGGGACGCCGCGCATCTTCGGCGACGGGAAGCAGACGCGCGACTACGTGTACGTCGGCGACGTCGTCGCGGCGACGCTCGCGGCGGTCGAGCGCGGCGGCGGCGTCCTCAACATCGGGACCGGAGTCGAGACCTCGGTGCTCGATCTCTACGCGCGCGTGCAGCGGGCCGCTGGCATCGAACGTGACCCGGGATTCGCACCGCCGCGTCCGGGCGAGCTGCAGCGCAGCGTCCTCGACCCGGCGCTCGCGGAGCGCGAGCTGAGCTGGAAGCCGACCCACTCGCTCGACGAGGGCCTGGCCGAGACCTGGGCCTGGATCTCCGCGACCTAGAGACGTGTCCGAGACGGAAATCGGACCGCGGCGTGCCGCCGTCGAAGATACGCGGCCTCCGTCTCCACCTCCGGTCCAGTTCGGCCAGCTGTGGAAGCAAAGTCACACCTTCGGCACACACGTCCCGCGCCGATCGGACCCGGCTGCGCCGTGGCCGTCGGGGCCCCGTCTTGGGACAGTCCCACGCCACGGCCGGAACGGCCGTGGCGGCGGGAGCCGCGGCTCTCGCCGGGAAGGAGCGCAGGCGCGGGGGCCGAACTCGCTCCGGGCGATGGAGCACGCCCACGACCTCGTCCGGCCCTGGCGGCGCGCGACGATCGCCGTCAGCGCGATCGCCGCGCTCGAGCTCGTTGCGCTCGCGGGCGCCGCGATCGTGCTCTTCGGTAACCCGATCGCCCGCCACTTCCGCGAGTCGGCCGCGGCCGCAGCGCCGCGCAAGCGCGATGCCCTGCCGGCGCCCGCGAAGAAGGCGACGCTCGAGCGCAGCGAAACGTCCGTCATGGTCCTCAACGGCAACGGCCAGGCGGGCGCGGCTCACGCGGCCGCCGACCGGGTGAGCGCCCGCGGCTACCTGCTCGGCAACGTCGGGAACGCACCCGGCAGCGTCGCGCGCAGCGTGGTCATGTACCGCCCCGGCTACGCGGCGGAGGGAGCGCGCCTCGGCCGCGACCTTCACGTCCGCCTTGTGCGTCCGATCGACGGGATGCGGCCGGCGCAGCTGATGGGCGCGCACCTCGTGCTCATCATCGGCACGTAGTCGGATCGACCTGGCACCGGGCGCGGTCGAGCGTGCGCCCGGGCCCCGTCTTCGGCCCAAAGAGGAAGTTGTCGAGCGTGTAGGAATGGTTCAGGTCGCGGTATGCGTGTCGCGGCTGACGGAGCTCGTCGAGCTCGAACGCCCCGAGCTGGTACCAGGTCTCCGGATTCTTCGGCTCCCGGTCGCGCGCGCGGCGGTAGAGCTCGAGCGCCTTTCCGTTCCTCCCGACGAGGCTCTCGCTCAACGCCCAGAGCCAGAGCGGCTCGACCGCGAGCGGATTCAGCGCGTGCGCCGACTTTGCCTCGGTGCGCGCCGCAGCCAGATCGCCGCGGACGAACGCGTCGTAGGTTGCATCCACACGGCGCTCGGCGAGCCAGGGCGACGCCAGCGAATACAGCGCGGCGAGCGCGAACACGCCCGCGGCGGCCGGCACGAGCCAAGATCGCTGCGACCCCGACCGGGCAGGGCCCGACGCGAGCGCGCCGACGACGAGGAAGAGCGGACCCTGTACGGCGATGTAGTCCCAGTCGATGTCCACGAGTGAGTGCAGGACGCAGACCGCGACGGCCAGGGAGAGCGCCGTCGTCACGCCGGTGCGCTCGCGGCGCAGGATCGCGACCGCGGCGGCGGCGACCGCCGCAGCGATCAGCAGGAAGCCGACGATGCCGGTCTCGCTCAGGTCCTGCAGCGGCGCCGAGTGCGGCTCGACGACCGCAAGGGACGTATCGCGTTCGAGCCGGTCGGTGAGCCCGAACGTCCCGGCGCCAGTCCCTTGCGCCGGGTGGTCCACGAACGAATTCCACGCTTCCTGCCACCAGCGCCAGCGGTTGCTGGAGCTCGCGGTCGTAAATCGAGTCGGCCCGGTGGGGACTTGCGCGCCGACCGGATTGGAGAACTCGTGCCAGCGGTCGCGGACGAAGTCGACCGGCCCGCCGGAGCGGACGACGGTCGCGGCCAGCGCCCCGAGCAAGAGCGCGGCGAGGAGGGCGGCGACCGCGCGGACGACGCGCCGGTCGATCGCGCGCGGGAGGACGAGGCGCAGCGCAAAGACGACGGCGGCTGCGCCGCCGAGCAGAACCGCGCCGAAGACGAGGCCGTCCTGCACGCGGACGTCGTGCGGCTGGCCGTCGTCGCTCACGCCCGGCAGGAGGAGGGCGATGCCCGCGACGGCGGCGCCCGCGATCCAGGCGACGGCCACCGGCCCGACGGCGTCCAGGCGGCACCGGTCGACTGCCAGCCACGCGAGCGCGGCGGCGACCGTCAGCACGATCCCCACGCGCGAGTACGAGAGAACGACGACGACGAGCGCCGCAAAGAGGAGCAGCCCGCCTGCGGCCCGCACACGCCGGTCGACGATGCGGCCGCCCGCGAGCCAGAGGCCGAGCGGCACCGACGCGGCCGCCAGCAGCCCCAGCTCGTTCCAGTACCCGACGGGATAGCGCAGCCGCGCAAGCCGCCCGTAGTCCGAATACAGGCCCGGGATGACCTTGGCCGCGAGTGCCCAGGCGAACAGTGCGCCGAGCAGCGCCGCCACAGCGAAGACCAGCCGCCGCGGAGCCACCCCGCCCAGCAACGTCCCGACGGCCGCGAAGGCGAAGTAGACGAGGCCTCGGTTCGTGTAATCCCAGGAGCGGCTCGCCTGGATCGACCACGCGATCGACGCACCCTGCCAGAGGACGAACGCTCCGAGAGCGGCGAGAAAGACACCGGCCGCCAGCGGCAGCCGCGGCGGGCGCAGCGCCCAGCCGACCGCCGCGACGACGACGGCCGCGGCCCCGATCCAGAACAGGCGCGACTGGCTCGAGCCGTGGTTGAAGAAGAGCGCCCCGAATGCGAGCGCGAAGGCTGCCGTGGAGAGCGTCGCTCCCCGGGCGGCCGGCCATCGCATCGCGGGCGAAGCTAACACAGCAACCGGACCTGCCCCCGCTTACAAACCGTTTACATGTGACTCATCCCACGATCACTCCCATCCGGCAAGGTGGGCAAGATCGTCGCTAGAGTCCGCCCTCAGCCGCAGCGCGTTTCTGCATGCCTAGATTTCTGAAGCCCCTCATCCTCCTCGTCGTAGCCGCAGTCTCGGCCGGTGCCTTCGGCGTCGGCACGGCGCAGGCGAGCAAGTGCTCGTCCGCGCTGATCAAGGACTGGTACGTCGACGGCCGCATCGACCAGACGTACGCCGTTCACTGCTACCGCGAGGCCCTGAAGGACATTCCGGAGGACCAGATCGTCTACGGCACGCTCCGTGACGACCTGACGCGGGCCCTCCAGGCGGTCATCCGCAATCACGACGGGCCGGTCGGCCCGAACACGCCGGTACCGGGTGCGGGCACGGGCGGCGGCGACGGCACGGGCAAGAGCGGCAAGGACGAGGGCTTCTTCCACTGGCTGGCACGCGCGGTCGGACCGGACACCGCCGACTCGGTTCCAGTCCCGCTCCTTGTCCTCGGCGGCCTCGCGCTCGCGCTGATGGCGGCCGCGGGCATCAGCTTCTTTGCGCGACGCTGGCAGGCCCGCAGGGAACCGCCGCCGGCACCGCCAACGATCTAGCACGGTGCGGCCGCGGTGACGTGCACCGCGACCGCACCGACGAGGAGAGGGTCTAGGTAGTCGGGCGTGCCCGCATGCGAACGCCCGTTGTGAGCAGGGCCACGCCGAGTGCCGCGAAGAAGAGCAATCCGAGCCCGGTGAACGGGAGCTGGCCGAGAATCGGCGCACTCGCGGGTCTGTTCGCACCGAACGTGTTCCTGGGCGACTGCCGGTTCGGCACGACGGCCGTCACCCGCCTGCCGGGCACTGGCTGAGCGGCCGTTGTCGCCGGCCCGGCTGGCGCGGTCGCCGGGGTGCCGAGGGCGCTGACCGTCACGGCGCCGGTCGGCGTCGTCGCACCGGCGGTGAAGCCGGCAGTGACGGCACCGGACTGCGCCGCGAGGAACGACGTCGTGGCGGTGTTCCCGCCGCCGACCTGTGCCACACCGACCGAGTCGGTGGCGTCGTTGCCGCTCCCGCCGATGCCTGCCGTGAACGACGCGGACGCGGCCGAGCCCAGAATCGAGGCGCCGGCCACGGGGCTCATCTGTGCTGCTCCGACCTGAGCGGCGCCGACCGACCCGCTGGTCGAGTTCCCGCCCCCGACCTGCACGCCGCCGACGGAGTCCGATGCGGTGTTGTCGCCACCACCGCCGACCGTCGTGGGCGCGCTGACGCTCGCGCTGTTGCCCGCGACGCTGACCGACGCGGACGGCGTCGAGCTCACGCCTCCGGCCTGCACGGTTCCGATCGAGTTCGAGGCGGTGTTGTCGCCGGAGCCAACCGAGGTCGGCGCGGAAGCTCCCGCGGACGTTCCGGTCTGGCTGACGTCAACGGATGGACTCACGCCAACCGTGCCGACCTGAACGGAGCCGATCGAGCCGGTTGCGTCGTTGTCGGCAAGCGCCGTCTGCGCAGTGCCGAGCGTGATCGCCGCGAGCGCAGCAATCACGAGGACGAACTTCGATCTCATGGCTGTCTCCTTCTTTCGTAGGACATGCTGAGGACGAACGAGGTCTTGGTCGCGCCGGTAACGCGGAGAGTGAAGGCGCCCGCGGAAACCGATGTCCGCAGTTGCTGCGGGCTCGGTCCCGCAACTCGCGCGAGCGGCTTGGCACGACCCGCCGGGGCGAGCAGCAGCGTAAGCCGTCCGCTTCCGGTGAACTGGAGACCCGCGGTGAGCTCTCCCGGACCGACGACGACGCGATAGCTACGCGTCCGGGCGCGCGGCCCGATCGTCCCCTTGAAGACCGCGTTCACGCGTGCGGGCCGCAGCAGCGAGAGCGTCTTGCCGGCGTCGATCCGTCCGTACTGCACGAGCTCCGGCAGCGGGACGGCCGCGCGGACGAGCGCCCGCTCGACCTGCTCCGCCGTCGCGCCCGGCTCGGCGCTGAGCTCGAGCGCGATCAACCCCGTGACGAGCGGCGTTGCGGACGAGGTGCCGCAGAAAGTGCCGTAGCCGCCACCGAGAACGGGCGCGAGGTTGCATCCCGGAGCGGCGACGCGCACCCAGGGCCCGAAGTTCGACCAGGAGTAGCGATGGTCGGCGACGGTGGTGGCGGCCACGCTGACGCTCCGCGGATCGGCGGCGGGGAAGAACTGCGTCGTCGTACCGCTGTTGCCGGCGGCGGCCACGACGATCACGCCCTTTCCGACCGCGTAGCCGATCGCGTTGCTCAGCTCCTGGCTCGCTCCCGGGCCGCCGAGGCTGAGGTTGATCACCTGCGCGCGGTGGTCGGTCGCCCACACGATCCCCGCCGCGATCAGCGTGTCGTCGCCGCTGCCGCTCGCGTCGAGCACCTTGATCGGCATGACCGAGCAGCGCCAGCAGATTCCTCGCCACCGACGAAGTCGTACCCCGGCACGAGCGCGCCTCGCAGATCCGGATGCCCTGCGTCGACACCGGTGTCGATGACCGCGACGACGACCCGGCTCGAGCCCTGCGTCACATCCCAGGCCTTCTGGAAGCCGACGACGCGCAGACCCTCCTGCCGCGGCCAGTCGTTGTCGTCCGGGCTCGTGTCGAGCGCCTCGGCGAGCAGCTCCTGCGAGGCGCTCGCGACGCTCGGCGACGCCCGGAGGGACTCGAGCGCCTCGGCCCGGCGATCAGGGTCGACGCCGACGAGGTAGGCATTGATCTTCGGGATCGCCTCCTCCAGTGTCGTCCCGGCGCGGGCGATGACGGCGCGCACCGTCGGCTGCCGCGTCCCTCGCTTGAACGTGATCGCAAAACGCCGCGGGTCGTAGCGCGGTTCCGTCGACGACCGCCTCACCGGCTCGGACTCCTCGGGTGCGCTCGCGGACTGCGCCGGCGCCGGCGCCGGCGCGCCCTGGCCGTCGCGGCAGCCGAGCTCGAGGACCGGATTCACGACCACGCACACGTCGGCGCGGGCACTGCCGCCGCCGACGATCAGGGCAAGCGCAACCGCCGCCGGCGGCGCGAGCCATCCTGTGATCCGACCGGGGCGCATCGCCTCGGAGGAGGAGACCCGCTGCCCCATTGCAACTTGCGGCGAATCACTCGTTCGAGGGACGCTCCCTAAAAGCCGCTCGTAGCGGCGCAAGCCCGCTTGGAAAGCGGCTTTGGGCCCCCTTCCGCCGCTACCATGCAAGTACGTCCGGGGCTGTTTCTATGGTCCATCTCCCGATCGGCGGCGCCTCCTAGAAGACGCATCAGCACACCGATCGAGACCGATATCCATAGGACTAGCGCTCGGGAGGGACAGGATGGCGACCGCCAAGGAAACAGAGACCCAGGCACCGGCTGAGCTGGCTGAGAACACCGTCGTCGACGAGACGGCGAGTCTCGCCGTGAAGCGGTACTTCACGATCCCCGGGCGCGACCCGTTCGATGAGATCGAGTGGGAGACGCGGGACGCCTTCATCCCCGGCAAGGACAAGCCGGTCTTCGAGCAGAAGGACGTCGAGTTCCCGAAGTTCTGGTCGCAGACGGCGACCAACATCGTGGCGCAGAAGTACTTCCGCGGCCGGATGACCTCGCCGGAGCGCGAGCGGAGCGTGAAGCAGATGATCGGCCGGGTCGTCGACACGATCTCGGCCTGGGGGCGCCAGGACGGCTACTTCGCGACAGAGGAGGAGGCTGACACCTTCGAAGCCGAGCTGAAGGCGATCCTCGTCAACCAGCTCGCCAGCTTCAACTCGCCGGTCTGGTTCAATGTCGGTTTCGAGGAGAAGCCGCAGTGCAGCGCGTGTTTCATCCTCTCGATCGACGACTCGATGGAGTCGATCCTCGACTGGATCCGGCGCGAGGGCGTCATCTTCCGCGGCGGCTCCGGCTCGGGCGTCAACCTGTCGAAGCTGCGCTCCTCGAAGGAGCAGCTCTCCAAGGGCGGGTATGCGAGCGGCCCGGTGTCGTTCATGCGCGGCGCCGACGCGTCGGCCGGGACGATCAAGTCCGGTGGCAAGACGCGGCGCGCGGCGAAGATGGTGGTGCTCGACGTCGACCACCCCGACATCGACCAATTCATCTGGTGCAAGGCCAAGGAGGAGCGGAAAGCACGCGCACTCGAGTCGATGGGCTACGACATGTCGCTGGACTCAGAGGATTGGGCGTCGATCCAGTATCAGAACGCCAACAACTCCGTGCGCGTCACCGACGCGTTCATGGAGGCCGTCGACGCCGACGCCGACTGGAACCTGACCGCGCGAACCGACGGCGCCGTCGTCGACACGGTCAAGGCACGGAAGCTGCTGAAGGACATCGCCGACGCGGCCTGGCAGTGCGCCGACCCGGGTGTGCAGTACGACACGACGATCAACAACTGGCACACGCTGCCGAACACGTCCCGCATCAACGCATCGAACCCGTGCTTCCCAGGAGATGCTCGTGTACACACCACGATTGGTCTTCTGCCGTTCGCAGAGCTCTACCGCCGAGCCCAAGCAGGTGAGAGCTTTCGTGTCTATACGCACCGGGCAACCGCCGAGAGCCCTGGCGAAGGCGTTGTGGCCACGCCGCCGCTCGCCGTGATGAGAAATGGAGTAAAGCCGATTGTCCGCTTGCGCTTCGCGAACGGACAAGAGCTCCGCTGCACAGCGAACCATCGCCTTTGGACAGTGAACCGCGGCTACGTCGAGGCTCAGGCACTTACGTCCGACGATCAAGTCCTACTCAACGACGCCGCAACTCCGCCGACACGCGCCGATTGGGCCCTGCCTGTACAGGTCGAGGCACTCGCGAAGTCGGTCGAGCGCGGCGGAACGGCGACCTATCGGCAGCTGCCGGAGCGTTGGAGCGAGGGACTCGGCGAGCTGCTCGGCCACCTGATCGGTGACGGCTGGCTAACGGACATCCAAACTGGATGGGTCTACGGTGGCGACGACGTCGACGAGGGCCTCTGTGGCTCGCACGAAGGAATGCTGCGCGAGCTTATTGGCGGCATCTCTCGGCAAAAGATGAAGAACGGCACTGTCCAGCTTCGCGCAGGGAGCGAAGCTGTGCGCGCCTTCTTCCGCGGCCTTGGTGTCACCTCCGCTCGCGCCCATGAGAAGCGCGTTCCGGAATCGATTTTTGCGGCCCCGGCCGAGATTCAGGCGGCATTCCTGCGCGGCCTTTTCGGCGCGGACGGCTGCGTCTCCCGTGTCGAGTCCGGCAAGGCGAGTCGTTATGTCGGGCTCGGAAGCCGCAGCGAAGCGATGCTCAAGGACGTCCAGCGGCTGCTCAACGCATTGGGGATCCGCGGTCGGATCTACGAGATCTCGGGCAGCGATGTGCAGAAGTTCATGTACACGCGCGCGGACGGTACAGAGGCGGCCTATGAGTCGAAGCAAGGCTACGACCTCAGGATCACTGGCTCGGACCTCGAACAGTTCGCGGCCGAGATCGGGTTCTCCACTCCTCGCAAGCAGACCGCGCTCGAGGCGCTGCTGGGCGACTGCGAGCGCTACCGAACAAAGCGAGCAACGCAACTCATAAGGCGCGAGGACGACGGCCAGGAGATCGTCTACAACCTCACGGAGCGACTGCACCACTCCTACATCGTGGATGGAGTCGTGGTCGCAAATTGCTCCGAATACATGTCGATCGACGACAGCGCGTGCAACCTCGCGTCGCTGAACCTGATGAAGTTCCGCCGCGAGGACGGCGAGCTCGATGTCGAGGCCTTCTCGCACGCGGTCGACGTCATGTTCCTCGCCCAGGAGATCCTCGTCGGCAACTCGTCGTACCCGACGCCGGAGATCGAGGCAAACGCGAAGGCGTACCGCCAGCTCGGGCTCGGCTACGCGAACCTCGGTGCGTTGCTGATGGCGCGTGGGCTTCCGTACGACTCGGACGAGGGCCGCGCGTACGCGGCTGCGATCACCGGGCTGATGACGGGCCGCGCGTATCGCAAGTCGGCCGAGATCGCGAGCCGGATGGGGCCGTTCGCCGGCTACAAGCCGAACGCTGCGGCAATGATCGGTGTAATGGCGCAGCATCGCGCCGCGGTCGGGAACATCCAGGATGCAGAGATCATTCCCGCCGATCTGCTGACCGCGTGCCGCCAGGCGTGGGACGACGTGCTGAACATCGGCGAGGTGCACGGCTACCGCAACGCGCAGGCGACCGTTTTGGCCCCGACCGGAACGATCAGCTTCATGATGG
>WNGA01029673.1_pt1 | contig 10413 bp, 11 predicted proteins | sample 5400061 | NCBI WGS metagenome assembly WNGA01 (sample SAMN13153366, study PRJNA577476) | soil metagenome | isolation source: 100 cm soil or saprolite under grassland replicate 2 | place: USA:California | collected 2016-06-15
CCAGAAGCCGGGGCCTCGCGACGTGACGCTCTCCTACCTCCCCCTCTCCCACGTGGCCGAGCGCATCGCCACCACGTGGATCAACGCGCACGCCGGCACCCTGGTGCACTTCGCGGAATCCATCGACACCGTGCAGCAGAACCTCCGGGAGGTCCAGCCCACCCTGTTCTTCGCCGTCCCCAGGATCTGGGAGAAGATCCACGCCACCGTCGAGATCAAGGTGGCGTCCGCGTCGCTGCTGAAGCGGCTCAACTACCGGTTCTGGATACGACAGGCGGCCAAGATCGGCCGTGCTCTGGCCGAGCGGGGCGGGGTGCACTCGTTCGGGACCCGTCTGCGCTACATGCTCGGCTACCCCTTCCTGTTCCGCTCGCTCCGAGACCGGATCGGGCTGCGGAAGTGCCGCTTCGCCGGATCGGGGGCCGCGCCCATCGCCCCCGAGATCCTCGATTGGTTCTTCGGCCTCGGAGTGGTGATCCACGAGATCTACGGCATGACCGAGAACGCCGCTGTGGCCACGACCAACCGCCCGGGGCGGGTGAAGATCGGGACGGTGGGGGAACCTCAGCCGGAGATTGAGCTTCGCATCGACGGCGAGACAGGCGAGATCCTCACCCGCCACCCCGGCGTCTTCAAGGGCTACTGGCGCAAACCTGACAGGACGGTCGAGGTCCTCGAGCCTGACGGCTGGCTCCACACGGGGGACGTCGGCGAGTGGGTCGACGGCACCCACATCCGGATCGTCGACCGTCTCAAGGACATCATCATCACGTCTGGCGGCAAGAACGTCTCCCCCTCCGAGATCGAGAACTCCCTGAAGTTCTCGCCCTTCGTCAAGGAAGCCATGGTGATCGGGGACCGCCGCCCCTACCTGGTGGCGCTCATCGGGATCGAGCTCGACACGGTGGGCGAATGGGCCCAGCGCCACGGGATCGCGTACACGACCTACCGCGACCTCTCGGAGAAGCCCGAGGTCCTGCGGCTGATCCAGGAGGTGATCGGGGCGACCAACGAGCGGTTCTCCCGCCCCGAGAACATCCGGAAGTTCCGGATCATCCCCAAGGAGCTCGACCACGAGGACGGGGAGCTCACGGCGACGATGAAGGTCAAGCGGTCGGCCCTCGGACGGATGCTGGGCCACCTGATCGAGGACATGTACGCGAACCGGACCGAGTACGCCGGGGGCGACCTGACCGAGGTCCACGGGAGGGGCACCGCGGTTCACGCGGAGGCGTGATGGAGCAGTTCCTCAGCAGCACCGTGAGGGGCCTCGGGCAGGGGTCGTTGTACACGCTGCTCGGGCTGGGGTTCGTGATGATCTACAAGAGCACGCGCGTGGTGAACTGCATGGTGACGGTCGGGGTGCTCATCGTGATCCAGGTCGTGGTCAACGACCGCATCGGGCTCGGGCTCCGGCAGGTCGGTGACCCCTGGGGCCTGCACCGGACCCGCATCGGCGGGGTCGTGGTGTTCCACACCGACGTGGCCAAGGTCGCCATCACGGTGGCGCTCGTCGTGCTCCTCGCCCTGTTCTTCCGGTACTCGAAGCACGGCCTGGCGATGCGGGCCACGGCGTTCAGCCATGAGATCGCGCTGGCGCAGGGCGTGCCCGTGGGCCGCATGTTCGGGCTTTCGTGGGCGATCTCGGGCGGCCTGGCCGCCGTGGCCGGGATGCTCGTGGGCACCGGGGGAGCGGGGTTCGGGCAAAACACCACCTTCATCGCGCTGAAGGCCCTCCCGGCCATCGTCCTGGGCGGGCTCGACTCGATCCTCGGCGCGGTGGTCGGCGGCGCCGTGATCGGCCTCAGCGAGGCCTACACCAAGACCTACCAGCCGGAGTTCTTCCCGTGGATGGGCGCCAACTTCGACCAGGTGGTGCCGTACGTCGTGATGCTGGTGGTCCTCCTGGTGCGGCCGTACGGATTGTGGGGGACCCGCGAGGTGGAGCGGGTGTGAGCGGCAGGTGAGAGGCCGGCGCGAGCTCTTCACTTCCTACCAGGCGGACCAGGCACCCCTGAACACGCCGGCCAAGCGGGGCTGGATGGCCGCGCTGGCGATCGGTCTGCTGCTCCTGCCGTTCGGCCTCTCCGGGGAGCTGCAGGCCCTCATGGCGACGGCGTTCGCCGCCGGCATCGGGGCCATCGGCCTGAACATCGTGACCGGCTTCGCGGGGCAGGTCTCGCTCGGCCACGCCTTCTTCCTGGGGGTCGGCGCCTACACGGGCGCCGTCCTGTCCGGGGATCCCGAGGGGAGGACACTCGGCTACGGCCTCGACATGCTGGTGTGGCTGCCGGCGGCCGGCCTGCTCCCGGCGCTGGTGGGTTTCCTGGTGGCCCCCGTGGCCACGCGCCTGAAGGGCCTGTACCTGGCCATCGTGACCCTGGGTCTCGTGTTCATCGGCGAGCACGTGTTCCGGGAGGTCCGGTTCATCACCGGGGGGCCGGGGGTGGGTCGTCCCGCCGCCGACCTGACCTTCGCCGGCGTGGACCTGGGCTCGCGGAGCGAGATCGGCGGCTACCTCGTCTCCCGGGAGATGAAGCTGTACTTCCTGTGTCTGGTGCTGCTGGCCGTCCTGGCCGTCCTGGCGAAGAACCTGACCCGGTCGGCGGTGGGACGGGCGTTCGCCGCGGTGCGCGACCGGGACATCGCCGCCGAGGTCATGGGCGTGGGCCTCGCGAAGCACAAGGCCATCGCCTTCGCCGTGTCGTCGTTCTACGCCGGGATCGCCGGCGCACTCCTGTCCACCGTGACCGGATTCATCGAGCCCAGCAGCTACAACCTGCTCCTGTCCGTCCAGTACCTGGCCATGATCCTGATCGGGGGCTTGGCGACCATCTCGGGATCGCTCCTGGGCGCCGCGTTCGTGGTGCTGCTGCCCCGCCTCGTGGAGGAGGTCCCGCGGTTCCTCCCCTTCATCACGTCGCAGTCCACCGGTGGCTTCCTCACGACGTTCCAGCTCCAGACCATCATCTACGGTGCGCTGATCGTGGTGTTCCTGATCGCCGAGCCCCTGGGCCTGTACGGCCTCTGGGTCCGCGTCCGGAACTACTTCCGGGCCTGGCCGTTCTCGTACTGACCGGCCTTTCGGTGGCGCCGGTCTCGTGGACGGGCCCGTCGGCGCACCGATCCGGGCGAGAGTAGGATTCGGCTTGACTTCCCAGGGAGCAGGAGGAGAGCCATGGTTCCGAGAGGACGTGGGTTCCTGGCACTGGTGGCCATGTTCGCCGTGGTCGCCGCCTCGTGCGGCGGGGGGGGCGAGAAGAAGGACGAGGGGGAGGTCAAGACCGACGTCGGCGTCACGTCCGACCCCTGTCCCGGGAGCCAGCACACGGACCGGGGGTGCATCTACCTCGGCGTCCTCTCGGACCTCACCGAGGGGCCCTTCGCGCCGCTCGCCGTGCCCATCACCGACGGCCAGAAGGCGTTCTGGAAGCGCGTGAACGACGGCGATGGCATCGGCGGGGCCTACGACGTGGACATCGAGACCTATACGCGCGACAACAAGTACAACCCCGAGGAGCATGTGGCCAAGTTCCGGGAGATCGAGCCGCACATCCTCGCGCTGGCCCAGTCGCTCGGGACGCCCACGACGCTGGCCGCCCTCGACCTGTACAAGAACCTCGACGTGGTGGCCGCGCCGGCCTCGTGGTGGTCGGGGTGGGCGTTCGAGGACAACATCATCGAGAGTGGCTACAACTACTGCATCGAGTCCATGAACGGGCTGGACTGGGCGTCCGATGAGTTCGGAAAGCCCGGTGTGGTCATGGCCGTCCACTACCCCGGCGACTACGGTGGCGACTCGGCCGCCGGCGTGGCCCACTGGGCGGAGACCAACGACGTCACGTTCACCCCGGGCACCCAGGACGTCCAGACCCTGCCCAACGCGCAGGCCGGCAACCAGGACGCGGCCGTGGAGGCCATCTTGAAGGCGAAGCCCGATGTGGTGGTCCTGGCCACGGGCCCGGGCGAGATGGCGGAGATCGTGGGAAAGGCGGCGGCCCAGGGGTTCGAAGGCCAGTTCGTCGGATCGGTCCCCACGTACAACCCGGCCGTGCTGGAGAGCGAGGCGGGCCCGGCCATCGAGGCCCTCTACCATTTCGTGGCGCCCTGGGGCCCGTGGGGAACGGACACCCCGGCTCATGACGCGATGCAGGCAGCCACCGGCGGCACGCCGCCGGCCAACGACGGCTTCACGTTCGGCTGGATCTGGTCCTACCCGATGAAGGCCGTCCTGGAGCAGGCCTTCTCGGACGGAGACCTCACTCGGGCCGGAGTGCTGGCGGCCGTCTCGGAGGCGACCGTGGACTACGAGGGTGCCCTGCCGGACCGCACGTACGGCGGGGACCCGGCGAGCACCGTCGTCAAGGAGGCCCTCATCGCCAAGCCGGACCCGGATGCGCCGCTCGGGTCCTCGGTCCTGAAGGACCTCTTCGTCGGCCCCACCGCGAAGGCGTTCGACTTCACGGAGCCCTGCTCGGAGGCGGCCTGAGCGTCCGGGGGACGCCGCTGTCGGCTCAGCAGGTCACGTGCAGGACGGCGTTCGTGTGGGCCGGGGAGTCGCGCATCAGGTCGAGCGCCTCCATGGTGGGAAGGGCCACGACCTCCACCCCTCGCCGCTCCGCCTCGCGGATCACCTCGTCCATGATGGGCATCGCCCCGGCGGCGCCGGTGCCGACGACCAGGCGACGGCACTTCCACGGGATGTCCTCTTGGGCGGAGAGCGGGGTGTGTCCGTAGGCCTCGCGGAAGGGCTTGGACTTCTTCTTCCGACGCTTGGAGATCGAGCCGCGGTCGATCATGACGTCGTGGTTGTAGGTGACCCCGTCGATGCTGAGGGAGCCGAACGCGTACGAGTCGAAGCGCACCACTCCGAGGCTAGACCGGGACGGCGAGGTGGGCAAGGGCAAGCCATCGACTCGGGATCGCGGTGTCCGACTCGCGCCGGAGGCGTCGGGCGACCCCCATTGCTCCAGCTCGCCACGTGGACTCGCTTTCGGTTTGCGGGCGGCGACCGGCCGAGGTATCTATCGGATGGGATGAACGCGAACGCGGGAGACCGCATCGTCGTCGAGTCCGAGGCCGTGGGCCAGCCTGAACGCGAAGGGGAGATCCTCGAGGTCATCGAGGGTGAGGTCAGCCTTCGCTACCGGGTCCGCTGGGAAGACGGCCACGAAAGCATCTTCGCGCCCGTGGCGGGGAGCGCGCGGGTCGTCACCACGGGCACTGGGTCTCGGGCCTGACACATCAGGGCGCGGCTCGGATGAATCGGGCCGGCCGACGCCTGCGATCGGGAAGGACCGGCCGAGCCTGGCGACGGCGACGATGTCAGTGCCGGTCGGTTCCGTCCGTCACCCCACGGGCCAGGGACCGTAGGCTTGCCGGTCGGTGACGAAGATCGACGAGGAGCGGGATCGGCTCCGGACGCTGACAGACTGGGAGCCCTATCTGCTGGCTCATTCCGGCCTTCCCGGGCCCCGGGGCAATCTCGAGCTCGCCCATGCCGTCGCCCTGGAAGCCGATCCCGATCGGATCCTCCGGTACGCCGCGATGGGGCCCGAGGAGGGCCCCATCGCCACCGGCGAGGAGTTCCTGACCGTCTGCGGGGCGATCGGCCTCGGTCGGCTCGCGGCCGAGGCGGACCGGCGGCGTCAGGACGTCCGCGTCCTTCGGAAGGCACTCGGCTACTGCTGGAGTGTGGCCGCCGCCGCCCTCCCCGCCGAAGGCACGGGCGCCATGGAGCCCTGGATGGACCGGGACGACCCCGACCTCCGCTGGGTGGCGAGGGAGAACCTCAGGAAGAGCCGGCTGGTCAAGGCGGCGCCGGAGTGGTCGGCGTCGTGGCGCCACCGTCTCGGCGTGGCCCGATGACCACCGGAAGCTAAGCGGCGGTGTGGACCGGGGCCCGCCGCGTCGTCCGGGGCGCGGCAGGGCGCTGCTCCACGAAGCGCTTGAGGTTCTGCAAGCAGGCGTGCATCTCGTGGTGGCCGACCCCGATGAGGACGGGCCCGGCCACGCGGAGGAACCCGCGGCAGTCGCCGGCGACGGTCCAGTGGATTCGCGTGGCGCCTCGCAGGGAGACGAACTCCATGGTCCCCCGGATGTCCATCGGTCCGCATGTGCTCGTGTACGTGACCCGCCGCGGGGGTTCGTACGAGGTGACCTCGTACACGGTCTCGAACCGGTGGCCCAGCAGGTGGATCCGCTGCACCACCCGGGCCCCGCGCTGAAGGGCCCCGTAGATCCGGCTCTCCAGCACCGCGGTGTTCCACAGGGGCATGTTCTCGGGGCTGGCGGCGAGCGGGAAGACCTGCCGGCGGGGACGATCGATGACGACGCTGTCCTCGATCCGCATCATGGGTTGCACCCCCGATCTCCTTGCCCGAACGCTGCGCGCCGGGGGGGCGGCGATGGAAGGGCCGTTGGTCCCCCTGCGGTCGGGACCCTCGCGGTCCCGGACGGCCGCGGCAGCCCGGGATCGACCCGGGCGGGCTGTCAGGTCTCGTTCAGGACCAGCACCTCCTGAGCCCGTTGCCTGAGCCGACCCCGGTCCTCACGCAGTGAGGCTGACGGAGCCGTCGTCGCGCAGGGTGGAGCCCGGGTTGGGGGCGATCTCCCAGGGGTGGCCGTCGGGGTCCAGCCTCCTCCTCGCCAACCGTGGGACCGGGGTGAGAGCCGGATCATCCGCGATCCAGCGTCATGTCGTCGATGAGGCGCGACACCGGCTGGGCCCGGACGACACCTCGGTCCATGTCATCCTGCAGGACCGCCTTGATGACAATGGCCTGACCTTGCGTTTGCGCCCCCGGCCGGGCGCGCCTACGGTCCTGTCGTGCTTGGTCAGCCCGCGGGAAGGAGAGGGCGGTGACGTACGACTTCGACCTCCTGGCGATCGGGTGCGGCCCGGCTGGCCAGCGCGCGGTGATCCAGTCGGCCAAGCTCGGGAAGCGGGCGGCGGTGGTGGAGCGCCGCCAGGTCGGCGGGGTGTGCGTGATGAGCGGGACCATCCCGTCGAAGACCCTCCGGGAGGCCGTGATCTACCTCACGGGGCTCAGCCAGCGTGGGATCTACGGGCAGAGCTACCGGCTGAAGGAGGACATCACGATGGACGACCTCCGGGGCCGCGGCCGGCCACCGTCGAGTTCGACGAACGGACGGTGTTCGACTCGGACGGCCTGGTGGACATGGAACGCATCCCCGGGGCGCTGGTGGTGGTGGGGGGCGGGGTGATCGGCATCGAGTACGCCTCGATGTTCGCGGCCCTGGGGACCAAGGTCACGGTGGTGGACATGCGCCGGCGGATTCTGGAGTTCTGCGACGACGAGATCGTCGAGGGCCTCCAGCACCAGCTCCGGGACCTCGGCGTGACCTTCCGGCTGGGGGAGGAGGTCACCGCCGTGGAGTCCCTCGACGAGGGCGCGCTGATCGAGCTGGCCAGCGGCAAGCGCATCGCGGCCGAGGCCGTGCTGTACTCGGCGGGGCGGGAGGGCGCCACGGAGGGCCTGGGCCTCGAACGGGCCGGCCTGGCCGTGGACGAACGGGGCCGGATCCCGGTGGGCCGGAATTTCCGGACCGACGCCCCGAACATCTACGCGGTGGGCGACGTCATCGGGTTCCCCAGCCTCGCGGCGACCGCCATGGAACAGGGTCGCATCGCGGCCCTCGACGCGCTGGGGCAGGAGGTCCGGGACATGCAGGAGCTCCTGCCCATCGGCATCTACACAATCCCCGAGATCAGCTTCGTGGGGAAGACCGAGTCGGAGCTGACGGAGGCCGCCGTCCCCTACGAGGTGGGCATCTCCAGGTACCGCGAGCTGGCCCGAGGGCAGATCCTGGGCGACTCCTACGGGATGCTGAAGATCCTGGTGTCGCAGGAGGACCGCCGGCTGCTGGGGGTCCACGTGCTGGGGACCGGCGCCACCGAGCTCGTGCACATCGGGCAGGCCGTGATGGGGAACGGGGGAACCCTCGACTACCTGACCGGCGCGGTCTTCAACTACCCCACCCTCGCGGAGTCCTACAAGGTGGCCGCCCTCGACGCCCACAACAAGCTCCACGCGGTCCGGCGCCTGGCCGGCTGACCCGACCCCTGGCCCGAAGGGCGACGGGGTTCTCAGCCTGAGCGGGGGGGAGACCCAGTCCCAGGGAGTCACCGCCCTCACCGACTGGCTCCGGGGCGCGTGCGCGCCGGCGGCCGGGTGACCCCCGTCGAATCGGCAGCTGGACGGTCCGGCGTCCGGTGTGGGCGAGGCGGGGGAGAATCTGACCATGCTGTTGGAGGACATCGCGCGGGCGTCGGCCGGGGTGGCCGCGACCCCGAAGCGGCTGGAGAAGGTGGCCCGGCTGGCCGAGGCCCTGAGCCATGCTTCGCCGGACGAGGTGCCTGTCGCCGTGGCGTACCTCTCGGGCGACATCCCCGGGGGGACGATCGGCGTGGGATGGGCCTCGCTCCGGGACCTCCCGCCTCCCACCGCGATCGCCACCCTCCCCGTCCTCGAGGTGCAGCGGGCGTTCGAGGAGCTCCGGCAGGCGGCCGGTCCGGGATCCCAGGCCCGGCGAAGGGCCATCCTGCACGACCTCCTTGGGCGGGCCACGGCCGAGGAGCAGGCCTTCCTCCGAGGGCTGATGCTTGGCGAGATCCGCCAGGGGGCCCTGGAGGGGGTGATGGTGGACGCGGTGGCCAGGGTGTCGGGCGCCGGCGCCGCGGACGTCCGGCGGGCCGCCATGCTCGCGGGAGACCTGGGGGAGGTGGCCCGGGCCGCGGTGGCCGAGGGCGGCGACGGCCTGGCCCGGTTCCGGCTCACCGTGCTTCGGCCGGTCCAGCCTATGCTGGCGCAGTCGGCCGACGGCATCTCCGACGCCCTGGCACGGATCGGCGGGCCGGCCGCGGTGGAGTGGAAGCTCGACGGCGCCCGCCTGCAGGTCCACCGACGGGGCTCCGAGGTCCGCGCGTTCACCCGGACCCTGGCCGACGTCACCGACCGCGTTCCCGAGGTCGTGGAATCCGTCCTGGGGTTCCCGGTGCAGTCCGTCGTGCTGGACGGCGAGGCCATCGCGCTCCGAGCCACCGGGCGGCCGCACCGGTTCCAGGCCACGATGAGCCGGTTCGGCTCGCAGCTGGAGGTCGACCGGCATCGGACCGCCACCCCGCTGTCGGCGTTCTTCTTCGACTGCCTGCAGCTCGACGGGGAGGTCCTCCTGGACCGGCCGGAACGGGCCCGGTTCGAGGCCATGGCCGCGCGGATCCCCGAGGGGCTTCGGATCCCCCGGATCGAGACCGCCGCCCCGTCCGAGGCGGAGGGATTCTTCGAACAGGCCCTCGAGCGGGGTCACGAGGGGGTGATGGTGAAGGCTCCGGGATCGCCGTACGAAGCGGGGCGGCGCGGGGCCACCTGGCTCAAGGTCAAGCGAGCCGACACGCTCGACCTCGTGGTGCTGGCCGCGGAGTGGGGGCACGGGCGGCGCCGTGGGTTGCTGTCGAACCTCCATCTGGGGGCCCGGGACCCTGCCTCGGGCGGCTTCGTGATGCTGGGTAAGACGTTCAAGGGGATGACCGACGCCGTCCTGGCCTGGCAGACGGAGCGGTTCCAGGAGATCGAGACCGGCCGGGACCCGTACACGGTGTACGTGCGCCCGGAGCTCGTCGTGGAGGTGGCGTTCGACGGCGTGCAGGCCAGCACGCGGTACCCCGCGGGACTGGCCCTGCGCTTCGCCCGCATCAAGGGGTACCGGCCGGACAAGCGCCCCGAGGACGCCGACACCATCGACGCCGTCCGTGCCATCCACGCCCGGGGCGCGGACGAAACCGGATAACCCCGGCCGAACGGGGAACGTTCCCTCCCAGGACAACCCGAGGTGTCTGGAGGTGCAACGATGGCCAGCACGAAACAGGTGCAGGCGGCCAAGCGCAACGTGAAGAAGGCGCAGAGCGCCGCCAGGAGCCAGAAGACCATCACGAAGCTGCCGAAGGCGGTCCGGAAGGACCTCAGCCGCCAGGCCGCCAAGTCGCGGGCCCGGGGCGGGAAGCCCGGCCGGAACCTCGAGGACCGAACCCGCCAGGACCTCTACGAGGTGGCCAGGGACCTGATCCAGGCCATCCGCAAGGCCTCGTAGCGGGCGGCACCGGCTCGGAGCGAACGCCGCTGTTCCGCCGTGACGAGCGGTGGAACGGTGGTGGTCCTGGACCCGGACAAGGGCGAGCCGGTATGCGACCACACGGTCACGACGCCCTGCCCGTCCGGCCCGGGCCCCCCAAGGAGGGAAACAACACCGCGAGGGCGACGACCCCGACGACTACTGAGCCTGGCCGGAGGTCAGGGCTCGCAGTCGGTGATCGTCCCGGTCCCCGCCCCCTGGTCACAGCGGCCGGTGTCGGCGCCGCTCAGCTTGCTCGCCAGGTCCCGTTGACACCGGTCG
>WNGA01033174.1_pt1 | contig 10413 bp, 9 predicted proteins | sample 5400061 | NCBI WGS metagenome assembly WNGA01 (sample SAMN13153366, study PRJNA577476) | soil metagenome | isolation source: 100 cm soil or saprolite under grassland replicate 2 | place: USA:California | collected 2016-06-15
ACGTTTGAACCCTTGAACTTTTGAACGGATTCCCTGCGTGATCCATCATGGGAAACCTCACCGCGATTTATTTAGCGAGTAATTTTCTTAGCCACTCGATGACTTCCGGCGGTTGGTCGATCACTTCCTTCGCCAGCGCTTGCAGGTCTTCGCCGTTGGTTGGCCGGATCTCCCAGCCGCTCTTCTTCGCTTCGGCGAGGAAGTCAGGATCCTTCATTGTCTTGGCAAAGGCTTCGCGCAGGATTGCGACGCGATCAGCAGGGATTCCTGGAGTTGCTAGGATCGGCCAAGCACCGAAGCCACCCACACCCAAATAGACGAGCGTCTGGCGGCGCTTTATCTCGGGCGTTTTGTATTGCTCCATGAGCTCGAACAGCGTCGGCACGTCAGGGATCTTAGGATTTCGTTGCCGCGAGGTTTGCAGCAGGACGCGAACGAAACCTGTCTTATACCAAGTGAGAAATGGTTCGCGGGCGAAGAATGCCGCCACGGTAATCGCCCGGCATTGCGCCTCGCCTCTCTCGATCGCCAAATCCATTTCTGCACCGCCGGGGTAGCCGGTGATCAAGTTGAATTTTAGCCCAACCATCTCATCGAAAAGCTTGGGCACATCGTGGCCGCTAGTCCCCACGCCCGTGGCGCTGCAACGGGGAGGTTCCTTGGCTTTGCGGATATCGTCGAGCGTCTTGTAGGGCGAATCGGCGCGCATGAATAGCAGATGGCCGTTGCGCTCCGGCGAGCCGATAAAATTGAACTTGGGCCAGTCGAATTTAACTTCTTTGCTGCCGATCAGTTGGGCGTAGTAAAGCGCGGGCGATGGTGAGCCGAGCGTCAGCCCGTCTGGCCTGGCGATGTTGTAAACATGATTGGCGGCGATCATGCCGCCGGCTCCCGGCATGTTTTGCACCAGGATATTCGGGTTGCCGGGAATATGTTTACCCATATGGCGCGAATAGGCGCGCGCGAATATGTCATGGGTATCGCCGGCGAGATTGCCGACGATGATCCGGATAGTTTTACCTTGATAAAAGGGCGCCGTCTGGGCAGACGCCGGTTCAAGATTCAAAGCGTTCAAGAGTTCAAAGGTCAGAAAAAGAAATCCGAGAGAAATCCGATTGAACCCTTGAAGCTTTGAACTCTTGAACGAATATTTCATCAATTAGCTCATCCTGATAGTGCCGATGGCGCGCGTTATGAATAGCGCGGACCAGGTTTTTGCGCGCTTGACAACCACTTTGAGTTGCTAGAACCTGAATAGAACAAAGTTGAAAGAAATTGTAAAAAGATAATATGTCATCTACTTCCACTCAAAGCATTCCGCAAGGCAAGATCGTTCTGACTTACGAGGACTACTGCGAATTGCCTAACGACCGTAACCGCTATGAAATCCTCGATGGAGAATTTTCTGTGACGCCACCGCCCCGTACAAAGCATCAAACGGTCGCGGGCAACCTTCATCGGTTGCTTGCCAACTATGTTGTCGCCACCCAGCATGGAATAATTTTTATTGCGCCTACCGATGTGATTCTAGCTCCGACAACGGTTGTCCAACCCGATCTCATCTTCATCGGTAACGATCGCCGCGGTGTTATTACCGAGCGGGCTATCGAAGGGGCTCCTACTCTCGTCATCGAGATCCTTTCGCCGACGACGCATCGCGTAGAACGCCAGACTAAAGCTCAGCTTTACGCCAAGTATGAAGTGCCTCGCTACTGGCTCTTAGATCCGGATCAGCAGTCCCTTGAAACTTATGAGCTAGTCCGCGGCCAATACCAGCTCGTCGTCAAAGTTCAAAACGCTGACCTATTTGCTCCTTCGCTTTTCCCCGGTCTTTCCATCCAGCTCGCCGATCTTTGGGTGTAAAACCCGTGCCTGATATAAGGGCGATCCAAACTGTTTCCGCTGTTTTCTATGATTGCCTCGCCCCTACTTGACCACCTTGGTCGCCCGCATCATCACTAGAGACGGAATCGTCAAGCCAAGTGCTTTGGCGGTTTTCAGATTGATCAGCAGTTCAAACTTCGTCGGCTGCTCGGCAGGCAAGTCGGCGGGTTTAGTGCCTTTTAGTATTTTGTCCACATAGATAGCAGCGCGCACGTAGTGATCGTCTAGGTCGGCGCCATAGGACATCAAGCCGCCACTTTCGACAAATTCTCCCCGATCGGCTATCGCCGGCAGCCGATATTTTACCGCCAGGTCCGTGACTAGTTTAAAATTAGAAGTGACCAACGGGTCCGGCGTCACGGCGAGAGCGGCGCTGCGCGCCTTAACTACCTCTTTGAAAGCTGCTGGGCCTCGGCGATGCGCAACCACCCCGGGAGCAACACAAGGATTGCAAGAATCCCCACCCATTTTAGTCTGCGGAGCCGCTTTTCGATTGCCGATTGTCGGAAAAATAAGCCCGGCCTCGCATCCAGGATTCTGTATTCATTCCCTTCTCCGAGATTCCTTCTGTTGCCTCGTGCCTTTTGCCTTCTCTTCACCGAATGATTTTGTGCGCTCGTGCCAACACGTCCGGTGGAATCGTCAAGCCAAGTGTCTTCGCGGTCTTCAGATTGATCACGAACTCGAACTTCGTCGGCTGCTCCACTGGCAACTCGGCCGGCTTGGCACCTTTAAGAATTCTGTCGACGTAGTATGCGGCGCGCTTGAAATTCTCAGGTTCGTTGGATGAATAGGATAGGAGGCCGCCGGCCTCTACGGTGCGACTTGATTCGAACATCAAGGGCAGTCGGTGCTTTATGGCGAGGTCCGCAATCTTTTTCGGATAGGGTACGAGTACGGTAGTTTGGGTCGCAATTAGCGCACGCACGCGCCCCTTGACCGCAGCTTGAAATGCTCCTTCTAAATCAGGGTTCGGGCCTCGTACCTCCAAGGATTGAAGCTGGATCTTGAGTGCGCGTCCCGCAGCGTCATAGTCTTTAAAAGCTTTGACCAGTGCGTCCGCATCCTCAAGGACTCCAACGCGTGATATCCCGGGAAATACCTCCTTAAGCACTTCTAGCCGTTTTCCGCTTAGGTCTCGGGTAAGTCTTGTGATCCCCGTGATATTTCCGCCTGGATGCGCCAAGCTATCGACTAGCCCACTCGCGACTGGATCCGTATTAACCACCATGACGATGGCAATCGTCCTGGTCGCCTGTTTGGCGGCAAGGATCGTTGGTGCGTTTGGGGAGACAAGGATATCTACCTTCAGTTGCACCAGTTCGGCCACAAGGCTTGGGATACGGTCCCGATTTCCCTCCATGGAGCGATATTCAACGAGAATGTTTTTCCCCTCAATATAACCGAGGTCTCGCAATCCTCGCAGGAATGCCGCGTAATTAGTATTCTCGGGTCCAGTGGGCGCGATATATCCTATGCGCGGGATTATTGCCGGTTGCTGCGCGCCGGCGAGATGAAACCAGGTGAAGATAAACGTCGCGAAGAGCAAGGTCGCGCTAGACCGACAGATGATTCGATAAAATCTTAATCCTTTGTTGTTCTCTTCCATTTCGAAACCTCCAAATCAAAACCGATTGCGAATGAACCGGCTGAGCTACGATCCTCAGTTTAAAGTTGCTGCTGCCGAAAATGGGCGCACAGCAAGCAACTGAACAACCCTCGGCTCCAAGCCGAGGGGTTCTGAATTTGTCGACTGGAAGTCGACTTCCCTTCGGTCATTCCCGCTTTATCGTCACCCCGGTGAAAACCGGGGTTCATCCCCAGCCCCTTAACCTGGATGGATACCGCCCGGAGTTTATCCTGAGCGCCGTCGAAGGGCTGGTATGACGGAACATCACTTCGCTTGAAGGCGGGAGATTTCAACCATCCCCGGGCGGAGCGTCAACATTTCTTATTGCACCGGGTGCTCATCTGTCAATGAACTTTATCGTGACGGCGCACGGCGCGCTGAACACCCCTCGGCATGAAACGAGGGGTTCCAATATCGTCGACTGGAATTCGATTCTGCTTTTCGGCTTTCCTGCCCTTCAGCAAGTCTCAGGACAAATTCCAACGGGAATCCTGGAAGGGCGGGTTTTAAACTCGCCCGCTACGCTAAATTCTCTTGATGACTGCTTGGGCGGACATGACAGACTTTCGCTTCGACTAAAGTGAAAGATCAACACCATCCCGAGAACGGCACTCCGTTCTGTAGAGCAAGCGATGTATACAATTGCCGAGGATGTTGGCAAGTCCGACTCAGAGCTCTCGATTTTCGCAAGCAATAGCGGCTTCTTAAGCTAATGATTCGCCGGCCGGGTCGAACTCGGTCTTCTGATAAAGTTCAGTAACCTGATAGTTGAAAGCGTTTTGCCATGCTTTTTGCTTCAATGTAAAATCTAAAATTCCTTCGTCCTAGTTGCCCAGCACCCACTTCATCCGCTCAATAACATCCTTCGGCTGATTGATCACTTCTTTGGCGAGAACTTCGAGCTCGGCGCCAGTAAACGGGTCGACGTCCCAGCCGCGTTTGGCGGCTTCGGCGAGGAGCTCGGGATCTTTCAGCGTTTGGGTGTAAGCCTCAGTCGGGGAAAATAATGGGCGGTGCTGGGTCCGGAGCTGCCGCATTTGGCGGGCTCTTTAATATTGCGGAGATCTTCGATGGTTTTGTACGGCGAATCGCTGCGAATGAAATGGACCGCGTCGTTCTTTTCCGGCGAACCGATCCAACTAAATTTGGTCCAGTCGAATTTGGTTTCCGGGCGGGCGACGAGCTGTTCGAAATAGAGCGCCGGATTGAACGCCATGACGGTCAGACCGTCCGGTTTGACCAAATTGTAAAGATAATTCGCCGCGACCACACCGCCGGCGCCCGGCATGTTTTGCACGATCACCGTCGGGTGGCCGGGAATATGTTTGCCGATATACTGTGCCATCAGGCGCGCCCATTGATCGTAGCCGCCGCCCGGCGCCGAACCGACAATCACTTTGAGGGTTTTGCCTTGATAGATATTCGCTTGCGCGAATACTCGTTCAAGGTTCAAGGGGTTCAAAAGTTCAAGGCCAGAAAAGATCAAGAGTCCGAGAACCTTGAACGCTTGAACCCTTGAACTTTTGAACGGGTTTAGCATTTTTCACTCCGGCCCGAGCACCCACTTCATGCGCTCGATGGTTTCGCGCGGCTGCGCGATGACCTCCTTGGACAAGGTCTGCAGCTCTTCACCTTTCGTCGGCGCAACCTCCCATCCTTGTTTGGCAGCTTCGCCCAGCAAATCCGGATCGGCAATCGCTTTGGCATAGGCATCGCGCAGAATCTTGACGCGGTCGGCGGGGGTGCCGGGCGCGGCGCCGATGGGCCGGCCAAGGGTCGCGGCGGTTAAGATGACTTTTGCTAGCCGCCGGCCCGCCTCGGAAGTCTTATACTGCTGCATGAGCTCGTTCAGCGTTGGTGTGTCTTTGAGGCGCGGGTCGCGCTTGGCGCCGGTTTGCAGCAGGACGCGCACGTAGCCAGACTTGTGCCAGCGTCGGTACGGCTCGCGGCCAAAGTATGTGGCGAGCAGCGGCGACCAGCAATACACTTCGCCGCGCTCGATGGCCAATTCGATATCGGAGGCGCCGGGGTAGCCGCTGAAGTTGCGCAGATCTTCGACATTCTTGAACGGCGCGTCGGCGCGCATGTAGTAGACGACGTCGTTTTTTTCCGGCGAGCCGATCCAGTTAAATTTTCCCCAATCGAATTTCACTTCGGATCTGCCCACCAGTTGGTCGAAATAGAGCGCGGGGTTGACGGCCCCGAGAGTCAAGCCGTCCGCCTTGGCGACACCATACACATAGTTGGCGCCGATAATGTTGCCGGCGCCCGGCATATTTTGCACCACGATCGATGGATTGCCCGGGATATATTTGACGATATGGCGCGCCGTGAGACGGGCCCAGAGATCGTAGCCGCCGCCGACGGTGGAAGAGACAACCATGGTGATGGTTTTGCCTTGGTAGAAATTCGCCTGCGCGAATACCCGTTCAAGGTTCAAAGGGTTCAAGTGTTCAACGGTCAAAACAAAGAGGAATCCGAGAACCTTGAACCCTTGAACTTTTGAACTCTTGAACTGAGTTTTCATCGGTTAGTTCCCCAGCACCCACTTCATCCGCTCGATCACTTCTTTAGGTTGGGTTATGACTTCCTGCGAAAGCTGCTCCATCTCTTCGCCGGTTAGCGGATTGATATCCCAACGTTGTTTTTTCGTTTCCGCGACGAGCTCCGGGTCTTTCAAAGTTTTGAGATAGGCTTCACGCAGCAGCTTTAGCCGGTCGGGCGGGATGCCCGGCGTAACCGCGATGGGACGGCCGAGCGTGGCCGCGACCAAGATCACCCGCGTGAGGCGCTTGCCGGCTTCGGAAGTCTTATATTGATCCATCAGCTCGTAAATCGTCGGCACGTCGCCTAAACGAGCATCGCGCTTGCGGTTGGTTTGTAGCAGCACGCGGACGAACCCTTTTTTGTGCCAGGAAATATAGGGCTCGCGGCCGAAGTAAGTCGCCACCAAAGGCGACCAGCAATGGACCTCGCCGCGTTCGACGGCCAAATCGATTTCCGCGCCGCCGGGGTAACCACTGACGATGGTGTGTTTGGTGCCCAACACTTCATCGAGGAGACGCGGTATGTAAAAACCGGTCGTGCCGGTTCCCGAGCTTCCGCAGCGGGGCGGTTCCTTGGCCTTGCGGATATCGTCGACGGTGCGATAGGGCGAATCGGCGCGCATGTAGTGAATGATGTCGTTCTGTTCCGGCGAGCCGATCCAGCCGATTTTAGCGAAATCGAATTTGACTTCTGTCCGGCCGACCAGTTGATCGAAATAGATCGCCGGGAGGATGGCACCGAGGGTAAGACCGTCGGGCTTGGCGACGTTATAAAGATAATTCGTCGCCACGATGGAAGCGGCGCCGGGCATATTTTGCACCAGGATCGTCGGATTGCCGGGTAGATACTTGCCGTAGTAGCGCGCCAAGACGCGCGCCCATAGGTCGTAACCGCCGCCGGTGGACGAGCCGACGACGATTCTAATTGTTTTGCCTTGGTAGAAATTCGCTTGCGCGAATACTGGTTCAAGGTTCAAAGGGTTCAAAAGTTCAAAGACGGAAACAACCAGGAGTCCGAGAACCTTGAACGCTTGAACCCTTGAACTTTTGAACGCCCTTACCATGTATTATCTTGGTCTGCGGCGGTACGCCGTTACATGCCGATCAGCTTTTTGACTCTCTCCACGATGTCCGGCGGCGCGCTCATGACTTCTTTGGCGAGCGCATCGAGCTCTTCGCCGCTGGCCGGGTCGATGTCGAGGCGGCGTCTTTCCGCTTCAGCGAGAAGGGCGGGGTCGTTGATCGTTTTGCTGAACGCCTCGCGGATTATTTTTACCCGGTCGGCGGGCACGCCCGGCGGTAAAACAATCGGACGCCCGAACTCGTCGGCTGCTACGACAACTTTCACTAGACGCCGGACATTCTCCGCGGTTTTGTACTTGTCCATCAACTCGTTAAACAGCGGTACATCTTTGAGGCGTGCGTCGCGCTTACTCCCGGTCTGATAAAGTACGCGGACAAAATTCTTTTTGCGCCAGGTAATAAACGGCTCACGGGCGAAGTAGGCGTTGATCGTAAAGGCCCGGCACTGAACTTCGCCGCGCTCGACGGCGAGGTCGATATCCGACCCGGCAACATAACCTGAGACAACTTCGAACTTGGCGCCAATCGCATCTTCCAAGAGTTTCGGCATGTAATAGGCGGATGATGTTACGCCCGTTGCACCGCACTTCGGCGGAATCGATGCGGTGCGGACGTCTTCGATGGTTTTGTATGGCGTGTCGGCCCGCATATACATGAGACTGTTCGAGCTTACCGTGCTGCCAACCCAGATAAATTTGGTCCAATCGAATTTGGCTTCCGGACGTTTAGCCAATTGCTCGAAATAGAGCGCCGGATAAATCGCGCCTAGGGTCAAACCATCGGGTTTGGCAAGGTTGTAAACTTGGTTGGTGCCGATCAGTCCGGCGGCGCCGGCGACGTTTTGAATGATGATGTTTGGATTGCCGGGAATATGCTTCGTCATGAACTCCGCCACCAGACGCGGGTAGAGATCGTAGACGTCGCCCGGCTTGGCGGCCGCTATGATCGTGATCGTCTTGCCTTGATAAAAAGGCGTCTGCGCTTGCAGGTGAGAGTGTTGGGATGAGACGAATAGAACGAATAAGACAAATAGCAGTTTGACGATCATATTTTCTCCTATAGCCTTGAAAAAAGCATTCAGGAAGTCGCGCACGTATCAGTCGCCCAAAAGCTTGCGCATGCGCGCGACCACATCGGCCGGCGTCGCCATGACCTCTTTGGCCAGAGAGTCCATCTCGTCCCACTTGGTCGGATCGATCTCGAGCCTGCGCCGTTCTGCCTCCGCCAGTAAAGTGGCGTCCGTGATTGTCTTATCAAATGAGTCCCGCAATATCTTTACGCGATCCGCGGGCACGCCCGGAGGGGCGACAATGGGACGGCCGAAGTCACCGGAAGCGAGAATCACCTTTGCCAGGCTTCTGCCGGCTTGGGTGGCTTTGTATTTATCCATGAATTCGTAAATGGTCGGGGTGTCTTTGAGCCGGGGATCGCGCTTAGTCCCGGTCTGAACCAATACATTGGTGAAATTTCTTTTACGCCACGAGATGAAAGGCTCGCGTGCGAAATAAGCCGTGATCGTGAACGCCCGGCATTGGAGCTCGCCGCGCTCCACGGCGAGATCGATATCTTGGCCCGAGACGTAGCCCGACACGATATCGAATTTCGCGCCGAGAACTTCTTCCAGCAGCTTCGGCATGTGATAGCCGGTGGAAGCGACGCCGGTGGCGCCACATTTCGGCGCGGTACTCGCCTTGCGCACATCGTCGAGGGTTTTGTAGGGCGTGTCGGCGCGCATATAGAGGAGGTAATTGGAAGTAACGGTGCTGCCGATCCAATTCCATTTGGCCCAGTCGTATTTCACCTCGGGCTTTTTGATCAACTGATCGAAATAGAGCGCGGGATAGATGGCGGCCAGAGTGAGGCCGTCGGGTTTTGCGATATTGTAAACTTGATTGGCCGCGATCAACGACGCGGCTCCGGGCACGTTTTGTACGATCATGTTGGGATTGCCGGGAATATTTTTCGGCCAAAATTCCGCCAGCAGGCGCGGATAGAGATCGTAGACATCACCGGCCTTGGTGCCGACCGCGATTGTGATGGTTTTGCCTTGATAAAAGGGGGTTTGCGCGAGCAGAGAAGAACTCCACCCCAGCGTGAGCACTAAGACGAGAAGCGCAACCATAAAAAATTTCTCCTTTCGCCGAAAAATGCGGCGCGAGCATATCCTCCGAGGCTGCCTCAATACAATCCTAACCGATATGCCGTTATCCTTGTTTTTTCATTTTGTCCAGGGCATCGGCCGTTGCCGCTATCCGTTCTTTGGCATGGACTCCTAACGCCGCTTCGCTTAGCCGATTGCTAAAATGCTCCCTAGACTAATTGCCCAGAATCTTTTTTACGCGGGCCAGCACTTCGGGCGGCTGCTGCAAGATCTGCGTGGCGAGCCTTTCGAGATTTTCGCCGGACTCGGGATCGACGTCCATCTTCTGCTTTTGTGTTTCTGCGAGCAGCTCGGGATCTTTCATCGACTGATCGAAAGCATGGCGCAGCGTCTTGAGATGTTCCGCGTTTGTGCCTGGGCCGGCGATGATCGGCCGTCCGAAGGACTCCGCGGCCAGGATTACTTGGGCGACACGACGGCTGTTCTCCGGCACCTTTTCTTTGTCGAAAATCTCGGCGAGAGTCGGCGTGTCGGGAAGTCTTTCGTCACGCTTCTTGCCGGTAAAGAGCAACACGCGAACAAAGTTTTTCTTCTGCCAGCTCAGAAAGGGCTCGCGACCGAAAAAAGGTGAGGCGGTCATGCCCCGACAGATGACTTCACCTTTTTCGACGGCAATGTCGATCTCAGCGCCGCCGGGGTAGCCCAATACCGTATTGATCTTTAGCGGTGGTAAGGTGTCTTCCAGCATGCGGGCCAGGATGAAATCGGTACTGACGGTGCCGGTGGAGCCGCACTTGGCCGGCTCTTTGGAGGTTTTTACGTCGGTGATAGTTTTGAATGGAGTATCGCTGCGGACGTAAAAGATCATCGGTTCTGAAACAGGGGAACCTATCCAGGCAAACCTTCGGATGTCGAATTTAATTTCAGCCCGGCCGATCAGCTGATCGAGATAGAGACCACTGCTGGGAAAACCGATTGTCAATCCATCGGGCTTGGCTACGCTGTAAATATAGTTGGCCGCGACCACCGAACCGGCTCCCGGCATATTCTGGACGATGAAGTTGGGATTGCCCGGAATATACTTGGGCATGTAGCGGGAAAGTAGCCGAGCCCAACGGTCGTAGAATCCGCCGGTAGTAAAACCGACCACCACTTTGACAGTTTTGCCT
>WNGA01013560.1_pt1 | contig 10411 bp, 13 predicted proteins | sample 5400061 | NCBI WGS metagenome assembly WNGA01 (sample SAMN13153366, study PRJNA577476) | soil metagenome | isolation source: 100 cm soil or saprolite under grassland replicate 2 | place: USA:California | collected 2016-06-15
GTCGCGAAGACGGGCCGCAAATGGTCCGAGGTGATCCAGGACATCCTCGCCCTCGTCGACGGCCCGATCAGCCTCGAGGTCACGACGACCCAGGCGGACGAGATGATCAAGCAGGGCCGCCAGCTCGCGAAGCTCCACGAGAACGTCGTCGTGAAGATCCAGATGACGACGGAGGGCCTGAAGGCGATCAAGGCGCTGTCGTCGGAAGGCGTGAAGATCAACACGACCCTGATCTTCAGCGCGAACCAGGCGATCCTCGCGGCGAAGGCGGGCGCGAAGTACGTCAGCCCGTTCATCGGCCGGCTCGACGACATGGGCCAGGACGGGATGCAGGTGATCCGCGAGATCGTCCCGATCTTCCGGAACTACGAATGGGATTGCGAGGTCCTCGTCGCCTCGATCCGCCATCCGCTCCACGTCATCGAGGCCGCGAAGCTCGGCGCGGACATCGTCACGCTGCCGTTCGACGTCCTGAAAAAGATGACGCAGCACGCCCTTACCGACGTCGGGCTGAAGCGGTTCCTGGACGACTGGCAAAAGGTCCCGAAGTAGAAAGGTGTTGTCAGACCCTGGTTAGGCTCGGGCCGAACGGCGGGGAATGATTCAAGAGCCCTCGCGCGGATGGCTGACCCGCAATGGAGAGCGGGAGCGGCGCGAAGATCACCCTCGACCAGGAGAGCTTCAAGGCCCTCGCTTCCGACGTCCGCGTCGGCATCCTGAAACGCCTCGACGTGCGGCGGGAGACCGTCACGGACCTGAGCAACCTCCTCGAGCTGAGCAAGCCGACGCTCCTCGAGCACCTCGAGAAGCTGCAGACGGCCGGCCTGGTGAAGCGCATCGACGAGGGCCGCAAATGGATCTACTACGAGCTGTCGGATAAGGGCCGCAAGATCTTGCATCCGGAGCGAGTCGCGATCACGCTCGCGCTGTCCGCCGCGGTTGCGCTCGCCATGATCGGCGCGGTGTACGTCATCTTGAGCGCGTCGGCCTTGCTGGGGTCCTACGGTCAGTTCCGCAATGAAACCGCAACTCCCGCCGCCTCCCAGACGGCCGTCGCGGGCGTTGGCCTCGTGATCCTGCCGTTCGTCCTCTCGGCCGTCTGCGTCTTCCTGGCGCTGGCCCTCCGGGTCTACGGCCGCCATCGGCGGGAGCGGTTCTTCGCGCAGCTGGACGTCGCCTGATCCCCCTGCGCGGCGAAGGCCCGCTTGGAGTTCCGGGAAATCGTTATGAGCGGCGACGGCCTTCGCAACGGCGTGCTGCGGCTCCGGCGGGGGAGGCCCGCGTGGGCGGTCCCCGTGCTCCTCTTCTTCGCCGTCCTGCTCGCGGCGACCCTGGCGTTCAACGTCGCGAACCTCGATGCCGGCGATGAGACCGCGGCGCCCTTGCCCCGGGGCACGAGCCCCTTCTCCCTCTTCGCGCTCGACCCGAACCTCGTGGACGTCCTGGTCGTCGGGTTCGGCGGTGCGTTCCTTGGGGCCGCGATCTACCTGATCGTCGCGAACCGCGGACGCGCGAGGCGCCCGGCGAAGCGCCCGTCCTGGTGGGAGATCCTCTCGTCGGTCCTGGGCCTCGTCATGGTCCTCACACTCCTGTTCGCTTGGCCGCGGATGGTCCGGACGCTCTCGCCCGGAAACGCGACCGCCGATTCGACGACGGGGACCGCGGACCCCGGCAACATGACGGCGTGGCCCGCTTCCGTCGGTGCGCCGCTCGGCTTGTTCCTGGCCGTCACCGTGCTCCTGACGATCCTCGCGATGGCGTATCTCCTCCGTCGAAACGCCGGCGATTTCGAGGTCGGCGAGGAGGACGGCGGCTCCGCCGACGGGCGTCGTAGAGCGTCCGAGGCGGTCCAGGCGACGATCGCGGAACTCGAGATCGGAGCGGATGTCCGGGGGGCGATCCTCGCGTGCTTCCAGCGGTTCTGCCGCCTGCTCGGCGCGCGCGGGATCGGGGACCAGGGAGCCCTGACCCCGCGGGAGTTGGAGCGCCTCGCCGTGGACCGGCTGCGCGTCTCCCCCGAGGCCTCCGGCATGCTGACGTCGCTGTTCGAGGAGGCCCGGTACAGCGAGCACGCGCTCCGCGAGGCGGACCGCGCGCGGGCCATCGACAGCTTGAGCGGCATCCGGGCGGCGCTGGAGGCGTGAGATGCTCCGGCGGCCGGTTCTCGTGGCGACGGCCCTTCCGCTCCCTGTGCGGACGCCGGATTCCCGAGCATCCCTGTGGTCGGAAGTGTCGGCGCTGATCGCGCTCGCGGCGCTGATCGGCGTCCTCGTATACTACGCGCAGTTCAGCGGCTCGATGCAGTGGCTCCTCGGGGTCGCGTTCCTCGCCGCGCTTGCGTTGTTCGCCTGGGGCCTGATCCTCCGGCGGACGGCGGAGCCGGCCCCGCTCGAAGGTCCGCCGACGCCGGGGACGATCCGCGAGGGGGAGCTCGAGGCCCTCGCCGCCGCGGTGAAGCGCGCTTCGCGCGGCCTGGCGTTCAGCCAGGTGTTGGTCGCTTCGCGCGCGCGAGCCGCGTTCGTCGAGCGGGTGCGACTCGCCCTCGACCTCTCGCCGGAGGCGATGCGGGAGGCGCAGCGCGATCCTGCGGCGCTCCATCGGATCTTGCACGACGACGTCCTCGAGGACTACGTGCATCTGGGCATCGGCGATCTGGAGGAGCGGTACCGATGGGTCGTCGAGGCACGGCAGCGCGACGGGTTCGGGCCCGAATTCCGTAGGATCCTGCAGCGGATGGAGGGGTGGAAGTGAAGGTCGCGTCTGTCGCGGAGATCGGCGGATCGCTCCTCGACGCGGTCGAGACGGTGATCGTCGGGAAGCGGGCGGTCCTCGAGCGCGTGCTGTGGGCGGTGCTCGGCGACGGGCACCTGCTGATCGAGGACGTGCCAGGCCTCGCCAAGACGCTCATCGCGAAGTCCTTTGCCGCGGGGCTCGGCCTCTCGTTCCGACGCGTGCAATTCACCCCAGACCTGCTGCCCGCGGACATCACCGGGACCTACGTGTTCGACCGCAAGACGGGCGAGTTCATCCTGCGTCGCGGCCCCGTGTTCACGAACGTCCTCCTGGCCGACGAGATCAACCGCGCCCCGCCGAAGACGCAGTCCGCCCTCCTCGAGGCGATGCAGGAACGCCAGACGACGCTCGAGGGCGAGACGTTCCGCCTCGACCGGCCGTTCTTCGTAATCGCGACACAGAATCCGATCGAGCACGAAGGCACGTATCCGCTTCCGGAGGCCCAGGTCGACCGGTTCCTCCTGAAGATTGATGTCGGCTATCCGACCCGCGAGCAGGAGATCGAGATTCTCCAGCGACGCCGGAACCGGCGGTCCGACGACGCGCCGATCGAGCCGATCACGACCCCGGACGAGGTCCGCTCGCTTCAAGCCGTCCTGGAGGACGTCCACGTCGATCCGGCCGTCGAAGGATACATGGTCGACGTCGCGACTGCGACCCGGATCCACAGCCAGGTCGAGATCGGTGCGAGCCCCCGCGGTTCCCTCGCAATCCTCAAGGTGTCCCGCGCCCGAGCGGCGCTCGCGGGCCGGGACTTCGTCACGCCGGACGACGTGAAAGCGGTCGCGCAACCCGCGCTCGCGCACCGGCTGATCTTGAAGCCGGACCCCTGGATCCGCGGCGTCCGCACGTCGTCCGTCATCTCCGACATCCTCGCGCAGGTGCCGGTCCCCAAGGTGCCGTGACATGCGGACGTCGTTGTCCGGAGGCCTCGCCGCGACGTCGCTCGGATTCCTCGTGATCGGCCTCGCCCTCCAGACCTGGCAGATCGTCCTCCTCTCCCTGTCGCCGGTGATCTTCCTCGCCCTGGGCTCGTTGTTCCCGCCCGCGACGCCGGAGGTGGTCGCGGTCCGCGCGCTTTCGCGGGACCGGGTGCAGGCGGGATCCGACGTGCGCGTCGACGTCGTCATCCGGAATGAAGGGAGCGCGCTGGACCTGGTCGAGATCGTGGACGTCCTGCCGCGGGCGCTCGCGGTCGTGCGGGGGACGAACCACGCCGTCGTCTCCCTCGAACGGGGCGGCTCCGTGCCCCTCTCCTACACCGTGCGCTCCGCGGTCAAGGGGGACTTCCAGATCGGGCCGGTCCGCGTGCGGTCTCTCGACCCGCTCGCCCTCGGCGCGGAGGACGCGGAGGTGCCGCTCGACTCCCGCCTCGTCGTCGCCCCGGCGATGGAGGACCTCCGACGTGCGCGGATCCAGCCGCGCCGGACGCGTCCGTGGTTCGGCCAGGTGCCGTCCCGCCGCATCGGGGTCGGCACGGAGTTCTGGGGGATCCGCGAATACGTCCCGGGCGACGAGGTCCGGCGAATCAACTGGAAGGCCTCGGCGCGGTTCGACCGGTTGTTCTCGAACGAATACGAGGGCGAGCGGTCCGGCGACGTCGTGATCGTCGTCGACGCGCGGCGCGAATCGTTCGTCGGGACGGAGGCGGACAACCCGATCGAGCACGGAGTGCGCGCAGCGCTCGCGATCGCGGAGCACGTCCTCGCGTCGAAGAACCGCGTCGGGCTCATCGTGCAGCGGGAGGTCCTCGACTGGGTGCCGCCGGCCTTCGGTCGGAAGCAGCTGTACCGCATCCTCGACCACCTCACCCACGTCCGACCCGGTGGCGAGTGGCCCTTCGCCTATGTCTCGTGGGTGCTGTCGCGGTTCTTCCCCCGCGACTGCCTTGTCGTCCTCATCTCACCGCTCCAGGATCGGGCCGGTCTGAGCGCGATCATCTCGCTGGCCGCGCGCGGCACGGAAGTCGCAATCGTCTCGCCGTCGCCCCTGGCGATCGAATCGCGGCTTGCGGACCAAGGGCCGGAGTACGGCATCGCGCGTCGGATCATCGACATGGAGCGGTCGAACCTGATCGCGCAGCTCCAGCGGGTCGCGCAGGTCGTGGAGTGGGATCCGGCGATGCCGCTCGCCCTCGCGTTGCGGAGGATGGCGTTACGGCCGCGTCCCGGGTGATCCCCGCCGGCTTGCGGGCCGCACCGATCGCGACCCTCGGCCTCCTCGTTGCGTGGTCCGCCGCGGACGCCCTCTCGATCGGAGACCTCGGCCGCACGGCCTCGGCCCTGCAGGTGCTCTTCGTCGGCGTCGGGATCCTCGTCGGCGCGTACGTGTTTCGCCGACCCTGGCTCCGGCCCGTCGGCCTCACGGCCGTCCTCACGGCGTACCTGGCGATCCACGTGTTCTACCTCGGTGTCCAACTCGTGGCCGCGCTTGTGTTCGTGGTCCTCCTGATGAGCCACATCGAACTCCGGATCCTGGCGGGCCGGTTCGCGCACCTGTACGAGGCCGCGCTCTCGCCGGCGGATCGCGCGCGGATTCGGGCCGCCCTCGGACGCGCATCCCTCCGGCTCGCCATCGCCGCGGTCTTGGCGGTCGTCGTGCCTCTCCTCGCCGCGGATCTCGCGGTGGCGGGCGTCGTCCCCCTCACCACGATTCCCAGCGGCATCCTCCTCGCCGGCGGGCTCGTGGCGGTCGTCTTGATGCTGGCGATCCTGCCGAGCCTTCGAGGGAGACGCCCTTCATCCTCCGAGCGGACGGCGCGCGGCGCAAAGGATAACTAGCCCGCGAACTTTGGCGAGCGTCACTGCCCCGGTGGTCTAGCGGTCTATGATCCCGGCCTGTCGAGCCGGGTGCTCGGGTTCGAATCCCGACCGGGGCGTTCTTATCGAGACAATCCGTTCCCGGTCCAGATGGCTGAAATCAGGGAGCGCCGCGGGACTTGGCCGCGAATCCGTTCGTACGAACGGGTCGGGCTTGGCTTCCTGATTGTGGCTGCCGCTACGGTTTTGCTCGGAATTTTTCGAGACCCGAATCTGACCGCCTACGGAGTTCTGGTCGTGCTACTCGCCGTCGGAGTTTTCATTGGTCTCGCCGTACCGAAGCAGAAAGACGCTTTGGCGTCTGCATTTCTCGCCGGACTCGCGGGGATTTGGTTTGGCTTCTTCGTCTTCGTCCCACTCGCCTACCTCTCGACCCAGGCACCGACGGTCCTTGGGTTCATCCTTGCTGTCGGGGTCGGGTTCACCCTCGGACTGGTGTTCGGATTCGCCGGCGGAGTGGCCTGCGGGTTCGCCGGACTTCTTGGCTCTGCGGTTTCGAAACGGAGGCGGAGTCACGGTCCGATCGGACCTCAGGAAGCGAACGGTCAGGACTGACGGGCGGAGATCGAGCCGGGTGCTCGGGTTCGAAACCCGACCGGGGCGTTTTACTCGCTACTTCTTCGTCTTCTCTCTTCTTGCGTCTTCCCGTATCTTCCGTTTCGCGAGTTCCGGGTTCTGGATGAACAAGATGATCGCATTGGCGTGACCATGTCCGAGCCCGCAGTCCGACTTGAGCCATGCAAGGAGTTCGGCGTGTCTTGCAAGCCCCTTCTCTTTCGCCATCGCTTGGAAGTATTCCGGGTCCTTGCCGGTCTTCGCCTTGATGTTGTCGATGTATGCTTTGTATGTCATGATTTCGCTCGATGTATCCGCTAGGTCAATTTCAATTCTTAGTGTTTTTCGAACCCGCTCGGGCGCAGTCGCGTCACTTGCCGGGCCGCGGCGGAAGGTCTATAGGTGAACCGAGCCGTCCGATGACCGGTGGCCGTCGTAGCAAAGACCGGGATTCTGGGCGGCGGGAGAGTGCGCACTGAGGAAGGGGTCTACGGGATCCGTCAGGCGGCCGACGGCTGGTACTCCATTCTAGGGCGTACGGCCGGCGACTCGGGCCGGGTCCGCTACAACGGTGCACGCGACATCCTCGAGATCCAACGACATGGAGTCAGACTCTCGATTCAGTTTCGATCGGAACTGGAAAGGACGACTTTCGAACTGGACCGAACCGTTTACGATGTCGCTACGATGGACTTTGGACGCATCTCCATCCGAGAACGGGGTCGTTCCGTCGTGGAGGGCCGCGTGACTCCCAGCGGCGTCCGGCTCGAATCAGTGGCTCCGGACCTGCAGCCAATCGAGCGGGAACTCGCCTTCGGCCTCGCGTTGCGGAGCAACGAGGTCGCGAGGGGATTCCGCCAAGCCGATCGGGCCGGGGACGGGTGGACCACGCCTCCCCCGCCAATCAGATGAGCCTGAAGCGGTCACCATCTCTTGGCTGGCGACTCCTGCGGAATCGTCAGGCAAATCGGCGCCGGTCCATCGTGCCGCTTCAAGTCGTGCGTACGTCATCCGATTGAAGGCTGTCGCGCCGGCCTAATGGCGCAATCGCCCCGCAGGACGTTGAATTGGAATTGGGCGTGGATGCTCCGGGCTGAGCTTCTCCAGAAGCAGCTGAAGTTGCGCGATCTCCGGGAGAGTCCACCCCTCGAACGCTTCCGAGAGCCGGTCCACAGAGGCCCGGCGCACCTTCTCGAAGCGTTTTCGGGCCTTGGACGTCAGTTGGACATGCACGACGCGGCGGTCCTCCGCGCTCCGCTTGCGAGTGACCAACCCGGCCGCCTCGAGCTTGTCGAGCAGGCCCGTGATGTTCCCGGTCGTGACGCTGAGGGCCTCCGCAAGGTCCTTCGGGGTCGCCGTCCCTCGATGAATGAGCGCTCGCAGGAGGGCCATCTGGCCTACCGACATTCCGTCTTCCGCGAACGCGCCTCGGACGCAGCCGTGAAGTTGGGCCATGACGAGGCGAAGGCTACGAAACGTCTCCTCAACGGCGACGCGTCGGGAAGATGGATTCACCGCGACAACGTACAGGGCCCCTGCCATATGAATCTTAGGATTCGCTTACTCACGAGTATCTTAACACCAAACTATTTAGCGGACGGCCTCTTCGAGGAACGCCATGTCGGAAGCCGTCACACCCCGGCCTGACAGCAAGAAGAGAGCCGCTCCGGCCCGCTCACCGAAGGGCTCGGTCATCGATGTCCGTCACCTCGTGAAGGTGTACGGGGGCGGCGGCCAAGAAGAAGTGAAGGCCGTCAACGACGTCAGCTTCTCCGTATCCGAGGGCGAGTTCTTCGGCTTCCTCGGGCCCAACGGGGCGGGAAAGACGACGGTCATTCGAATCATCACGACCCTCCTCGCGAAGACGAGCGGCTCGATCCGCGTGGCGGGTATGGACGTCGAACGCGATGGCGCCGAGATCCGGCGGATCATCGGGTACACGGGGCAGTCGATCGGCGTCGATGGCGAACTCACGGGCCGCGAGAACCTCTGGTTGATCGGGCGGCTCTACCACATGCCCAAGTCGCTCGTGGAGGAGAGAGTGGAGGAACTCCTTGACGTCTTGCAGTTGAAAGATGCCGCCGATCGGCGCGCCTACACCTATTCGGGAGGCATGCGGCGGAGGCTCGACCTGGGTGCGGGCCTCGTGCACCACCCTCGGATCCTCTTCCTCGACGAGCCGACGACGGGCCTCGATCCGCAAACGCGGAACGCGGTGTGGGAGCACCTTCGCCGCCTGCACAGGGAAGAGAAGATGACCATCTTCCTCACGACCCAGTACATGGAAGAGGCCGATCAGCTGTGCCAGCGCATCGCGATCATCGATCAAGGTAAGATCGTGGCGGAAGGCAGTCCCACGGAGCTGAAGGCCGCGATCGGTGCGGACATCATCACGGTCCGCATTACGCGAGATGAGGCCTTCGAGCAGAGTCGGGATCGGGCGCTCGAAATCGCCCGGATGGTCCCCGGCGTGAGTCGCGCGACGATCTTCGATGAGGGCGTGAGCGCCCACACGGCCGACGGCGGCGCGACCCTGCTCGAGGTCCTGCGCCGGCTCGATTCGGAGAAAGTACCGGTCCATCAGGTCGCGCTCGCGCATCCCACGCTCGACGAGGTCTTCCTGCAGCACACGGGGCGGCAGATGCGCGTCGAGGAAGTGAAGCCGATGTCGCGGGGATTCGGCCGCCGGAGGCGATGACATGGTCACAGACGTTGGACACGCGCAGCGGGTCATCACGCGGACGCGAGATTCGGAAACGAGCGGCGGGGTCTTGACGGAGATCGGCCTCGTCACGTGGCGAAGCCTGGTGAAGCTCACGAGGACGCCGGTCCTCCTGTTCTTCAGCCTCTTCATGCCGCTCATCTGGCTCGTCATGTTCAGCCAGACGTTTGGGACCGTGTTCTCTTCGGCCACGAGTGGCGGCCTCCCAGGAGGTGCGTCTCCGACTCCTCTTCCGTACGACTACGTCGCCGTCCTCCTGCCCGGCATCACGGTCATGACGGCCATCCAGAGCGCCTCCCAGTCGGGCTTCGCGATGGTGTCCGATCTCGAGTCCGGATTCATGGACAAGTTCTTCGTCGCGCCGATCCGCCGGAGCAGCGTCCTGGCGGGCAAGCTCCTCGCCGACGGCCTGCGGATGGCGGCGCAGGCCGGGATCATCCTCGGCATCGCGGCCCTCCTCACCCTCGCCGGCTGGCGGATCCCGTTCGCGACGGGCGTCTTCGGAGTGGTGCTGATCATGTTCCTTGCGGCGGCATTCGGCGTGGCCTTCTCCGGCCTCTCGAACACCGTCGCACTGAGGACGAAGAACACGGAGTCGACCATGATGGTGAGCTTCTCGCTCACCTTCCCGCTGCTCTTCCTGAGCACCGCGATGCTCCCCAAGGCGCTCCTGCCCTCGTGGGTCCAGAGCTTCTCGACGGTCAACCCGGTCAGCTACATGGCCGACGCCGCCCGCGCGCTCATCCTCACCGGATACGATTGGACCGCCCTCGGGAACGCGATCCTCGCAATCGCCGCATTCGGGATCATCCTGAACGGTCTTGCGGTCATGGCGTTCCGCGCGCAAGGGAAGTAAGCCGCCATCCGCGATGGATGAATGCCTAGGCGGGAGTCGTCGAGACGCTCGACCCGGTGCGTTGCCGGTCGGATGCCTCGGTGGATAGGGCGACCATCGCCGAATCCGCGAGCCCAGACACGTCGCGGCTTTCGACCAGGACGGAGATCGCGTTCGAGGCCACGCGGGCAATCGATGTCGCGTCCTCCCACGTCCCGAGGTGCGTTTCGTTGGCGGCCTCGAATTGGCGCACGAACCGCACGAGATCGCGACCGAGTGCGCCGTCGCCGGAGCCGCGGTACACCGCGCAGGCGCTGACGAACTGACCGTGGACGGCGACGAGGCTGTCATCCCCGAATCGCTGGCTCGTCAGGTGGAATTCGCGGGCTTCGGTCGGCGTGTCGACGAAGGTCCGGACCGCGCCCAAGACAGGTCCGAGCTGGTCGGCGTGGATGGGCGGCACGAAGTCCGAGGCGACCGTCGCGAGCGGGTCGCCGCTCCTGTGGAACAGGTACACGGCGCGGACCGCGTGGTCATTCCCCTGCCATCGAAGGCGGATGGGGAAGGCCAACATCGCAATCATCGCCGGGACGAGCAGGATCAGGAAGTCGGCCACCACGAACCCCTCGGTCACCGAACCGGGCCGGGGGTCAATACAATTTGGTCAACGCCAGTTGAGTCAACTGG
>WNGA01031616.1_pt1 | contig 10407 bp, 8 predicted proteins | sample 5400061 | NCBI WGS metagenome assembly WNGA01 (sample SAMN13153366, study PRJNA577476) | soil metagenome | isolation source: 100 cm soil or saprolite under grassland replicate 2 | place: USA:California | collected 2016-06-15
CGAAAAGATGGATCGCCGCGATCGACAGTCGACTTACGTGTCTGGAGCACGTGGCGCCGGTTCAAGCCAGTATCGCCCGGCTGGAGCGTCTGCTGGGCGCCTGAGCAAGGGCGTAAGCGCGCCGTAGGGCGGGGTTTGTCCCCCGCCGGGCACGCACGAGCTCACGGCGGGGGACAAGCCCCCGCCCTATGGAAGTCCTGTCAGTGGTGCCGCGCCTCGCGGATCGCGGTCCAGACGCGCTCGGGGGTCACCGGCATGTCGAGGTGGCGGACACCGAGCGGGGCCAGCGCGTCGTTGACGGCGTTGAGCAGCGCCGGCAGCGCGCCGACCGTTCCCGCCTCGCCTACCCCCTTGGCGCCAAGCGGATTGACCTTGGTCGGGACCTCGTGGGCATCGACCTCGAACGCGGGCACGTCGTCGGCGCGCGGCATCGCGTAATCCATGAAGGACCCCGAGTGGAGCTGGCCCGTCGCCTCGTCGTAGACCATGACCTCGAACAGTCCCTGGCCGAGCCCCTGGACGACGCCGCCGTGGATCTGGCCCTTCACGAGCATCGGGTTCACCATGCGCCCGACGTCATCGACGACGGTATAGCGCACGACCCGCACCACGCCCGTGTCGGGATCGATCTCGACCTCGCAGACGTGTGAGCCGTTCGGGAAGGTCACCGCCGGCGGCGTGAAGGCCGCGGTCTCGCTGAACCCGGGCTCCATGCCCGCCGGGAGCTGGCGGGGCACGTAGGCGGTGCGGGCGACGGCGGCCCACGCCACGCCCTTGTCGGTGCCCGCCACCGTGAACTTGCCGTCGCGCAGCGCGACGTCCTCGTGCGCGGCCTCCAGCATCCGCGCGGCGATCCTCCGGCCGCGGTCGACGATCTTTTCCGTCGCGCGCACCACCGCGGAGCCGCCGACGGTCAGCGCGCCCGAGCCGCCATTGCCCCGCCCCGCGCCGAGCAGATCGCTGTCGCCCCAGAAGACCTGGATCCGCTCGGCGGGCACGCCGAGCCCCTCGCTGACGATCTGGACGAATGCGGTCTCGTTGCCCTGCCCCATCGACGTCGTGCCCGCGAACAGCGACACCGATCCGTCGGGATTCACGCGCAGCTCGGCGGTGTCCGGGTTGACCGCGGTGTACGGGCCGCCGGCCACCTCGATGGGATTGGCGATCCCGAGGCCGCGCAGCACGCCGCGCTGCCGCGCCTCGGCGCGCCGCTTCTCGAAGCCGGCGGCCTCCGCGCTCTCGAGCGCCATCCGCATGCCGTGGGCGAAGTCGCCACAGTCGTACGTGAACACGAGGCCGGTTTTGAAGGGCATGGCACTGGCCGGGATCAGATTGCGACGGCGAAGCTCCAGCGGATCGAGCCCGAGCTCGCGCGCGGCGACGTCGATGACGCGCTCGATCGCGTAGGTCGCCTCCGGACGACCGGCGCCCCGGTACGGCCCCGTCGGCGTGGTGTTCGTGAAGACGCCCGTGGTCTGCACGTGGATGGCGGGCGTCATGTACATGCCCGCGAGGCCGCCCACGTTGTTGGTGCCGGGACCCGCGCTGCGCGGCGTGAGATACGCGCCGACGTTGAGCGTGATGGCGACGCGCAGGCCGAGGAACGCGCCCTCGCGGTCCAGGGCCAGCTCGGCCGTCGACACGTTGTCGCGGCCGTGCTCGTCGGTGACGAAGCCCTCGCGCCGGTCGGACGTCCACTTCACCGGCCGCCCGAGCCGCCGGGCCGCCCACAGGACGAGCGCGTGCTCCGGATAGACGCCGCTGCGCATGCCGAAGCTGCCGCCGACCTCGCCGGTCACCACGCGGAGGTGGCTCTGGGGGACGCGGAACACCCGCTCGGCGAGCTGCGTGCGCAGGAGGTAGGGACCCTGGATCCCCGTGTGGAGCGTGAAGCGCCCGGTGCGCCGGTCGTACTCCCCCACCGCGGCGCGGGGCTCGAGCGGCGCCGCGTTGACGCGCGTGATCACGAAGTCGAGACGGGCGACGTGCGCGGCGGTCTCGAACGCGCGCGCCACGGCGTCACGGTTGCCCGCCTCCCAGACGAAGGCGACGTTGTCGGGAGCCTGGTCCCAGACCGCCGGCGCGCCCGGGCGTGCCGCCTCGGCCGTCGCCGCGATCGCAGGCAGCGAGTCGTACTCGACGCGAACGAGCTCCGCCGCATCCACCGCCTGCTCGCGCGTCTCCGCGACGACGAGGGCCACCGGATCACCCACGTGACGGACGCAGTCGCGGGCCAGGGCCGGCCGCGGCGTCGCGAAGGCGGGAGACCCGTCGCGCCGCTTGCGGGTCGAATCGCTGGGGAGGTCACCGACGCCGTCGGCGACCAGATCGGCGCCGGTGAGGACGGCGATCACGCCCGGCGCCTTCGAGGCCGCCGAGGCCTCGACGTCCCGGATGCGCGCGTGCGCGTGAGGCGATCGGACGACGACCGCGTAGGCCTGGCGCGGCAGGCTCACGTCATCCGAATAGCGACCCAGGCCCTGGAGGAGCCGCGGATCCTCCACCCGACGCGCCGACTGACCGACTGCGTACTTCTCGACGATCACAGGCAAGCTCAGATGTGGACGCCCTTCATCTGCGGCGCCGGATAACGCAGTCCGGCCGCCGCTCCCGCGGGCACCGCTTCGGAGATTCGCTCCACGTCGGACCCGTCGAGCGGCACGTCGAGGGCGCCGAGGTTCTCGTCGACCCGGCCCTTTCGCTTGGTGCCGGGAATGGGGACGACTTCCGGGCCCTGCGCGAGGAGCCAGGCGAGCACGAGCTGGGCGGGCGTGCACCGCTTCTCGGCGGCGATGGCCTCGATCTTCTTCACCAGCTCGACATTCTTCTCGAAGTTCCCCTCCTGGAAGCGCGGATGGTCGCGCCGCCGGTCGCCCTCGGGAATGTCCTCGAGCTTGTGGAACTGTCCGGTCAGAAAGCCGCGGCCGATCGGCGAGTACGCCACGAACGCGATCCCGAGCTCGCGGCAGACCGCGAGGGTCTCCTCCGCCTCCTTGCGGTAGAGCAGCGAGTACTCCGACTGGATGGCGGCGAGCGGATGCACCTTGTGCGCGCGCCGGATGGTCGCGGGCGCGGCCTCGCAGAGCCCGATCGCGCGCGCCTTGCCCTGCTCGACGAGGCGCGACATCGCCCCCACCGTCTCCTCGATCGGCACTCCGGGATCGATCCGGTGCTGGTAGTAGAGATCGATGACGTCGAGACCGAGCCGCTTGAGGCTGGCGTCGCACGCCTGGGCCACGTACTCCGGCCGGCCGTTGACGAGATTGCCGCCGCCGGCCGGGTTCTTGACCTGGCCGAACTTGGTGGTGACGAACGCCTGGTCACGCCGTCCCTTCACGGCCCGGCCGATCAGCTCCTCGTTCTGGCCCCAGCCGTACATGTCCGAGGAGTCCAGGTGATCGATCCCGCGATCCAGGGCGTGGTGGATGACGGCCGTGGACTCGGCATCGTCGGCCTTGCCGTACACCCCCGACATGCCCATGCACCCGAGCCCGATGGCCGACACGGAGAGTCCACTCTTGCCCAGCGCTCGCTTCTGCATTGACGCCTCCCTGACGAGTCTCGGATTGTACATCGGGGTCAGACTTTGACTAGCACATCGATGTCGGGATAGCCGCCGTACGCCAGGCTGCCGTCGCTGGGAACCACTTCCGACATCCGCGACGACGCGTTGCCGTAGAGCGCGCTGGTGCAGACGCAGACGCCTTTGAGCTTCTTGCTGTTGAGCGCCGCGAAGTAGGCCGCACGCTCCATCGGGCGCATCTTCATCCTGATCCCGACGGCCCCGAAGTAGTTGACGATCGCCTCGCCGAGGGTGAAGTACGGCGGCAGCTGGTGGAACTCGCCGCCGTCGAAGCCGTTCGGATAGCCGGCCTCGGCCAGGAGCTGCCTGGCCTTCGCGGGATCGTAGGGGTCGGGCTCGATCGGCAGCGCGAACTCGAAGGTCGGCGGGACGAAGTTGCCGGCCGGCTTGGAGGCGCCGAGCGTCTCGGCCTCGCTGAGCGCCTTGCGATCGATGGCGAGGCTGGCCGCCTTCCGCACGCGGCGATCGTGCCACGGGGACTTCGCGTCCCACTGGTCGAGGTAGTCCAGGAAGAAGATGCCGATGCCGCCGGAAAACGCGATCCTGAGATTCGGGTCGCGCTTGATCTCTTGGGCCTGGGGCACTTCGATCAGGTAGGCGATGTCGACCTCGCCGCGCTTGAGCATCGCCACGCGGGTCGTCGATTCCAGCACGCTCTTGAAGACCAAGCGCTTGACAGACGGCACCTTGCGCCAGTAGCCCTCGAAGGCCTCCATCACAAGCTCGACGCCGGGCGTGTGGCTCACGAACTTGTACGGCCCGAGCCCGATCGGGTGCTTCTTGAAGCCCTCGTCGCCGACCTGCTCGACGTACTTCTTGGGTACGATCCAGCCGGCTCCGGAGACGATCGTGCCGTAGAAGGCCATGAAGTCGGGCCACGGCTCGTGCAGGTGGAACCGCACTCGATACGGGCCCACCGCCTGCACCTCGCGGACCCTGTCGCGCAGGGTCTTGCCCTTCGAGCGCTGGAAGCTGAACTTCACGTCCTCCGCGGTGAAGGGATCGCCGTTGTGGAACTTGAGGCCCTCGCGCAGCTTGAACTCGTAGACTTTCTGGTCCGCGCTGACCGTCCACGACTCGGCGAGGCTCGGCGTCATGAGGTTGCCGGGCATGGCCTTCACCATGGCGTCGTGCAGGGCATAGAGGATCCAGAAGGGCGTGAGCTGCCCGACGACCTCGCCGGGATCGAACCACACGGGCGACAGGGTCACGTAGAGCGCCCAGCGCAGCTCGCCTTCCGGCTTGGCCTGCGCCGAGGCGTCCTCGAGGACACCACCGACGAGCAGGACGCAGCACAGCAGACACACGACCGCAAGGATCCGCTTGACGTTCATGGCCCTCCTCCGGTGCCGGGACCGTGGTTTGATCAAACCCTTCCTACCGCGTACTCTCCCGCCATGGCAAGTCCTGCTCCGGGAGGATAGGGCGCATGGAAGAGCGCGTGTCGTTCGTCTCCGACGGTCTGCGGCTCGCGGGCGTCCTCCACCTGCCCTCCCCGCGCGCGGCTCACGGGCGCCGGCCCGGGTTTCTCGTCCTCCATGGCTTCGGCAGCAACAAGGATAGCGGCGTGTCCCTGACGGTGGCCACGCTCCTCGCCGACTTCGGCTACACCGCGCTCCGGTTCGACATGCGCGGCTGCGGCGAGAGCGAGGGCCCTCGCGGGCGCGTGATCTGTCTCGAGCAGGTCGAGGACACCCGGCACGCGCTGTCGTTCCTCGCGACCCGCCCCGAGGTCGACCCCGAGCGCATCGGGGTCATCGGCAACAGCTTCGGCGCGGCCGTGGCCGTCTACGCCGCCGGGGTCGATCGCCGGGTGGCCGCGTGCATCTCCTGCGGCGGCTGGGGCGACGGCGAGAAGAAATTCCGCAAGCAGCACGAGTCGCCCGAAGCGTGGCGGCGATTCAGCGACATGATGGAGGAGGGACGGCGCCTCCGCGACCGGACGGGCAAGTCCCTGATGGTCCCGCGGTTCGACATCGTCCCCATCCCGTCCGGCCTGCGCGGCAACCTCTCGGCGGGCTCGATCATGGAGTTCCCGTTCGAGGTCGTCGAGAGCATGTACGCCTTCACGGCCAACGACGTGGTCGGTCAGATCGCGCCGCGGCCGCTGCTGCTGCTGCACCCGGCGCGCGACTCCGTGACGCCCACGGAGCAATCGATCGATCTCTTCCTTGGCGCCGGCCAGCCCACGGACCTTCACCTCGTGGCCGACGTCGATCATTTCATGCTCTCGGAGGGCAATCCCCTCGTCGTCGCCCTCGTGCGCGGCTGGCTCGCCAAGCATTTCCCGGTGGCCTGAGGTGGAGACCCACGTCAAGGTCCTCGCCATCCTGCACGTGGTATTCTCGTCGCTGATCATCGCCTTGGCCTTCATCATCCTGATCGCCACCGGAGCGGTCACCAGCATCGTCGGCACCGCGGCCGATCCGGCCGATGCCCAGCTCGCCATCCCGTTCATCCGCCTCGGCGGCATGGCCGCCGCGTTCTTCTTCCTCGCGCTGGGCGTGCCCGGGCTCGTGGTCGGCATCGGGCTTCTCAAGCTGCGCCCGTGGGCCCGGATCCTCGGCATCGTGATGTCGGCGCTGGATCTGACGCACATCCCGTTCGGCACGGCGCTGGGCATCTACGGCCTGTGGGTGCTGTTCAACCGCGAGACCGAGCGGCTCTTCGCCGCCCAATCGCCGACGCCTTCCACGGGTGAGCGCATTGGCCACTGAGTCGGCGGGCGACCGGCAGATCTCGCGCATCAGTCTGACCGCGGAGCGCGATTACGTGAGCGCCGTCCTGGCGTTTCTTCGTGACGCCGCCGGCCGGCTCGGACTCCCGGCGGCGGACGTCGAGGGCCTCGAGCGCGCGGTCGAGGAGGTCTGCGTGAACGTCTTCGAGCAGGGATTCGGGCCGGACCAAGCCGCCACCCTCGACGTCATCCTCCTGCGCCGGCCCGGCCACGTCGTGGTGGCGGTCGAGGACCAGGGGCTGCCCTTCGACTTCCTGAGCCTCGAGGCGGACCAGGGCTCCGGACTCGCCGCCGCGTCGCTGAGCGGCTTCGCCGACGCCGTGCGCTTCGTGAACCTCGGCATCCGCGGTAACCGCGTCGAGATCGTCAAGCGCCTGCCGTTCGATCACATCGAGACCTACATCGCGGGGGGCAAGGCCGCGCCGGTGGCTCCGGCGTCGACGGAGCCGGCCACCGCGCCCGTGACGCTGCGGCTGATGACACGCGACGACACCATCGCGGTGGCGCGCTGCACGTACGCCGTGTATGGCTACAGCCTGCCCGACGATTACCTGTACTTCCCGGATCGTCTGCGGGAGATGCTCGACGGCGGGCTCCTCGACGTGTGCGTCGGCGTCATCCCCGACGGCGAGGTCGTCAGCTATCTCACCTGCGAGGTGGAGCATCCCGGGGCGCCCGTCGGATATCTGGAGGAAGGCCTCGTCGATCCGCGCTTCCGCCATCACGGCCTGCTCGAACAGATGCTGAAGTTCATTCAGCAACGCGCGACCGAGCGCGGCATGCTCGGTCTCTACGCGGAAGCGGTCACCGTGCACCCCTACTCACAGAAGAGCAACCTCGCCCTCGGCTTCACCGAGACGGGGGTGCAGCTCGGGGACGAGGCCACGGTCGTCTTCAAGCAGATGGCCGACGTCGAATCGAAGAAGCGCACGGCCACCATCCTGAACTTCCTCAAGACCAACGAGGGCCCGCACCGCGCGGTGTACGCGCCGCCGCAGCACCGGGCACTGCTCGAGCGCATCTACGCGCACGGCGGGCTCCGGCGCGACCTGAAGGATGCCGCCGCCGCGCCGGCGCCCGCGGCGGGAGCGCAGGTGCGGGTCGACGCGTTTCAGGCCTGGGGCGAGGCGTCGATCCGCGTCACCGCCTACGGCGCCGACCTTCCGGACCTCGTCCGCGCCCGGCTGCGCGAGCTGTGCCGGCGCCGGATCGACTGGATCTGCCTCGACCTGCCGCTGTCCGACCCCGGCGCCGGCCAGCTCTGCGCGAAGCTGGAGGCGCTCGGCTTCTTCTTCGCCGGAATCATCCCCGACATCGCCGACGACGACATCCTGCGCCTGCAGTACCTGAACGAGATCGAGGCCGACGTGGAGTCGGCGCAGATCGCCTCCGACTTCGGCAAGGAGCTGTTCGCCTACGTCGTCCGGGCGATGCCGGCGGCCCCCGGCGCCGCGGGATAGCTCCGCCCGGAGGTTTGGCGCCCGCGCCATCGTGAGGATCGTCGCCCAACCGTTCTCCGACTGGATCGACGCGCTGGAGTCCTCCGTGCGTGGAGTCGGCCGGGCGTCCCTCGCGCTCATCGCGGGCAGCCTGCTCCTCGCATGGTGGCTCTACGTCCCCATCCACGATCTACCTGGCCACGTGCGCGCTGCCGTTCGTTCCTCACCGTCTTCGTCGGCGTGCCGCTGCTCCGCGCGGTGCCGCGGGCGAAGGCATGGCGGCGCAGCCTGATGCTCGGGGCCGCGGTCCCGATGGCGTTCGCGCCGTTCGTGTCGCTCCCCGGGTACTACTACGAGATGGGCTCCATCCTGGTCTCGCTGACGGTGGCGGCTCTCGTGCCGGGATTCGTCGTGAGCCGGTGGCGGAGCGACGATCTCGTCAAGCTCGTGGGCGTTCTCGCGCCGGATGCGCGCGCCACCGACGCGGCCGGCGTCGGTGCCTCACTGCTGGTGGCCGCCATCCTCGCGCTCGCGACCTACTGGAGCGGGGTCTTCGTGTCGGACATCGGAGGGCGGGGGCTGTCATCGGTCCAGGGTTTGCAGTCCCAGGGATACCGTGGCCGTCCATGACCTCTGGTACAAGAACGCGATCCTCTACTGTCTCGACGTCGAGAAGTACATGGACGCCAACGGCGACGGGACGGGCGATTTCGAGGGGTTGCACCGCCGCCTGGAGTATCTGGCCGGCCTCGGGGTGACGACTCTCTGGCTGCAGCCGTTCCACCCGTCACCCAACCGGGACAACGGCTACGACGTCAGCGACTTCTACGGAGTGCATCCCAAGCACGGCTCGCCCGGCGACTTCGTGGAGTTCATGGAGCACGCCAAGGCGCTGGGCCTGCGCGTCATCATCGACCTCGTCGTCAATCACACCTCGGATCAACACCCGTGGTTCCAGTCGGCCCGCAGCGACGCGCGCTCGCCGTTTCGTGACTGGTACCTGTGGTCCGACGAGCGGCCGAAGGACTACGACAAGGGCATGGTGTTCCCCGGCACGCAGAAGACCACGTGGACGTTCGACGACACCGCGGGCATGTGGTTCTTCCATCGGTTCTACGACCACCAGCCGGATCTCAACACGCTGCATCCCTCGGTGCGGCACGAGATCACCAAGATCATGGGCTACTGGCTCGAGCTCGGCATCGACGGGTTCCGCATGGACGCGGTGCCGTTCATCATCGCCAGGAAGGGCGCCGGCGTGGAGCCCGAGAAGGACTTCGGGCTGCTCCACGAGTTCCGGCAGTTCCTGCAATGGCGGTGCGGCGACGCCGTCCTCCTGGCCGAGGCGAACGTGCCGCCGGACGAGAGCATGGAGTACTTCGGCGACGAGGGTGATCGCCTGCAGAGTCGATGCAGCTCTACGACCGGGGGATCCGCCGGCGGCTGGCGCCGATGCTGAAGAACGACCGGCGTCGTCTGGAGCTCGCGTTCAGCCTGCTCTTCTCGCTGCCGGGCACGCCGATGATGCAGTACGGCGACGAGATCGGCATGGGCGATGATCTCACGATGGACGAGCGCGAATGCGCCCGCACGCCGATGCAATGGACGAACGAGCGCCACGGCGGGTTCTCCCGGGCCGAGCGCACCGTGCGTCCGGTCATCGACGACGACGTCTACGGCTACCGGAGCGTCAACGTCGCGCAGCAGCGGCGCGAGCCCGAGTCGCTGCTGAACTGGACGGAGCGGCGCATCCGGATGCGCAAGGAATGCCCCGAGCTGGGATGGGGCGACTTCACCGTCCTGCGGGTCGACGTGCCTGAGGTCCTCGCGATCCGTTACGACTTCCGCGGGGTGTCCATGCTCACGCTGCACAACTTCAGCAGCCGGCGACAGACGCTGGCGCTCGATCCCAAGACCGACGCGAGCGGGTTGCTCGTCGACGTGTTCGACGAGAACCACAGCCGCTCCGAGAGCGGCACGCACGAGCTCACACTGCCGCCGTACGGACATCGGTGGTATCGCGCGGGCGCCGTGGACAACGCGCTGAACCGGACCAGCTTCTGATGACGACGATGGCGCGCGTTCTCCACACTGAACCGGCCGATGCCCTCGGCGTCATGAGCAGCCCTGCCCTCTTCGCCGACTGGAGCTGAATCATCGGCCTGGCGGCGCGGCACCGCCTGCCCGCGATCGCCGAATGGCGCGAGCACGCCGAGAAGGCGGGCTTATGGCATACGGTGCCAGCATTGTACAGGCGCATGGGGCGGGCGTTGAGATCCGCGAGCAACTCGGCGATCCGCGCGTTGAGTGCCGCGAGGGAGAAGAAGGTCTCGTGGCGCAGGCGGGCGAGGATCCACCGGGTGACCACCAAAACGCCCGCCTCCACTTTGGCCTTGTCTCTTGGTTTTCCTGGCCGCGCGGGCAGGATGACGGTGCCGTAGTGCTGCGCGAAGTCGTCGTACGTGCGCTGCACGCCGGGCTCATAGCGGCAGGGGACGACGACCCCGCTCTTGAGTTGATCGGGCACGACCGCCTCGGGGACGCCGCCGAAGAACTGGAAGGCCCGCTGGTGGCTGGCGATCCAGTCCGGGACCTGCTGGGTGCGCGTCGCTTCCGCGTAGGTGTAGTTCGAGGCGCCGAGCACGGCG
>WNGA01038454.1_pt1 | contig 10407 bp, 9 predicted proteins | sample 5400061 | NCBI WGS metagenome assembly WNGA01 (sample SAMN13153366, study PRJNA577476) | soil metagenome | isolation source: 100 cm soil or saprolite under grassland replicate 2 | place: USA:California | collected 2016-06-15
GGCCGACCACTTCTTCTACAAGGCGCCGGACGGTCAGCTCTACGGGATGCACGAGGCGTGGACCCTGCTGAGCGCGGTCGCGGCGATCACCAGCCGGGTCGAACTCGGGAATCTGGTGCTGTGCGCGTCGTTCCGGGATCCCGGGCTGACGGCGAAGATGGCGGCGACGCTGGACGAGGTGTCCGGCGGACGGCTGATCCTCGGTGTCGGTGCGGGTTGGCACGATCCGGAGTACGACGCGTTCGGGCTGCCGACCGATCACCGGGTGGGCCGGTTCGAGGAATGGCTGGAGATCGTCGGTCGGCTTGTCCGCGGCGAGACGGTCAGCTTCGACGGCACCTATCACCGGGTGCGTGACGCCGTACTCGAACCACCGCCGGCCCGCCGGATCCCGATCCTGGTGGCCGGACACCGGCCGCGGATGATGCGGCTCACCGCCGAGTGGGCCGACGCCTGGAACACGGCCTGGTACGGCGCTCCGGACGACAGGGTCGAGGAACGTCTCGGGACTCTCCGCGCGGCGCTGGATTCGGCCGGCCGGCCGCGCGACGCGGTGGCGGCGACCGTGGGCATCGTGGTCCGCGACCCCGACCAGCAGCCAGTCCCAGACCCGGACACACGAGCCTTCGCGGGCTCAGTGTCCGAGCTCGCCGAACTGCTCTCGTCGTACGAGAAACTCGGCGTCGACCACCTGATCGTCTCAGCCGAGCCCATGACCCCACGCTCGATCGAGCGCCTGGCCGAAGCTAAGCAATTGATGAGCAACTAGCCAGCGAGCCGAGGACGCGCTTCGGCGGGCCAGGGGCACCTGGCTGCGCCGGGGGGTCCGGGGGGCGAAGCCCCTCCGGGCGGGGTCTGGGGGTTGCACCCCCAGAAGGCGGCCGGAGCGACCCCGGTCCGCGCTGTTCAGCGGACAGGGGTCTCCCAGGAGCGGAGGCGGCGGGATTTGAACCCGCGAGAGGGGGTAACCCTCAACCCGCTTAGCAGGCGGGCGCCATCGACCGGACTAGGCGACGCCTCCTCCGACGGTCCCGCGAGGGACACGACGACGGCCAAGACTATCCGCTGAACCCGTCCGGCAGCAAAGCGAGGTGGTCACCACCCAGTGTGTCGAGGGCAGCACGTTGGGAGAGTAGGCCGGTACATGTGTAGCCTGGCGTCCACCGACGGGGGTCGCCAGCATCACACGTCAACCGACTGGGTCTTGTGTGCGTCTGAAGTACCGTGGGCCGCTGCAAGCGGTCGACGGGGGACCGCCACGTCGTCGATCAGGGAACGGAGCCATGACGCGGAGCACTCGCGCAGCCGGACGGAGGTCCGCGCCTCGAGCCACCCGGTCGCGGCACCGCTCGCACCGGGCCCGGACGGCTTCCAAGGCGATCGGCCTCACCCTGCTCAGTGCGCTGATCCCCGGCTCCGGGCTGGTGATGGGCGGCCGGAAGAAGCTCGGCGCGTTCGTGCTCACGATCAGCATCGGCCTGCTCGTGGTGGGTGCGTACGTCGGTCTGACCAAGCGTGACTCGGTTCTCACGCTCGCGGTGTCCCCGCGTCAGTTGCTGATCGCGACGGCGGCCGTCGTACTGCTCGGAATCTGCTGGATCTGGGTCGTGGTGGCGTCGCACAAGCTGATCCGTCCGGTGAGCATGACGTACACGGGCCGGCTGGCCGGATCGTTGTTCGTCGGCCTGCTGTGTTTCGCGATCGCCGTACCGACGACTGTGGCCGCGCAGACGGTGATGGCGCAGCGCGACCTGGTCGGGGGCGTGTTCAAGACCGAGGGCGAGTCGAAGAGCGCTACCCGGCCGAAGGTGGACAAGAAGGACCCGTGGGCGAAGACCCCCCGGCTGAACCTGCTGCTGCTCGGCGCCGACGACGGCGCGGGCCGCGAGGGCACCCGGACGGACACGGTGATCGTGGCCAGCATCGACACCAAGACCGGTGACACCGCGCTGATCTCACTCAGCCGGAACTGGATGCGGATGCCGTTTCCGGAGAACTCGCCGCTGCACAAGGTGTACCCGACCGGCTACTGGGACCACATCGACTACTACATGCAGGTAAACCTGGCCGGCTTCCGGCAGATCATCGACGCGCTCGGCGGCATCACCGTCAACGTCAACTACCGGGTGCCGATCGGCGGCGACTACGGGGCCGGCCCGGGCTCGAACGGCAAGAAGCTGCCGTCCGGCTACATCGAGCCGGGCCCGAACCAGAAGCTCGACGGCTACCACGCGCTGTGGTTCGCCCGCGGCCGCTTCGGCCTGAGCGACCCGTCCCGGCAGGAGCGGCAGCGCTGCACCATCCACGCACTGGTGAACAGCGTGAACCCGGCCACCCTGGTGACCAAGTACCAGCAGATCGCCTCGGCCGGCAAGCAGCTGCTGCGCACAGACATCCCGCTGGACATCCTGGGGGCATTCACCCAGCTCGCGCTGAAGGTGAAGAACGCCAAGGTCACCAACATCGACCTGGACAAGAACAAGAACTTCCCGACCGGCAAGAACCCGGACTACGAGGCGATGCGGGAGATCATCCAGAAGGCGATCACCCCGTCGACGAAGCCGGTCGCCTCCACCCCGTCGTCGAACGCGACCAAGAAGCCGAGCAGCAGCTCGACCACCAAGAAGCCCAGCACCCCGAAGCCGGCGGTCACCCCGGGCGCGGCCGAGAACCTGAGCGACGCCTGCGCCTACAACCCCGCCGAAACCGGGACCGGCGGCAACTGACGCGATCTCCGCGTTCCGCCGTACCGGCCTTCTGACGCGGGCCGTGTCGGCGGATGAGATCCTTGGGTGATGCGTACGACGTACCGGATGCGGGCGGGACGGTTCCTCGGGATCCCGGCCGCGGGGCTGATCATCCTCGGCGTGGCCGCGATCGTGTGGGCGCTCGGGCTGCCGGCCGCGGTGGTCGTCGCGTTCCTCATACTGGGCGGTCTGGTTGTGCTCTCAGGGCTGTGGATTGTGGCCAGGCCCCCGGTGGTGGTGAAGCTGCGCGAGGCGGACATCGACGTACGCGGGGTGCGGACGACGTGGACCGACATCACCGAGGTCGGCCGGGTGGAGACCACGCACGGCGAGGCGATCGTGCTGCGGACCAAGCAGGCGGATCACTCGATCCTGGTGCCGGTCAACTGGCTGCCACCCGGTCAGGTCGCGTCGCTGGAGACGTCGTTGCGGGACAGGCTGAACGCGGCGCACGGCTACACGATCTGGGACGGCACTGCTCCGGACGACTCCGATCACGCAGAATGAGTTCTTGTTGATCCGGTCGACCATTGGAGTTCCGTGCTCTCCTTCGAGATGTCGTACGACGAACTGACCGCCTACCAGGGCACCAACCCGAAGCCGGCGGACTTCGACCAGTACTGGGACAAGGCGCTGCTCGAACTCGACGCGATCGAGCCCGACGCCGAGTTCGCCGACGCGACCGACTTCCCGCTGACCACGGCGACCGCGCAGCATCTGTATTTCAACGGCACCGGCGGTTACCGCGTGCACGCGAAGGTCATTCGTCCGCAGCAGCCGACAGGCCCCGCCGTACTGATCTTCCACGGGTACGGCGGTGAGCAGCCGAAGTGGGTCGAGTTGCTTCCGTACGCCGCTCGCGGCTTCACCGTGGCCGCGCTGGACGTGCGTGAGCAGGTCGGCTTCCGGACCGAATCGCAGGCTCCGAACAGCTTCTCCCTCCACAACCACCTGGTCCACGGCCTCGACGACGGCCCGGACGGGCTGCTCTACCGGCACGTATTCCTGGACACGCGGCGGCTCGCGGCCATCATCGGCGGGCTGCCCGAGGTGGACGAGTCGCGGATCGCGACCACCGGTTGGAGCCAGGGTGGCGGGCTGTCGCTGGTGGCGGCTGCGCTGACTCCGTCGATCAAGTACACGGCCAGCGTCTTCCCGTTCCTGACCGACTACCAGCGCGCCTGGGAGCTCAACCTGGAGACGGCGCCGTACGACGAGATCGTCACCTGGTTCAGGAAGCGCGACCCCCGCCACCTCCGCGAGGACGAGGTCTTCACGACCCTCGGCTACATCGACGTCCAGCACCTGGCTCCGCGCATCCGCGCCGAGGTCACGTTGTTCATTGGCCTCGAGGACCAGATCTGCCCGCCCTCGACGCAGTACGCCGCCTACAACAAGATCACGTCTTTGAAGGATGTCCGGCTCTATCCCGACTTCGGCCATGACGACCTGCCAGGTGCCCACGACGACATCTACCAACTCGTCGGCGCGAAGCTCTGATCATCCTGGCCGCCACCGCCCCGACCGCCCGTGCTCGGGCTACCTCCTGCAGGCCGGGCGGCGCCGCAGCCGCTGCTCAGTCCGTGGGCCGGTCGGCTCCGTCCGGTGCCTCCGCGCTGGCGCCCACGTCGACGCGCCGGGCACCGAGATAGCTGGCCAGCCAGTCCTGAGCTCGTATCGCGTCTTCTCGGCTGGCATATCTCGCAAGCACCCAGTTCGCCGCGGGGCCGTGCATGCGGGCGATGACTGCGAATGTTTCTCCGTGCTCTTTCTCCACCGCGACGAAGTCGCAGCCGTCGAGGTTGATCAGCTCACCATCGACGGCGCGGACCCATCGCCGACGGCCGCCCGTCGCAATCTTCGCCGCAGTAGCGACAACGGCGGCTTTCCTCCGGTGGGCGAGGTGCAGTCTCGGCTCACCGCGCTGCTGCTGGGCACGGTCGCTCGCACGAGCGACCGTTGCCCGACCGCGCGTCAACACGTTCCGCGACTGGCGCTTGACTCTGTCTCCGAACTCCATCACGCCCTCCCGGTTCTCCGGGTCTTGCCGCTTTCACTCGCCGAGCCAGCACTCGGCCGTAGCTATCCGCTCGGCCGGGAGCCATTCGGTGACTTCCTTCCCATCATCAGTGTCGTACTGAACGAGACCCATCCAACCGCCCGGTTGGCGATCACGGGCGACCACCAATCCGCGGCGCCAGCGGTCCAGCGCCCACACCGTGACATGAGCCGGCAGTTCCAGCCTGGTCAGCACAACGGGGTCGACACTGTCCCTCGGGTGATCGTGCCCGGCGTCCATGTGGCCGGCCTTCGCGGCTAACATCTGCCGGCGTCCTGGTCGGCAGGGCTCATCCGGGTGAGGTGCGGGACAAACATGACATCCCCAAGAGGTGTGCGCCGGTGTGGCCGGCACCTCAGGATGGGATGTCGTCGATTCCGGGATTGCCCACAGCCTACGCCTTCAGGGGAATCCACCCGCCAAACGATCAGAGCGGTCTGCTAACGGTCGGTGATCAGCAGGGTGTTCTGGTCGGGGTCCTGGATGGTGAAGAAGAGGCAGATGTCGGGGTTTCCTTCGACCGCGGTTGGTTCGCAGCCATGTCCTTGCAGGTCCGATCGAGCCTGGTCGATGTCGGCCACCGCGAAATTGCAGGGTGCCCAGGGCAGCCCAGGATTGACCTGGATACCGCTGCTCGGTCCCAACAGCGTCAGTCCGCGCTCACGCGGAAGCCAAGAACTCGGCCGTACCAGCGCGCGGAGGCCTCGGGGTCCGCGACCGGGATGAAGGCTGTGGTGATCCGTACGCCGTCCATGCGCCGCACCATAGCGGCGTCCACCGACAGGTCAGCTGCGACAAGGGAAACCGGCTCACCAAGGGCATCGGCAGAGCCGGCACAAGCCCTGGGCAACCGTCGCCCTCGGCCCGGTGTCGACGGTCCCGGACACGCAAGGCCACCCTCCGCCGCTGAAGCCACCGTGCGAGTGTGAGGACTGGGTCAACGACTGTGAGGATCATGCCGTCGGAAAGCGCTTGCGGCCGGCTCAGTGGCCGCACTCGATGCGGGCACCGCGGGGAGAACGGGTCAGCGGCCGAGGCCGGCGTCTCGGGCTCGGGCTACGGCTTCGGCGCGGCCGGCTACGTGGAGTTTGGCGAAGACGTTGGAGACGTGGTTACGGACGGTCTTGTCGCTGACCACGAGTTGCCGGGCGATCGCGGCATTGGTGAGGCCGCGGGCGACGAGGTCCAGCACCTCGCGTTCGCGGTCGGTGAGTTCGGGGAAGGGAGCGACCTCGGGTCCGGCGCGGCCGGCCGCGAAGTACGACAGGACCCGCCCCGCGATGGCGGACGAGAACACGACCTCGCCGTGCGCGACGCCGTCGAGGGCGCGGCCGATCTCGGCACGATCGGCTCCCTTCAGCAGGTATCCCCTGGCCCCGGCTCGGATCGCCGCGAACACCGACTCGTCGTTCTCCAGCATGGTGAGGACGAGTACGGCGACCGCCGGGTGCTGACCGGTCACCTGCCGGGTGGCCTCCACGCCGTTCATGACAGGCATGTGCAGATCCATGACCACGACGTCCGGCACCAGCTCACCAGCGAGCCGGACCGCCTCGGCGCCGTCGGCGGCCTCGCCCACGACCTCCTTGCCGGGCATGGTCGAGATGGCGGTGACGAGTCCTTCGCGATACAGCGGGTGGTCGTCGACCACCAGCACTCGAACCGTCATCACGCTCCCCTCGGCAGCACAGCCGTCACGGTCGTGCCGGACGGGCTGGAGTCGACCGTCAGATGCCCGCCTAACTCCTCGGCCCGCTCTCGCATCGACGACGTCCCGACGCCGGGCTGCACCTGATCAGGCAGTCCCGTGCCGTCGTCGGCGACCTCGATCCGCAGACAGCCGTCCGCTTCGGCAACCCGAATCGCCACGGTAGTCGCACCAGCATGCCGGACTGCGTTGCCGGTCGCCTCGCCGGCGATGTGGTACGCCGCGACCTCCACCGCTGCAGGCAGTCCGGCGATCTCGTCGGCCCGCACCCGCACCTTCGTCGTACCTGTGGACAACCGGTCGCCGAGCTCGCGGACCGCGGCGGCCAGGCCAAGCTCGTCCAGCATCGGGGGCCGCAGTTCGTGGACCATCGCCCGTACGTCGGCCACCGCGGCGTTGAGCCGGGGCACCAGCCGATCGAGCAGTTGGCGGGCCGCTTCCGGGTCGTCCGCCGCGATGTCGCGAGCCGTCTCGACATGCAGGGCCAACGCGGCGAGCGACGGACCGACGCCGTCGTGCAGGTCGCGCCGGAGCCGACGGCGTTCCTCCTCCCGCGCGACCACCACGGCTTCCCGGGCCCGCTGTGCCTCCCGAGCGAGCAGCACAGTCTGAGCCGCCACTGCCGCCTGTGCGGCAAGCCGGTCCAGCGCCCGCACTTCGTAGCCGTCGAACTGTGTCGACCGGGCGACGGTGAGCCGCCCGAAGCGGTCACCGGCGTACTCCAGGTCGACACTCACGCCAGTCGCCGGCCCTTCGCCGTACGACGTCACGAGACCGTCGCTGAGGACGATGGTGGCTTGCTGTGCACGCAGCGAGCGGGCTACCTGCTCGACCACCGAAGGCAGGACCCGCACTGACCGACACCCACTCCGCCCCGGCAACCCGCCGTCGCCCGCCGGCGACGGTCCTCGCCACCTCGATCCTGCTCGCCCTGATTGCCGTGGTCGGTGGGTACGGCGCAATCTACTTCACCGGGCTCGAGGGATGGGACGGGATCGCCCTGTGCTTCGTGATCTCGTACGAGTTCCTCGCGGTCAGCGGCCTGATCGCCATCGCCACGTTCCTGCGCGGGCACCGCCTCGGCGGCCCCGGCGTGATGATGTACGCCGTCTGGATGATCTACTTCACTATCTTCAAGGTCGTCACCTTCCACGAATCGCAGGCGATCCCGTTCGGTGTGATCGCCTCCGTCGCGCTCTTCCTGGCCACTCGCCCGTCAGCCCGCGCGTACACCCGCTGACGTGGGCGAGCCCCCTCCTGACACCCAGGAGGGGGCGGAAGCTCAGAGCTGGGCGACGGGAATGCAGAAGTCGAGGACGGTGCGGTTCAGTTGCAGACCACCTTCGCGTCGGCCCAGTCGGCGTGGTCGTGGGCGTTGCCGTCGCCACCGTCGTCGACCGTCAGCGTCAGGTACTGCTTGCCGGTGACATCGACGTCGATCGGCTGTGGCGCGTCCGCGTTGGTGAGCACCGCGGTGCTTGCCAGGTTCGCGCCGTCTGCGCTGACGCTGAACCGGACCGAGCCGAACGGGTCGACCTCGTCGTCGAGTCCGACCACGGCGGTGAAGCGATTGCACGCACCGCCGAGGTAGATCTCCACGGACCCGTTCGCGTGCACACCGAGGCCCTTCGGATAAACCGTGCCGTTCAGCGTGATCGGGAGGCCGTCGCCCGCGGCCTGTTCGCCGTTGGACGTGTCCCGCTCGACCGGACCCCAGCCGTTCGTCGCCGAGACGAAGGCGAGGTCGCTGACGTACTCGGTCCCGGTCGGCGGTGGGATCGGTACGTCGACGGACGTCGTACCGTACGCCCAGTGCGGCACGTTCTGCTGCGTGTACGTCGCTGTGACGGTCAGCGGATTGGCCGTCGGAGTGTCCCGCAGAGTGGGTGCAGTCGCCGCCCAGGTGGCGGTGACCGAGCTACCGGACTGGACGCTGTCGACGTGCACCTTCGCCGGAGCAAAGGTCCAACCTGATGGCCCGGTGGGCACCAGGTCGAGGCCGGTGGCTGCTGGCGATCCTGCTGGCACGGTGAACGTCGCCTGGACGGTGCCGGTCTCGCCTCGCTGCAACTCCTTCGGAGCCGTCACTGTCACCCGCGCAGGAGCCGGGACCCGCTGCGCCGGAGTGATCCGCAGGTTGTCGAACTGGTCGGTCTGATAGCCGACGACGCCGATGCCTGCGTTGCCTGCGGCGTACGTCGGATCGTCGACCGTGCCGAGCGGTTTGCCGTCCAGTACGGCGGTCAGCGTCGTACCGGACATCGCCAGCGCCAGCCGGTGCCAGCGGTGCGTGCCGGGTGCGGTGGTCTGGCCGGACGCCAGCGTGGTCAGGGTCGCGTCGATCGCGGACCGCACGATCGACCAGGACCCGCCGTCGTCGACGCGGAGGAAGTAGCCCTCCTGGTGGCTCTGCGGGCGCGACTGACGGCCGGCGCGGCCGATCAGTTCGATGGTGCCTGGCTGGTCCCAGTACACGTCGCTCGAGACGGTGTAGTCCCGCCAAGTCGTGTCACCGATGAGCGCGAACGCATCCGAATCGTCCTGCCACTCGATCGGCTTGACCGGCGCCATCTGTCGCAGGCACATGCTCGATCGGTCGGCGCAGCGCACGGTCTCATAAGAGCCCTGCATGTCCGCCAGATACCGTGCCTCAGCGCCAGTGCGGTACTGGTCGAAGTCGTCGGCGTACGGCAGCGGTAGGCCCGATCGCGCAGGGCTTGCAGCGGTGCCGGCGCCCTGCCCGGTCGTCGTGGTGACGGTGTAGACCCGGCCAGGCTGCAGCGTTACCGAGAACCTCCCGGACTTGTCCGGTACGACGTCTGCCACGTGCGCGAGATTGTCGTGAGCGCTCGGCGAAGAGAGGTCGGTCGTCCAGACGTGCGCCACCGTCCTGGGCAGGCCACCGGCGATCGTGAGGTCGAGCGTTTGCGGCGCCGTCGCCGTCGTCGTCTCGGCCATCACGCTGTACGCCGAATTGCCGGGTGCGCGGAGCGCGACGTACGAGCCGTTGGTGCGATCGCCGCCGAAGTAGCCGGAGGCCGAGTCGATGAAACTCCAACCTGGCTTGGTGAACTGGGTGACCTGCGCGGTCGCCCACAGGCTCTTGCCGAGCCGGAAGGCGCCGGACCAGGGCTGGTCGGCGACCGCCAGGCCAACGGTGTCGTACGGCATCCCCGGATAGATTGCCGCGAGCAACGGCCAGTTCAGGTAAGCGGTCATGTCGGCGTCGATGTAGCCGCGGGTGATCGAGCGGATCAGTTCGTCCGCGCCGGCATCCAGGTCGAGCGAGCCGTTCTCGCTGGCCCACAAGGGTTTCCCGCTCGCCTTGGCAGCATCGCCCGACTCGCAGGACAGCGCCCTACCGCCGTCGCCGCCCTCACACGGATAGTGCGCGCCGATGATGTCCACGGCCGCGTCGAACGCCGGGTCCGCCGCCATCGTGTCCGCGACGTCCCAGCCTGAGTCCGCACCGACCACCTGAGTGCGGTAGCCACGAGCGGCCAGGGTCGCATGCAGGTTCTCGTACCAGGCCTCGTCGTACCCTCGCTCGTTCCAACCGCCGAGGTAGTCGATCGCAAGCTTGTGGCTGCTGGCGCATCCGAGCCAGCGCATCAGATAGTCCACCATGTCCTGTGACCAGAACGAGCCGCCGCCGATCCACCCCGGCGCTCCCCAGGCGAGGCCGTACAGCTTGATGTCCGGGTTGCGCTTCTTGGCCTCGGTCATCAACCACCACTCGTAGCCGCGGTTGCAGTCCAGGTCGTTGGCGGTGTGCTGGTGACTGGGCTCCGCGCCGTCGGTGGAGTTCGTGTCGCCGCCGATCTCCATCTTGAGGATCTGCAGGTTGGCGCCGTACCCGGGCTTGAAGAGGTAGTCCAGGATCCGGCTCCGGG
>WNGA01039125.1_pt1 | contig 10406 bp, 11 predicted proteins | sample 5400061 | NCBI WGS metagenome assembly WNGA01 (sample SAMN13153366, study PRJNA577476) | soil metagenome | isolation source: 100 cm soil or saprolite under grassland replicate 2 | place: USA:California | collected 2016-06-15
GCGGCGCGTTCATCGCCGCGCTCGCGCGCGGCAAGATCACGCGCGCGACCTTGCTGCGGGTGATGGGCGAGACCACCGCAACCACGGCGCTGATCTACCTGATCATCACCGGCGTCCTGGTGTTCTCGTTCTCGATGGGCGTGACCGGCCTGCCGCAGCGCATGACCGCGCTCGTCAACGGAATGGATCTGGCGCCGATCGCCGTGCTTTCGGTCATCCTGCTCATCTATCTCGCGCTCGGCGCGATCATGGACTCGAACACGGTGATGTTCGTCACCATTCCGATCGTCACGCCGCTGATCACCGGCATGGGCTATGACCTGGTCTGGTGGGGGATCATCAATCTGATCGTGCTGGAGACCGGCCTGATCACGCCGCCGTTTGGCATCCACCTGTTCGTGCTCAAGAGCATCGCCGGCACCAACGTGCCGCTCGGCGTGGTCTATCGCGGCGTGCTGCCGTTCGTCTACGCCGATCTGACCAAGCTGATCCTGATCGTCCTGTTCCCGGCGCTCGCGCTTTGGCTGCCGTCGACGATGGCGCGCTAGTGTTGCCCTGTCCCTTGCGTTCTCGGGTTGATGTTTCCCAGCCAGGCCGAGAGGCATGCATCACCGCACTACGATCGGCTACGGCAAAGACTTGGGGATGCCGACCAGAAGTCAGATATACCAACGGCTCGATCATGGAGATCGACGCGGGCCTGTCCCCCGTTGCGGCTCCATTTGAGCTCTTGCCCGGGAAAACGCCATGCCGCACTTGACGACCGACGATGGCATCATGCTGTTCTACGAAGAGACGGGGGCCGGAATTCCGATCGTCTTCGTCCATGAATTCGCCGGCGATCATCGGTCCTACGAGCCGCAGGTGCGCTATTTCAGCCGGCGCTACCGCTGCATCACCTACAACGCGCGCTATCCGGACCGGGTACGCTCGCTCGTGATCGCGGGCTGCGGATATGGCGCCGCGCCGGGCGAGCGGCAAAAGTTCATTGAGGAAGCCGAGGCTTCGGCCAAGAAATTCGAGACACTTGGCATGGCCAAGGCAAGCGAGAGCTACGCGATCGGTCCCACGCGCGTGCAGTTCCAGAACAAGGACCCGCGCGGCTGGAAGGAAGTCGCCGACCAACTCGCCGAGCATTCATCCCAAGGGTCGGCGTTGACCATGCGCGGGGTGCAGAAGCGGCGGCCGTCGCTGTTCGACCTCGTCGACAAGATGCAGACGATCACCGCGCCCGCCTTGATCATGACCGGCGACGAAGACTGGTCCTGCCTGGAACCTGCGCTGCTCATGAAGCGCACAATCCCGACGTGCACGCAGTCGACGTCGGTGCTTGGCCGAAGCGCGATCCGCGGACGCTGGTGGCGTCGATCCTTGGTGGACGGTGACCAGCTATGCGCCGGCAGGTTGCGGCATGGTTGGGGCACGCTTTGCGCCATCGCGCCGTCGTGTATAGTTCATGACGCAGTGCCATGGGGAGGCTGAATGAGCGCGCCGTTGTCCGGTAAGGCAGTGCTGGTAACCGGGGCGAGCGCCGGAATCGGCAGGGCAACCGCTGCTGCACTCGCACAAGCGGGTGCGAGAGTCATTGCCACCGGACGCCGCAAGATCGAACTCGACGCATTGGCGAAGCAATGCGGTGGCGCGGCCGTCGAAACAGTCGCCGGCGACCTCAACGATCGGGGCTTTGTCGACGAGCTGGCCAAGCGCGCCGATGGCGTGGACATCATGGTCAACAACGCCGGGGTCCTGAAATACGCGCCGCTCATGGCTATGACCGAGGCGGACTGCGAAGCGATGTTCCAAACCAACGTGCTCGCCTCGTTTCGGGTCACGCTGGCGGTGGCAAGGTCCATGGTGGCGCGCCGGCGCGGCCACATCATCGTCATGACCTCGATTGCAGCCCGCGAGGTCTATCGCCTGGGTGTGATCTACTGCGCCACCAAGCACGCGCTGTCGGCATTTGCCCGTGGTTTGCGTATCGAACTGCAAGGCCACGGCATCAAGGTCACCGAAATCGCACCCGGGATGGTCGACACCGGCATCCGTGCCACGAGCGACCACCCGAGCGTGTTGGAGGCCCTGAAATTCAGAAAGTTCGAGGCGCTCACGTCGGAGGAGGTGGCGGAGGCGGTCGTATATGCGGCGACCGCCACGCCGAACTGCTGCCCGGATTTCATCGAGCTGCGGCCGCAAGGATCGGCGTAGCCGGACTGCGCGTTACAGGAGCGCATAACCGAGACCCCACGGAGGAACGAGCCAATGGCGAAGGCGAGACCCAAGACAATGGCGAAGCTGCAGGCGCACCCGAAAAAGACGTCTGCCAAGAAAAGCACGACCGCGTCACGCGCGAAGCCCAAGGCGCGGCCAACGCAGAAGTTCAACGTCAACCATTTCCGGGAGGAGGATTTTCGGACGGATGGCTTGCGGACTTATGCCAGATACCGCGATCTCGGCATGAGCAAGGCTACCAACGGCTTGCTGCAGGCGCACGTCATCCGCCTCATCCCGCCGTGCGACCCGAAGGTGGTGTCGAAGCGGCATTACCACGACGTCGATGTCCAGATGATCTACGTGCTGAAAGGGTGGATCAAAGGCGAGTACGACGGGCAGGTGGTTACGATGCGCGAAGGCGGCGCCTGGCTGCAGCCGCCGAAGATCAAACACACCGTGCTCGACTATTCCGACGACTGCGAGCTGCTCGAGATCATCCTGCCGGCGGAGTTCGAAACGGTGGAGCTCGAATAACCCGCGACGGCGAATGAGACGGATTACGGTCACAACATAGCGAAACATAAGATGAAACGATCAGGGAGGACGTCATGACGACGAAAGACAGGTACCGGGTGAAGGCCATAACGCGACGCAGCGTGCTCGAAGCAACCCTCGCGGGCTCGGCGCTGGTCGCCGCGCCGGCGCTGCTGCGGCACGCGGCCGCGCAGCAGGGCCCGATCAAGATCGGAATCCCGACGGTGATCACCGGCGGCTACGCCATCCTCGGCAGCCAGGTGATGCGCACCTGCCGGCTGGTCAAGAAAATGACCGACGCCAAAGGCGGCGTCATCGGGCGTCCGATCGAGTTCCTGTTCCAGGACACGCAAGGCGACCCGGCGATGTGCGTGCGCAAGTGCCAGGAGCTGATCGAGCGCGACAACTGCCGCATCCTGACCGGCGTCATCGTCTCGTCCGAAGCTGCCGCCATGCTGCCGAAGCTCGAAGAGTGGAATGCCGTCTTCCTCTCGCACGGAAATGGCGATGGCCGGCTCACGGCTGAGTTGTTCGTGCCCCGGTTCTTCCGCGCCAATACGTCTGCGCCGATGGGGGCGCGCGCGCTCGCCCTCTATCTCAAGGACGCGCCCGAGAAGAAGTTCATCGCCATCGCGTCCGACGCGGCCTGGGGCCGATCCAGCAACGCCGCCTTCGAGGAGCAGATCAAGGCGGTCGGCAAGGAGTTGGCCGACAAGATCTACGCGCCGGTCGCCAACAAGGATTACTCCACCTACATCACCAAGATCCTGCAGTCGGGTGCCCAGGGCTGCTACGTCGCGCTGCAGGGCGACGAGGCGCGCGCCTTCTACTCGCAGGCGGCCCAATACGGCCTCGCCCAGCGGGTGCAGTTCTTCACCGAGATCGTCGCGCAAGCCGACATCAAGGTGCTCGGCAAGGATTCGCTCGGCCTGGTCGGCTCCTCGCGTTATGCGGTCACCTACGACATTCCGGAGAACCGGGCGTTCGTGTCCGCCTTTCAAGCCGAGTACAAGAACGAGATCCCGGATTGGTCCGACGGCGAGATCTACCAGGCGCTGATGATCCTGTTCGCCGCCATCGAGAAGGCAAAGTCGGCCGAGCCGATGAAGATCGTCGAGGCGATGGAGGGGCTTGAGGTCACCAGCGTCAAGGGTCCGGTGCTGATGCGCAAGTGCGACCATCAGGGCGAGAACCAAGGGTTCGTGGTGAAGGTCGCCAAGAACGATAAATTCGCCGATCCGGTGGGCGATATCATCAAGATCTACCCGCGCGAAATGACGACGCCGGACTGCCGAAGCGCCAGCTTCCGCAACCGCTGACGCCCTGCTTGCGGGCGGTCCGCGTGGTACCGGACCGCCCGCTGCCGACCTGGTCGCTTCGATAACATCCGATGAATTGGTTCGGCTTCATTCTGGCGCAGTGCCTCAACGCGCTCTCGCAGGCGTCGATCCTGTTCTTCATCGCCTGCGGGCTGACGCTGATCTTCGGCATCATGCGCATCGTCAATTTCGCCCACGGCGTCATTTTCATGCTCGGCGCCTATGTCGGCTACACGGCGAACGTGGTCACCGGAAGCTTTCTGGTGTCGCTCATCGTCGCGCCGATCGTCGTCGGACTGGTCGGCATGGCCTTCGAGTGGACGCTGCTGCGCCACCTCTACGGCCGCCGCGATGGCGGCGCCTATCTGTTGCTCACCTTCGGGCTCGCGGTGGTGCTGAGCGAGGTCATCCGGCTGATCTGGGGCGTGCAGCCGCTCGGCACCGGCATCCCCGATTTCCTGCGCGGCATCGTCATCATCCTCGACCAGCCGTTCCCGCTCTATCGGCTGTTCCTGATCGGGCTCGGGGTCGCCGCCGCGATCGCCATCTGGCAGTTCCTCGAGCGCACGCGCGCCGGCCTGCTGATCCGCGCGGTCTCGCAGAACTCCGAGATGGTCCACGCGCTCGGCACCGACGTCGACATGGTGCGCACCGGGGTGTTCGGCTTCGGCTGCGCACTGGCCGCGCTCGGCGGCGTGCTGGCCACCCCGCTGGTCACGGCATTCCTCGGCATGGGAACCAGCGTCGTCATCGATGCCTTCGTCATCGTCATCATCGGCGGCATGGGTTCGTTCCTCGGCTCGATCATCGGCAGCGTCCTGGTGGCGTTCGTGCAAGTGATGGGCGCCTACTACTTCCAGGATCTCGCGCTGGCGTTCATGTATCTCCTCATGTTGTTCGTCCTGATCATTCGGCCGGGCGGGCTTCTCGGAAAGGAAGATTGAGTGAATTGGAAAATCCACTTCGCGATCACCGCGGCCGCCTGCACGGTGCTGCCCTTCGTGGTTCCCGGGCATTCGCTGACCATCCTGGTCGAAGCGCTGATCTTCGGCCTGTTCGCCATGAGCCTTGATCTCCTGGTGGGCTATTGCCGGCTGTATTCGTTCGGACACGCCGCCGCCTACGGGCTCGGCGCCTATTCCTACGCGTTGATCCTGACGCATGTGCCGCTGCCGCTGCCGGCGGGCATCCTGCTAGCGGTGGCGGTCACGACCCTGATCGCAGTTCCGATCGCCTGGATCTGCACCCGTTCGACCGGCGTGTCCTTCGCCATGCTCACGCTCGCCTTCGCGCAGCTCGGTTATGCCATGCTGTTCAGGTTCCGCGACGTCACCGGGGGCTCCGACGGCCTGGTCGGCATCCCCCGCCTTGCCGGCCCGTTCGGCATCGACTGGTTCCAGAGCAAGTTCGGCTATTACTATCTGGTGCTCGGTTGCCTGCTCGGCTCCTATCTCTTGTGCCGTGCGATCGTGCATTCCCCGTTCGGTGCCGTGCTCGCCGGCATCCGCGAGAATGAGGCCAAGACCATCGCGCTCGGCTACAACACCCGCGCCTACAAGATTGCCACCGTGGTCCTCGCCTACGGGTTCGGCGGGCTGGCGGGAGCGCTTTACGCGGCATTTGCCGGTTTTGCGTCACCCGAATTGTTCTTCTGGCTGACTTCGGGCCGCGTCCTCATCATGGTGGTCGTGGGCGGAGCAGGGACGCTGATCGGTCCGATTCTGGGCGGCGTGTCGTTCGTCTTCCTCGAGCATCACCTGTCGCAGTTGACCGACCTCTGGCCGCTCATTTTCGGTACCGTCTTCATCATCTTCGTGATGTTCGCCCCGCAGGGCATCTGGGGCATCCTGACCAGCCGACTATTGACCAAGCGCGACGTCGCGAACTCGGACAGCGGCAAGGAGGCGTCCGGTGCCGCTACTTGAGTGCAAGGGATTGGTGCGCCGCTTCGGGGCGCTGGTTGCCGTCGACGATGTCGACCTGACGGTGGAGCCAGGCGAGATTCGCGCCGTCATCGGCCCCAACGGCGCCGGCAAGTCCACGGTCTTCAACCTGATCACGAGTGTGCTCAAGCCGAGTGCGGGCCAGGTCCTCTTCGCCGGCGAAAACACGTGCTGGAGCGATCCGCCGCGGTCGCCGACGAGGCGATCGAGCGCATGCGGCTCGCCCGTTTTGCCGACGTGACCGCCGCTATGCTGTCGCATGGCGACCAACGCCTGCTCGAAATCGCCATGGCGATCGCGCAGAAGCCGCGGCTCCTGATGCTGGACGAACCGACCCAGGGTCTTTCGATCGAAGAGACCGGCCGGGCGGTGCAGATTCTCAAGGACATGCTGGCCGCGGGCGACCTGAGCGTGCTGCTGGTCGAGCACGACATGGAAGTGGTGTTCAAGCTCGCCGACAATATCACTGTTCTGCATCGCGGCCGCGTGATCGCCGATGGACCGCCCGCCGCCGTGCGCGCCAACGCCGAGGTGCGCAGCGCCTATCTCGGGGGGTCCGAGTGATGCTGCGGGTCGAGGGCCTGCACACCTATTACGGCCAAGGTCACGTCCTGCAGGGCGTCGACCTCGAACTGCCGGCCGGCCGCATCGCCGCCGTGCTCGGCCGCAACGGCGTCGGCAAGACCACGACCTTGCGCTCGATCGTCGGGCTCACCCCGCCGCGGCGCGGCCAGGTGCTGCTCGCCGGCCGGGACGTCGCCGGCTGGGCGCCGCACCGTATCGTGCGCGTCGGCGTCGGTTACGTTCCGGAAGGCCGCATGATCTTCCCGGACCTGACCGTGGTCGAGAACATCCAGGTGGCACAGCGCGTTCCAGCCAAGCAATGGACGATGGAGCGCCTGTTCGGGCTGTTCCCCGCGCTCGCCGAGCGGCGCCGCAGCAAGGGGTCGCAACTCTCGGGCGGCGAGCAGCAGATGCTCGCCATCGCGCGCGCGCTCGTCACCGATCCTCGCGTCATCCTGCTAGACGAGCCCTCCCAGGGCCTCGCGCCGCTGGTGGTGGAGGAGTTGACGCGGCTGATCGCGCGGCTGCGGGAGGAGGGCGTGAGCCTGCTGCTGGTCGAGCAGAATCTCAAGCTCGCCGAAGCCGTGGCCGATGTGGTCTACGTCATGGTCAAGGGCCAGATGGTCTATCATGCGCCGCTCGAGCGCTTCCGGGCCGAACGCGAGGAGGTCAAGGCGAGCTACCTGACGCTGTAGCGCCGGGAAGGCCGTGACAGTGCGATGGGTGAAGCTGAGACCAAGAGCGACGGCGCGAGCGACAAGCGCGACTTCGCGGACAAGAAGGCTCTGGTGACCGGCGGCAGCCGCGGGATCGGGCGGGCCGTGTGCCTGGAGCTTGCACGGCGGGGAGCCGACGTGGCGTTCATCTACCGTAGCCGGGACGCCGAGGCCGAGGCGACCGCAGCTCACATCCGCGCGCTTGGCCGGCGCGTGCTAGCACTCAAGACCGATCTCGCGGATGCCGCCAGCGTCGGCGCCGCCATCGACCGCGCCGCTGACGAACTCGGGCGGCTCGACGTTCTAGTTCAGGCAGCCGGCGCCATGGGCGCCTGGCGCGAGACGGCGGAGCTTTCCGTCGATGATTGGGACCGCTATCTGGCGGTCGACTTGTCGGGGGCGTTCTACGCCATTCGCGCGAGCCTGCCGCACTTGCGCAAGGCCGGCGGTGGCGCGATCGTGGCGATCTCGTCGATCGCCGCGCAAATGTGCCAGGCGCGCAATGTGCAAGGAGCAGCCGCCAAGGCGGGGCTCGAGGCGATCGTGCGCGTGGTGGCGCGCGAGGAGGGGCGGCGCTGCATTCGGGCGAATGCGGTGGCGGTCGGCTTGACCGACACCGAGATGGGACACGTGGCCTTTGCCGAATGGGGGCCGGAGACCACCGAGCGGGTCATTCGCGGCATCCCGTTGCGCCGGATCGGCACACCCGAAGAGGTCGCGCGCATCGTATGCTTTCTCGCCGGGCCCGATGCCGCCTACGTCACCGGCAAGGTGCTGCAAGTGGACGGCGGCCAGATCATCGCGGCGTGAGCCTGCAGCGCGTGGAAAGGAGCGCGTCATGGCGGCGGCCAAGCTATCGAGGAAAGCTTCATGGCGTTCGAAACGCGGCTGACGCCGGCGATGGCCGCGCGCTGGCGCGGCGCCGGCTTGTGGAGCGACGAGACTTTGGCGACCGTGCTGGCCCGCCGGGTTCGCGAGACGCCCGAGTGCGAGGCGCTGAGCGACCGGACAAGCCGCCTCACCTACCGTGAGCTTGCGGACGGTGTCGATCGCATGGCGGCCCGGTTCCGCGCGCTCGGCATCGGTGCCGGCGACGTCGTCACGATCCAGCTGCCGAACTGGATCGAGTTCGCGTTGGTATTCTTCGCGTTGGAACGCCTTGGCGCGGTGGCGGTGACCGTCAGCGTCGATTTCCGCAGCCGAGAGCTCGAATACATCATGCGTTTTGCCGGCAGCAAGATGTTCGTCTGCTGCGCCACGTTCCGCGGCTTCGATCATGCGGCCATGGCGGCGGAGCTCGAGCCGCGGCTTCCCGCTCTCGCGATTGTCGCAATCATCCGCGGCGCCGCGCGCGCCGGCATGGTGGCCCTCGACGATGTCGCTGCGGCGAGCGGTCCGCCGGCGGGCTTCGTGCCGGTCGCGATGGATGCCGACACCGTGATGCGGATGGCCTTTACGTCCGGGACCACCGGCAACCCGAAGGGCGTAATGCACAGCCACAACACCACGCTGGCGGCGGCCCGCATCCTCAATGGCGATCTCGGGCTCGCGGCCGACGACGTCATGTTGATCTGGCTGCCGCTCGGCCTCAATTGGGGCTATCTCACGCTGGTGCAGTCGATCCTGGCGGGCGCCAAGGCGGTATTGCTCGATCGCTTCGGGTCGCCGGCGGCGCTCGAGCTCATTGAGCGGGAACGCGTCACCTACATCCCGACCGCGCCGGCGTCGCTCACGACGATCCTGCAGGAGCCCGATCTCGATCGGCGCGACCTATCCAGCCTGAGAATTGTCGTGAGCGGCGGAGCCTCGGCGCCGGTCGAGACCATCCGTGCTTGGCGCCGCGCCGCGCCCGGCGCCCTGCTCGAACTGTTGGGCATGCTGGAAACCGGATACCAGGCCTACACGCGCCCGACCGACGACCCCGAAAGAGTCGCAGGCTCGGTCGGGGTCCCGGCGAGCCATATGGGACTGCGGCTTGTCGACGTCGAGGGACGCGACGTTGCGCGCGGTGAGGAGGGCGACATCTGCTGCGACGGTCCTTCGGTGCATCTCGGCTATCACAACAACCCCGCCGCCAACGCCGAAGCCTTCCTTCCCGACGGCTGGTTCCGCAGCGGCGATCTCGGTGTCATCGATGCGGACGGACACCTGCGCATCGTCGGCCGCCTCAAGGAGATGATCAACCGCGGCGGGAAGAAGTTCTTCCCGCGCGAGATCGAGGAGATCCTCTACACCCATCCGCAGGTGCTCTACGCCGCCATCGTCGGCATTCCCGATGCGCGGCTCGGCGAGCGCAACTGCCTATGCCTGGTACCGCGCCCCGGCGAGGCGCCGACACTGGGGAGCCTCGTCGCCTTCCTGGGCGACAGCGTCGCCACCTACAAGTTGCCCGAGCGGCTGGAGCTGTTCACGCAATTCCCGTTCACCCCGACCGGCAAGATCCGGCGCCACGCGCTCGTGCGTGATGTCGTGGCGCGGATGTCCGCCGCCGGCTAATCCAAACAGATTCGGAGAATGACATGGATGATCGTTATGCCCGCTTTTCACGGCTGCTGATTGATCGGCCGCATCCGTGCGTCTTGCGCCTGGTGATGAACCGGCCGGACAAGCTCAACGCGGCCGATGCCGAGATGCACTCCGACCTGACCGAGATCTGGCGCGTGATCGACGCCGATCCGAGTGTCAATTCGGTCCTGCTCACCGGCGCCGGCAAGGCATTCTCGGCGGGCGGCGATCTCGACCTGGTGGACAAGATGATTGCGGACTTCGACACGCGAATGCGCGTTTGGAAGGAAGCGCGCGACATGGTCTACAACCTGATCAACTGCAGCAAGCCGATCGTCTCGGCCATCAACGGCGCAGCGGTGGGCGCGGGGCTGGTGGTGGCCATCCTCGCCGACATTTCCATTGCCGCCAAGTCCGCGCGTCTGATCGACGGCCATACCAAGCTCGGGGTCGCGGCCGGCGACCACGCGGCGATCATCTGGCCGCTGCTGTGCGGCATGGCCAAGGCCAAATACTATCTCCTGCTGTGTGAGCCCATTACCGGGGAGGAGGCCGAGCGGATCGGCCTCGTCTCGCTCGCGGTGCCCGACGAGGAACTGCAGACCCGGGCGCTC
>WNGA01046173.1_pt1 | contig 10406 bp, 3 predicted proteins | sample 5400061 | NCBI WGS metagenome assembly WNGA01 (sample SAMN13153366, study PRJNA577476) | soil metagenome | isolation source: 100 cm soil or saprolite under grassland replicate 2 | place: USA:California | collected 2016-06-15
TTTGCTGGAGCTCCTCCTGCTGCGCCTGCAGTTCCTCGGACTGGCTCTGGAGCTCCTGAGTCAGCTGCTGGGACTGCTGCAGGAGCTCTTCGGTCCGCATGTTCGCCTGGATCGTGTTGAGCACGACCCCGATGGACTCGGAGAGCTGCTCGAGGAACGCTTGCTGCACCGGCGTGAAGCGCTGGAACGAGGCGAGCTCGACCACGGCCATCACCTGGTCCTCGAAGAGGACGGGGAGGACGATCACATTCACGGGCGAGCCCTCGCCGAGGCCGGAGGTGATGCGGACGTAGTCATCCGGCGCCTGGGTGACAAGGATCGGCTTCAGCTCCAGCGCCGCTTGTCCGACGAGCGCCTCGCCGATCTTGAACTTCATCGGGACGTTCTTGCGCTGCTTGTAACCGTACGAGGCGATCAGGCGGAGGTCGAAGTCGTCGCCCTCGCCCCCGGGCGACTCCATCATGAAGAACGCGCCGTGCTGCGCGCCGACGAGCGGTGTCAGCTCGGACATGATCAAGCGCGAGACCGTCTCCAGGTCGCGCTCGCCCTGGAGCATGCCGGTGAACCGCGCCATGTTGGAGTTCAGCCAGTCCTGCTCCGCGTTGATGCGGGTGGTCTCGGCGAGGTTCGTGATCATCTGGTTGATCGTGTCCTTCAGCTCGGCGACCTCGCCCTCGGCCTCGACGGCAATCGAGCGGGTCAGGTCGCCTTGCGTCACCGCCGTAGAGACCTCCGAGATCGCGCGGAGCTGGGTCGTCAGCGTGCCGGCGAGCTGGTTCACGTTGTCCGTCAGGCCTTTCCAGACGCCCGAGACCCCCTCGACCTTCGCCTGGACGCCGAGCTTGCCTTCGGTACCGACCTCCCTGGCCACACGGGTGACCTCGGCCGCGAAGGTCGAGAGCTGGTCGACCATCGTGTTGATCGTGTTCTTGAGCGCGAGGATCTCGCCTCGCGCATCGACGGTGATCTTCTTCGAGAGCTCGCCCTTTGCTACGGCCGTGGTCACCTCGGCGATGTTCCGCACCTGGTTCGTCAGGTTGTCCGCGAGGGTGTTGACGTTGTCGGTGACGTCCTTCCACGTGCCGGACGCGCCCTTGACTTTCGCCTGGCCGCCAAGCTTGCCCTCGGTCCCGACCTCGCGGGCAACGCGGGTGACCTCGTCCGCGAAGGACGAGAGCTGGTCGACCATCGTGTTGATCGTGTTCTTGAGCTGGAGGATCTCGCCCTTGACGTCGACGGTGATCTTCTTGGAAAGGTCTCCGTTGGCGACTGCCGTCGTCACGTCGGCGATGTTGCGCACCTGAGTCGTGAGGTTCTCGGCGAGGGTGTTGACATTGTCGGTCAGGTGCTTCCACGTCCCGCTGACGCCCTCGACGTTCGCCTGGCCGCCGAGGCGGCCCTCCGTGCCCACTTCCTTCGCGACGCGAGTGACCTCCGCTGCGAACGACCGCAGCTGGTCGACCATCGTGTTGATGGTCTCCTTCAGCTCGAGCACCTCGCCGCGCGCGTTGACGGTGATCTTCTTCGAGAGGTCGCCCGTCGCCACTGCTGTCGTGACGTCTGCGATGTTGCGCACCTGCTCGGTGAGGTTGTCGGCCATTGCGTTGACGTTGTCGGTCAGGTCCTCCCACGTTCCGGACACGCCCTTGACGTTGGCCTGACCGCCGAGGCGTCCTTCGGTACCCACCTCGCGCGCAACGCGGGTGACCTCGTCCGCGAAGGTCGACAGCTGGTCGACCATCGTGTTGATCGTGTTCTTGAGCTCGAGGATCTCGCCCTTGACGTCGACGGTGATCTTCTTGCTCAGATCGCCCGTTGCGACTGCCGTCGTCACCTCCGCGATGTTGCGAACCTGGCTCGTCAGGTTGTCCGCGAGTGTGTTGACGTTGTCCGTGAGGTCTTTCCAGGTGCCGGAGACGCCCTTGACCTGAGCCTGGCCGCCGAGCTTGCCCTCGATTCCGACCTCGCGGGCGACGCGAGTGACCTCGTCGGCGAAGGACGAGAGCTGGTCGACCATCGTGTTGATCGTGTTCTTGAGCTCGAGGATCTCCCCGCGAGCCTCGACGGTGATCTTCTTCGAGAGGTCGCCGGTCGCCACGGCTGTGGTGACTTCGGCGATGTTGCGGACCTGGTCGGTGAGGTTTGACGCCATCCCGTTCACGCTGTGCGTCAGCTGGCGCCACCTCCCGGAGACGTCTTTCACCTCGGCCTGGCCGCCGAGGCGGCCCTCGGTACCCACGTCGGTCGCGACGCGCGTGACCTCGTCGGCGAAGGACGAGAGCTGGTCGACCATCGTGTTGATCGTGTTCTTGAGCTCGAGCACCTCACCCTTGACATCGACGGTGATCTTCTTGCTCAGGTCGCCGAGAGCAACTGCAGTTGTGACCTCGGCGATGTTCCGCACCTGAGTCGTGAGGTTGTTCGCCATGAAATTCACGTTGTCGGTCAGGGCCTTCCAGGTCCCGGAGACGCCCGGGACATCAGCCTCGCCGCCGAGAATTCCTTCGGTACCGACCTCGCGCGCAACGCGGGTGACCTCGTCCGCGAAGGCCGAAAGCTGGTCGACCATCGTGTTGATGGTGTTCTTGAGCGCGAGGATCTCGCCGCGTGCGTCGACGGTGATCTTCCGCGAGAGATCGCCCTTCGCGACCGCCGTCGTGACGTCCGCGATGTTGCGCACCTGATTCGTCAGGTTGTCGGCGAGCTGGTTGACGTTGTCGGTCAACTCGCGCCACGTCCCGCTGACGCCCTTCACCTGTGCCTGGCCACCCAGGCGCCCCTCGGTGCCGACCTCCTTCGCGACACGCGTCACCTCGGCGGCGAACGCGGAGAGCTGGTCGACCATCGTGTTGATCGTGTTCTTGAGGCGGAGAACCTCGCCTTTCACCTCGACGGTGATCTTGCGGGAGAGATCGCCCTTCGCGACCGCCGTGGTGACGTCCGCGATGTTCCGCACCTGATCGGTGAGGTTCGCGGCCATGCCGTTGACACTGTCGGTGAGCGCCTTCCAGGTACCGGCGACGCCGGGCACCTCCGCCTGGCCGCCGAGCTTTCCTTCGGTGCCGACCTGCCGCGCCACGGTGGTGACCTGTTCTGCGAACACACGCAGCGTGTCGATCATGGAGTTGATCGTGTCGGCGAGCGCGGCAACCTCGCCCTTCGCCTCGATCGTGAACTTCTGCGCCAGGTCGCCGTTCGCGACGGCGGTGACGACGCGCGCGATACCGCGCACCTGTGTCGTCAGGTTCGTCGCCATGAAGTTGACGTTGTCCGTCAGGTCCTTCCAGGTCCCGGACACGCCTTTGACCTGGGCCTGGCCGCCGAGGATCCCCTCGGTGCCGACCTCGCGCGCCACGCGCGTGACCTCGTCGGCGAACGACGAGAGCTGGTCGACCATCGTGTTGATCGTGTTCTTGAGGCGGAGGACCTCGCCCTTCGCGTCGACGGTGATCTTCTTCGAGAGATCGCCGTTCGCGACAGCGGTCGTGACCTCGGCGATGTTGCGGACCTGGTCGGTCAGGTTGTCGGCCATGCCGTTCACGGACTCGGTGAGCCCGCGCCACGTTCCGGAGACGCCCTCGACCTCGGCCTGACCGCCGAGCTTGCCGGCCGTGCCCACTTCCTTCGCGACGCGCGTCACCTCCGCGGCGAACACGCGCAGCGTGTCGATCATGGAGTTGATCGTGTCCGCGAGCGCCGCGACCTCGCCTTTCGCCTCAATCGTGAACTTCTGGTTGAGGTTGCCGTCTGCGACTGCTGTGACGACGCGGGCAATTCCACGTACCTGTGTCGTCAGGTTCGTGGCCATGAAATTGACGTTGTCAGTCAGGTCCTTCCACGTACCGCTGATGCCCTTGACGGTGGCTTGCCCGCCGAGCTTGCCCTCCGTTCCGACCTCGCGGGCAACGCGGGTCACCTCATCCGCAAACGAGCGCAGCTGGTCGACCATCGTGTTGATCGTGTTCTTGAGCTCGAGCACTTCACCCTTGACGTCGACGGTGATCTTCTTGCTCAGGTCGCCGTTCGCGACGGCGGTCGTGACGTCGGCGATGTTCCGCACCTGCGTCGTGAGGTTGTTTGCCATGAAGTTGACGTTGTCCGTGAGATCGCGCCAGATGCCCGACACGCCCCTCACGCGTGCCTGACCGCCGAGGATTCCCTCGGTGCCGACCTCGCGGGCCACGCGAGTCACTTCGGACGCGAACGAGCTCAGCTGGTCGAGCATCGTGTTCACAGTCGTGCCGATGCGCAGGAACTCGCCGCGTACCGGCTGCCCTTCGATCTTGAGCGCCATCTTCTGAGAGAGGTCGCCCTCGGCGACGGCATCGAGCACGCGGGAGACCTCGATCGTCGGCCGCACCAGTGCTCACGCGGGAGAGCTCGTTCATGAGCCCTTCGCGTCGATCCGAGAGCTGGTTGAACGCCTTCGCCACGTCGCCCATGACACCGCTCTTCTGAGCAGTCAGCCGCACGCCCACCTCTCCGTCCCTCGCTGAGCGGAGAGCCTCGAGCAGCTCCTGCAAGTCCTTCTGCCTGATCTCGACCGTGCGGTTGTCCGCCGCGCGGCGGTTCTGTGCGGGCGCGCCACCTGGCGCCCTCCGTTTCCGGGTCTTCGTGTCTGGTGCGGCAGCCACAGCTGACTCCTTTGTGCGAGGGATATGGGTCCGCCGGTGGACCGTTGGGCGACGCGTCTGCCGGCTAGGAAGGGGTCTTCGCCCCCGAGCGCGGAAATCTTACTCGCGCGCGCGAGTATCTAGACCCGATTTGGTCCGGGCTCGCTAGGCTCGAGCCAGGGCCTGGTCGAGGTCGCGCCAGAGCTCCTCCACCGGCTCTAGGCCTACGCTGAGGCGCAGGAGTCCGGCCGGGACGCGGTCGCCCTCCCAGCGGGCGCGAGCTTCCAGGACGGAGTCGACCCCGCCCAGGCTGGTTGCGTTCGTGATCAGCTCCAGGGAGGTCTCGACCCTTCTGGCCTCGTCGGCCCCGGCGACGTCGAAGGAGAGGAGGCCGCCGAGTCCCGGATACCTCACCGTCTGCACCTTCGGATGGCCTTCGAGCCGACGGGCGAGCTCCGTCGCCGACTCGGTCTGGCGCTGGACGCGGAGCTCGAGGGTCTTGAGGCCACGGAGCAGGAGGAAGCAGGGATCGGGGGCGGCGACGATGCCCGTCCGCGTCCGGAATTCCTTCAGGCGAGCTGCATCCTCCTCGCGCCTGCACACGACCGCGCCCAGGAGAGCGTCGTCATGTCCGGCGAGGTACTTCGTCGCGCTGTGGAGGACGAAGTCGGCGCCGTGCTCCAGCGGCCGGAGCTGGATCGGTGTGGCGGCTGTAGCGTCGACGACCACCGGGGCGGGATGCGCCACCGCGGCTTCGAGATCGGGCATGGTCAGGAACGGGTTCGACGGCGCCTCCAGCCACACGAGCTGCACCCCCTGCGGGGGCGGCCCCGTCTGGTCGAACTCGACGGTGCGGAGGTCCCAGCGTCCGAGCTCCTCAAAGGCGACCCCGGTTCCGAAGTACGCACCCTCGGCGAGCGCGATCGTGTCCCCCGGCGCGAGCAGCGCAAGCACGAGTGCGGTTGTCGCACCCGCGCCCGATGCGAACAGCAGGGCGTACCCGCCGTCGAGCTCGCCGAGCCGGCGCTCCGCCTCGACGCCGGTGGGGTGGCCGTGGCGCTGGTAGTAGAACTCCCCCGGCTCGCCGTCGCGATAGGGCCAGATCGTGGACCGGTCGACGCTCACCCGGCGACTCTATGAGTAAGTGGCTCTGAGCCACAAGCGCCCGTACGGGGCTCCGACACACGTTGTGCACGCCGTTCTCGCTCGCCGACAGCGAGTTAGTGGCTCAGAGCCACAAGCTGTGTGCGGGCCTCAGCATCCCAGCGCTGAGCCGACCTCCAAGATTTGCCAGCGGGAAGCAGTCGAGGAAGTACTCTCCGCGCATGGCGACGACCGACGAGCCGCGCGCGGAATCGACTCAGTCGAAGCTCGATCAGCTTCAACAGCTGCGCGAGGAGGCCGAGAATGCGGGCGGCGAAGAAGCGGCCGAGCGCCAGCGTCAGCAGGGCAAGCTGCTCGCGCGCGAGCGGTTGATCGAGCTGCTCGATCCGGGATCGTTCGTCGAGCTCGACCGCTACGTGCGCCATCGTGAGCCGAACTTCGGGATGCTCGAGCGGCGCCCGTACGGCGACGCGGTGGTCACCGGCTACGGCACGATCTTCGGCCGCAAGGTCTTCGTCTTCTCGCAGGACTTCACCGTCTTCGGCGGCTCGTTGAGCGAGGTCTTCGCGGAGAAGATCTGCAAGGTCATGGACCTCGCGCTCAAGTATGGCTGTCCCGTGATCGGCATCAACGATTCCGGTGGCGCGCGGATTCAGGAAGGCGTCGTCTCGCTCGCGGGCTACGCGGAAATCTTCTGGCGCAATGTTCAGTGCTCGGGGGTGATCCCGCAGATCTCGCTCGTGATGGGACCATGTGCGGGCGGCGCCGTCTACTCGCCCGCGATCACGGACTTCGTCTTCATGGTCGAGGGAACGTCGTACATGTTCATCACGGGCCCCGACGTCGTGAAGACGGTGACCGGAGAGGAGGTGACGTTCGAGGAACTCGGGGGCGCGTCGACCCACGCCTCGAGGTCCGGCGTGGCGCACTTCACGGCTCACGACGAGAAGGCATGCCTGGAGGACGCGCGCTACCTCCTGTCCTTTCTGCCGCAGAACAACATGGATCCGGCCCCATACGCAGAACCTTCGGACGCGCGTGACCGGGAAGAGCTGGAGCTCGACACGCTCGTCCCCGACAGTCCGAACAAGCCGTACGACATGCACGACGTTGTCCGGCGCATCGTCGATGACGGTGACTTTCTCGAAGTGCACCAGCTCTGGGCGGAGAACGTCGTCTGCGGTTTCGCGCGGCTCGGCGGTCATCCGATCGGCGTGGTGGGGAACCAACCGCGCTCCCTCGCCGGCGTGCTCGACATCGACTCATCGGTGAAAGCGGCGCGGTTCGTCCGCTTCTGCGACGCGTTCAACATTCCGCTGATCACGTTCGTGGACGTGCCTGGATTCTTGCCCGGGACGCAGCAGGAGTGGGGCGGAATCATCCGCCAGGGCGCGAAGCTCCTCTACGCCTTTGCCGAGGCGACCGTGCCGAAGCTGACCGTGATCACGCGCAAGGCCTACGGAGGCGCCTACGACGTCATGAGCTCGAAGCACATTCGCGCCGACTTCAACTTCGCCTGGCCGACGGCCGAGGTGCACGCCGCGCGGAGCTCATCGACGACTACCGCGAACGGTTCGCGAACCCATACAGCGCCGCCGAGCGCGGCTACGTGGACGAGGTGATCGAGCCGCGTCGCACGCGGTCCGTGCTGATCGACGCGTTGGAGACGGCGCTGACGAAGCAAGAGCCCAGGCCGCGCCGGAAACACGGCAACATCCCACTCTGAATCCCCCTCAGGGGGTGAGCGCCCGCGGCATGGGTTTCGCCGCGAGCCTCTAATACTGCTTTGTTAGTTCGTTGAAGGGACCCGGAGCTCTCGGTCGAAGCGTGTCCGCGTCAGCGGTCATCGTTTCGGGAGGTTGTGATGGGAGCAGCGGTCGCAGTTGCGGTGCCGGCGGCGGGGACGCGGGAGCGTCTGGCCGAGTTCGTTGCGGGGGTGGTGGCGCCGTTGGCGCACGTGCGTCAGCGCGAGAACGCGCTTGTGTATGTGCGCGGGATGATCGAGCAGGGCGGGCGCAAGAGCTTGCAGCCGACCTTGTTTCGGCTCGAGGAGACGCCGGCCCGTTACGAGTCGCTGCAGCAGTTTCTGGCCGACTCGCCGTGGCAGCCGGATGCGTTGATTCGGGCTTGCGCTGAGCGGGCGGCGGCCGAGCTCGGCGTGATCGCCTGGGTGGTCGACGACACCGGGATCGCGAAGCAGGGCAGCCAGTCGCCGGGGGTGAAGCGTCAGTACTCGGGCACGCTGGGAAAGATCGGCAACTGCCAGATCGCCGTCTCGCTGCACGCGGTCGGCGTGCGCGGGACGCTGCCACTCGGCTGGGCGCTCTATCTGCCCGAGGAGTGGTGTGAGGACAGGGAGCGGCGGGGGAAGGCGAAGATCCCCGACAGCGTCGTCTTCCAGACGAAGCCGCGGCTCGCCGCTTCGATGGTCGAGCAGGCCGCTGGTTGGGAGATCCCGCAGGCGCCGATCCTGACCGACTGCGCCTACGGCGACAACACCGCCTTTCGCGGTCGATTGGCTGAGCTCGAGTTGGAGTACGTCGTTGGCGTCTCCAGCCAGCTGGCGGTCTTCGGCCCGGAGACGAGCTTCGCCGTGCCCGAGCGCAAGGGCAGCACGGGCCGGCCGCGCACGGTCGCCCGCCCTGACCGCAGACCCGAATCGGTGCGTGCGCTCGCCGAGCGTCTGCCCGAGCGCGCCTGGAAGACGCTTCCCTGCCGCACCGCGGCGGGCGGCGAGGAAATCGAGGGTCGCTTCGCCTTCGTCCGCGTCGTCGCCACCCACCCGGTCCGCACCGATTGCCTGCCGCCACGCTGGGAGTGGCTGATCATCGAATGGCCAGCGGGCGCCGAGGCGCCGAGCGACTACTGGCTCTCCAACCTGCCCGAGGCGGAGAGCCGCGAGCGACTGGCGCGCTGGCGCGGCTGCGCTGGACGATCGAGCTCGATTACCGGCAGCTCAAAGGCGAGCTCGGCCTCGACCACTACGAAGGGCGCAGCTACCTCGGCTTCCATCACCACTGCGCGCTCGTCACCTGCGCGCACGCCTTCCTCACGCTCGAACGGCTCGACCCAAAAGCCCCGCGGCCGGCCTGACACTGCCGCAGGCGGTGCTGCTGCTGCAGCCCGTCCTGCGCTGCTGGGCCGGCCGCTGCCGAACTTGCCAACAACCAGTCGACCTACAGCAACTCCCGCTCTTCAACCAACGGGAGTAACAAAGCAGTACTAAGAGGCGATTGACGCGAGTGCCGGGGCCGCAACCCCTGCGGAATAGGAGATCTCCAGCTCTTCCGCAAAGGCCGCGACAATGCCGGGGTCGAACTGCGTGCCCGCGCAGCGTTCGAGCTCCGCGAGCGCTGCTTCTGAAGAGCGCTTCGGCCGGTAGATCCGGTCGGACGTCATCGCGTCGTACGCGTCGGTGACGAAGATGATCCGGGCGCCGAGCGGGATCTGCGCCCCGCGCAGGCCGTCGGGATAGCCGGCGCCGTCCCACCGCTCGTGGTGGTGGAGCACGAGATCGGCGACGGGATCTACGCCGAGGCTGTCGAGCATCCGGAAACCGATCTGCGGGTGACGCTCGAGCACGAGCCGCTCGGTGTCGGTCAGCTCGCCCGGCTTGCGAAGGATCTCCTCCGGGATCGCGAGCTTGCCGAGGTCGTGCAGGCTTCCGGCCAGGCGTGTGAGCTCGACCTGCTCTGGAGTGAGCCCGAGCCGGATCGCCACGCGCGCGGCCAGCTCGGCGACGCGCTCCGAGTGGCTGCCGGTATAGGTGTCGCGCGCATCGACAGCCTTCGCGAGCGACGCCGCAGCGCGATAACGCGCGGCCTGGTCGGGTCCCGCTGCGAGACGCTTGAGCTCCGCGAGCTCAACGACGTCGGGCCGGTAGAGGCGCACGCGGTTCTTCCCGTGCTCCTTCGCCCAGTAGAGCGCGCTGTCGGCCAGCCGGATCAGCTCGTCGCGACCGTGCCCCTGGACGGGGAATGTCGCCAGCCCCGCGCTGACCGTGACATTGCCGATGTGTTCGAGATCGAGTTCGGCGGTTCGCTCGACGATTGAGTTCGCCGCCGAGAGCGCCATGTGCTCGTCGTGATCCGCGAGCAGCAACGCGAACTCGTCGCCTCCGAGCCTGAACGCCTCGCCCCCCTGACGCAGCCGGGCCGCGACCTGCGACAGCACACGATCGCCCGACGGATGCCCGAAGCGGTCGTTGATCTTCTTGAAATCGTCGATGTCGACGAAGCAGAGCGTCAGTGGCGCCTCCTGCTCTTCTGCCTTCCGAAGCTCGCGCTGCAGGCGCTCATGGAAGTGACGGTGATTCCCGAGCCCCGTGAGTGGATCCGTCAGCGCAAGACGCATGGCGCGCAGTGCGCGGTGAGTCGAGCGCTGATACAGCGAGATGGCCAGTAGGGGCCCGACGAGAGCAATCGAGAGCACCGGGGAGCGCTCCCACAGCACGACCAGCATCACGGCCGCCGAAGCCATGAAGGCGAACGGCACCATCGTTGCCTGGGCGTTGTTCCGGATCAGCTGGCGGTACGGCTGGCCCGTGCTGACCGCGATCGCCGCCGAGATCAGGATGATGTTCACCCACGAGTCCGCGGTGGCCGCGACGACGACGCGAGCCGTCAGCGCACCGACGCTGTCACCGTTGATCGGCGCGATCAGCGCCCCGGCCACGAGTGCCACGATCGA
>WNGA01013568.1_pt1 | contig 10405 bp, 10 predicted proteins | sample 5400061 | NCBI WGS metagenome assembly WNGA01 (sample SAMN13153366, study PRJNA577476) | soil metagenome | isolation source: 100 cm soil or saprolite under grassland replicate 2 | place: USA:California | collected 2016-06-15
CCGGCGCTTCGCGGGCGAGAGAGCGTAGCCCGCTATCTCACCTCGACGGTCGTCGTTTGACCCTCGGTGACCGAGAACGGATAGGAACGCTCGCCGGAGGGACTCGACACGAGCAGCTGGTATGACCCGGGTGCGATGTGCTCCCACGCGGAGACCGGCGGGGCCGCGGCGACGCGTCCGTCCAGCCGCCACTGAGACATCCGATAGGCCGCTCCGGATCCGTCGACGAGCCGGCCCGTAAGCGAAGCCTCAGTCCGGATCTCGACGCGGCCTCCGGGGGTGAGGCCGACCGAAAGCCCCGGAGAAGGAACCTGGACACCGGGGAATGACCGAGGCGCATAGCCGTCCGAGAAGAGAGAGAGAGCATAGATTCCCGTCGCGAGGGAAGAGATCTCGCCCTTGCCCTCCGAATCGAGTGACACGCTCCCGGAAAAAGCGACCGCGCCAGTACCGGAGTACGCGAGCGCGTAGATGCTTCGCAGGGGAATCGCGGTCAGACCATCGACCGCGCGGATGGAGAGACCCGAGCCGCGCGAGAGCGACACGTTCCGCTCGACCGAGGAGGAGCCGACCGAGATCGGCTCGGTCTTCAGCTGATAACTCTCTTTGCGCGCCGTCAGCTGGTAGTTGCCGGAGTCGACGTCGTCGAGCGAATAGAAGCCTCGCGAGTCGGTCATGGCCCGTTTCATCCGGAACGTCTCGGTCTCCTGACCGCTCTCCACCTGCACGGATGCTCCTTCGATCGGCTCGTTCGATCCGGCTTCCGTCACGACGCCGGAGATCGAGACGGACGGCAAGGCCATGTCGCCGTTCGTGTCTCCGGATACGGTAAAGCTCCGGCGGTACCCGACCCCCGACCCGGAAAGCAGAACCTGGTAATTGCCGTCGTTCAACCCCTCGATCGAATACCGTCCGTCCTCATCGGTCCGGTCCGACGAGCGTCCGGCCGTCGGATTCGGGGGATCGGGGGTCGCGTTCACGAAGACCCCGGACAGTGCCTTTTCGCCGCGCGTCACGCGGCCGGACAGCCGCGACGCACCCTCGAAGACAATCTCGACCGGGACCTCCGTGGCCCCTTCGGGCACTTCGAGGTTCTTCGAGATCGATCGCATCGAGGGGAAGGCGGCGCTCGCGTGCAGCGCCACGATACCAGCGGGAACGTCGCGCAGGGTGAAGCGGCCGTCGTCGCCCGTGGTCGCGGTGTCCTCGTAGTCCTGACCGGACGCGTAAATCGAAACGCCGCCGAGCCTCCCGGGGGGCAGTCCGGACACGGTTCCCCGCACGAGCGCGCCGCCTTCCATCTCGAGGAGAACCCCGTCGAGCCGCTGGCTCTCGGCGAGGACGACGTCCCTCCACGGAGTGCTGCCCGCGTTGGATCTCGCGGACATGCGATACCTCCCCGGCTTCAGATGCTCGAAGACGAAGTTGCCCGAAGCGTCGCTTCGCGCGGTGTCGCCTCCCATGCCGAAGCTCTCACCCTGCTCGGCGAGCGTGACCTGCGCTCCGGGGACCGCCGATCGTCTGTCGTTCCCGATGACGGTCCCGGCGATCGATCCCCCGAGCGAGAGCGTGAGATCGACTGTCGCTTCGTCCGCGACCTCGACCTGGCGGGAGACCTCGAGATAGTCCGGGTGCTCCGCGGCGATGTTGACTTTCCCCGCCGGGAGACCGTCCAGGTGGTAGAGGCCGTCGGCATCCGTCGAAACGGCGGTGCCGTCCCCCGTCATCCGGGCAATCGCTGCGGCACCAGGGTTCATCCCCGACGCACCCGAACCTTCGGACCAGGAGACCGACGCGTTCGGGATCCCGGTCCCCCGCCGCGGGTCGAGCACGCGGCCGGCGACGGATGCGCCCTTTTTCAACGAGAAGACGACTCCCTCCTTCGTCTCCCCCTCGCCGATCTCGATCCCGGAGACTTCGGCCGGCCGATATCCGGGCGCCGACGCGGTGAGCTTCCACTTTCCCGCGGGGACGTCGGTCAGCTCGAACGTGCCGTCGGCCGACTGAAAGGCTTTTTCGGTCTCGCCCATCCGGACCTGCATCCCGAATCCGCCGCGCGGAGACGAGTAGGATGCGCTGAAATCGGTCACCGGTCGGTTGGTAGCGGCATCCTCCACGCGGCCGCGGATTGTGCCCGTCGTCTTGAGCACGAGCGAGAGATCGTCCGACGGCGCGCTGACCTGGCGGTTAAGAAACCCGTATCCCTCGGCGCGCACGGAGAGCATCACGGCGCGGCCGGAGTCGAAACCCTCGAGGCGGAAGCGGCCCTCGGTATCACTCGTCGTCGTGCCCCGCGGGCCGGCGTTCACGGCGAAGGAGGAAACCTGGGCGCCGACGACCGGCTCCCCTTTTCCGTTGCGGACGAACCCGGCGATGGCGACTCCGGGCGACAGGACGACCGGCGGCCAGTCGTTCGGACCGTCGGCGACAACGTTGACGGACGAAACCTGCTTCTGGGCGTAGCCTTCTCGAGAGACGGCGAGCGCGTACTCTCCCGCCTCAAGTCCTGCCACGCGGAACGATCCGTCCGGGCCGCTCGAGGCATCGGCCTTCTCCCGGTCGCCCATCCCGCCGATCTGGAACAGAAAGCGGTTTCCGCCCTTCTCCGGCCGGGACATCCGGACTTCCGCTCCCGCGATCGGCTGGCCTGCGGTGTCCACAACGCGGCCGCGCGCTTCGAGCCCCCGCTTCAGGACGAGGGAGACGTCTTTGACGACCTCGCCCGCGCGCAAGGTGACTCCGGCGCGGCGAGCCGGGACGTAGCCCGGCCGGGTCGCCTCGAGAGTCCGATTCTTCTCGGCCGCGAGGCCGCGCAGGCGAAAGCCGCCGTCGGGGCCGGTCCCGACGCCGGAACGGCCGAGGAGAGCAGCCGGACCGCCGCGGAGGATCGCCCGGATCCCCTGCTCGGCGACGAACCGTACGCGGGCGCCCGGGACGGGCGCGCCCTTCTCGTCGGTGACCCGACCGATGACGCCGGCCGCCTTCTGAAGCGCGATCGCGACCGATCCGGGAGCGGAAACTCCCGCCACGATGCCCGGCATCGTCGCCGGCAGGTAATCCGTTTTCGAGGCCTTGATCGAGTAGCCGCGCGCCGCGAGACCCGCGATGCGGAACTTTCCCTTCGCGTCCGTAAGCGCGCGCCGCGACGCCGTCTCGCCCTCGCGGAAAGAGAAAGAGAAACCGCCCGCCGACGCGGAGACTCGAACACCCGCCACCGGCCGGCGAGTCTTCTCGTCGATCACGCTCCCGGCCACGGAGGCCGAGCGGCTGAGGCGGAGCGAGACTTCCGAGGTCTCGCGGGTTTTGACCCGGACCTCGTCGTTTCGGGTGGCGAGATCGCCCTTCCCGAGCGCTTCGAGCGTCCGGGTACCCCGCGGGACCCCCGCGAGGCGATAGGTTCCGGACGCGTCGCTCTTCGCCGCGACCGAGCCGGAGAGGACGATCGCTCCCTCCGCCGGCTTTCCCGCGGGATCGAGGACCGTTCCGGAGACGGTCCCGCCGCTTCTCAAGGTGATCTTCTCGACGCCCGAGCGCCGCATCGAGAACTGCGCGAAGGGCGCGTAGCCCGACGCCCGCACCGTCAGGCTCCCGGACTTTCCCGGCGCGTTCGCGATCGAGAAGGCGCCGTCCGCGCCGCTCGTCGCTTCGGCGTACCGGACGGCGTCGTCTTCGAACGGAGAGCCGGACCGGAGACGGACTTTCGCGCCGGACACGGGCTTCCCGGCCTCGTCGGTCACTCGGCCCGACACTTTTTCCGCGGCCGGCAGCTCGATGTCGTCGACGTCGACGTCCTCGGATGAGTCGTAGGGACCCGGCAGCAGAGCGCCGGGAAGCGCTGCCGGGAGCACGCGAATCGCGACCTCGACGCCGGGCTTGCCGAGTGTCACCCGGAAGCGCCCTTCACCGTCGGTCGCCGTGTCCCCGAGCGGAGCCGGCACCGTACCCTTCGTTTCGTCGACGAGCGTCTCCTCGTCGGTCCGGTAGGCCTCCCAGGCCACTCTCGCCCCTCGGACGGGATTTCCGCCCGAATCGAGCACACGTCCGGACACCGTGGAGGCGCCGGCGGCGGGAGCGAGAAGGACCAGGGGCAGGAGAGCGGCGAGTCGCCCGAGGGCGCGCGGCATCATCGATGTCCTCCGGAAGGTCACACTATTCTCTTTTCGCGAGGAGGATGCAAGCCGGTCCGAGGTTACGATCCGGCGGGCAATGGGTCTCGTTCTCGCCGGAAAAACCGCCCTCGTGACCGGAGGAGGCGTCCGTGTCGGGAGGGCGATCTCGCTCGCGCTCGCCGGGGAGGGCGCCGACCTGGCGATCCACTATCGGCGTTCCCGATCTGACGCGCAGAGCGCGGCTGAGGAAATCGGGGCGGCGGGCCGGCGCGTGAAGATCGTGGAAGGCGATCTCGCCCGGCCGGAAGAGTGCCGGCGGGTCGTCCGCGACGCGATTGCCGGGCTCGGATCGCTCGATTTTCTGGTTCACTCGGCGGCGAACTTCCACCGCGCGTCTCTCGTCGAGACGGACGAGGACCTGTGGGACTCGGCGATGGACGTCAATGCGCGAGCCGGCTTTCTGCTGGCGCGCGAGGCCGCGCCCGTGCTCCGCGAACGCCGCGGACGGATCGTGCTCGTCTCCGACTTTCTCGCGGAAAGCCCCGCGCCCAACTACCTCGCCCATTCCGTGTCGAAAGCCGCGGTGGAGGGTCTCGTCCGGGCGCTCGCGGTCGAGCTCGCCCCCGAAGTCTCGGTCAACGGCGTCGCGCCCGGCACGGTCCTCCCACCCGAAGGGACGACGGCCGAAGAGATCGACCGGCTTGCCCGCCGCGTTCCGGCGAAGCGGATTGGCTCGGCCGAGGACATCGGCGCGGCGGTCGTGTTTCTCTGCGCCGGTCCGGCGTTCGTGACCGGTCAGGTTCTCCGGGTGGACGGAGGGCGCTCGATCGTCTGAGGCAAGAACTCTTCGTACTCGTCGCGGAGCCGCTGGGCAAACTCCCGCATGGCTTCGATCCGCGGCTCCGCCAACGCCCGGCCGGCAGGAGTGCGCAACCGCGCCTGCCCGGACGTTTCGATCGATTCGGCGATTTCAACGAAGTCCAGGCGCTCCCGATAGCCTTCGACGAGCTTCCTCGCGATGCCGTACGCCCCGAGCTCCTCCAGACGGACGGCGTCGTGAACGACCTCCTCCTCCGGCGTGCCCGGCTCTCGCTCCAGTCTCGCGAGCGCGCGCCACAGTGCGCCGACGGTCCGAGGGGCGATGCCGAGCGATGCGAGGAAGATCTCCGTCCGGCTCTTGTGCCCGAACCGCGAGACCCATTTTTCCTGGCCGGAGAAGACAGCGAGGAGGTAAAGGAAGTCCCGGTCCAGATCCTTGCGGCCTCCGGCCAGTTTCGCGCACGCGGCGACGACCCGCTCGACGTCGCCGTAGTACGTCACGCCGTCGACGCCGACCGCCAGAGGTTTGACGTACTCGGCAATCCGGTCGCGCGCGTCCTCGTCCACGGCCGGATCGTAACTCTCGGTCATCGGGGGAGGCCGGAGACTTGCATGGCAGAGGCCGCATGAAAGCAGTCGCGGTCCTTCTGATCGCCAGCCTCGTCGCTTCCCCGCTCTTCGCCGACGCGAGCACTTCGCCCGCGAACGCAGAGGCCGCCTGCGCCTCGCCGTCGGGTCCGGATGAACGCGAGGAAGCGGCCTTCCTGGCGTTCGTGAGCGAATCGTTCGTTCTCTCCGACGCAACTGCGGAGCCCGCCATAGCCGAATCGCAGCCGGACCCGCAGACGACGGAAGAGCCCCAGAAGCCGGCGCCCCCGAAGGAGCCTCCTCCGAAGCGACCTTCCTTGAAGCCGGCGGCCTTCTGGAAAGACCTGAAGGTCGAGGCGAAGCGGTACGTCGCGGATTCCTTCGCTGTCGTCACCGCGCCGTTTCACTGGAACGTGGCCGATTGGGAGCGGGTCGGCGGAGCCGCGATCCTGATCGGAGGATTGATGCTCGAGGACAAGCACCTCGATCACGAGTTTCAGGAGCGCCGCTCGGACTTCACGGACCGCGTCTCGGACGCGACCACCCGCTTCGGCGGCGGATACGGCGTGGACACCGGCGTGGCGTTCCTGATCGTCGGCTACGCCTTCCGCAGCTGGGACCTGCGCGAGACGGGCCGGGAAGCGCTGGAGGCCGGTTTCCTGTCGCACCTCGTCGACAGATGGATCCTGAAGCGCGCCATAGGCCGCGAACGGCCGGACCGCGCCGGCGGGGACACGGTTTTCCGGCCCGGCTCCTCGAACGACTCCTTTCCGTCGGGTCACGCCACGGAGGCGTTCTCGGTCGCTTCTGTGATCGCGATGCGGTCGAAGGGATGGGTGGTTCCGACGATCGCGTATACGGCGGCGACTCTCGTCGCGTTCGACCGCGTCAACGACAGAGTCCACTTCCCGAGCGACGTCGCGGCCGGGGCAATTCTGGGAACCGCGGTGGGCCGGTTCCTCGTCGCCCGCCACCGGCGGGCGCAGGGCCAGGCCCCGCCCGCGACCGTGGAGCTCGTCCCGATCCCCGGCGGCCTCGCAGCGAAAGTGGATTTCTAGGGCTCCCGCCGGCGGTCCATCCGCCGCTCCCGGAACCGCTCCAGGCGGTCCATCCGCCGCTCTCGCAGCTGTTCTCGCATCCGGACCAGCTGTTCCCACTGATCCGGCTTCAAGACCTCCTTCATGTCGAGGACCATCAGGATTCGGGCCTTCTGGAGCTCGGCCCGGGCATTCTCGACTGCCTCCACTTTCGCCGAGATCGTCCGGCGGTCGGTGCTCGATTCCAGTGCTTCCTCGAGATCCCCTTGCTTCTTCTCGAGCGCCGCCTTGCGGTCGATGAGCCCCGGACGCGCGCGGGAGAAGATGGCTTCGATCTCGCGCGCCTGATCGGCGGTCAGGTTGATCTCGGCGGCGAGGCGAGGCCGCTTCCACCACTTCCCTTCCGGTAGCCCCGGAGGCGCCGCGAGGGACGCCGGAGCGATCGACGCGAAGAGAAGGGCACCGGCGAGGAACCTCACGACCGGCCCTCCGGCGCCGGGACGGAATCCGTAGCCGAGGGATCCGGAGCGAGCGCTCCCCAACCGGCCGAGGCCTCGTCCCCGCTCGCCAGCCGATCGACGTCGCGCAAAAGGGCATCGTCGGCGCGGTCCTGCGCCGAGAAACCGTTCGTGTCCTCGGAGGTCCGGGGGGTCCGGCCGGAATCGTTTCTCCCGGTCACGAGAAGCGCGCAGAGAAGAAGCGCGGCGGCCGCGGGCAGCGCCCACGAGAGCTTCCGCGCGCGCCCGTGCCCCGGCGCGCCTCCGCGGCGGATCGCCGCGAGCGTCGCGTCCTCGACGGCCCGCCACTCGTTGGCGGAGCGGCTCGACAGCACCTCTTCGTCCTGATCGCGCAGATCGCCGACCGCGCCCTTCCAGTCGGCGAGCGCGCGGCTGCAGCGCAGGCATTCGGAGAGGTGCCCGGGCAGCGCCTCGGGGATCCCGGCCGGGGGAACGGCCAGGTCGAACAGCTTCTCGTCGGTCAGGTGCTCGTCCGTCGTGGTCGAACGGTCCTGCATTTCAGGCCTTCTTTCGCAGATCGCGCAGGCACTCGCGGATCTTGTGCGCCGCGCGGAAGAGATGGGACTTGACCGTACCGGCGTCCAGCCCCGTCAACTCCGCGATCTCGGGGATCGAGAGCTCCTCGAAGTGTTTCAGAGTGAACACCGTCTTTTGGCGCGGCGACAGCGTTTCGATCGCTTTTCGAAGGCGCTCCCGGATCTCGCGCGAGTGCGCTCTCCGCTCGGGAGACGGGTCCGAATGCGGCGCCGCGTCGCGCGGCCCCCGGTCGTCTCCGCCGTCTGCAGTCTGATGGAAATACAAGACCAGACGGCGGCGCTTCAGCCGGTCCTTGCACCAGTTGATGCAGATCCGCGTGAGCCAGGTCTCGAAGCTCGACCCTTCCCGGAACTCGTTCAGGTTCCGCCACGCGCGCAGAAAGCTCTCCTGCGCCGCGCAGTCGGCCTCTCCCGTGTCGCGCAGCAGGCGGTAGGCGACCCGAGTGATCCGGCGTTGATACTGGCGGACGAAGTACTCGAAGCCCCCGGTGTTGCCGGCGCGGATCTCCTCGATCAAGCGCGTTTCGTCGACACCCGGTTCGGTCTCGCGCGGAATCATGGCCAGAGCCGGCACACCCGATAGACGATCGGACGCCGCGGGGGTTTACGGGCGACACCGCGAGCCGGCTTGCCCGATGTCACAGAGAGCTCAGGATTTCCTCGCGCTTCCGCGCGTATTCCTCGGTCGACAACAGGCCGCGGGTGCGCAGGTCCTCCAGCTGCGCGAGACGTTCGGCCGACGACGGTCTCGCAGGACGCGATCGAGAGGAAGGAATTTCCGTCGCCGCGGTCGGAGAGCCGGCAGCCTGTCCCCAGATCGCGTTGCGGAACGCTTCCGGCCGGGAAATGTCGGGGAAGACGATCTGCCCCTTCTCCGAAGCGGTCTCGAGCACCACCGTGCCATAGCCGAGCAGCCGCGCCGTCACTCCCTGGTCGATCGTGACGTCCTGAATCTTCTCGATCGGCGCTTGCTCGGCCTCCCGGGCGAGCAGACCGATTTTTCGCATGACGCGCCGGTTGGTCACGACGAACTCGTCCGCGGCGGCGCGGATGCGCCGGAGGAGATAGGCCACGACCGCCGCCGACAGAAAGACGAGCGCGACGTTCCGCAGGACCGCGCCGGTGCCGGGCGAGCCGAGCCGGCTTCCGGCGATCCACCACCAGAGCCCGAAGACGGCGGCCACCAGGAGAAGCGCGAGCGAGGTCCGGTAATAGATCCAGTGATACCGGGCCCGGTGAACGATCGATTCACCGGGAGCGAGGTTCTTCTCCGCGTAGGACATCGACGCGCCACCGAAGGGTAACATCCCGTCCGGATGCGGCAACAGGTGATCCTCTTGACCGGCTGCTCGACGGGCATCGGGCGATCGACCGCTCTTCACGCGGCGGAGCGCGGGCATCGGGTCTTCGCCTCTGCCAGACGGCGAACGGACCTCTCGGAGCTCGCCGCCCGAAAGATCGAGGTCGTCGAGCTCGACGTCACCGACCGGGGCTCGGTCGGCGCGGCGGTCGAGACCGTGCTCGGCGCGGCGGGACGGATCGACGCGCTCGTCAACAACGCCGGGTACGGACAGTACGGCGCCGTCGAGGACGTCACGCTGGAAGAATGGCGAGCGCAGTTCGAGGTGAACCTCTTCGGCGCGATCCGGCTCCTCCAGGCCGTGCTCCCCTCGATGCGTGGAGCGAAGAAGGGGACGATCGTCAACGTCTCTTCGGTGGCGGGCAAGGTGACGATCCCCTTTGCCGGACCGTATTGCGCTTCGAAGCACGCTCTCGAAGCGATCTCCGACGCGCTGCGTGTCGAGGTGTCGCCGTGGAAGATCCGGGTCGTGGTGGTCGAGCCCGGCCCGATCGCGACGCACTTCGGAGAACGGACGCGGGAGGCGACGGCGCGCATTCTCCAATCGGCCGGCCCCTACTCCCCCTTCTACGCGAACGCCGAGCGCGCGAGCGAGAAGGAGTTCCAGCGCGGCAAACGGCGACCCGAGCTGGTCGCCCGGGTCATCGTCCGGGCCATCGAATCGAACCGTCCGAAAACGCGCTACCGGGTGGCGCCGCTGGCGAAGATCCTGGTTCCGTTGAAGGGGCTCGCGTCGGACCGGTTTCTGGACCGGAGAATGAAACGGGCGCTGCGCCTGCCCGACAGCATCTGAACGAGAGAGGAGGAAGAGATGGGAGTCCGCGTCAAACAAATCACGCTGTGGAGAAGCGAGGTCGCGAACCGGCCGGGAGCGCTCGCCGGAATGCTCGGACCGCTCGCGGAGGCCGGAGCAGACTTGAAAGTGGTCATGGGGTACCGGATCCCGGGCGGCGAGGATCGCGCGGCAATCGAGGTCTACCCCGTGAGCGGCCGGAAAGTCACGGCCGCGGCGCGATCCGTCGGCCTGTCGGACTCGAGAATTCCTGCGTTGCTCGTCGACGGGGACGACCACCCGGGTCTCGGCGCCGCGATTGCCCGCGGGGTCGCGGAATCGGGGATCAACATGATCTTTCTGATGGCGCAGGTGGTCGGGAGGCGGTATTCGGCGATCCTCGGCTTCGAGTCCGCCGGCGATGCCCGCAAAGCCGCGACCGTGGTGAGGAAAGCGAAGGCTGCTCGGAAATAGCGGTCGTCCCCGGGTCTTTGGTCCTGGTTGGTGGGGCCGGGCGGACTCGAACCGCCGACCTAAGGTTTAGGAAACCTTCGCTCTATCCAAACTGAGCTACGGCCCCGCTCGAGTCGAGTGTACTAGCGGTCGAAGCCGCGCTGGGACGGGACGAACTCGCGCGCGGGGCGCGACGCGGGCGTCTCTTCGGGC
>WNGA01013570.1_pt1 | contig 10404 bp, 16 predicted proteins | sample 5400061 | NCBI WGS metagenome assembly WNGA01 (sample SAMN13153366, study PRJNA577476) | soil metagenome | isolation source: 100 cm soil or saprolite under grassland replicate 2 | place: USA:California | collected 2016-06-15
GAAGTTCGACCACAAAGTTGCGCTACGCGGCTCTCACGTCCCCTAACAGGTCACTTGACCAGGGCAGATCCATGAGCGCTGTGGAGCTGGCGAAGGGACTCGAACCCCCAACCTGCCGATTACAAGGACGCCGCAGGCCGGCAACGATGATCAATGCTGAGAGAATAGCGCTGCTCAGAAGGGCCGAGCGTCAAGGTAGGAACGACTCCGGCAGGGATGGAACGTTAGCCGGCACGTTAGCCGAGCAGAGCAGGCCACGCTACCAATACGAGGACCGGTTGCTTGAGCTCTCCCGGTGCCGTGTCGCTGGGCACCTTTTTTCCCTCCCAGCGCGTCGGACTCACGCTTAAGCGTTCGCTCAACCAAGAGGCAACTAACCGCACCTGGCGCCCATCCACTACGGCCTCCGGCGACCGTTAGCGACCAGAGCCGTCCTTCTGCAGTTTGGCCGCCCTACGAGTTTTTACGAAGTTAATGCGGCCATTCGCCCAAGCCGCCAAGATGAACCTCTGTCGCTCGCTAAACGGCTCGAGGTCGTCAACGCTCGAGGGCGAGTAGGCTTGGTCGGTTAACCTCGCTGATACCAGCCTTCCCAGAAGTGCGTCAGTCTCAGGCAGTTGGCCACTAATAAAGATCGCGCGCTCTCGATCGCGCATGGCCTCCAAAGCAGCACACGCCAATACGATCCCGGCAAATCTAGTATTCGCCGACCGTACTATAGAGGGCGACATCTCATCAGCCCTAGTAGGTAGCATTTGGCGATATTCTCTTACGAACTGCACGGAGGACAGGCGACGCAGATTAGACGCGCCAACCCATTCGCTCTCCCACGATTCAAGAAGCTTGCCAACCCCCTCGATGAGCGGAGAATACCTAGAGTACTCGTCGTCACCCATAAGGGAGGGCACCAGGCTGAACAACATTATTTCTTCCGCAAAGGACATAGCCGCCCATGACTTTATGACGGACGCGACGGGTTCAAAGATTGCCCGGCGCCCGTGCCACGCCACTGCTTCCGACGGTGAGATAAAGCCGTCTCCCAAAGCGACGACGGCCGCGTATCGGCTCGCGCGGCAAATTCGATCAATTTGAGTCTTAGATTGGGCCAAAACCTCATCGAGTCGAGGACAACTATTGTGGTCGAGGTTCGGGCGAGGGCTAACTGAGACCAGAAGCTCAACAGCAACAGCCGATCGTGCGATGTTTGCCTCGTGGAGAGTCGAGGAGATAAACGAGGCCATTGACTCACAGACTAATGTCCAGTTGTCACTTGAAGAGCCCTTTATTGCTTCCACAATCTGCTCTTCAACCCTTCGAACTTCTTCGTCAAGCCTGGCCGGGGATTTGCCCACGAGCGCCTCGGCGCCAATCTCGATAACGCCCCCAAGGCAGCTCGTCACTATGGCTCTAATGGACTTCGGGGTTAGTCGGAGATATTTCAGGCATTCCCCCACGAACTGGAGAACCACTAACCTCTTGATTCCAGTCAACTTCTCGGCCATCTCCAGCAAGACACTGACCATCTCGTCCGCTGCGTCAAGCAGATGACGGCTCTTTATCTGCACGGCCAATTGACCGATGACGAGCCACTTTCTAGGGTCCTCCGAGACGAGTTTCGCGAGACTCCTTGCGAGCAGGTCCGGCGTCTTTTCGCTTCGTACAAGATAGGACGCCGTGTAGTACTCCAGAAAAGTTCGGTGCGTGAACTGATACAGGCTCTCGGAACCCGTACTCCCGACATCTGTTAGGACCCAGGCGCGGCCTTTGCAGAAGTCTATGAAGCTCTCAGCCGTGCGATAGGCTCGGAACTCATCCTCAATCCATGTTCTTAAGAATTCAGATGTCTTCGCCACAAGTTGATTCTTCGTTACACCGGTTGGAAGATCCTCGCTGTTGTAGATCCAATTCGCAATGAAGCTAAGGGCAAAGTCGAGGTCAACCTCAGTGAGAGGAACACTCAGTATACCTCTGCTCTTATCCCATTGTTCGAAGAGCATCCGAGCGCATTTGTCATAGACTTCCGGACGGTTGCGCGGTATGTAATGTTCTGCCTTATAGATCGTACACATTAATGCCAACAACAATGGATTTGACCTAAGGTCGCTCACGAGTTCGCTATCGCGAATGAATGCTGCCGGCAAGTCCCTTTTCTGGCGGGCACTGAAGTCAGGATCGGACGAGAACCACTTATGCGCGTATTCATGAACTTGTTTCGCATCAAACTCAACGAGGTTGTAAACGCCGAACTTCTTTCTGTCTAGTGGAGCTTCCTCGTACCCGACTCGTCGCGATGTCACTAAGATCGGCACGGTCGGATGTAGATTGCAGAATACTTCGACATCGGCGGTTACTTTCTGCCTATCCATTGGGTCGATCAGCTCATCAAGGCCGTCGAAGATGAACAGGGCCAGCCCACTATCGATGAGAAAGTCGAGCGCGCCGTTCGGCACCTTAATGTGCAGATTGGTCTTAATCTCGTCTTCGACGAATCTGTATATCGAGCATCTATCTTCTCTCTTACGCTTAGCATAATCTCTCAAGACAACTAGCAAGGGCACCAGACCCTTTTCCGCCAGAGGCGACGTTGATTTCCCCGAAGCTATATCGAAGCACAACTTCCGCGTCAACGTCGATTTGCCCGCGCCTGGCGAGCCGAGAATAACCGTACGTCCCACAACGGCCTCGAAGCGCTCGAGGGTCACTGGGGGACTAGACGCCTTGAGTTCACCAGCAACCAGAGCTTGGAACCGCGGCGTTACGTAGAGCTCGTCTATCGGAACTCTGCGAGCTCCCTGTACAGCAGGTGGAGTAATGGTCTCGAAATGAACGGCAAGCTGCTTGAGGTACGTTTGTTGCCACTGCCGGAGATCGACTAGAGATGATCGATTCTGAGAAGCCAGGAAATCCACGTTGTGTTCTATTGCGCGGAGATGCTCAAGCATGAGCCTCTGGCGAGCCAGGGCGGTAGGAGCGGAGGACGAGTCAGCTTTCGGCACTGAAAGGGTTAGAGCGGTATCGCAGCAATCACCGATGACTCTAAAGATGCGCTCGCGAATGCGCGCATCGATCGCGTCTTGGGTCAAGAGCGCAAAATAAGTATCATACGCCTTCCGAATACTAGGCAAGTATGTTGGCTCCACGCCAGCCAACTTCACTGAGTAAAGCTGCTGAACAATCTGTAGCGCAGTATTGGATTTAAGAAATTCGGCAATAGCCCTAGCGACCTTCAAGTTGCTCAAGTCGTCTAGAGTAGCAGCCTTCAGAGCAACTGCCTGCCTCATCTTATCTGGTTCAAGCTGATCTGGGGAGTGAAAGATCTTGCGTGCTGTGGATCGCCCTCGAGCTGCGGCCAAAGCACCCTTCGACAGCTCGGTGAGCGCGTTGACCACTAGACCAACAACCATCTCCGCAAGCATGGTCCTCCTTCATTCCCGCTACTTGAATATAGAACTGATCTTGTTGCTTGACGTTGACTTGGACGACGTGTCTGTCCGAAGAGGCCCAGGGAGGAGTGGTAGGCAGAACTCGCAGGTTGCCCTCTCGAAGCGCTATGGCCACGCGCGGCGGACCCATTCGCGGCGGGGGCTCTCGGTACGAAGGGTCGCTACAGACCGCGTGACACGGTCTCTCCTATATGCTGTCCTCCATTGGGTGTGTTGTCCGGCATGAGGATACGGCAACGAGTGTCTTGGAGAAACCCCCCCGATCGTATCGCCTCAACGGCCTCGGTCCCGTAGCGCTCGTATCGCTCAGTCAGGTTGAGCGTCAGCGCCACGGTGGTCCCTGGCCACTTCACCACGCACCTTAAATAGTAGGGGAGCGGGTGAGCCCGTCTCGGTTCTGGTGGGGTGGGCGCAGAACGCATAACTCATTGCCGTCAGGGTCCGTGAGCACGTGCCAGACCCACCCATTGTTCTTGAGTGGTTCATCCGTTGCGCGGCGTGCACCGAGGGCGATCAATCGTGAAACCTCCGCATCCAGGTCCAGGACGCGGAGGTCAAAATGCATCCGGTTCTTGGCGACCTTTACGTCGGGAACCTGTTGCAACAGCAGCTCAATGCCGTCACCGTCAGCAGGGAGCAGGACACGGTAAGGACCGGACCCAGGTTCCTTCGGCAACGCTAGGTAGCCGAGTGTGGCGCACCAGAATTCGGCTGCCCGATCGAGATCGGCGCAATCGAGCACGACGGCAAGCGCGGTATCTGCGCGACCACCATAGCGTGCTGGTCGACGCATGGGTTCAGCCTTCAACGGTCTTCGTTTCGTCAAGGATGAAGCGAATATAGTCCTGGCTGCCGTCGATGATTGGAACCACGACGACGCTCGGAACCTCGTAAGGATGCTCCTGCTTCACGCGCTCGATGATCTGAGGCAGCAGGCTACGTCGCGTGCGCATTGCAACGCGCGCTTCGGTCTTGTCGTGGATCTCCCCTCGCCATCGGTAGATCGAGCGAATAGGAGCGAAGTTGTGGCCCGCCGCGCAGAGCCGGTCGGCGGCGAGCTTGCGGGTGAAGGTAGCAAGCCACTCCGCATCGGGAGCAGTGATGATGACCTCGCACACTTCATCCGTTGCCGGGCGTGGGCCACCATGCTCAAGGCTCATGAGACAACACCGCTGCCCGACTCCTTGAGCTTGTAGATAAGCTCCCTGGCCTCATCCTCGGTCTTCGCCATGCTGCCCCATCCACTCATGATCTGTCCGTCGAAACTCAGCCCCACCCAGCGGCCTGTCATGTTGATGCCGTGAGGATGCATATGGAAATACATCGTACCCTTGGAGCGAACGGAGCCATCGTTTGCGGCGTACCATCCCATCAGTATTTCGTTGTCCCATAGGCGAAGCTCACCACGCCAAAGGTAGCCGCCCTCCTCGACCGGCCTTCCACGGCGGGTCGCCTCGATGTGAATTAGGTCACCGTGTTGCCGCATGCTAACCGGCTGAACCCTGATGTCTTCGACTCCCTCTCTGGAGCTTTGCCAGCCGGCCCACCAGTCACCAGTGAGATTCACGCGATGATCTGGCATCCCGGCCAGCTCACTGATCGAGATCCCGAGTGCCTCGGCGATGGCAACAGCCACAGAGAGAGTCGGCTGCTGCTGGCCTGACTCGTAGCGCCTGATCTGGCGCACGTCAACGCCGGCCGCCTTTGCAAGGTCGGCTTGCGACATGTCGAGTTCGGCTCTTCGCCGGCGTATGACCTCGGGCATTTCCATGACCCCATCTTACGGACTCGTTAGTCCTTGTCGAGAATCGGCCTACCTTGACGGACCGGGCCTATCGGTCCTATGGTAGGGCCCATAAGCCCTCTAGGCGGACCGACTGGTCCCCATCACGCGGAAGGGAGGCCATCGGCAAGGCAAGGGCCTCGGCGAGAGCCGGGGATGGTGCAGCAACACCGTCCCGTAAGCGGCTCCCCCGAGGCCAGGCACCGAGAGATGGGAGTCGCCCCGATGCAGGGCAATCGTACGCTGCCGTCCAAGACGACGGCAGGCGGCCGCACGCTGGCCGACCTGCTGGCCGCTGGTGAGCTGACGTGCTCCGCCGCGCAGGTCGCCGGCTGGCTGAACGTCTCCAAGCCGACCGTCATCGCCGCTGCACGGCGCGGCGAGCTGCCCGGCCGCCAGGTCGGCAAGCAATGGCGGTTCTCCACCAAGGCCCTCGCCAAGATGTGGGGCCTTGACCAGATGCTCGACCAGGTCGACCGGTCGAGCACGACCCTGATCGAAGTCCCCGCCGCCCTGGTGAACGCCCTGCGCCTGCGCTCCACCGGCGGTGACGCCGCGTGAGCGCGCTGCTGGACGTGCGCCTGATCGGCGCCCCCGAGGTCACGGAGGCGGCCGTGGCTCTGGTGGGCGAGCTGGTGGACGTCGATCGCCTCCGCGGCCCCTACCCCTCCCGCAAGAGCCCCGGCCTGATCCGCTACTACCTGACCGGCCGGCTCCGCCCCACCAACCCGCCGGCGCTAGCCGGCGAGCTGGAGCGGCTGGACCGCCAGGCCGGCCGGCTGCGGGCGGCGCTGGAGCTGCTGACCGCCTGCGAGCACGGCCAGGGCCTGGACTGCCCCTGGTGCGAGCCCGTCCCTGACCTGGTCCGCCAAGCCCTGACCGGCGAGGCGGTGAGGCCGGCATGACCGCCCGAGCCACCCCCACCGGCCCGACCGATGCGGAGATCTTCCTGGTTGAGCAGTACGTGCGGGTGCTGGACTTCGTCTCCCGCTGCGCCCAAGCGATCGATAGCGGCAACTGGCACTACCTGTGGGCCAAGACCGCCCAGCTCCAGGACGCCACCGCCGACCTGGCCCGGATCGCTGACCGCACCTGGGAGCAGGTCAGCGCCGGCAAGCCGCGGCCCCGCACCGAGGTCGTCCGGGCCGAGGTCGCCCACCAGGGCCGCCACTACCGGGCAGGCCGGCTGCTGCACCCCGCCAACCCCGAGGCCACCCCGGCAGGGGGTGAGCGGCCATGACCACCACCCCGCTTCGGGTCTGCTGGGTCGACGAGGACTGGGACCGCAGCAACGCCTCCGACCGGGTCAGCCGCTACGGCGCCTACCTGCGCGGCCACAGCGAACTGTTCGACCCCTGGCGCGAAGCCACCGGCGGGATCACCCAGGACCCGGGCGAGTTCGCCATCGCCGCGTTGCAGGTGGCCTGCGGGCCGATCATGAGCCCCGGCTACGTGCACTGGCATCCCCGCGTGCTGGACCACCACGTCAGCCACGGCGAGGACCCCGACCCGAGCCGGCTGGTCCTCAAGGTCGCCCTGGCCACCTCGCTGCCGATGTGGCTGGGCTCGCCGTGGTGGAGCTGGACCACCTACATGGGCCGCGACTGGTCCGAACCCGAGGACGCCAAGCACGCCGCCCTGGCCCGGCTGGAGCTGCGCTGGCCCGTCCCGGTCGCTTCTCTCCCCCGCCCACGGCCGCCGGCCAGACCCGGCTACCCCAACCTGGCTGACGCCAAGACGTCGGTGCGGGCGCTGGTGGCCGCGATCAACCAGACCGCCGGGCCGGTACTGGCCAAGCTGGAAGGTGGCGAGCCCCGGTGAGGCCCCGGCCCGGCCCGGTTGGCTGGCGGCGCCGGGCGGCCTGCGCGGCGCCGGGGGTGGACCCGGAGCTGTTCTTCCCCGCGCCCGGCCAGCACGGCAAGGCCGCCCGTGCCAAGCGTGTGTGTGCCCGCTGCCCGGTCCGGGTCGCCTGTCTTGCCGACGCGCTGGCCATCCCGCCGGGTGAGGACCACGGGATTCGCGGTGGGCTGACCCCCAAGGAGCGCCAGCACCAACGGCTGCGGCGGCGGGTCCGATGACCGCCGCGACACCGGCCCGACCGGTGCATCGGGTCGAGTGCGTCTGCGGCTGGGTCGGCTACCGCCGCAGCCCCTGGGGCCGCGACTGCCCCGCCTGCGGCATCGACGCCGCCAAGCTGCGGCCGGTCTGGCTGGCCGGCTGCGCGCCCCACCGGGGCCGCTGCTGCTACCTCGGCCACATCTGGCCCCCGTACGGGCACGCCGAGCACTACCTGGGCTTCACCACCAACCTGCCCCGCCGCTGGCCCGAGCACCTGGCCGGCGGCTACGACCCCGCCACCCGCCGCAACCACGGCCCCGGCTCTCGGCTGCTGGCCGCCGCGCTGCATGCCGGCTGCACGGTCGAGCTCGTGCGCGTCTGGTACGGCGCCCAGGCCCGCGCGCTGGAGCAACGCCTCAAGCAGCGCCGCAAGCCCGGGTCGCTGCGCTCAGGCGCCGCCGGCAGCCTCAAGCCGCTGTGCCCGTTGTGCAACCCGGCCGGCTGGTGGCGCCGCTACCCGGACCTGCCCGACCCTCCCTCGCCGCCATCGCGGCGCCGGTTCGTCCACGACCCGGCCGTCTGGGACGCCACCGCCGAGTGGAACCGGGCGTTCCCAGAGCTGGCCTACCCGGACCCGCCCGCCGCGGCGGCGCTCCAGGTGGGAGGGCTGTCGTGATCGCCCGTCCAACGCAGCACCGCAGCAGCTCCGGCGCGTGGGTGCTGGTGGCCGTTGGGCTGCTGGTGGCCGCCAACACCAGCCACCCGGCCACCCCCAGCGGCGGCCATCCCGGCGGCGGCCATCCCGCCAGCTCGGGCACGCGGCCGCCGGCGAGGCTGACCTTCACGGAAGGGGCGGGCTGCCGGCCCGCCGGCGACTCCGCCTCGCCCCAGCTCGACCGGCGCGTCCGGGCGCTGCTGGTGGCGATCGCCGCCCACCACCGCATCCGGGTGTCGTGCCTGCGGACGGGCCACTCCCGCTACGTGGCCGGCACCCGGCGCGTCTCCAACCACACCGTCTGGCGCGCTGTCGACGTCGACCAGGTCGACGGCCACCCCGTCAGCCGCGCCAACGCCGCGGCGCGCGAGCTGGCGCTGTGGGTCGGCCGCGGCCGCGCCGGCGTGCAGCCCAGCGAGGTCGGCTCCCCCTGGGCCTTCGGGGCCCGGCCGTGGTTCACCGACCCGGGCCACCAGGACCACCTGCACGTCGGCTTCGCCGGCCCCACCCAGCCGCAAGGGGGTGGCCGGTGACCAAGGCAGAGGCCCGCCGGCTGGCCCGCAGCGCGCGACGGTACGGCTACCACCGCCGCTCAGCCACCGAGGGCTACGTGTTCTGCCCGCACTGCCGCCAGCGGGTCACCTTCTTCAAGCTCCCCTGGGAGCGGTTCACCGCCAAGACGATGGACGCCGCAGTCGTCGCCCATCTGCTGGAGGACTGCGGAGGCGCCTGGTGATCCCCCGCGGCTACCCGCACATCCCGGCCCGGGTCAAGATCGGCCTGGCGCCCTGGTTCGCGCTGGCCGTGATCGCCCTTGGCGTGCTGGCCGACCACGGCGTCATCGACTTCCCCGCCCCCTCCCCCACCACCCGGCCACGCGTGGCCGCCAGTGGCGCCGGCGGCCACGCCGCGCCGGCGCCCAGCCGGACCGCCCGCGCGGAGATCCCCGCTGACTATCTGGCGCTGTACCGGACGTCGGCCCGGAGCTGTCCGGGGCTGCCCTGGGGCGTGCTGGCCGGGATCGGCAAGGTGGAGACCAACCACGGCCGCTCCCCCGCCCCGGGTGTGCGCTCCGGTGTCAACGCCTTCGGGTGCTGCGCCGGTCCCATGCAGTTCAACATCCGCAACGGCCCCCCCTCGACCTGGGACCGCTACGGCCGCGGCGGCAACGTCTACGACCCCGCCGACGCGATCCCCGCTGCGGCGCGGCTGCTGTGCGCCAACGGCGCCAGAGGCGGCCGGGACCTCGCCGGCGCTGTCTACGCCTACAACCACGCCGGCTGGTACGTCGCCCAGGTCCTCGCATACGCGCGCGCCTACCAGGCCCGAGGTGGCCGCTGATGCGCCGCCGCCTGCCGTGCTGGTCCTGCCAGAGCCCCACCCCAGCCGCCGAGCTGGTCGAGACGCACGTCTACGCCGGCCCAACCGGCCGGCTCGGCTGGTGGGTGGCGGCCGACCGGGTCATCTGGCTGTGCCCCGGCTGCGCCGCTCCCCTGCTTCGCAAGCCCGCCCGTCCCCACCCGCGTGAGAGGAGGTGAACCCGTTGCGTCGCAAGTACCTCAGCAGCAACCAGGCCGCCGAGCGGCTGGCCGTCTCACCCAAGACCATCAGCCGCTGGGCCAAGCAAGGCCGCCTGCCGCACCTGCGCACCCTGGGCGGCCATCGCCGCTACGACCCCGAGATGGTCGAGCGGCTCCGCCGCCAGCTCACCCACCACCCCTAGCCACCCGCCCACCACCCGGCCCGCTCCCCCCTCGTGAGGAGGTGATCCCGATCCATCTGGTCAACCTCGTCGCGGTCCTGGTGGCGCTGCTGCCCGCCGCGGTGCTCGGCATGGTGGTGGCGGCCTGGCTGCGACACCGCCGCCGCGCCAGCGGCACGTTCCACCGCCAGCTCAACGGCGGCGGCGTCTTCACCTGCGGCCAGTGCCACGCCACCTGGCCAGCGGCCAACCGCCGCGACGGCCTGGCCACCGCCCGCATCCACGTCGCCTACGACCGCGGCCACCAGCTCCGCGCCCGCCGCTAGCCCTGCCACGCCCTGAGCGGGGGCGCCAACCCGGCCCGGAACCCCTGGGCGCGCCCCCGCCGCCACCACCGAAAGGACCTGCCCATGCTCCGACACCTCGCCCGCCTCGCCCTGGTGGTCCTGCTCCTGGCCGGCACCGCGCTCGTGCTGGCCGTCTACGCCCACACCGCCACCCCGCTCCCCTAATCCGATCACGACCTTCCCAGCGTCCCGAAAGGACCCTCGCATGTCTCGCCCCAAGAGCCGCCAGGTCGGCACCGCCGGCCTGGTCCTGCGCCACCGCGACGGCACCTGCACCCGCACCTGCCGGCGCTGCGGCCAGTTCGACACCGCCCCCGGCTGGCGCGCCGCGCTACGCGCCGCCCGCGCCCACGCCG
>WNGA01022346.1_pt1 | contig 10404 bp, 6 predicted proteins | sample 5400061 | NCBI WGS metagenome assembly WNGA01 (sample SAMN13153366, study PRJNA577476) | soil metagenome | isolation source: 100 cm soil or saprolite under grassland replicate 2 | place: USA:California | collected 2016-06-15
AACCCGGACCGGCGCCGCTCGGCTCGCGCAGTTCGATCCCGTGCGCGAGTTTCCGGGGCGGACCGAACCTGACCGGGACAACTTCGCCGACCTCGAACCCTGCCAGGACGCCGAATTTGTTCGTCGCGGCGTTGAGTGAATCCCAGAGCGACTCGAACACACGGCCGCATCCTTCCGCGAGCATCTCTTTTGCCCAAACCGTTTTGTTGAGTTCCTGCTCCCGCGTTTCCAGTGCGGTGAACTGATCAACGAGCTCCCGGCTCACCAGGCTGGTCGGGTGGCCGGGGCCGGCGGCCGGTGCGCCGGTGCGCTTGCGAGCGATAACGAAGGCCACTACGCCGACCAGGAGCGCGACAAACACGACCGCGACGGCTCTAGGGCAGGGGCGGCTCATGCGGCGCCAAGCGTAGCGCGTCGCTCCGCTTGTGTCATCTGGGGAATCACAACGAGCGAATGTCAAATGACCAATGCTAAATGACCAAAGAAATCCAAACCCCGAAATCCGAACGGAGCCGCTCTGGAGCGGCCGAGGCGGTATTTGACATTCGGATTTCGTCATTCCTTCGTCCTTCGTCATTCGGATTTCGTCATTTGCTTCGGGTGTGCAGACAGACGCACAGTTTTCAACGGTCCGGTTTTCCGGGTAACTTCCCTGCACAACCGGTTCCTGCTATCGGTCCGCGACCCGCGAGGGGAATAACCGATTGCGAATAACCGATTGCAATCGAGACTCGGATTCGTAACCTGTGACGCTTAATCAACCGTTGAAATGCGACAATTCCTGACCATCGCCCGCAATGCGTTCATGGAACTGGTGCGGCAACCGGTGTTTTTGCTGCTGATGACCTGCTCGGCCGTGTTCAACGTTTTCCTGGCGGCGGTTCCCTACTTCGGTTTCGGCGACGATCCCAAACTGGTCAAGGACAGCACGCTGGCGGTGATGTTGTTGTCGGGCCTGTTTGGCGCGGTGTTGAACGCGTCGGCGTCGGTGGCCCACGAGATCCGGTCCGGCACCGCGCTGGCCGTGTTGGCGAAGCCGGTGGGACGCGCGCAATTTTTGCTGGCCAAATATCTGGGCCTGGCCGCGGCGTTGACGGTGCTGACCTACGTGAACGCGCTCGCCGCGCTGCTCGCCAGCCGGATGGCCTACGACGCCTACGGCGACGCGGACATGCGGTCGTTCGGAATTTTTTGCGGCCTGCTGGCGCTGGGTTATGCGGCGGCGGGTTTCATCAATTATTTTTTGCGCCGGCCGTTTGTCGCCAACGCGGTGCTCGCGGTGGTGGTGATGGCGACGCTGGCGTTCGTGGTGATCCTTTGCTTCACGCAGACCAGGAACCGATATGGCATGACGCCGAATGAAGTGGACTGGCGCCTGGCGCCGGCGGCGATCCTGATTCTGTTCGCGCTCTGGGTGCTGGCCGGTCTGGCGCTGGCCTGCTCGACCCGTTTTGAAATGATCCCGACCCTGGCGATTTGCACCGGCGTCTTCCTGCTCGGATTGATGTCGGATTACCTGTTCGGCCGGCGCGCCGAACCGGTCTGGACGTCGAGCCTGCAAACCGAACTGAACAACCCGCAACTGACCGGCGACCAGAAAAAACTGCTGCAGACGGTGGTGGAGAAATATGACCGCAACCAGGATGGCCTGCTGGATCCGGCCGAACAGAAGGCGCTGAGCGCCGGGGACAAACAACAGTTACGTCAAGCCGGCCTGGGCGGCCGATGGTGGGCTTCCGTGCTTTACACGGTCGTGCCGAATTGGCAGCTTTTCTGGCTCGCCGATGTTCTCGAAGCGAAAAATCAAATCCCCTGGAGCTACGTCGGGCGCGCGTTTGGATACGTCATCGGTTATCTCGGCGCTTCGCTGGCGCTGGGATTGTTGCTGTTTGAAGACCGGGAGTTGAGCTGAGACCCGCATGGAACGAGACATTCAAAAGGTCGGAATCATCAATTGGGCCGTGCTGCTGATCGTCGCTGTGATCGGCGCCGTTCTGGCCCGCTACGCCGGCACCGCCACCGGCATGGTGGGCGTCGCGTTCCTCGCGCTGGGGTTTCTCGTCGCGGTTGTCAGCTATTTTCAGATGCGGCTCGAAGAGCGTGAGCGGCAGGAAAAACTGGAATACGATGAACTGAAGCGGGCCAAGGACACCACGACACTGTTCCAGGAAGCCGCGGCCGACACGTTCCCGGCGCGGCGCTCGCGCGAGCAGTTCGAGAAATACCTCGTGCCCGCATTCACCGCGCTGCTGCTCCTGCTGCAAGGCGGCGCGAGTTGGTGGTTCTGGCAAGGTCTGGGCAAAGCGGCGCCGCCGAACCTGGACCGCGCCACGATCACGCTGGCGCTGTACGCGCTCTTCGCGCTGGTGCTTTTTCTGTTGAGCAAATACTCCGGCGGCCTCGCGCGGCTGGAAAATCTGCGTCTGCTGCGCCCCGGCGCCGGTTACCTGATGCTGGGCGCCTTGATCTGTGGCCTCACGGCGGTCTCCGAGGCCGCAACCTGGGGCGGCTATCCCAAGATCGACTCCTACCTTGCGAGGGCGTTGTGCGTCGTCCTGGGACTGACCGCCCTGGAAACACTCGCGGGACTGGTGTTCGACATCTACCGGCCGCGAGTGCGGGGCCAGGTCGCGCGTTTGCTCTACGAGAGCCGGCTGATCGGATTGCTCGGCCAGCCGGCCGGATTGATCACCACGGTCGGGCAGGCGCTCGATTACCAGTTCGGATTCAAAGTCACGGAGACTTCCTTCTACAAGTTTTTCAAAGACACGTTGCAATTGCTTTTCCTGGGTCAACTGCTCGTGCTGTTTCTTTCGACGACATTCGTCATCATCGAGCCGGGCGAGCAAGGTCTGCTCGAACACTTCGGCCGTCCGGCCCCGGGCGGCGCGGTGCTCGATCCCGGCTGGCATTTGAAATGGCCGTGGCCGATCGACCAGGTCTATCGCTACCAGACCCGGGAGATTCAAAGTTTCACGGTCGGCGAGGAACCCAACACGGAGAAGACGGTGCTCTGGACCCGGCCGCATTTCAAACAGACGGAGCAGCACGAAGGCGAGTTCAACATGCTGGTGGCCAGCCGCGAGGAGATCGTTCGCGCGGACAGCAACGAGAAACCCGTGCCGGCCAACCTGCTCACGGTCAGCATTCCCATTCAATATCAGATCACCGACCTGCCGGCCTGGGTTTACCACCACGCCAACGCCGATGTGTTGCTCAAGGAACTGGCGAACCGGGAAGTGGTGCGTTATCTCGTCAACGTCGATATCGACCGCATCATGTCGGAGGGCCGCCTGGCGGCCGCGGAGGAAATCCGCCGGCGGGTGCAGAAGCGGGCCGACGAGGCGAAGCTGGGCGTGAACGTCGTCTTCGTCGGCTTGCAGGACATTCATCCGCCGCTGGGCAGCAAACGCACGCTGGTCGCCGCCGCTTTTGAAGCGGTCGTGAGCGCGCTGCAGCAGAAGCAGACCAACATTCTATACGCGCGAGCGTATCAGGCCGAGAAAATCCCTTCGGCCCAGGCCGAGGCCACCAACATCGTCGCCCAGGCGCGCAATGACCGGGTCACCCGGGTGGCCGTGGCCGGCGCCGAGGCGAACCGGTTCAACAACCAGATCGCGGCCTACCGCGCTTCGCCGTCGGTTTACCTGCAGCGGACGTATCTCGAAACGCTCGCGCGCGCTCTGGGGCCGGTGCGCAAATATGTTCTGACCGCGACGAACACCTCGGACATTCTGATCCTGAACCTGGAGCAAAACATCCGCGGAGACCTGTTGTTGCCCAATGTCATTTTGCCGCCGGATGCCACCAAACCGCCGGAGTCGAACAAATGAATTGCCGTTTGAGCCTATGAAACGAAACTCGATCACGCTCATCACCGGCATCGTGCTGGTGATCATTATGGCCTGCCTGTTGTTCACCTTTCAGGTGCGGCAAACCGAGGCGAAAGTCGTCACCACCTTCGGCAAATACAGCCGGAGCATTAACGGCCTGACCGACGCCGGCTTGAAGTTTCGCCTCCCCTGGCCGATTCAGAAAATCTATGAGTTCGACAATCGCATCCGTACTTTCGAGCGCAAGTTTGACCAGACCTTCACCAAGGACCAGATCAGCCTCATCATCTCGGTCTATGTCGGCTGGCGCATCGCCGAGCCGAAGATTTTCCTGGAGAGTTTCAACGCCGACATCAACAGGGCCGAGCAGAGCCTGGAGCAGTTGGTGCGCAACGCCAAGAGCGGCGTCATCGGCCAGACGGCGTTCAGCGACCTGATCTCGACCAACCAGGCAGACTTGAAGTTCGATCAGGTGGAAAAACAAATGCTCGACGCCATTCAGACGCAGGTCCGCAGGAACTACGGCATTCAGGTCGAGGTCCTGGGCATCAAACAGGTCGAGTTGCCCGAGAGCGTCACCAGCACGGTCTTCGAACGCATGAAAGCCGAGCGCCAGCGGCTGGTGTCCAAATACCAGAGCGAAGGCGACCGCCAGGCGAAGATCATCCGCGCCGACGCCGACGCCGACGCCAACAAAATCCTGGCCGAGGCGAAAGCGGAGGCCATCAAGATCGCCGGCGAGGCGGAGACCAAAGCGGCCGAATACTACGAGACGTTCAGGAAGGAACCGGACCTCGCCGTGTTCTGGTTTCAACTCAAGGCGCTCGAGCCCTCGCTCAAGGAGCGTTCCAGCCTGATCCTCGGTCCGCAGACCGCGCCGTTCAACCTGCTGAATGGCGTGCCGAACCGCGCCTCAACCAATTCCGCTTCCCGAAAGTAGCGCCGCGCGATGAGCAACGATCATCCACACCCGGAACACGAGCCGGCCGGCGACGCGTCGGGCAAATCGGCCGGCGTTCCCGCGCGGCCGGCGAGTGTCGAAGACTCCGGCGCGCAAGCTTTGTCGGAGGCCCTCCACAGCAGCTTCAACATTGTGAAGCTGCTCATGGCCGCGCTGGCGATTATTTTTGTCGCGTCGCGCATTTTTACCGTCAAACCGAACCAGGTCGCGATCATTCTGCGCTTCGGCAAGCCGGTGGGCGCCGGCAGCGAGCGATTGCTCAAGCCCGGCCTGCATTGGGCGTGGCCGTATCCGATTGACGAAAAAGTTTTTGTGCCCGTGGGCGAGGCGCACACGATCACTTCGACGGCCGGGTGGTATTACCAGACGCCGGGCGAGGAAGCCGCGGGCGCGAAGCCCCAGGCCAAAGGGGTGCTCCAGCCGGGCGTGGACGGCTACACACTGACCGGCGACGGCAACATCATTCACGTTCGCGCCACGTTGACCTATCGCATCACCGACCCCCTCAGTTACGTTTTCAACTTCGCCGACCCGACAAACCTCCTCCAGCACGTCCTGGACAATGCGTTGTTCTACGCCTCCGCCCGGTTCACCGCCGACGATGCCATTTACAAAAACAAGGCGGCCTTTCAGGAAACCCTGCTCGCCCGCGTCAACGAGGTCATCGCCCGGCTCAACCTCGGCGCCACCGTCGAGCCGCGGGAAGTGCGCACCGAGCCGCCGATTGACGTGGCGCAGGCGTTCGACAACGTGATCCGGGCGCAAAACCAGGGCGACATCAAAATTCAGGAGGCGCAAACCTACGCGCGCGGCGCGACCAACAAGGCGGCGGGCGACGCATCCGTCATTTTTCGCGACGGCGTGACGCGCAGCAATTACCTCGTGACGACCATCGCGGCGGAAGCCCGGAGCTTCGAAGACCTCCTGCCGCGTTACCGCAGCAACCCGGAGTTGTTCCAGAAGCGTTTGCTGGCGGAAACCCTGGAGCGGGTATTGACCAACGCCCAGTTCAAACAGTTCGTTCCCGAGCGCGCGGATGGCAAACTGTGGGAACTGCGATTACAGTTGAGCAAAGACCCGGAAGTGCCAAAAAAAGAAACGCCCAAAACCGAGTAAGTCGTATGCAAGTCACCTCGCTGTTAAGCCTGCAGGAACAGGATCATCACGATCCAGTTCACCATGACCACGAACACGACCACGAACACATTCCGGTGCGTCTCTGGCAGATGCTCGGCGGCGTTATTTTCGTCGCCAACTCCTACCTCGTCGCCTGGATGTTCGAGAAAGGCAGCCTGGTCGCCGGCCTCAGCGCGATGCTGGGCGCCGCCATCCTGGGCTGGCCGATTGTGGCGACCGCGCTGAAAGACATCAAACGGGGCATTCTCAGCATCAATGAACTGGTGGCCATCGCGGTGCTGGCCGCCTTCGGATCCGGCGAATCGCAGATCGGCGGCTACCAGACCGCGGGCATCATCGCTTTTTTTATGCTGCTGGCCGAACTCATCGAAACCCGCACCGCGGCCGGCGCGCGCGCTTCGATCGAATCGCTGATCAAACTCACGCCGACCAAAGCGCGCCGCCTCCGGGGCGACGGCGCCGAGGAGGAGATCGCGGCGCAGGATCTGGCCGTCGGTGATATGATCCGCATTCGTCCGGGCGACAATGTCGCGGCGGATGGCGTGATCCTCAGCGGCCAGGGTTCGTTCAATCAGGCCACCATCACCGGTGAATCGCTGCCGGTGGACAAAAAACCGGGCGACGAGGTCTTTGCCGGCACGCAGAACCTCACCGGCGTCCTCGAGGTGAAGGTCACGCGCGCCGGCCAGGACACCACCCTGGGCCGCGTGCGCGACCTGATTCTCGCCGCCGAAAAGACCAAACTGCCGATCCTGCGGATCATCGACCAATACATGGTCTTTTACACCCCGCTGGTGCTGGTGCTCGGGGCGCTCGTCTGGGCGTTCACGAAAGATCTGAATCGCGTCATCACCGTCCTGGTGGTGGCCTGCCCCTGCGCGTTCATTCTGGCCTCCCCCACCGCGATGGTCGCCGCCCTCTCGGCGGCCGCGCGTCTGGGCATCCTGATCAAAAACGTGGGAGACATCGAATTGGCCGCGCGCATCAACGCTTTCATCTTCGACAAAACGGGGACGCTGACCACCGGCCACCTGGTGGTCAGCCGGTTGGCGCCGCTGGGCGAGACGAAACCGGCGGAATTGCTGCGGCTGGCGGCTTCGGCGGAAAAATACAGCAATCATCCCACCGCCAAAGCCCTGGCCCAACTCGCCGAAGAAGCCGGGGTGCCGCTGGCTGAGCCGAAAGATTTCGCCGAAGCCGCCGGACGCGGCATTAAGGCGCGTGTCGATGGCGCGGAGATCGTGATTGGCCGGGCGCAATGGCTCAAAGACAACGGCATCAGCGAAGAACTTGCGACGTCGGTGGACTTGAACGAGACCGAAGGATTCAGCCTGATTTTTGCCGCGCGCAACGGCCGATGCGTGGGCTGGATCGGGTTGCAGGACCAGACGCGCGCCGAGGCTCGCGAGGCGCTCGCCGCTTTGAAGCAAACCCGCGTCCGCCGCATTGCCATGGTGACCGGCGACCGTCAGCCGGTCGCGGCCCGCGTCGCCCGCGAAATCGGCTGCCAAGAAGTCCTCGCCGAGTGTTTGCCGCAGAACAAGGTCGATTTCGTCCGGCAGATGAAAGAGCGCGGCTACCGCGTCGCGGTCGTGGGCGACGGCGTGAACGACGCGCCGGCGTTGGCGGCGGGCGACATGGGCATTGCCATGGGAGCGGCCGGCAGCGAAGTGGCGATTCACAGCGCGACGATCGCGCTCATGAACAACGATCTGCGCCGCCTGCCATTCCTGGTAAAGCTCTCGCGGCAAACCCGGGCCATCATCAACCAGAACTTCCTGTTCGGCGTCTGCTTCATCATCGGCGGGTGGACGGCGGGCGCGTTTGGTTACTTGAATCCGATCATTGCGGCGATCATGCATAACGTCGGCTCGCTGATCGTCGTGTTTAACAGCGCGCGCCTGGTCCGTTTGGGTGAGGAACTGGAGCCGTTCCAGGCCGGCCTGCCGGGACCGACGGATAAAAGTTCCGGGCGCAAAGCCGAGCCGGCGCCGCAACTGGTGCCGAAGCCGGCGTGAGAGGGTAAGGGCTCGGGCAAGTCCACGACGGTCAAGCTGCTGCTGGGATTGCTCTACCCCACGAAGGGGCATATTGAAGTGTTCGGCCATTCGCCGCGGCACGTCGCGACCAAGGCGCGCATTGGTTATCTGCCGGAGGAATCGTATCTCTACCGCTACCTGGATTCGGGCGAGACGCTCGATTTTTTCGGCAGCCTGTTCGATCTGCCGAGCCACGAACGACGGCGCCGCGCCGCGCAACTGCTCGAAATGGTGGGCCTGAACCAGGTGCGGCGGCGCATGGTGGGCGAATTTTCCAAGGGCATGCAACGCCGCATCGGCCTGGCGCAGGCGCTGATCAACGATCCCGACCTGGTGCTGCTGGATGAACCCACTTCCGGCCTGGACCCGATTGGTTGTCGCGAAGTCAAGGACTTGATCCTCGCCCTGGCCCGCCGCGGCAAGACGGTCATCCTGAGCAGCCACCTGTTGGCCGACGTGGAAGACGTCTGCGACCGCGTGGTCATTTATTACGGCGGAAGAATCCAGGCCATGGGCACGCTCAAGGACCTGCTCGCCCAGCCGGATTCCATCCGCATCACCGCGCCGGTCCTGCCGCGGGAAACATTGCAGCGCGTGTTGGACGTCATCCGGCAGGATGTGGCGGAGGACAAAGTGCGCATCGATACGCCGACGCAAAATCTGGAGAGCTACTTCCTCGGCGTGGTGGAGAAAGCGCGCGCGAGTGAAGCCCAGACTTCGGGCGCGATCTCGGGCAGCAAAGTCGCCGCCTACCTGCGCGGCGACGCCGAGGCGCCGTCGCAAGCCGAGAAGGTTCTCGAACGTTTGACCCAGCCGGCCGCGACGGCCGAGCCAAAGGTCGCGGCGCCGGCGCCGGAAGAAACCGTGGATCTCGGGAAACTGGAGGGATTGACCCGGCCCGCGGAAACCGCCCCGGCGGAAGAGCGGCCCGCCGCAGCCGTCACGGCGGCCGAGTTGGAAAAAGCCAACGAAAAATTGTCGTCGCTGCTGGGCAAGCCGAAGTGAGCGGCTCGATTTGAAATTTCAAATTTCAAATTTGAAATCAACCTCATGCAACGCCTGTTCGCCATCGCCAAGCTGACTTTCAAGGCGGCCTTTCGTTATCGGCTGGTGCAGATTTTGACGGTGTTGCTGCTGGGCGGGGTGATCGGGCTGCCGATGATCATCAAGCACGACGGCACGGCGCAGGGTTTCACGCAGATTCTGCTGACCTACACCCTGGGCACGATCATCACGTTGCTGGGATTCGCCACACTCTGGCTGGCGTGCGGCACGCTGGCGCGCGATGTCGAGGAGTGCCAGATGCAGATGGTGGCCGTGAAACCGATCGCCCGCTGGGAAATCTGGCTGGGCAAATGGACCGGCATCCTGTTGCTCAACCTCCTGCTGCTGGCGGTATCCGGCGCGACGGTTTATTTTCTCATGCAATGGCGCGCCCGACAGTTGCCGCCGGAAGCGCAGGAGCGATTGCGCCGCGAGGTGCTGGTGGCGCGCGGTTCGCTGAAGCCGTCGGTGGACACCGCTGCGATCGACCGTAAAGTCGAAGAACTGCTCAAGGAGCGGCTCAAGGACAGCAAAGTGGCAAGCATGGACCGGGATTTCGTGCGAAAGGAGATCCGCGAGCGGCTCAAGTCCGGTTACCAAGTTGCGCCGCCGCGCTTCGGGCATCGCTGGGTCATCAGCGCGGGCCTGCTCCAGGACCGGTTGCGCGATCAGCCGCTGCAACTGCGCGTCAAATTTTTCGTGGCGCAACCCACGGCCTCGGGCACCTACGTCGGCGCCTGGGAGATCGGCCCTCCTGAAGGGCGCCGCTATGCGGTGCAGCAGGCCAGCCTTTCGGCCGAGACTTTCCACGAGTTGACGCTGCCGCCCGGCCTGCTCGAGGAAAACGGCGATCTGGTGATCGATTTCCTGAATTACAACGAGACGGCGCTGTTGTTCCCGCTGGACGACGGCCTGGAAGTGCTGTTCCCCGAGAGCGGCTTTGGCGTCAATTTCATCCGGGGCCTGGGCATTATCTGGTGTTGGCTGGCGTTGCTGGCGGCCATCGGGCTTACCGCGGCCAGTTTCCTTTCCTTCCCCGTCGCCGCCTTCGTGTCCCTGGGAGTTCTGGTTGTCGGGCTATCCAGCGGAACCGTCAAACAGGTGGTGGAAGAGGGGGGCATTGCGGCGATCAACCATGAAACCGGCCGCGTGGACCACCCCTCGCTCATTGACCTAGTCGCGCTGCCACTCTTTCGCGGGCTGCTCACCGTGATCAACCTGGTGCAGGATTTCTCGCCCATCGACGCGTTGAGCACCGGCCGCAGCGTGAGCTGGGGCGAACTGGCGCGGGCAGTCGTCCAGATCATTGTGCTGCTGGGCGGCGCGTTCGCCGCCATCGGCATCATCAGTTTCACGCGGCGCGAGCTGGCCACCGCGCAGGGGACCACAT
>WNGA01030216.1_pt1 | contig 10401 bp, 8 predicted proteins | sample 5400061 | NCBI WGS metagenome assembly WNGA01 (sample SAMN13153366, study PRJNA577476) | soil metagenome | isolation source: 100 cm soil or saprolite under grassland replicate 2 | place: USA:California | collected 2016-06-15
AGCGCCCGGGCCAGTCGTTGTCGTGGTTGCCGACAAGAAAAACCCCGCGATGAAGGCGGCGCAGGCGGCCGGTCCGCAGCCGGTGTGAGATCCCGCTCGGCGTGATACCGAAGGCGCGGAGCTGGTCACGCGTCAGAACGTAGTGTTGGCGGCGGGCGAGCCGCCAGATCTCACGGGAGTTTTGGCCAGTTTGGACCGCTATAGCGGTCCTAAGTGACCAAAAGTGCTGATTCATCCCCCTCCCCAGCCGGTTTTCGATTGGGGCGCCCATGCCGGAGGTGGGATTCGAACCCACACGCCCTTGCGGGCACGGCATTTTGAGTGCCGCGAGTCTGCCGTTCCTCCACTCCGGCCTATGTGGCCGTCAACGATAACCCGGCCCCGAGCAGCGGGCTGAACGCGATAATCCGCCGCCGGTGGACTCCGCGGGCCGCATCGCGCTGATTCGCGAGCTCTGCTCCTTTCAGGGGCGGGGGCCCGGGACCGATGCCGAGCGCCGCGCCGCCAACATGCTCGCCGAAAGGCTCCGCGGCATCGGGCGCCGCGCGCAGATCGAGCCCTTCTTCGCCCACCCGCAGTACGCGATCGTCCACCTGATCCACGCAGCGATGGCGATCGCGGGCAGCGTGATAGCCACCATGCAGCCGGCGGTCGGCTTCACGCTCGTCTTCCTCGCCGCCGTCTCCACCTATCTCGATCTCAACACGCGCTTCTACCTGGTGCGCTCGCTGCTCTTCCGCCGCGTCTCCCAGAACGTCGTCTCCCCCGGCACCAGGCCCGACGCCCCCGCCCGCCTCGTCCTCATGGCCCATTACGACGCGGCCCGCACCGGCTACGTCTTCGGCCGCCCCCTGGCCTGGCTCAATCAGCGCGGCGACCGGACTCGGCTCCTGATCGGCCCCTTCCGCCTCTTCTTCTGGTTTGGTCTCGCCCCCCTCCTCGCGATCCTCGGGGCGCGAATGGCCGGGCTTGATGCAACCTGGCTTTCGGCTCTGCAGGCGATCCCGACCATCGCCCTGATCGTTGCCGCCTTCCTGCTGATCGACGTCGCGCTCTCCGACGTCGTCCCCGGCGCCTACGCCAACGCCTCGGGGGTTGCTGCAGTGATCTCCGCCGCTGAGCAGCTGCGTGACGACCCTCCCGAGAACCTCGATCTCTGGATCGTCCTCACCGGGTCGGAGGAATCGTTCTGCGAGGGAGCGCGCGCGTTCGTCAGGGCCCATCGCAAGGAGCTGGACCCCGAGCGCACGGCCATCGTCAACGTCGACTCGGTCTCCTACGACCAGGTTCGCTACGAGACGAGCGCGGGCGCCGTGATCAGCATTCCGTTCGACCGCGAGCTGCTCGGTCTCTGCGATGCGCTCGCGAGTGCCGAGGAACGCTTCGCCGCGGGACCGCTGCCTCACTCGCTCTTCGACGACGCCATCGCCGGTCAGGTTCGAAAGATCCCCTCCGTGACCGTCACCGACGGCTATCGGGCACCCTGGTACCACCGCCACGAGGACACCCCCGACCGGGTGAACGCGGGTGCCCTGACGACGGCCACCGACTTCGTGATCGCGCTCGCCCGCCTCCTCGATCGAGACGCCGGACGCCGCGGCGCCCTTCCGCGGACCGCCGAGCGGACGCCCGTGTAAAGATCGGCCCGTGGAGGAAGGGACGATCGAGGCGGAGATCCTCTGGGCGCCGACGCCCGAGATGATCGAGCGCTCCCAGCTCACCCGCTACCTCCGCTGGCTCGCGGAGAACCGCGACCTCCATTTCGACGACTACCACGCCCTCTGGCGCTGGTCGGTCACCGATATCGAGGAGTTCTGGGGCACCATCTGGGAGTACTTCGAGGTCATCTCCGACCCACCCTACGAGGAGATCCTGCCCGAGCGCGTGATGCCGGGAGCCCGCTGGTTCGAGGGCGCCCGGCTCAACTACGCCGAGCACATCTTCCGCGGCAAGGACGAGCACGAGGTCGCCGTGGTCTACGCCTCCGAGGTCCGCGCCCTGAGCGAGCTGCGCTGGGGTGAGCTGCGCGAGCAGGTCGCGGGCGTGCGCGAGGGCCTGCAGGCGCTCGGCGTCTCCCGCGGGGACCGGGTCGTCGCCTACCTGCCGAACGGCCCCGAGGCCCTGATCGCCTTCCTCGCCACCGCCAGCCTGGGAGCCATCTGGTCGAGCTGCTCACCGGACTTCGGGCCAGGGAGCATCGTCGATCGCTTCGCCCAGATCGAGCCGAAGGTGATGTTCACCGTCGACGGCTACCGCTACGGCGGCAAGGACTTCGACCGCCTCGACGTCGTGGCGGAGGTCGCCGCACAGATCCCCAGCCTGGACCGGATCGTGGTCGCCCCGTACCTGAGCGCCTCGCCGGAGCTCTCCCGCCTGGAGGAGCACGAGAAGATCGCTGCCCCGATGACCTGGGGCCAGCTCCTGGATCTCGGCTCGGGCGCCGAGCTGAGATTCGAGCGGGTTCCATTCGACCACCCGCTCTGGGTCCTCTACTCGTCCGGCACGACCGGCCTGCCCAAGGCGATCGTCCAGGGACACGGCGGCATCCTGCTGGAGCAGCTGAAGAAGGGCCACCTCCACCTCGATGCGCAGACCGGGGACCGCCTCTTCTGGTTCACGACGACCGGCTGGATGATGTGGAACTTCCTGATCGGAGGGCTGCTCACCCCGGCCTCGATCGTCCTCTACGACGGAAATCCCGGGCATCCCGACATGGGCGTGCTCTGGGACCTCGCGGAGCGCACCGGCATGACCTGCTTCGGCACCAGCGCGGCGTACATCGCCGCCTGCATGAAGGACGGCGTCGATCCGAGCCAGGGCCGCGACCTCTCCCGCCTCCGCTCCGTCGGCTCCACCGGCTCCCCACTCTCGCCCGAGGGCTTCGACTGGATCTACGAGCACGTCGGCAAGGACACCTGGCTCTTTTCGACCAGCGGCGGCACCGACCTCTGCACCGCTTTCGTTGGCGGCGTCCCGATCCTGCCCGTCTACAAGGGCGAGCTGCAGGGGCGCGCCCTGGGCGCCAAGGTGGAGGCGTTCGACGAGGACGGCAATTCGGTGACCGATCAGGTCGGAGAGCTGGTCATCACCGAGCCGATGCCGTCGATGCCTGTCTTCCTTTGGGGCGACGAGGACGGCTCCCGCTACCGCGCCAGCTACTTCGAGATGTACCCGGGCATCTGGCGCCACGGCGACTGGATCGAGATCACCTCCCGCGGCACCGCGATCATCTACGGTCGCTCCGACTCGACCATCAACCGCGGCGGCATCCGCATGGGAACCGCCGAGATCTATCGCGCAGTGGCCGAGATCCCGGACGTCCTGGACTCGCTCGTGGTCGACGTCCCGAAACCGGGAACCGAGGGATGGATGCCGTTGTTCGTCGTCTTGAGCGAGGGCGCGAAGCTGGACGATGAGCTGACCGGCGAGATCAAGCGCAGGATCCGGGAGCAGTGCTCCCCCCGCCACGTCCCGAACGAGATCTTCCAGATCGCCGAGGTCCCCCGGACGCTGAGCGGCAAGGTGCTCGAAGTCCCGGTCAAGAGGATCCTGATGGGCGAGGCGCTCGAGCGCGCGGCGAGCCGTGACTCACTCGCCAATCCGGCGGCCCTCGACTACTTCACTGAGCTCGCCGCCACCCTCTGAGCTTCTGATCCGGTCTTGATGTGCCGCCGTAGTGAGTGGCGACATGATCAACGCCGACATCCCATCCCGCGAGAGCTGGAAGCAAGACCTCGCCGCCTATCTGGAGGTCGACCGCCGGCGCAGCCTCGGGCAGATCGCGAGCGTCGTCCTGCCCTACCTGGCCGTCTGGGTGCTGGCCGCCGTGATCGGGCCAAGCACCCCGGTCGCGATCGCACTCGGCCTTGTCGCGACGGTCTTCCTCACCCGCATGTACTCGCTGTTCCACGACCTCACGCACAACTCGATGTTCGAGTCGCGGCGCGCGAACAGCCGCTTCGGCCATCTCCTCGGCTTCCTGCTGTTCACTCCATACCGCTGGTGGCAGCGACAGCACAGCTTGCACCACGCCCACACCGGCGACCTCGACCACCGTGGCGTCGGGGAGATCCACACGATGACCCTGGCCGAGTACGAGGAAGCGCCCCGGCTGCGGCGGCTGGGATACCGCCTCTACCGCAATCCCATCCTGATGCTGCTGGTGGGCCCCAGCCTGGTGTTCCTGTTCGAGCGCCGGTTCCCGCAACGCGGCATGACCCGGAGAATCCTGGCGAGCGTGGTGGCGACGAACCTAGCGCTCGTCGTCTGGGTGCTGGGCTGGAGCGCCATCGTCGGCTGGCAGATCTTCCTGGCGATCCAGGTCACGACCCTGGTCGCCGGCGGGGCCATCGGCGCCTGGATGCTGTACATCCAGCACCAGTACGAGGACACCTACTACCAGGCGCCCGGAAGCTGGCAGTTCGAGCTCGCCGCCCTGCAGGGAAGCTCCTACCTCGAGCTGCCGCGACCGCTCGCCTGGGCCGTCGGCAACGCCAACTTCCACCACGTGCACCACCTGAGCGCGAAGATCCCGAACTACCGCCTGCGGGCGGCGCACGAATCCCATCCGATGTTCCGGCGCACGCCCGTCGTCACGCTCCGCAGCAGCATCGAGACCTTCCGGCTGAAGCTCTGGGACACGGAGAGCGAGTCGCTGGTCCCGTTCCCCGGACGCCGGGCCCGCACGAGCACCCGTGCTCCTGGCTTTGCCCTACAGGCTCGCTACGCGCAGGGCGAGCGCGGCGGCCGTTAGCACGGCCATTCCCACCGGCGTGGGTAGGTGCTCCGCGTCGCCGGCGCGGATGTGGAAGGCGATCGCGACGACGAAGTAGGCCAGGAGCGCGACCGAGGCCGCGATTCCAATCGGGGCCCAAGCAATGCCGAGGACCAACCCCGCAGCGCCGGCGAGCAGGGTGATCGCCAGGTAGTTGAGCCAGTCCTCCGGCACGCCCGCCAGCGCGTAGGCCGAAACCACCTCGGGCCGGTGGGTCAGCTTCCTGACGGCGGCGAACGCCGAGAGGGCGGCGAGCAGGATCGAGGCGGTGGTCGCGGCGGTTGACATGCCGATTTCCTCCTTCGATCGGTTCGGTCGCAAACTATACATATGTTCAGATTGCCGGTAGCCTGGGCGCGTGAGCCCCCAGCGCAGTAACCGCTCGAGCCTGATCGACGGAACCCTGCGCTGCCTCGAGCGACTACCGCCGGAGAGGGTCACCGCGCGTGCGATCGCCGAGGAATCCGGTGCGAATCTCGCCTCGATCCCCTATCACTTCGGCTCCAAGGACAATCTCGTGACCGAAGCGGTCATCGAGGGCCTGGACCGCTGGCTCGAGGAGATCGACCGGGCGATAGGCGATCTCGCGCCGGCCGACCCGAAGGAGAGGTTCAGGAGGGCGGCCCAGGTTTTCGAGGCAACCCGCCGAAGACACACCGGCCTGGCCAAGAACTTCGTCGGCGCGCTTGCGAAGGCCCAACACGACGCCAGGGTCCGGGAGATGCTCACCGAGGGATTCAGGCGGACGCGCCCGAACGTCGCAGCCGTCCTCGGGCTGGGAGAGGACCGCGCCGGAGAGGACGCCGCGGGGCTCGCATTGGCTCTCTTCGACGGGCTTCTCTTTCAGGTCCTGCTCGATCCGGCGCTCGCCATCGAGGGGCAGCGGATGAGGAACGCGCAGATCCGCTTCCACGAGCTGCTGCCGGACTCGTCCGGCCGACGACCGTCTAAGCGGGCGTGACCGGGTTGCGCCGGTCCGCGAAGCGCCGGTCCTTGCTCGCGGCCAGCGCGTAGCGCCGGATGAGCTCTGACCGCAACCGATCGGGTTCGATCACCGCGTCGACCACCAGCTCGGAGGCGAGGTGGAGGATGTCGATGTCCTCGGCGTACTCCTCGCGCTTCTCCTTGATGAAGCGCTCCCGCTCCGCGGGATCCTCGATCTCCTGAATCTCATCGCGTAGAGCCCCGCCCCGTAGGCCTTGCGCACGATCACCGAGAGCTTCGGGACGGTCGCCTCTGAGACCGCGCTGATCATCTTCGCTCCGTGGCGGATGATGCCCTGACGCTCGACGTCCTTGCCGATCATGAAGCCCGGAACGTCGGCCAGGAAGAGCAGGGGAACGTTGAAGGCGCTGCAGGTCATGATGAAGCGCGCCGCCTTGTCGGCCGAGTCGACGAAGAGCACGCCGCCCTTCACCTTCGGCTGGTTCGCGACGATCCCGATCACCCGGCCGTCGAGCCGCGCGTAGCCCACGACGACCTCCTTGGCCCAGCGGGCGTGCACCTCGAGGAACGAGTCCACGTCGACCACAGCGCCGATCAGGTCCTTGACGTCGAAGGGATCCTTCTCATTCGACGGGACGATCTCCGACACCCGCGGGCTCTCCGCTGGATCGGCGGGCGGTGCCGCCGGGGGCTCCTCCCGCCAGTTCGCCGGCATGTACGAGAGGTAGCGCCGGGCGAGGTCGATCGCGTCCTCGTCCGAGTCCGCCAGGAAATGGCCGCACCCGGACACCGAGGTGTGCATCCGAGCTCCTCCCATCTCCTCCAGCGTGACCTTCTCCCCGATCACCATCTCCGCCATCCGGGGCGAGCCGAGATACATCGAGGCGTTGCCGTCGCGCATGATCACGATGTCGCAGAACGCCGGGATGTAGGCGCCGCCGGCGGCGCTCGGCCCGAACAGCAGGCACAGTTGCGGCACCTGGCCCGAGAGGCGGACCTGAGTGTGGAAGATGTGGCCGGCTCCGCGGCGGCCGGGGAACATCCGCACCTGGTCGGTGATCCGGGCGCCCGCAGAGTCGACCAGGTAGACGATCGGGACCTGGTGGGCCAGCGCGCGCTCCTGGATCCGCAGGATCTTCTCGACGGTCTTCGGCCCCCAGGAGCCGGCCTTCACGGCGGGGTCGTTCGCCATCAGCGCGATCGGGCGACCGCCGACGGTGCCCATCCCGGTGACGACGCCGTCGGCCCCAAGCCCCTCCTGCTCCCAGTTGGCGAGCAGACCCTCCTCCGCCAGTGAGTCCGGGTCGAGCAGCCTGGCGACCCGCTCTCGCACGGGCAGCTTCTGCTGCTCGGCGACCTTCTTGCGATGCCGCTCCGGGCCGCCCTCCAGCGCGGCATCAAGGGCCGCCCTGACGTCACTCATAGACGCCTCAGGTTCTCAGGTCCGAGCTTCCTGCTCGGACTCGGAATCGACGGCCTGGGTCTCCGCGGAAGCACCCTCGTCTTCCTCACCCACGAATTCGGTGTCGGCGTCATCGCGCGCGAGCGGGTCGTAGTCCTCGGGCTTCTGGAATGGATCGGCTCCGGACTCCGGGCGATGATCGGACACGGCCCCCGTCAGCTTGGCGGTCAGCTCCTCGGTGTCTGCGAGCACGTCGTCGCGGCGACGCACCAGGTCGGCGATCACGGCCTCAATGTCCTCACGCCGCTGGGTCCCCTCCTCGACGATCCGCCGAGCCTGCGCCTGAGCCGATGCGATCGTCTCGCGCGCGTCCTGCTCGGCCTTCGCGCGCGTGGACGCCGCATCCTCCTCTGCCGCCTGGCGGGTCTGCTGGGCGTAGGCGTCGGCGGAGATCCGCGCGTCGCCCGCGTACTTGTCCGCCTCGGACCGGGTCTCCTCGGCCTGCATGCTCGCGGTGTTGATCGTGCCGCGGGATTCCTCCTCGGCCTCCGCGCGGATCTGCTGGGCGCTCTCCTCCGCCTGGGCCAGAATCGCGCCTGTCCGCTGTCCCACTCGCTCGAGCTCCCGCTTGACCGTGTCCGAACGCGACTCGTCGCCGGCGCCGGTCTCGAGCCAATCCGCCAGGCGGGCCAGGAACTTCTCGACCTCGTGTCTGTCGTAGCCGCGCTTCGCGGAGGGGAAGGTTGCGTTCCTGATGCGGTCGAGGCTGGTCTGGTCGACTGGCATGGGTGCTGGTTCCTCCTTGGCCTAGTCCCCGGCGTCCACCGGGACGGGCTTGTCGCCGGAGTAATCGTAGAACCCCTTGCCCGACTTGCGCCCAAAGTCCCCTGCAGACACCATCTTCTGCAGCGTGTCGGGGGCGGCGAAGCGGTCCTCGCCGTAGGCGTCGACCATCACGTCGGAGATCGCCGCCAGAGTATCGAGTCCGACGAAGTCGGCCAGCGTCAGCGGTCCCATCGGATGGCTGGCTCCGGCCATCATTCCCGTGTCGATGTCGTCGATCGACCCCACGCCCTGCTCATGGGCGCGGATCGCGTCGAGCATGTACGGGACCAGGAGCCGGTTGACGATGAAACCGCGGTTGTCCTTCGCTGCGACGGTGGTCTTTCCCAGCTTCTCGCCGACCTCGAAGCCGAGAGCGACGGCCTCGTCGGTGGAGTTCTCGGCGCGCACGACCTCGAGCAGCGGCATCACCTGCGGGGGGTTGAAGAAGTGGAGCCCGATCATGCGCTCGGGCCGCTTGGTGGCGTCGGCCTGTGTGGCGACGGGGAGCGAGGACGTGTTGGTGGCGAGGTAGGCGTCGTCCTTGACGATCCCGTCCAGCTCGCCCCACATCTCCAGCTTGCGGTCGAGGTCCTCGGTGATCGCCTCGATCACCAGGTCGCAGTCGGCGAGGTCCGAATAGTCGAGCGTCGGGGTGATTCGCCCTCGGACCGCGTCGGCCTCGGACTGCTCCATCTTGCCCTTCTCCACGGAGCGGGCCAGCTGCTTCTCGACCTTGGCGATGCCCTTGTCGAGCGGCGCCTGATCGACCTCCCGCACCACGACGTCCCAACCCGCCTGGGCGCAGATCTGAGAGATCCCATGGCCCATGAGCCCACAGCCCAGGACGCCGACCTTGCTGATCGCCATATCTATTCGCTCCCTTTGTGCGAGGGCGCGCAAGGGCGCGCCCATCTGGTGAAGTCTGGCCGGCGGGGAGCATACGGGCCGCAACCACCTAAGGTGTCGCGGGTTTCAGATCAGCATGCCCTCCGGGAGGACACAGCGAGCGTGGTTCTCGCTCGCCGCGCTCTGCGCGGCGATGCTCGCCTGGACGGCCGCGCCCGCCCACTCCGCGACCAAATGCGACAAGGCCTGCCAGGCGCGACACGAGACGATCGCGCAGCTGCGCCAGAAAAACGCGCTGCAGAAGCGGCCGAACGTGATCGTGATCGACACCGACGACATGAACGTGTCGGACCTGTTCGTGATGCGGAACACGCTCAGTCTGCTGGGCGCACACGGCACCACCTTCCGCAACAGCTACGTCTCATACCCGCTCTGCTGCCCCTCGCGCGCGACCTTCCTCACCGGGCAGTACGCCCACAACCACCACGTGCTCACCGATCAGCGTTACGGCGACCTCGACGGCACCAACACCCTCCCCGTCTGGCTGCGCCGCGCGAAGTACCGGACGGCGATGGTCGGTAAGTACCTGAACGGCTACGGCGTCATCAACCCCCGCGAGGTCCCGCCGGGCTGGAGCCAGTGGTACGGGCTCACCGGCGGCACCGAGCAGCACCGGTACGGCTTCAGGCTGAACGAGAACGGCAAGGTCCTGCACTACGGACGAAAGCCGGCCAACTACATCGACTACGTCCTGGACTCGAAGGTCAACGCGGTGCTGAAGCAATGGGCGATCAGCCCCAAGCCCTTCTTCATCTACTACAACCCGAACAATCCGCACGGCGAGTCGGGCACCCCGTTCTACTCAACGCGCGATCCCGAGCCCGCCCCCCAATACGTGGGCTTCTTCGGTGACATCACCGCCCCCCGTCCGCCGAACTTCGACGAGCCCAACGTCTCGGACAAGCCCGAGCAGGTTCGGGACATCCCGCGCCTCTCCGACGCTCAGCTCGCCGACATCGACCGGCGCTATCGGGGCCGGCTCGAGAGCCTGCTGTCCGTCGACGATGAGGTCAAGAGGATCGTCGGGCTGGTCCGCAAGTACGGCGACAAGCAGAAGACGATCTTCATCTTCACCTCCGACAACGGGCTCGAGCTGGGGTCACACCGGATCGAGTTCAAGAACTTCCTCTACGAGGAGGGTGAGCGCGTACCGCTGATCATCCGCGGACCGGGGTTTCCCCAGAACGCGACGCGGGAACAGCTGGCGGCGAACATCGACCTGGCCCCGACCATCACCGCACTCACGGGGGCACAGCCCGGACGGACGATGGACGGGACCTCGCTCCTCCCGCTCGCCAAGGACCCCTCGGACCAGGCCAACCGCACCCTGCTCTTCGAGAGCTTCGACATCGGCACCTTCGGGGTCAGGCAGGGGCCGTGGGCCTTCAACGAGTGGACCGACGGCCAGGAGGAGCTCTACAACCTCGACGACGATCCCTTCGAGCTGAGCAATCTGCTGCACGGGCCGATGGCCTCGAAGTTCAGCGACATCCGGGACCAGCTCGCCACGCGGCTGGCGCAGCTCCGCACCTGCGCCGGCGCTTCCTGC
>WNGA01028566.1_pt1 | contig 10400 bp, 7 predicted proteins | sample 5400061 | NCBI WGS metagenome assembly WNGA01 (sample SAMN13153366, study PRJNA577476) | soil metagenome | isolation source: 100 cm soil or saprolite under grassland replicate 2 | place: USA:California | collected 2016-06-15
ATCCGAGTCGTAGACCCTGATGCCGGCCAGATAGGCGGCGAACAGCGTCATTCCGAGCAGAAACAGCACGCCTGCCGCGAGCGTCGACCACGAATACGCGAATCGGCTCACGGCGACGCCGAGCGCGCCGCCGACCGCGGCCAGCGTCCAGAGCAGCGTCACGGCACGTCGTTCCGACAGGCCAATCGCCACGAGCCGGTGCGAGGAATGATCGCGGCCGCCCTGGGACGCGCGGCGGCCGGAGAGCCACCGCGACAGCGTCACGAGCGTCGTGTCGAAGATCGGAATGAGCAGCACGAGCACCGGCGCCGCCACGATCGACAGCACGTCGGGTCCGCCCGCCACGCGCTGCCCCGAGCTGAGCGTCACCGCGGCGATGCTGAAGCCGAGCAGCAGACTGCCGCCGTCGCCCATGAAGATCGACGCGGGATACATGTTGTACGCGAGGAACCCGCCCGTGGCCCCGAAGAGCGCGGCCAGGTACTGCGCTTCGAAGGCTGCCCGCGTGCCGGCGGCGCCGGGCAGCAGATCGATCAGCAGCGCCGCGCTCACGATCATGGCGATGCCGGCGCACAGACCGTCCATGTTGTCGAGCAGGTTGAAGGCATTCGTGACGCCGACAATCCACACGAGCGTGATCACCGAGTCGATCGTCTGCGACTGGAACCAGTTCAGCCGGTAATCGAAGAACAGCAGCACCGACGCCAGCGCGATCTGCACGACGAGCTTCGTCGCCGGCTTCAGTGTGATCACATCGTCCACGAGGCCCATGCCGAACATGAGCGCGGCCGTCACGACGAGGACCGGCAATTCCGCCGCGATGTGGAACACCAGGGAACAGATGAACAGGCTGGCCGCAATCGCGACGCCGCCGAACAGCGCAACCTGGCGCCGATGCCAGCGATCTTCTCGCGGGCGCGCCACGAAGCCGAACCGCAGCGCAAGGCTGCGGCACACGCGCACGAGAATCAGCGACAGGACGAGCGCGCTGGTAAAGGGGGCGGCGATGCTCAGCAAGGGTGAAGACCTGGCGATATGGTACCGCGGCGGTTGGACGGCCGTCTACGGGGCCGGCCTCAGTGTTTCCTGCCCTGAAAACGGCATTTCAGCAGCGCGTACACGGCGTCGATTCCGTCGATCCATCGGATCTTCTTCCCTTCATCGACACGCCGTGGGTTGTACGCAATCGGGACTTCGAGGATGCGACGCCCCGCCAGGAGCAATTGAGCGGTCAGCTCGGGCTCGAAGTCGAATCCGACACACCGCAGACGGACCGTCGCGAACACGTCGCTGCGGAACATCTTGTAGGCGGTCTCCATGTCGGTGAGACGCGCGCCGAACAGCAGGTTCGTGAGCGACGTGAGCGCGCGGTTCGCGATGCGCGTCCGCGCCGAAATCCGGTGCGTCGGGTTCAGAAACCTCGAGCCATACACGACGTCGGTTTCCCCGGCGAGGATGGGGGCCAGCAGGCGGCCGTACTCCTGCGGATCGAGCTCCAGATCCGCGTCCTGCACGAGCAGAATGTCTCCTGTCGCGTAATGCAGACCGAGACGGACCGCCGCGCCTTTCCCGAGATTGATCTGATTGTGGTGAACTTTGATCCGCGGATCGTCCGCCCAGCGGCTCGTGTCGATCGCGATTCGGGTTCCATCGCTGGAGCCGTCGTTCGAGACGATGATCTCCTTTTCGATGGCACCGAGGTCGACGGCGAGCACGCGCTCGACCACTTCTCCGATGGTCTGCTCTTCGTTGTAGACGGGAATGATGACCGATAGCTTCATGGGCGCAAGGTATGATGGCAGCGGTGGACCGTCAGATCGAGCGCGTCCTCGAGCGCGAATCGACCGTCTATGCAGCGTGCGGCGTGTCTCTGGCGCTCGGTCTGTTCTTCATTTTTGTCTGGGCCCCGCATCCCTGGGGCACGGAAGGCTTCGACCACTACCATCAGCTTGCGCTCGCCGTTGCGGCCGGGCGTCAGTTTCCGACCATGGAAGTGCCGTGGGGCTACGCGTACTTCCTCGCGGCCTTCTATCGCAGCGCCGGCGATCATCCGGCGGTGCCTCTCGTCGCACAAGCATGCCTGAATGCACTGGTGCCGCTGATTGTCCTCCGCCTCGGCTCGCGATGGCTCGATCGGAAGACGGCGGTTCTCGCGGCGCTCATCACCGGCGTGTGCTCGTTCAACACCGTGTATGCGTCGACGCAGTCGTCAGACGCGGTCTGCACGATCATTTTCATGACCGCCATTCTGACGTTCGCGCGCGCGCTCGACGGCGGCGCGCTGCGATGGTACGCAGTGACAGGGCTGCTGATGGGCGTCGCGATGCAATTCCGGCCGAATCTGGCGCTCGTCCCGATCGTCCTCGCGGCGTACGCGCTCGCGGTCGAGCGCAGCCGCGCCGCGGTGCCGGCATTGATGCTGGTGTTCTGTGCGGGCGCCGTGTTGATGCCGTGGATCGTACGAAACTACCGGCTGACGCGCATGCTGGTGCCGGCAAGCGTGCACAGCGGCGTGCAGCTCTGGTACGGGACGCTGCAGGTCGGGCCGTACCTGAACAGCCGCGCGCACAACCCGCGGAGCGTATTCGAATCCGGCGTGTTCGACTACACGAGCCTCGATCACCTGCCGCTCGTCGTGACGGCGACGAGTGCGGACTGCGAGCCGGGTGGTCCTCTTCACACGTCGCTCGTGTACTGGACCAATCGCGACCCCACGCGCCGCACTGTTGACGGCACGCGCGACGGCCGCACGCTGCAGTTCGAAGCCCCGGCGAGTCGGGCTCCGGCCGTCTTCTACTACTACGTGACGACGACATGGGCGCACGGCACTCCGTCCGTCAAGTCGATTCCGCCCGCCGGGCCGGACGCACCGTCCATCTACTTCATCAGCCACGATCATCTCGGCGATCTCGATCTCGAGGGCGATCTGCTCGACGTGTTCGATCTCGTGCGCATGATGCGTCACGTCGCGTGGAACGAGCCGTTGCCGTGGGCGGACAAGCTGCGGGCCGCCGGGTTCGCCAATAGCGATCTCGAGTCCGTCGTTCAGGCGCTGACGCGCCGGTTCGGGGCACGGCACGGCGCCGCACTAGGCAATGGGCTGGTCCCGGCCGACAACGCGGCAACCCTGACGCTTGCCGATCGTTCGACTATTACGGTTCCGCGAGCGTGGCGCGGTCTCGTCACCGAGGTCGATTTCAGCGGGGGGCTGTCGGCGGCGCTGATGGCGTCCACGGTGCGATTGACCGCTCTTTCCGCGACCGCACCATCTGCAGCCTCACCAGATGCATGTGTCGCTGGAGACGATCTGCAGGTGAACAGGGTCTTCTATCGAAGCGAACCGCACCTGATGCGCCGCTATACCGCGCTGGCGCTGGACAACATCTCGCGGGAGCCGCTGCAGTTTGCACTGGCGGCCGCATACCGCGCGGTGCGGCTGTTCGTGGTCTGGGGCAGCGACGATCCGTTCACCGCCCAGCAGTTCCAACGCAGTCGCATCGTCACCGCCGTTGCGACGGCGCTGTCGATGTTCTTCGTGTCGTTGTTCATTTTCGGAAGCATCGTCGCCTGGAAACGAGGATCCGAGGTTGTCCTGCCGTTGCTGCTGGTTTTGTACATACCCGCGACGATCGCACCGATGCTCACCAACATGCGGTACACGCTCACCGTGCAGCCATTGATGTTCATGTTCGTCGCGGCCGCGCTCATGACACTGCGCGAGCGCGTGGGGTCTCGGACAGCGCGTCAGGCAGTACGCGATCCTTCAGATACTCGAACAGCACGTCAGCCTTGAGTTTGTTCGAGTTGCCGATCGCATGCCCGTCCGCGTTCGGCATTTGCGACGGTCGCACGTGCAGGAACGCGTCATGGCAGCTCACGGCGAACGCACCGTCGCCGAGAATCGCCAGCAGGAAGTCGTTCGTGACCCTCGTCGCGCCGTCGTAGAAAAAATCGCCGTCGTAGCATTTCCTCGGGACCACGTTCACGAAGAAAACGACGCGGTAGGTCTGTGTCCTCGCGAGCATCTGAAGCTCGCGGACTGCGCTGGCCCACGGCCCGAACCCGGGATCGCGGCTCATCTGGTCCAGCAGATCTGGAGGCTCCCGGCTGCCGTCGATGCATCGAGTGTTCGCCACCTCTTCGTCCGACAGCCGGTCGAAGGGCGAAAGCTGCTGCGCCGCCAACCGGGAGGCATCGTGCGGCTGAGCGTGTCGAGGCGCCGGCGATACAGATTGGGCGATGTGAAGCGCCAGGCGGCCGTGTAGTAGACCCGCCGATAGAACTCGAGCGACCACAACCGCTGCCTGGCGAGGCGGGCGGCGGCTGTCGTCAACCGTTTCACGCGCGTCGGTGTTTTGGCGGGACTGTTGCCTGACAGGTCGTTCTCATAAACGCCGACGACGACCAGATCGGGTTTGAAGCGCGGACCGACGTCGAGCAACTGGGCGAGCTCCTGACTCGTGTTGTAGCCCGGCACGGCGGCATTCCAGACCTGCCAGTCGATGTCCGGACGCCATGCCCTGAGCTCCTGCTCGACGAGAAACGGGTACGTGTGCTCGTACACGGAGCCGTGGCCGAACGTCACCGAATCGCCGAGGACGAGAATCCGGAACGTGTTGGCTTTCTTCGCAAGATCGTATTCGCGCGGATCGCGAAGGCCCAGCCTGTTGATGTGGACGGGGACGCCGGCAAACCACCCGTCGTAGTTTTCGGCCAGCCGCTGGCCGCGAACCGCGTCGGGCACGTAAAAGCCCGGCGTTCCACGGCGCACGTCCCACGTGAGTCGTACCCAGATTTCGACTCCGATCGCCGCCACGATCGTCCCGAGCAGGAGGGCGACAGAGACGATGGCGACGCGTCTCGCGGTGTTAGACACCTCGGACCGCGTCGAAGGCGGCGACGACGGCGACCGCCATGAACATGAACTCACAGCCATCCACGCCGCCAGTATTCGGCGATCGCGATGTACTCCTGCACGATGGCGCGCACCTGTTCGAGCGACGCGCCGCGGTCGTGCTCGTAGAACTGGCTGCCGGCCGCCGGCGTCGGCACGACCGTCACCTCCGGCGCGTTGTGCTTCCAGACGAGCAGGGCGCGCAGCATGTGATAGGGCGAGCTCACGAGCAGAATGCGCGTCCAGTGGTGCTCGCGCAGGATCGCGTCGACATTGCGAACGTTGTCGTAGGTGTTCACGGCCTCCTGCTCGAGGACGATGGCGTCCGCCGGCACGCCTTGATCGATCGCCGTCGCGCGCATCATTTCGGCCTCGTGAAGCGTGTAGACATAGCCCGACGACACGATCAGCCGAGGGGCGTATCCGGCCTTGTACAGATCGACACCCTGCTTCAGGCGCTCGAGTGCGCCGCCGCCCGCCCGTCCGGTCTCGCCGACCCCTCCTGCGAAGATGACGATGGCATCGGCCCGTTCCGGAGGCGCCATGACGCGCAAGGGCGACGCGACCCGCCAGATCAGATTCGTTTCGAAGATCAGTCCCCACGCGATCGCGAGGGCGAGCAGTGCCGGCACGACCCGGCTTCTGGTCTTTCGATATACACGCCGGAGCGTTACGTCCCAGCGCTGCTCGGACAGCGCGCGCCGCCCGAGGGCGTCGTCGATCAAGCGCGTCATCGCCGCGATCCGGTTGTCCCAGCTGTTGGAATGCGCAATCGCGACTCGGCGTTCGACCTCGCCCGGGATCGAACGAGCGAGCGTCTCGCGAATCGCCGTCGAAAACGTCGCGGCGTCCGGCGCCACGCGAACGACGTTACCGTGCTCGGCGTTGAACCGGCGAATCTCGGGCAGGTCGGTGGCGACCACCGGAATGCCCATCACGAGGTACTCGTTCAGCTTCGTCGGGTACACGTTGGCGGTGTACTCCGTCAGGCGATAGGGAACAATGCCGACATCGAAGGCCTTCACGTAGCGCGGCACGTCGGCATGAGCGCGCTGGCCGAGCAGCCGGATGTTGGGCCGCACCTCCAGCGACGACACGTCCGTCTGCACCGGACCGACGAGCGCAAACGTGACCTCGGGCGTGCGCGCCGCGACATCGGCGAGCAGCTCCTGATCGACCCACTGGTGAAGACCGCCGAGATATCCGACGACGGGACGGCCGAGCGCCCGCATGTCGTCCGGCAGCGAGTCGTCGCTCGAGCGCACGCGATCGAACCGTTCGAAGCTGACGCCGAACGGAAACAGATGAACGTCACTGGTGTGCTGCGCGGCGCGCTGCCGTAGCTTCTCCGACGTCACGAAGACGAGATCCGCCTGCCGGAACAGCTGCTCTTCCGACGCCGCAATCCGCCTGGCGCCAGGCGAGCTCGACGCGAGATCGTCGATGCAGTAATAGACGGTGAGTTGGGCATCGACGCCGCGAATGAGATCCAGCGCGAGCGGCGTCGGCAGGAATGTCCAGACGATGGGTCGATAGAAACCGGTTGCGCGCATCCAGCGGAGCAGGGCCCGCAACAGCACCCACCGGTTGATCCACCGCGCCACCCGTGAGTACGGCAGCGGCAGCACGATTGGCGAGTAGACGAAGACGTTGGGCCGTTCCTGACGGAAGCCCTTCGTGCCGCGCCACCAGTTGCGAATCCGCTGACGCACGCGCGGCAAGTCGCGCACGTTGGGCGCGCGCACCCCGGTGTTTTCGAGAAACAGCACACGATGACCCTGGGCGCCAAGCGCCGTCATGATCTCCTGGTGACCCTGCCAGATGAAGTCCCAGTCGATCGACGACACGCAGAGAACGTCAGGACGTCGTTCGGTCACGGCGCAAATGGAAAATCTGAACGGATGACACGGCGAAGTCTGTTCGAGGCGCTTCCGAATAGATCGCGATCCGCACGCGCGGCGCGGTCGCCACGAAGGCGCGATCGCCCGGGAACCACGCCTCGTGTGCGAGCGGCGTCGGCATGCCCGCCGATGCCGCGCCCGCGAGCGACAGCACTTGCGGCTGCTTCCACGTGCCGAGATACAGGAGGTCGCCGTCGCGCGCATCGTGCGCAACGACGCGAATCAGGTAGGCCTCGCCGACGATCGCGGGGTAGTCCATGACGATGCCGGGCCATCCCGTGCCGGCGATCCGCAACCGATCGCCGACGACCGACACGTCGGGACGGTCGGCGGCGCGCCGGCGAGGATCGTCGTAGCGCGGCCACTTGACGAGATCCGCGGCCGTCAGGTCCTGGAGGCGCTCGCCGATGCGATACACGCTCGTGCCGCCGATGATTCGCAACAGGTGTTCCGGAGTCCGAAGCTCCGGCTTCTCGAGCCGATCGTCCCGCTCGCACCGGAACGCGCCAATCGTTCCATATGCCGTGCCGAGCGCCACCGAGTCGAGCGCGCAATGGCGCGCGATGAACTCGACCCACGTTCCGCCCAGCGATTCGTGACCCGCCGCGGTCGAGTCCGGCAGCCACTGTAGCTCGTCGACGAGAAGGTACGCCGGCCTGTCCGCGCCGGCCGACTGGGCGCCCATGCCGTAGGACAGGAAGGTCGTGCCGGCGTCGGCGTGAAACGGCGCCCAGAAATGCGGCGATCCAAACACGTACTTCGGCACGGGCGGAACCAGCGCGCGCAGCGTTGCTTCCGTCTGCTCGTACGGCACGAGCTCGGATTTGCGCGTCGTCGAATACCACTTCTCGTAATACGCGGTGGCCGCGGCGCCGTACCCGACGAGGAAGAGCACGATCAGCGAGGTCTGCACCACGTCGCGGCGCACCAGCATTTTCGTGAGATCCACAACGGCGACACCGGCGAGCAGGGAGAAGCCAACCAGGAGATGCGGCATGTAAGCCGGGACTTTGTTGTTGATGAAAGCGGCGAAAATGAACGCGGTGCCGGCAACTAGGGCAAGGACCAACATCTCGCCACCAGCGCGAGCGCTCCCCCGTTTGCCGCGCCGCGCGGCCAGCCGCCACGTCAATGCTCCCACACCGAGAACCGTCGCCGCCTGGAATGTCCACAGCAGCGGGTTCGGGACGGTGTTGGTGACGAGTCCGAAGTACCACGTGCGATAGCGTGCGACTTCCAGGCCGATCTCGCGCAACACGAGAGACGGACTGTAGAACGGCACGCGGTCGACGACGAACGCGTTGACCTGACTCTGAACTTCCTTCCAGTTGAGCGCGAGCACGGCCACGTACGGCGCCAGCAGCGCGGCGGCGCCGCCAGCGATCCACCAGGTGCGCGCGTCGACGAGCAGCCGCCGGCCGCAATCGGCCGCGACCCACAGCGCGAGAATCACGGCGACCCAGAGCGCATTTCCGTGGCACAGCATCGCCAGACCCGTGAACGCGCCGCTCGCGATCCACCACGTGCGGCGCGGACGATCGCGTCCGATGGCGTAGCACGCGAACGCGCAGACGGCGAAGAACACGGCAGGCAGGTCGGTCCGCGCATTGCGCGCGCCACCGAGAAAGTTACTGTCCGCGGCCAGAAACAGCGCCGCGAAGACGCCCACGGCCGATCCGAGCAGCCGCCGCCCGAGCGCCGCCGTGACCAGCACGATCCCGAGGCCCAGGACGACGCCGAGCAGGCGCGCCTGGCGGAGTCCGACGCCGAAGGCGCTCATCCACATCGCGAGCAGGTACGGATAGCCCGCCTGGAGGAGATACGCGCGATTGAGGCCGTACATGGGCTGACGCGGAACGCCGGTCTGCATCACCTGATAGGCGCGCTCCATCAGCCACGGCTCGTCCACGTTCACCCGCGGCATCATCGTCAGGTACGGCAGCGTGTTGTGCAGGTACACCACGATGACGAAGGCCAGCGCCGCAACCCGCGCGCGGGACGACAGCACTTCGTCTAGTCCTTGTGGAACACCGTGACGCGTTGCCTGAGTTGCGTGGCACTCGCGCCCGGCATGTCCACATCGACAGCCGGACGAAGGCCAACGGACGGCGCGAGCTGATCGCGAACCCAGGGCGTCATCAACTGCTCGGGCGGGATGTACATGTATTCCGTGCGCTCGCGCAGTAGCGCGTCATCCATTCGCCGACCATAGGCAACACGCGCCACCGCCGCGAGACCTGCGTCGACAACATCCGATCGAAGCAGCCTGAGGGTTCGACGCATGGCGCGCAACGCACGATTGTGTGCGCAATCGTACGCCATGGCGCACACGAGCACCCCTCCGTGATTGAGATCGCCGGCCAGCTTCGTCCAGAGCGCTGCGGGTTCGCCTCCGATGAAATGCAGCACGGTGTCGGTCACGATGACGTCGACGGGCGGCGTCGCGTAGTGCAGGTAATCCACGCGCTCGAACGCGACGCGACTTCCCGACGGCTCCATCGGCTGGCGCGCCGCGGCGGCACGAATGTTGGCCGGCGAGATGTCGACGCCGACGATCGACGCGAGCGGAAGCGCGGTGGCGAGATGAAAGGCCAGGGTTCCGTTGCCACAACCCACGTCGAGCAGCTGGATCGCCCGGTCGCGGGGAGCGTGTTCGACCACGATGTCGCGCATGCGCTCGGCTCGTTCCGGCGGCGCACTGCAGGTGCTCGTGTCAAACGGCGTTTGCATGCGCGATACGGGGCAGCAGATCGTCCGGCGCATGAAACGCGAAGCGCGTCGACGCGTCGCGGATGTGCTCGACGAACTGCGCGTAGGCGTCGAGCATGACCGGCGCACCGCTGAACCGTGCTTCACAATGTGTCAGCAGCACGACGATCCCTCCCGAACGGGCGATGGTGTCTGCGGACTCGATCCAGAGCGTCGCGATATCGCGGGGCGAGTAACCGAGAAACCTGAGGCTGCCGTCGCGCGGCAGCGTGAGCGGGATTTCGACAATCCCCTCCATTACGAACGGGCGCGCGCTCGCGCAGCCGTTGTTCGGCACCGGAAACAGCCCGCCCGACGTCGGGATGCTGCTGTCGTGCCGGTATCGCGAGGCCAGATCGCGGATGAGCGCCCTGGTTCTCAAAAGCGACGGCGCGCGATATCCCGCTGCGCCATACCGCTGACTGAACGGCCGCGCGCCGTCCAGACGCTTCCGCCGTTCATCGTCGCCCGCGAATGGCGTCCGGTTGCTGTGGTCGTACCCGTGAACGCCGATGTGATGGTCCCTGCGTTTCACGGCGGACAGCAGTCCGTGATCCAAGGCGTATGCGCACGGCACCACGTAGTTCGTCGAGCGGGCGCCGGCGGATTCTTCGATCGGCAGGAACAGCTCGACGAGGTTGCGCAACCCTTCCGCGGAGTCGATGTCGTGCGTCAGGATGACCGGCGTTCGCACGCCGTAATCGATCCGTGGCGCGCCTGCGAGATCACCGAGGAGATCGGCAGACAAATCCAGCGGCCATCCCGGAAATGCCGCCCACGAGTCGACGCGATGGCGCTGACGCCGGCCGATGAACGATGCAGCCGCGGCGCGTACCCACGCCGGTATCCGCTGATAA
>WNGA01013580.1_pt1 | contig 10399 bp, 11 predicted proteins | sample 5400061 | NCBI WGS metagenome assembly WNGA01 (sample SAMN13153366, study PRJNA577476) | soil metagenome | isolation source: 100 cm soil or saprolite under grassland replicate 2 | place: USA:California | collected 2016-06-15
GATGATGCAGTTGTTCACTGCAAGACCGAGAAGCAAGCTCAGTTTGTACGAGCTGCGGTCGCCCGAAGGCTAGCGCAATGTGGCCTGGAGCTCCATCCAGACAAGACGCGCATTGTGTACTGCAAGGATGAGAATCGCTCGGGGCGCTACGCCAACGAACGATTCGATTTCCTGGGGTACACGTTTCGTCCGCGCCGTGCGAAGGCAAAGGCTGGCAAGCTCTTTGTCAGCTTCCTACCCGCGGTGAGCAACGATGCCTTGAAGGAGATGGGTCGAGAGCTGCGAAGCTGGCGACTCAACTGTCGCAGTGACAAGTCGCTGGACGACTTTGCACACGTGTTCAACAAGTGTCCATGGCCGTGCGAATGTATAAGCCGGTGGCCGGATGAATGTCGTCGGTGGCGGCCAGAAATGGCAGTCACCGGTGGCCAAATGAAAGTCCTCGCCCCGTAGAAGTCGACCGTATAGGCGCCCCTGCCCGGGGTTGGCCATGCTGGAGGTGTCAAGCCACAGCAGGCCTACCCGGGAGGGACGCCCACGTGAAGTGTCTGAGGGACGAGATGGAGATTGTCAACGCGTTCGAGCTGGTCGGCTCGTACCGCGGTGCCGCGGCGTTGTGCGGCACGACCGCCAAGACCGTCAAACGTGTGCTCGAGCGGCGAGCGGCCGGCCAGGTAGGCCGACGGCCAAGTCCGCCACGCGTTCACAACACAGCGGCGGTCACGGAGCTGATCGGGCAGAAGGTACGCGCCAGTGACGGACGGATCTCAGCCAAGCGGCTGCTGGCGACGGCCAAAGCAGCTGGGTACACGGGGTCAACGCGGAACTTTCGTCGCGCCGTGGCCGAGGCCAAAGCCAGTTGGAACAAGCAGCGACGGACCTACCGCCCCTGGGTCCCCTCGCCCGGCCAGTACCTGGTCGTCGACTGGGCTGAGGAGGCGAACGAGAACGTCTTTTGTGCGGTCCTGGCCTGGAGTCGTGTGCGGTTCGTCCGCTTCGGCGCGGATCAGACCCGGTCGACCACTCTGGCGCTGCTGGCCGAGTGCTTCGAGGAACTGGGGGGCGTGCCGGAGGTGGTCCTCAGCGACCGGATGGGGTGTCTGAAGGCTGGTGTGGTCGCCAACGTCGTGGTGCCTCACCCGGAGTACGTCGCCTTCGCGACACGGTTCGGCTTCCGGCCGGACTTCTGTGAGGCGGCTGACCCGGAATCGAAAGGTCTGGTGGAGAACCTGTGCGGCTACGTCCAAACTGACCTGATTGTCCCGGCGTTGCTCGAGCAGGATTGGTCGGATCTTGGCACGGCCAACGCCGCCGCAGGGGCCTGGTGTACCGAAGTCAACCATCAGGTCCACAGCGAAATCGCCGCCATTCCGGCTGAGCGGCTGCTCAGCGAGCGAGAGGTTCTGAGGCCGTTGCCACCGCCCGCACAGCGGCCACCGTTGCGAACGGGCCAACACCGCAAGGTCGAAAAACGCGGCAGCATCCGCTTCGGCTCGGCGCGGTACCTGGTGCCGAAGACGCTGGTCGGCGAGTGGGTCGACGTCTCGGCCCAAGACGACGAGGTGGTCATCTCGTATGCCGGCGCCGAGGTCATCCGTCATGACCCGGTGGGACCCGGCGAGGTCGCCTTTGGCGATCTGGCGGATCCCGGTCGGCGACCCGCGCGCGGCATCCGCCCGCGGACGGCAGTGGAGGTCGCCTTCATCGGCCTGGGTCCGGCCGCCGAGGCGTTTCTGCGCAGCGCGGCCGCGGCTGGCACGCTGCGGCTGGAGCACGAGCTGGCGGCCATTGTCGAGTTGGTGGCGGTCTGGAGTCGGGAGGCCGTCAGCGGTGCCCTCGAGCGGGCGACCCGCTTCCGTCGCTTCAAGGCCAGCGACGTGCGCGCCATCCTGGAGGCCGGGCCGGGCTTGCCCAAACCGGTGCGCGCCGGTCAGCAGTTGCTGCTGGATCTGCCGCTGGTCCCGGTGCGTCCGCTGAGCGCGTACGCGCTGATCCAGGGAGGCTTGCTGTGATGGCCGCGGCACCACCACCCCTGGCGGCCGATCTGATTGACGGTCTGCGCCGACTGAAGCTGGCCACCATGCGTGAGCAGGCGCCCGAGGTGTTGCAGTCGGCCAAGACCCAGCGCTGGAGCGCCGAGGACGTGCTGCGCACGCTGCTCCAGGCGGAGATCGCCGCACGCGACGCGGCCAATCGTCGCATCCGACTCAAACAGGCCGGCTTCCCGGTGCCCAAGTCGCTGGAGGCCTTCAACGTGGCCGAATCATCGATCCCTCGCCCCACCTTCGAGTACATCGCCTCGCTCGAATGGGTACACGCCAGGGAGAACGTCCTTCTGGTCGGGCCGAGCGGAACAGGCAAGAGCCACGCCCTGGTCGGCTGCGGCGTGCATGCCGTGGAGCGCGGCATGAAGGTCCGCTACCTGGTCGCGGCCGACCTGATCGAGACGCTGTACCGTGGCCTGGCCGACAACACCGTCGGCAAGGTGATCAGCGGACTCTTGCGGAATGAGCTGATTCTGATCGACGAGCTGGGCTTTGCTCCCCTCGACGACACCGGCTCGCAGTTGCTGTTTCGTTTCGTGGCCGCCGCGTACGAATGCCGCAGCCTGGGCGTGGCCAGCCATTGGCCATTTGAAGAGTGGGGCCACTTCCTGCCCGTGCAGACGACCGCGGTTTCGCTCCTCGACCGGCTGCTGCATCACGCGGTCGTCGTCGTCACGTCTGGCGACTCATGGCGGATGAAAGAGGCGCGCACGCGTGGACCTAGACGTGACGTATAGTCCGCTGCGCTCCAGCCACGTCGATCTGGACCTGGTCGACCTTCGACGTGCACTCGGCGCGCTCACCCAGGCCGAAGCGGCGCGGCTGCTCGGGGTGACGCCCAACACCTGGGCACGTTGGGAACGCGGCGAGCTGCAGCTTCACCCGGCTCGAGCGCAGCAGTTGCAGCGACTCCGTCAGCTGGTCAACCACTATGGAGAAGGTCCCTTCTGGGGACTCGGCATCGACGGCATCCGCAGCGTGCTCGACGGACTCAGCCTGCCCGACGCACTCCACGCTCGCGGCCTGGATGCACACGGCGCACCGCTACGCCGCTAACAGCTACACCCGGGAAGGAGGTGATGCCGAACTCGCACTCGATCAAGCGAGGACTTTCGATTGGCCACCAGCGATGACCTGCACTGGGCCACAACCGGCAACTTTCAACTGGCCATTGACAACGGGGTTAGTCTCGAGTGTCGGTGACCAAAAACGCGAAGCGCAGCGCCGGGATTCTGTTGCCCGGGTGGTCGTCGGCGTACGTCAACTGCGGCAGACGATACAGCAATTGGCCCTCGCGAGGCCCGTCGTACAAGCCGGGATACAGGTCGATCAAGTGGACACCCGCCTGGCCTGATGCGGTGAAGTTGATTACCACATCGCCCTGGCTGTTGAACCCACACGCGTAGCCCATGTACGCGTTATCGTACGTCGCGGTGTAGATGTTGTCGTACTCCGTCCAGCCGACACCCTTCAAATGAATTGTGACGTTCGTACCCACGGGTCCGGACGCGGGCGACATGCTCACAATGCTGGTTTCGACAACATAAAACGTGGTCGCCACATCATGGTCCCCAGCCCTCAAGATGAGGGCGTGCAGGCCACCCAGATCATCGGGCACGGTGATAGTCGTGTTGAGTCGACCGTCTGGTCCTGTCTGCAGCATGCCGAGCGTCCGCTCGCGCGGCTCGAAGCCGGTGCCGGAAACGCGGCTCCCGACCATCGTCTGCCATACGAGCGACAGGGATTGAGTGGCTGCAAATCCCGATGCGACAAGAGTCGCCTGTGTTCCCACGGGGCCCTGGGTCGGTGTGATCTGGAAATCGACCGCTCCGGAGCTGGTGGTAGCAGGCACGGGTTGTGGAACGTACGGTTCCGCGTAGGCCGTTGGCACCTCGCCGCCCGGGGTCGTGCGGAACACGAATTCAGGTCGCGGCAGATACGCCGTTGGCGCTTGTTCGTGGTTCAGGTAGGCCTGGCCCATGTAACCGGTGTACAGCTTCAGCGCATGGTCGCCCACAGGACCAGTCGCCCGGAAGCGACTGACCGCCGAGCCGCGCGAGCTGATGCCAGATACCCAGCCCACTTCACGATTGTCCCAGTTCAGGACCCAGATACTCTCCATCGTTTGCCAGCCCAAGCCCTTGGCTCGGATTTCGATTGGGGTGCCGACGGGACCCTCCTGAGGCACCATCTCGAAGCTCTGGGTGAGATCGAGCGCACCCTGACCCAGCTGGACGCCGTCCTGCACAGCGACGATGTTGTGCATGCCACCGTAATCCTCAGGCACCCTGAACTCGGCGAACAATTGGCCATCGTTGCCGGTCTGGAAGCGCCCGAGACTCTGGGTCGTCTCGGAGAACTGCTTACCCCCAAAGTGATAGTAGTCGCGCGTCACCCAACCACCGTTTACGGTCTCCCAGCCCAGATCAACTGGAGTACCAGCAGGTAGCCCCGCGGCCTGGACTTGAACGAATGCCCCTACGGTTGCTTTGGCGGGAGTCACGGTCAGTGCGATTGGACTCGCGGCGGAGACGGTTGCGACCGCACCACCGGCTGCACCCGCCTGTGCTGGTGCCCAACCGGCTACGAGGATAACCGCAATGGCGCCTACGACGATCCTCCGCGACCGATCGACGCGGCTCAGTCGAGTCTTTCTGTTCATGCGTCTTGTCCCCTCAATTCATCTACTGCACGATGGTCAGAATGGAAGATGCGATGTCGTAGGGCGCCCAAACGCCGGTCCGGCCCTGGTCGTCTTTGGCGTCGATTGTGTAACGCATTACCCCAACCGGGGCGGAGTCCGGCACGACCCACTTGACGGTCCAGAATCCTGGTCGCGGACTTGCGCCAGTACCTCGATAATTCATCTGCAGGGCTTCTCCGGTCGCTAACTTCACAGTCAGCTGAGCGCCTTCGGCGAACGTGCCGGTAGCGGGGTTGACGGCCGTGGCGCGGAATCCAACCGGTTCACCGCGCTTGAAGCGGCTCTTGGCGGTGCAGTTCTCAGGATCCTGCTGACCCGCGAACAGCACGATGTCGCCGTACAGGATGAGCGTGCTGTTTGGATCGTACGCTCCAGCAGCATTCACTGGTGCTTTGACCACCTGGGGCGTCGCCGAGGTTGCCGCGGTTTGAGCGGCCGCGGCCGGCGCGACCGTTTGGGCTGGGACACCAGCGGTGGTAGCCGCCGGCTTGGGTGCAGCGGCAACCGTGGGCCGCGGGGCCGTTGTCGGAGTCGGCGCAGCGGGTGCCGCTGTGCAAGCAACGACCAGTATTAAACCGGCAGCAAGGCCGAACGTTGCAAATCGCATGAGGCGTTCCTCCCTATTCAATAGATTGGTGTTCACGACACCTCCATCAGCACGCTCTCGAGGTAGTTCGCGATTTGCGTCAGGTCATCGTCGGACAGCATCTGCGTCGGGAAAGCGGGCATGTCGAATCCCCCAGCACGGACCAGACGCTTGATGCTGTCCGGCGTGGGGTACTGGCGCCGGACCTGTGCTGTGCGAAGGTCAGAGCCGCTACCGGGCCCAGCACCCGGGTGGCAGGAATCGCAGTAGCGACCAAACAGAACCTGGCCATGCGTTTCAGGCGTGTCCACGAGCGCCAGACGCGCTGCACGGCCGGCGCTCGCCACCTGGGTTGATGGACCACTCCTTGGACCGCCCACAACTGTGATCAGCGCCACACCGACGAGGCCAAGGACGACTGCGCCAACGGTAAGTGCTCGACCCGTCCGGCGCGCGCGTGTGACGGCAGCGGTCATGCCCATGGCACCGTCCATCATCGGGACGCACTGCCTCCGTCCAGACTCAGAAGGTATTGGGTGATCGCTTCGACATTCTCGTGCGAAATCCGAGGCAGCAGTGGCTGCATGGTGGCGACCGGATTGAACGCCATTGGTCGCTCCATGAACGAGTGGATGTCGGCGGCGGTCATGCGGACGCGAATACCATCCAGCGAGGGACCGTTCCTGCCTCCCTCACCGTTGATGATGTGACAGCTTGCACAGCCTTCCTGGCCGATGATCTGCTTGCCGCGCAGCTGCAACGACGTCAGAACCGCACCCCGCTCCACAACCGTGGCCGGTGGTGTTGTCGCGGCCGCCCAGGCCGTCAATCCCGCCGCGCCCAACCCGAGCACGGCCAGAGTGATCGTCCCCAGCGGGCGCTTCAGCGGTCGCCGTTCAGCACCGCGGGAGAGGAACGGTACAAGGAAGAGCAACAGCACGATCGCTGCTGGTACCAGCGCCACACCAACCCATTCCCATGACCCGGGAAACAGCTTGAGTAGTTGAAACAGCGGCAGGAAGTACCATTCGGGTCTGGGGATATATGCGGCGTCGGTCGGATCCGCTCGATCCTCCAACGGTACTCCGGCAAACAGCGTCAGCCCTAGCAGAACAAGAAAGACCAGCAGCGACAGGACGAGATCTTCGGCGATCACTTCCGGCCAGAACCGCGGACCATGCGCCTTGGCCTCGGCGTACCGCGCCTGATAATCACCGCGCATACGTGCCCACGCGCCCGGCGGCACACTCACGCCGTGGTAAACGACGAGAGCGAGGTGGACCACCACAAACGTGATGACCAGAGCGGGCAGCACCAGCACATGCAACGCGTAAAAGCGCGCCAGAGTCGCGGCGCCCAGTTCCGTGCCGCCGCGCGCCAGGCTCACCAGGGCCGAGCCAACCACAGGCACAGTGCCGGCCATGTTTGTTCCCACCGTGGTGGCCCAGTACGCCTTCTGGTCCCATGGCAGCAGATAGCCTGTGAAGCCGAAGGCGAACGAAACCAGGAGCAAGACGACTCCGGCGAGCCAGGTTGCCTCTCGCGGGTAGCGATGCGCACCCAGGACAAAGGCCGAAGCCATGTGCAGGACCACGAGGGCGATCATGGCCGACGCACCCCAATGATGAAGGCCGCGGATGAACCAGCCGAAGGGAACTTCGTTCTCGATGTACCGAACGCTGTCATACGCGTCTTGCGGAGTGGGCGCGTAATTGAAGGCCAACAGGACGCCAGTGACGAACAGGACGAGCAGGACGAATAATGTGGCGGCGCCGAGGCTGTACCACCACGTCAGCCCCGTCGGCACGTGTCTCCGGAGCAGCTTGTCGACCAGCGGCGTCAGGCCCAGCCGCTCGTCCCACCAGCCCGCCATACCACGCCGCGGAGTGGCCATCACGCGGGCTCCTTGGTTGGACTTCCCAGCCGGAAGTCCTGATAGAGGACCATCAACTGATCGCCATCGACGCGTGACTCGAGCTCATCCAGCCCCCTCGGCGGCGGGCCTCCCAGCACCGCACCATCCGCGCTGTACGTGCCGTCGTGACAGGGGCACACAAACCGTCCGTTGCCCGCTTGAGACTGCCAGCCATACGCGCACCCGAGATGCGTGCAGCGCCCGTTGAAGACGATGATTTCGCCGGCGTCGGAGACGGTCACCCAACATGTCCGCGCCTCCGAGACCGTGCGCCAGCCATCCTGGCGGGAGATCGTCACCGCGATGAGCTTGGGATCGCCCCGTGCGAACGTGTTGAGTGCGCCAGCAGGCACCCAATCGGCTGTGTCTTTGCGAGCCAGCGGCCCACCGAGATAGGCAAGCGATGGTATTCCGACGACGACGCCCACAAACGTGGCGATGGCTTTGGCGACAGACGCCAAGAAGACACGCCGTGGCTCCTCCACCTCTCCCATCATGCGCACCAAGCTACCAGTCGCGGGTAAACAGACGGGTCGCGGAGCCTCAACGCCGGGTAAACAAAAGTGAGTAGCAGCTCGAACGCTGCACCTGGAGCATGCCGCCGTCGGCACTTCGCGGGCGTTTGCATCATGCCTCGACAGGTTCTCAGCTTGTAATAGGGCCCCCACCCTTGCGACTGGTTCTTACATATCGCCTCAGTGTTTCTTAGGCGCGGCGGCTCGCGCCGCGCGCGAGACATGCGGGACGTGCGTGCCAGACCATGGCGCCCCGAACAGCCGCAGGAGATATTTGTCGACACCCACGTAGCCGGCATTCTTCCAGGCCAGAATCAACAGCGTAGCCGCAATCAGCTGAAGCGGATCGCCAGCGAAACCACCCGGCCACGCGTATGCCACCACGTTTTCGATGAGACCCGCTGTAGCGGCAATGCCCACAAACGCGCCGGCGATCAGCGCAAGTCCGAGTACAACGTGCGCAACAGCGCCGACGACGAGGACCGAGTCCCCGGCGGCCGGCGGAGCAGTGAGCACACCCCAGCCCAGCCTGAGCCATTGAGCGCCTAGCCATACGCGAACGAGCAGCCACAGCCACGTCACCAAGCCACTGCTCTGGAACAGGAACCACGCCAGCGGCGGGTCCTCCATGCTTCGATGTTCGCGGCCGTCGGCCGATTCTTCAATGTTCAACATGAACCTGACGAACCCTCCCCCCATTGCTCGGTCCTATCATGACTCGGGCGCGCAACTCCGTGGCTGCGCACTTGGACGCCTGACAAGCGTTCAGCGGCGTCCGCTTAGCAGTTGGAGCGTCCACCACGGCACCGACGCTCGGCACCCACACGCCATCGTGACGATTCGCTCGTCGGGGTGCGTCGCCGAATCGGAGGACGAGTAGCACGGTTGCCCGCGCCAGTGTGGCTCCCCGAGGCCGTGGTACGTGAAGCGTGGTGCCTCGGCCCTGGGGCCCCCTGGCCCTCAACAAATCCCGCAGGTGCCTCCGGGTCAGTCGCGATAACAAACGTGACCGCCGCCTGCCCCGCCGCGGCTGCCACGTCCTCAAGGTCCACTATCAACATGACTGCCTCCTTCACCAGGGCGCGGGCCTCGTTGACGCTCGGGAGCCAGAGCAGTCGCCGTTTACGCGCTATGTTCGAGCCTACCCGGTTCCATTGGCCCATGGTCAGGCTAGCGGACTGATGCGCAGCTGTCGCTACCCCGACGGGTAGTTCTGAAGCAGGAAATCGAGACGGTCCCGCGGCGCGTTGTCGACACTGCGGTGCCAGTGAAGCTCGTCGGTTTGTCCGTCTCCACGCGCGCGCTTGTCTCTATTGCTGCCCGAACATGCTGAGACCCCAGTTGCTCACACCTGGGGTCTCGTCGGAGACGCGACTTGGACCGCGCGCGACTCGACCTCAATAGCAAACCCGGCGACATGATCAGAGCCGGTGCGTCGAATCATGGGGGAGGGTCGATCGCTCTCCTGGCGCATGCCTTCGGACCAGATATCGCCGAAGGCGTTACTCGCCAGCCCGGGTTTCTCCGAAACGTCCGAACAGAACCTGCAGCGTCGCTGCAACAGCGCCGCGCTCAAGCAATCTGCGGCGGACTGGAGCGCGGCCACGTCGGCCACCGCCAGGAAGGCATTGTCGGCTTTGCGGAAGCGCACCCCGGCGCGTGTCAGCTCCTGCCCGACGAGCGAATGCCCGTTGAAGTAGACCGTGACGTTGAACGGGAAATAGCTGAGGACCCGCACGCTCATCGGTCCCATGACCGGGTCCCAGATATACCAGGTAGTAATGCAGGGAGCGTTTTCGACACGCTTTGAGGAGGCGGTAGTTGCCGTCACCACTGGCTGGCTTCCACTGCGGTGTATAGGAGACGAAGGTGCGGCCCTGCTCCAGGCTGGTCAGGACGCAGGCAATGCCTTGGCCACCCTTCACGCGGCGGCAGAAGGGTTGGACGACATCCTCCTTGCGCACCCCTTCTTTGGGCGGGGCCGGCGGCGCTGGCAGGACGGGGATGTTTTGCTCCTCGGCGAATCCGCCGCACCCAGGCCTTGTACGCGTTGGTGCGCTGCTCGAGCACGGCCGGCTCGACGCAGGCGACCCCGACGACGTCATGGAAGAAGTAGACCAGGTTCTCTGGACGCTGCAGCCGCTCGATGTAGCTGGCGCCAACGTGCTGGTGCTGCCCCTCATCGCAACTACGTGCCGTGTCCAACCCAGGCTCTCCCCTGGTTCTTGGCTGGGCCAAGCACAGGCTCGGTCGGAGGGGGCCAACCAGGTCTTTCGACATGTCGTTCCCTTGCCAACCCGTCGTCAGGTCGCGGCGATCAGCATGCACACCTGGGATCCGCGTGGGTGGTGCGATCAGCGTGGCCGGATACCCCGCCGCGCCACCCGCCGCCGTGTATGGCTGCTCGGCGTACCGGCCGGCGCCACGCTGATGGTGCCGTCAACTTCCAGCACCGCGGACTTCACGGCCCCCAGCTCCTCCACGCCGTGCTCGCGCAGCGGCTGCAACACGTCTTCCCTCGGCCCTCGCGCCGCAGGTTCGCCTCCACCAGCCGGACCTCATGAACCAGCAGCGTCGGGGTCCCAACAAGCAGCCGCCGCGCGACCCTCGAATGGAGCCCGAGCGCGCCGGCCG
>WNGA01024885.1_pt1 | contig 10399 bp, 12 predicted proteins | sample 5400061 | NCBI WGS metagenome assembly WNGA01 (sample SAMN13153366, study PRJNA577476) | soil metagenome | isolation source: 100 cm soil or saprolite under grassland replicate 2 | place: USA:California | collected 2016-06-15
CGGTGCCGGGCTCGAAGCCGACGCTCTCGACGAAGTCGACCGTCGCCCGCGCCGAGGCCGCCTGGGCCTCGACTACCGACGCGAGCAGCGAGCCGAGCAGCTGGCTCAGCTCCAACGCCTCCACAGCAGCGACCGTCATGTCCCTGTTCCGCCTCCCTCCAGGAAGAGCTCCAGGTCCTGGCCCCGAACCGTGATCCGGAATTCCTGCACGAGCCCGGGATCCTGGGGAAGATCCTCTGCCCTCACCGCCACGTCGAGCCTGGACGCGAGCGCGGCCCTGACGAGGGCCGCCTCGTGCTGGCGTTCGAGGAACACGTCGAGCTCCTCGCGAAGGTTCTGCTCAAGTTCGCGCCGGAAGGCGGTCTTCGTTCCGAGCGTCGTGCGGATCCCCGACGGCAGGGCGCTCCACGCGTCGATCACGGGCTTCGCCGTCGCGGTGGCCATCCCGAGACGCTCGCCGGCGATCGCCCGGCGGACCTGCGTGAGAGGAGGGACGCCGAGCGGTCTTCCCGCCGTTTCCGCGAACGTCTCGATGACCGCCGCGTGCTCGTCCCGGGGCACGCCCAGCCGGTCGAGGACGCGGGGCAGCACCGTGGCGACGGCGTGGGGAACCCACGCGTCGCGCACGGATCCCGCGTCCGGGGCAGGCTGCGGGGTCTCCTGGATGTCGGAGACGCCGAAGCGAAGCGTGAGCGCTGCCTCGTCCACGACGACGCGAGGGACGGTCATCGAGGACAGGATCGAATCCTCGCGGTACTCGCTGACGAGGTCTCTCGTCAGCTCGTCGGCGACGACGCGCGCCCGCGTCAGCTCGGCGAGAATGGCGCCGAGCACGGAACCGAGTCGGGCCATCGGCGACCGCTAGGTCTTCTGGTCCTGGATCGCGTCTTCTAGGATGTCCAGCACCTTAGAGAGACCGGCCGGCATCTCGTCCTGGACCGCCCGCACGTGGATGTCGAGACGGTATTCGCGCTTGGATTGGGCGGCCGTCGCCGTCTTGGTGTTGTAGGTGGCCGAGACGCGGAACTCGAGCTTGATCGGCGACCAGAAGGCGGAGTACTTCCCCGACACCGACGTGTTGAGCTGGAAGGACGCCTCCGTCTTTCGCTCGATCGCGTCGGTCAGCTTCGCTGAGAAGTCGATCGTCATCTCGTCGATCCTGAGGTACGGGATCGGCGCGATGGCGAGCAACGGCACCGTCAGCCGGAACTCCGCCACGGTGTCGGTCTCGTCCTTCTTGCTGTACGTGAACGTCACGCTCCGCAGCTCGCCCGCGTCGGCGTCCGCGCTCGTGTCCTCGAAGAGCATGTCCGTCGGCTCGAAGCCACCACCTGCGCCCGTCTTGAAGCCGACTTTCTGGATGAACTCGATAGTCGACTGTGCGGCAAGGGCCTGCGCCTCGATCGCGGCCTTCATCGGCCCGCCGATCAGCGACGAGAACGGGATCTGCCGAAGTTCCTCGACTGCGCGGCTCATACTTCCTCCCTTCGACTATGTCTTCCCGATTGCGTCGGCGACCTCCAGAGTCTCGACCGCAGGCTGCCGCACGTAGAGCGCCTTTCGTTCGAGCAGTGCAACCCGGCCCAACGTCTTCGCGTCGAGGTCCGCGACGAGCTTTTCTCCCGCGGACTGGGTGCCGACCACGCCCAGGAGCCTCAGCGTGGCACCGGGCTCCGCCGGCTCGGGCAACGCGACGACGAGAAACTCGCGAGGCGTCGACTTCTTTGCCTCCTCAGCCATACCCCCTCCTCACCGGCGGCCTGACGGAGCTACGTCGCGCCGTCGCCCTGAGCCTCGCATGGCCGCCATGGAATCGATCTCCCTGCGTCCAATGCGCTGGGGACCCCGGCATGACACGAACTCCTGAACCACCATCGCCTCCACCAATGACTAGCGACATCGAACGAAGGTCAGTCAGCTTGCCGCAGCGATGATGCTGTTACGGGCTCCCCGATGGAACTCCCGTCGTGGATTGCTCGTACTCGCCGACTCTACGACCTCGTGAACCGGGTGTCAACGGACGAGCGGCCTCTCTGTCCGCGAACCGACTCTGGTTCCCGAAACGTCGCAATCGCTGACGGCGCAAGAGTGGATGAGATCGGAGACGGTAATCCCAGGAGCACGCGGCCACCGTCGGATCGCGAGCGCCGTGCCCGAGAGCGCGCGCACCCTCTTCACGCGCCGACACCCACCTCGCATGCCCGCGAGACTCAGGGCTTCGTGTAATGAGCGCGCGCGCCGATCGACAGCACCTTGTAAGGCCCGTGTTTGCCGGGAAGAGAACCTCTCGTGCTTGAGCGACCTCGGCGGGGGATCGGTACAAGGTCCGGTTCTGCTGGTACGGGTCAGCTGCTCCAAGCGTTCGAGGACCACGGGGAGCACCGAGCGCACGCTACCGCCATGTGCGCGTCGAACTTCATCCCCGATGCGGCATCGATCCAGCAGAGACGGAATGACACGCAGAGACGGTGGCGAACAGGACGCGGCACCGCGAGTCATGTCAAGACTAGGTAGTCGAACTGTTCGGCAATAGATCGACCGCTCTGGCTCTCGCTGAACGCGATCCGGTGAAATGGGCCTGTCTCTGCTTTGAGAGGAGGGGGCGGGCGCAGGGGTATCGCCTCTCTACCGGTACTCCTCCGTAACGAGCGAAGCGACAGCTCCTCATCCCGTCCGAGCGGTCGGAACATCTGATCTCTGACAACGCATACTGAGGAAAGGCTCCAGCCAGCGTTCTCGACAATCTGCGCGGTCGTCGATTCCTTCCCGTACCAGGAAACACGTGATGCGTGGGCGGCTCCAACCTGCACGAGTCCTACAGCACCCTGGAGATCACTTCGCGCCTGAACGGCGTCTTTCAAGTGGCTGGCGATGACTGCGTTCCGGGCAAGTCCTTGCGCGGCTGTGCCGATGCCGATGATCGGGAGCCCATGCTTCTGAAGCCGACGGGCTAGTGCCAGAACTGGAGAATAACGATGCTCAACTACTCTTATCTTGTCCGGTGACAACAAGACGGGTGCAAAACGGAAGATCAACCTGAACACTTCCGCAGGCGTACGCGGGAAAAACCATTCTGTTGCCCAATATGTAAATCGACCCGTAGTAGCGAGTGCTTCAATCAGCTCGAGGGACGACTGTCCCGCTGGTCCGAAATGCCACTCACCGACAATAAGACCACGTTGCCTGCCGGTCCCCCAGCTGGTGAGAAAACTCGTCACATTTTGATGACTCCAATCGTGCACGTAGGCTCGTAGCGTCCGGACTAACCTGTCGCTTTCCGCCATTGTGCGAACCTCGAGCTAGCGCACCCCGGACCTAATGTCTTCCGGATCCATCACCGCTCAAGGTCGGATCCCTCGGCGTCCAATGCGCCGGGGACCCGCAATGACCCGGACTCCTGAACCACCATCGCCTCCCCCAAATGGCTAGCGACATCGAACGAGGGTCAGTCAGCTTGCCGCAGCGATGATGCTGTTACGGGCTCCCGTCGTGGATTGCTCGTACTCGCCGAATCTACGACCTCGCGAACCGGGTGTCAACGGACAAGCGGCCTCTCTCTCCGCGAACCGAATCTGGTTCCGGTTAACCCAACCGGGTGATCGCGACAATCGAGCGGCCGATCGCGAGCCTAGCGCCAGACGGGTTTCGTCGGGACCCTGCTTCTTCGAGCGCGTCTCCGACCTAGATGAATGGCCGGATGACAAAGCGGAACGGTTCGAGGTAGTCGTCCCACCACTGTCGGTACCCCCGGATTCAAGCGGTAGGAGAAATACAAGATGCCGCCCGCGAGGCCGAGCAGCGCGGTTAGAACGACCATGCCCACGAATAGCTCGCGCCGGATCACACAGGTCACCCAAGCCGCGATGATGGCGACCCAGACGGCCGCGGAGAGAATCATCTCGTAGCTCTCCTTCGCAAACTTATGGAGCATCACGGAGGCGTGCGCCGAACGACCGAGAGCGGCCCCGACGCCGGTCGGCGTTCCCGCGAGAACGAAGCCGGTGCCAATGAGGAAGAGCAGCAGCGCGAGTAGCTCACGTGGCAGAGGTGTTTCGGTCACCTCGGTCACATCTGACTCGCCGAAACCCTTGCGGTGGTAGTAGCCGATGATCCCGTAAAGCCAGACGAACGCGGACCACAAGAGGACCGCTGAGCCGATCCCGAGAAACGTGATCTGCTCGGTGTTGAGATCCCACGCGAGCCAAATTGTCAGGGCCGCCCAGCCGGTTCTGCCGCAAGCTCGCCGGCTGCTGCGCGCGGCGTCTCGCGCTCGTGCGGGGTTCGATGGTGATGTTCGGGAGCTTCGAGGTCAGGAATACAACCGGCCACGAGCTACCAGGCTTTCAGCGCGCTGACGGACAAGTGATCGCCTTCGATTGTGAAAACGCCGCTTCAAAGCTTTGTTGAAGCGCCGCTCAGCTCGGCCGATATGGCGATGGCTCTCCGTGTGTCGCAGAAGAGCCGGAAGGCGACGTCACGCCGCGCCGGGCGCGCGAGCGACGCCTTCAGACCGAAGGCATCGCCGGGACCTTTAAGGCCTGTGCGGAATCCGGCGCCTACACACACACCGTTAAACGTCTGCGCGTTGAGACGCTCAGGCTGCGAGCCGCCCGGTCGTGGGTGTCAGTCGTGAGGCGGCGGCAAGGACCGGCGTTGCTGTAATCCTCATGGAGCGTGCGGCCAGCTGTAGTGCGAGTTCGTGGAACGTGCTCCAGCGCAGTCCGTATTGGTCGCGGAGCCGTGGCGGCAGCAGGCCGGCCGTCGACAATCGGTGCGCGGGCACAAACACGCGCAAGGGCGCGGGTAGGCGCGCCTCCAGGATCACTGCCGCTACCTCCTTCGCTGGCGCGGTGACTGCGATCGTCTCCCCGCTGATCTGGGCGGCGAAGTACTCGCGAAAATCGGCGAGCGAGCGGGGGATCACGGAAGCGGGCGTCCCGAACAGACGGGCGACCAGCGCCATCTCCTGGTAGTAGCGCTCCTGATCTTCCCGCGAAAGAGGATGGACGAACCGCCCGTAAGCCGCCAAGGACGCCTGAACGAGCGTCGCGTGAACCCAAAGCATCAGCTCGGGATCGGAGGCGGAGTACGGCGTTCCGGGCTGGAAGCAACCGAGCTGCGTCCGCGTGGCGCCGTGAACGTGGGCGTGCACGGCCTGCACCAACTCGGCCGCCCGGTCGGCCTCCTCCTTCGTCCCGAAGGCGATCAGGTAGAGCGCGCGTAACGTGTGGACGAGGCGCCGCCAGAGATCACGTCGAACGTCGGAGTGATCGAAGACGCCGGCGGCCACGAGTGGATGGGCCACCTGCAGGAGCACCGCTGGTCCGCCCCCCAAAAACGGGACAAGTGGCGTGTTGCCGAGTCTCCTGATCACGCTCTCCGGCGCGAAGTAGCCATCCCGGCTTTTCAGTCGTTGCGCATGGGTAGTCGCGCGCGAATCTCCCCTGCTTGCCCAACTCTCTGCCACGCGGACAGAATGCCCAAGCTCGCGCGCACGCCGCAAACTCGGTTCCGGAAGCTCGATCGGGCGAAGCATCAACATCGCTTCCGATGATGCGATTCTGAAAAACGCCGCTTCAGCCTTGGTCGGTGCGGGTTTGGACGTTTAGTTTCAAGACGGATGTCGCCTTCCGGCTCTTCCGCGACAGCAGCGCCGGCGATGCTGGCGACAGCACTTCAGCAAAGCCTTGAAGCAGCGTCTTCACAATCAGCGATTCGGTCGACGCCCGCAAGACGCGCCGACGATGCGTCTGCCGGCGCCGGCGGCACGCTCGACGAAATATCGCATCCGGTCTGACGGCACCCTCGACAAGATCGGCGTCGTCACCGGCCTGCCCGTCGGCCCGGAAGGCATCGCCGCCAACTGACGACTCTTGAGGGAAGGGCCTTGACCGGGCTTCAGACCCTGGTCAGAGTGGCGGATGCGGCCGGCGTCGCGGCGTGATCACGGAAACGAATCCGAGGGTGCGGCGCCGTGGTTGGACGCAGTCGCCAGAGAAAGGACGATCATCATGGCCCAGCCCGGCCTGAACCCGGACGGTAGCCCGACCAAGGCGCTCGACGACCGCCGCAAGCGAAAGATCCGCGAGCGGGCGGACGGCGGTCAGATCACGCCCCACTTCCACCTGAACGAGTTCCACACCCACGACGCGCGCGGTTCCGCCGTGCCGGTGAAGTCGTGGCCCGCGATCATTCGGCTCTGCGAGGACTACCTGGAGCCCATGCGCGCGAAGTTCGGGGTGTGCACGGTGCTCTCCGGCTACCGTCATCGCGCGTACAACAGCACGCTCCCGGGCACCGCTCTCAACAGCCAGCACATCTACGACGAGACGCCCGCCTCGGTCGCCGCAGATACACGCTACGAGCGTAACGGCCCACAGGAGTGGGTGGCTCAAGCGCGGAGGCTGCGTACCCGGCTCGGGAACAAGGGAGGGATCGGCCGGTACGACCGCGACGGCTTCGTTCACATCGACAACCGCTCATCCGCCGCCGACTGGCACCCGAACTAGCGCCCTCGTCACCCCGCGAGCGGGACGTCGGCGAGGCCCCAGTTGCGGAGGACGAAGAGCCCTCCGTGCACCGTGCCGGCGCCGGTTGCGATTGCGAGCTTGCGGGAGCGGACGTCCTCCCGGAACTGGGGCAGCGACTGCTTCGCGACGGCGTTGCCGATGATCACCCGGCGCTCCTGCTCGCGCTCGATCGGATGCTGCGCCAACTGCCTCTTAATCTCCTCGCGCGCAGCGGTGGAGACGCCGCCGTTCTGCACGTGGATGTCGAAGGCGAGGGCGAGGCCGAGCTCGGTCTTCAGGCGCAGGCCGCGCGCCGTCCGCTTGGCCGTTGGCCCCGAGACTGATCGCGTTCGAGAACGCCATCTGCCGCGTCTTCGGAGCACGCAGGATCTCGAGCAGCTGGTCCGTCTTCGCTCCGAACGCCTGCTTGACGAGGGCGGGATGCCGGTCCTGGATCCGGAGCACGATCCTGCCCAGCTCTCCGTGCTTGAGCGTGAAGCCGATGATGCCCCAGGTGATCCCGGCGCCGTCGAAGTTTCCCTGCGCCAGCGTGAAGTCATGTCCTTCGAAGGCAGCGGTCAGCTGAAGAGCGCGGTCTCTGACGGGCGGAATCGGGCGGTTCATGAGCTTCCGCCACGTCAGCACGCTCACTTCCCCGGTCGGTTGGAGCCCGTTCTGCTGCTGAAAGACGCGCACCGCTTTCCGCGTGTTCTTGCCGTAGCCGCCGTCGATGCCCTTCGGATCGAAGCCGCGCGCCGTCAGCCGCCGCTGGATCGTTCGGACGATCTCGCCGCGTACCCCCTGTGCGAACAGCACCCTCGCCATGGCTCAGGTATTACCTATTCCCGGTAGCCGACCACCGTCATCAGGCCGGCCGACGCGCTCTTACTGGCGCCGCACGCCAGTGCGCCATTGCGCCGGTCGGAGAGCGTGAGCCCGCACCACTTGCGGGATTGAGGCCTCCCGAGCATGCGCCAAGAGATGCGCCAACGTGAAGCCGCTAGCGCGGGGTTGCAGAAACACCGGGCCGGGTTTCGATCCGGCACGCGAAGTCGCCCGTTGGCGGAAGTGCGACACGCTTCCGGCTGGCCGCTGACCCACGGCGCCGGCGGGCCGCTCAGCTTGGCTTTCGAAAGACCACTGAGTCGATATCGCTCGCGACATCGCCTCCGCCAACGAGCGTGACTGCGGCGATCGACGCAGGGTGGAGCTTGCACCACACACGGAGCAGGCCCTCAATCTCCAACCTAGCGGCGGCGTCGAGAAGCGGCAGCCGCGGCGTGATCTCGAGGGCATGCTGGCCGAGATGCTCAACCGCACAGTCGCTGCGACGGAAGAACTCGGCCAGGTCGTCCCCGACCTGACGCTCGCTGAAGGTAATCCGCATGACCCTCTCCCCTACACCTCTTGTAGTGCAAAGCAGGACCGAATACAAGCCCCGCGTCTTGAACGCATGAACGCACTGCCCGGAGCTGGGAGCTCCGGCCGGGATGGGGCCGATCTTCGACGCGGGAACTTCGGCCAGACGTCAATCAACCGGCGACATGCGCGGCGCTCTCTCTCGGGATAGCACGACGTCGCTACCGCGGCGGGACGACGACCAAGCTCCGGGTGGCTCGGCCCCCAAACGAAGGGCTCGACGGCAGCGCCGCACTTGCCGACGACTCTCGACAGAGCGGGCTCACGCCCTTGTCGCCTTCCGGCTCATTCGCGACAGCAGTGTTGGCGATGCCCGGCGACACCGCTTCAGCAAAGCCTTGAAGCGGCGCTTTTCACAAATCAGCGAACCGGATGACGCCCGCCGGACGCGCCGACGACGAGGATGGTCGGCCCGGTTTCCGGAATGACGGGCAGCCCCACCCTGCGGATCCAATCGCCGGCTGAGGAGCAATCACGGTCCACCAGTACACGAGTAGCGGCCGGATTCCGGGCTACGGGCACCGTCTCGACCTGAACCTTCTTCCGAGCGCCGACCTGAGGTTGATCACGATTGGTGCGGAAACGGAGCCAAAAACTGAGTACGGCCCACCCTGGTCTGTCGTCGCCGGCGGAAGCGTCGTTGCCTCGGGGAACACCTGGCTCGACCCGAAGCTCGCTTCCGCCGCCGTCACGGCCGTCCGTCAAAATGCGCAGATCACGCTCAGGGGGACCAAGAAGCAACGAGCGTGAGCGGATCTAGTCTCTGCCTTGTCACTTCAACGATTGCTGGTCCACTCGCTCTAGTGCATGTTGGCGTAGACAGTCGGTTTAATGCTCCGCCCCTAGTCGGACTCCTCCATCTTTTGCCTAACCTCCTCGTCCACCGGACGACCACACCAGCAGACATCGGTAGGAGGAGAATTCCGCGAAAGCAGCTCGAAATGACAAGTCGCGCGTCTAGCGAGGGTTTCGGGTGCGGTGCTTACCAGCTCGAACCGACGACTTCCTGGGTGCGATGCAGGAGGCTGCCAACCTATTTCCTCAATCGCAACCTCGAGATGCCGCGAGAGTGGAGTCACGGACTGCTCTTAACTCAGTTCACTTTCGTTGCCTTGGCGCCGGTCGCGTTGCGCTTTGGTCAGCCGCTTGGCCGCCCCCCGCGTCTGCTTTCGATGCCGGGCCGCCAAACTGATGCTATGCAAGACCGAACGCTGTCTCCGCGACTCCAGATCCTCGGTGAGTGCGGTACGGAGCGCGCTGCACGCCTCCATGAGTCCGCCATAGACATCGTCAGGTAGGGCGCCGCTCGACTGCGCAGGCATCGCCTGGCCCTCAGGCACTCCGAGATGCACAGCCATCAGCTCCTGCACCTCTCCGTAGCGAGCGCGGCTGTTTTCGGAGAGATGGAGACCGCCAGCCTCATAGTACCAGCTCCGAAACCACCGGTGGAACTCCTCGAGATCGGCGTAGGTGTTCGTCATCCGCGGCCACCGTGAGAAACCTGAGGTCAGCTGCCAAAGCAATGGGTAGGAGTTGAGCCGCAGCTGTCGCATCTCTTCGCTCACCTTTGCGCGCGTCGCAAGCGCGCCGTTGACAGCCGCTCCGAGGACTGTGCCGGCGATACCGATTAGCGCGATGAGGAGCGGGGTGCTAACGGCTGCGGCTCCCTACTCGGAGGATCATCGGAGCTGCCATGCCGGATGAGATACCAGACGGCCTGCCAAAGCGCCAGCGCCTGAGCCGCCATTCGCTTACCTCGTTCAAGGGTGCCAGCGCAGTGCGTTTCAGGCAGACGAGGAGGCGGGCGTCGAGCGCTCGCCTCCTCGCGTTTCTCAGATAACAGCGGGCTCAGCGCCGAACTGCGTGCCGCCCAGCCCGCTGGCGGCGTTGCAACCGCTCCAGCGGCGTCCATCGAACGTCGAACTGTTCGACGGGCCTTAACCGACTTCTTCCGGAATAGAAGTGCGCTAACAGCGGAACACGCAAACAGACGGCGACCGGGCCGGGCAGCTAACCAAGCATCCCGGCGCCCCGGCGCAGTTCGCTTCGACCGCTAGCACCACGCCCTGCGGTGCCTCCGCCCCCGCGCTTCCGGGCTCCTTGACCTCGGCCTCCTCGTTGTCGGCAGGCAACACCGCGACAACGCGACAACGCGCGCCTCGAAGCCCTATAGGCAAGCCGCTGCGCGGCGATCAGGAGACCGACAACCCGAGCGATACTTGAGTTCCGCACTCGGCGGCGCGAAGGAAACCCGGTCAGGCTTCTTGGAGCCGCGCTTGGTTCGGCGAGGCTCAGCTCTCGTGCCTTCGCCTTGAGCGGCGCGGTCGCTGTTTGTTGGAAGTGCGACAGCCGGCGAGAGATGGCTGCCGCTCCTGCGCGGCGATCATTCGTCGTCGGCTGGAAGGCGTTGCGTTGCTTCGACGACGAGCTGGGGATCATCCCCCCTCCGCGATCCGGAGCTCCCTCACCAT
>WNGA01029319.1_pt1 | contig 10399 bp, 9 predicted proteins | sample 5400061 | NCBI WGS metagenome assembly WNGA01 (sample SAMN13153366, study PRJNA577476) | soil metagenome | isolation source: 100 cm soil or saprolite under grassland replicate 2 | place: USA:California | collected 2016-06-15
TGAAGACAGTACCGCAGGAATTTCAGACAGAATCGACCGAGAAAATACCCGCGAAACCGCGCATCACCAATCCGGAAGCCGCGGGCATCGCCGGCAGCGCGGCGCAAGCCGGCTCGAGCGTCCCTCTGGCGCCGCGCTACTACCGGAACAACGAGGTCGATGTCCAGGCCGTGCCCGTCTCGCGCGGGCCGCTGGTGTTCCCGGAGCTGGCGTTCCTCTCGAAGCTCTCAGGCACCGTCAGGGCGCGCGTCTATATCGGCGAGGACGGCAGCGTGGAATCCATCCAGGTCGTCTCGGCGCGGCCGCGCGAGGGGATCTTCGAGGAGGCGGCGCTCGAGGCGCTGCGCCAGGTGCGCTACAAGCCGGCCGAGATCGCCGGCCAGCCGGTCAAATCGCAGAAGCTCATCGAAGTGAAGTTCAATCCGTACGAGGACCGAGACCCCGCGGCAGACTGAACACCACGCGCTCGGTGATGCCGTCGAGCGCGCGCACCTCGCCCGCGCCGAGCGCTTTCAGCCGCGCGATCAGCTCGCTCACCAGCACCTCGGGCGCAGACGCTCCGGCGGTGACGCCGATGCGGCGCTTGCCGGCGAGCCATTCCGGCCGCAGGTCCGCGGCGCGATCCACCATGTAGGCGCGCGCCCCGATGTGCTCGGCCACCTCGCGCAGGCGGTTGGAGTTGGAGCTGTTGGGCGAGCCGACCACGATCACCACGTCGCATTGCGGCGCCATCAGCTTGACCGCGTCCTGGCGGTTCTGCGTCGCGTAGCAGATATCGTCCTTCTTCGGCCCGCGGATGGCCGGAAAGCGCGCCTTGAGCGCCGCGACGATGGAGTTCGCATCGTCCACGGAAAGCGTGGTCTGCGTGACGAAGGCGAGCTTGCCGGGGTGCTGGACGTCCAGCCGCGTCACGTCTGCCACCGTCTCGACCAGGTACATGCCGCGCTCGGACTGCCCCATGGTGCCCTCTGCCTCCGGGTGGCCGCGGTGGCCGATCATCACGATCTCGAAGCCCGCCCTGAGCATGCGCGCCACTTCCATGTGGACCTTGGTGACCAGCGGGCAGGTGGCGTCGAACACCTTCAGCCCGCGGCGCTCGGCCTCGGCGCGCACTTGCTTCGATACGCCGTGGGCGCTGAAGATGACGGTGTTGCCGGGCGGCACCTCGGAGAGCCCCTCGACGAACACCGCCCCCTTGGCGCGCAGGTCGTCGACCACGGTCTTGTTGTGCACGATCTCGTGGCGCACGTAGATCGGCGCGCCGAACTGCTCGAGCGCGCGCTCCACGATCTCGATGGCGCGCTCGACGCCGGCGCAGAAGCCGCGGGGCTTGGCGAGCAGGATTTCCATGCGCTATTTTCCCACGTTACGCGGGGCGTTTCGAGAAAGCCTCGTCGAACGCGGCCTCCAGGCGCGGATGCACGCCGCGCACGCCGCTCACCACGCGCTTCGCCCAGTCGAAGTACTCGCGGCGGCGCTGTACATCCCACTTCGCGGGAGGCCGCACCACGATGTCGCGCAGGTTGCAAATCTTGTCCGCCAGCTTGATGAGCTTGGCTTCCGGGCTGAGCCTCGGTGCATGCTCGACTTGCAGGCGCTTTCTTTCCGCGGCAGGAAGTAATTTGTCATCCGTGACCTCGCCCACGATGCGCGCGATGCGCGAGCCGAAGGCGTTGGCGAGCTCCTCGTGCGTGGTCGCCGTGTCCTCGACCGTGTCGTGCAGCAGCGCCGCGCACAGCACCTCGACATCGGTCACCCCGCCCTCGTTCACCAGCACGTCGGCGAGCGCGATCGGGTGGTTGATGTAGGGCGAGGCCTGCGCGTCCTTGCGCCGCTGGTCGCGGTGCTTGTGGGCGGCGAAGGCGAGCGCCTTAAGCAGCAGCGTCAGGTCGCCCTTCACGATGCAACAGTCCTTCGAAGACGAGGAGTACCGCGCCGAGCGTAATGGCCGAGTCGGCGACGTTGAACGCCGGCCAGTGCCAGCCGAAGGCATGCAGGTCGACGAAGTCGACCACATGGCCGAAGCGCAGGCGGTCGATGAGGTTGCCGAGCGCGCCGCCGAGGATCAGGGCGAGGCCGAGGCAAAACAGTTTCTTCCGGGGATTCCTGAGGATGAATACGCTCACCACCGCCGCCGCGACAAGCGCGAACACGGTGAGCAGCGGCGTCTGCCAGCCCGGCGCCTGCGCGAACAGGCTGAACGCGGCGCCCTTGTTGAACACCAGCACCAGGTTGAAGAATTCAGTGACCTCGCGCCGCTCGCCGAGAGCAAGGTAATTCAGCATCTGCCATTTCACCAGCTGGTCGGCGAGCACCACCGCAGCCGACAGCGCGAACCAGCGCCAGGTCCTAGGCATGCAGCCGCGTCTCGCCCGGCCCGCGCAAGTTGCCCTGGCAGCGCCCGCACAGCCCCTCGCCGTTGACGTCGGCGCGGTAGTGCCAGCAGCGCTCGCACTTCGGATGCTCGCTCGCCCGCACTTCCACTGCGGGCTCGCTCGAGGGGGAAACGCGCGCCGCCGAAGTCAGCATGACGAACTTGAGGTCGTCGCCAAGGCTCGCGAGCAGCTCGTAGTCCTTGCCTTCGGCGCGGAAATCGACTTCGGCCTGGAGCGACGAGCCGACCTTGCCTGCGCTGCGCAAGTCCTCGATTTTCTTTCGCACCGGATCGCGCAGCTCGCGCAGGCGGCTCCATTTCGACAGCAGTTCAGCGGCGTCGGAAGGCAGCGGCAGCTTGTGCCAGGTATGGAAGAACACGCTGTCATCCGGCTTGCCGATGAGCTGCCACAGCTCCTCGGCGGTGAACGACAGGATCGGCGCCATCAGGCGCACCAGACTGTGCGTGATGTGGTGGAGCGCGGTCTGCGCCGAGCGCCTGGGATGCGAGTCGGCGCGGCAGGTGTACAGCCGGTCCTTGAGGATGTCGACGAAGAAGGCGCCGAGATCCTCAGAGCAGAACGCGAGGAGCTTCTGCGCCACGAAGTGGAACTGGTAGGCAGCGTAGTCCCGCGCCACCCCGTCCTGCATCTGCGCCGTCATGGCGAGCGCGTAACGGTCGATCTCGACCATTTCTTCCACCGGAACCGCATGCTTCGCCGCGTCGAAGTCGGAGGTATTGGCGAGCAGGAAGCGCAGCGTGTTGCGCAGCCGCCGGTAGCTCTCCACTACGCGCTTCAGGATCTCGCTGGAGAGGTTCAGCTCGCTCGAGTAGTCGGTGCTCGCCACCCACAGGCGCAGGATCTCGGCGCCCAGCGAGTTCGAGATTTCCTGCGGCGCCATCGTGTTGCCCTTCGACTTCGACATCTTGCGGCCTTCGAGATCGATGACGAAGCCGTGCGTGAGCAGCGCCTGGTAGGGCGGCACGCCGTCGAGCATGCACGACACCAGCAGCGACGAGTGGAACCAGCCGCGGTGCTGGTCCGAGCCTTCCAGGTAGAGGTCGGCGGGAAAACCGGTGTCGTCGCGATGCGAGCCGCGCATCACGGTGAAATGGGTCGATCCGGAGTCGAACCAGACGTCCAGCGTGTCGCGGCTTTTCTCGTATTTTGGGCTTTCAGAGCCAATCAGTTCTTCGGGCGTGATTGCTTGCCAGGCCTCGATACCGCCCTGCTCCACGCGCTTCGCGACCTGCTCGAGCAGCTCGGGGGTGCGCGGGTGCAGCGCCCCGGTCTCGCGGTGCAGGAAAAACGGCATCGGCACGCCCCACTGGCGCTGGCGGGACAGCGTCCAGTCCGGGCGGTTCGCGATCATGCCGTGCAGCCTCGCCTGCCCCCATGCCGGAAAGAAGCGGGTGCTCTCGACTCCGCGCAGCGCAGTCTGCCGCAGCGTTTCCCCGGAAACTGCCTTGTCCATGGCGGCGAACCACTGGATCGTCGCCCGCAGGATCACCGGCGTCTTGTGCCGCCAGCAGTGCATGTAACTATGTTGATAAGTTTGATGACTGAAAAGCATTCCCCGCTTTTCGAGCTCGCCAATGATCTTCCGGTTCGCGGCCCAGATCGACATGCCGCCGAACAGCGGCAATGAGGCGGCGAACCTGCCGTCGCCCATCACCGGCGTGAGGATTTGGTCGTCCTTCATGCCGTGGCGCCGGCACGACTCGAAGTCCTCGACGCCGTAGGCCGGCGCCGAATGCACGATGCCGGTGCCGGTCTCGAGGGTCACGTACTCGCCGAGGTACACGGGCGCGTCGCGGTCGTAGAACGGATGGCGGAAGCGGATGTTCTCGAGGTCCTTGCCTTTACACGATCCCAACGTCTTGCCGTGAAGCTTGTAGCGAGCAAGACATTGCTCCTGGAGATTGGCCGCGAGGATCAGCAGGCCTTTCGCCGTCTCGACGAGGTGGTAGGTGAACTCGGGATGGACATTGAGCGCCTGGTTGGCCGGCAGCGTCCATGGCGTGGTGGTCCAGATCATGGCATAGACGGGATTCTTCGCCTGAACTCCAAACGCCCTTCCCAGACGGGAAAGATCTTTTTCCGCAACCTGAAATCCAACATCGATGGCCGGATCCTTGCGGTCCTCGTACTCGACCTCGGCTTCGGCGAGCGCCGAGCCGCAATCGAAGCACCAGTTGACCGGCTTCAGCCCGCGGTAGACATAGCCCTTCCCGAGCAGCCGGCCTAGCACGCGGATCTCGTCGGCCTCGTTGCCGAAGGCCATCGTGAGGTAGGCATGCTCCCAGTCGCCGAGCACGCCGAGGCGCTCGAAATCCTTCTTCTGCCGCTCGATCTGCTCCCCGGCGAAGGCGCGGCACAGCCGCTGCGTCTCCTCGGCGGACAGGCCCTTGCCGTGCTGCTTCTCGATCTGTACCTCGATCGGCATGCCGTGGCAGTCCCAGCCCGGGACGTAGGGCGCATCGAAACCCGCCAGCGTCTTCGATTTGACGATGATGTCCTTCAGGATCTTGTTGACCGCGGTGCCGATGTGGATGTCGCCGTTGGCGTAAGGCGGGCCGTCGTGCAGCACGAAGCGCGGCCGCCCCTTCGCGATGCTGCGCAGCCGGCGGTAGACCCCTTTCTCGCGCCATTGCCCGACCCACTGCGGCTCGCGCCTGGCGAGGTCGCCGCGCATCGGGAATGGCGTTTCGGGCAGGTTCAGCGTGTCTTTGTAATCAGCCATGTCTGGCAAAAAATTCCCTCGCCTGGGCGGCATCGCGCGCGATCGCCTGCTTCAGCGCATCGAGGCCGTCGTATTTCTGCTCGTCGCGCAGCTTCTCGAGGAAGCGCACCCGCAGGTGCTCGCCGTACAAATCCTCCTTCTGGTCGAACAGATGAACTTCCAGAAGCGGATGGGGCACGGGGTTCACCGTCGGGCGCCGCCCGACGCTCGCTACGCCCGGGCCGAGATCGTCCACCTCGACGACGAAGATGCCGGCGAGCGGCGGCGGCCGCCGCAGCGCGATATTGGCAGTGGGAAAGCCGAGCTCGCGCCCGAGCTTCGTGCCGTGCACCACGCGCCCGCTCAGGGTGTACGGGTGCCCGAGCAGGCGCTCGGCGAGCGCGAAATCCGCCGCCGCGAGCGCGGCCCGGATCGCAGAGCTCGAGACCCGCGCGCCATCGAACACCACGTCGGCCATCGATTCCAGCGCGAAGCCATGGCGCGCGGCCGCCGCCTCGAGCGTCGCGAAGTCGCCGCTGCGGCGCTCGCCGAAGCGAAAATCGCGGCCCACCAGCAGCCAGCGCGCGCCCAGGCCGCGCACCAGCACTTCGTCGACGAAGCGCGCCGCCGGCAGCGCGGCGAAGCGCGCGTCGAAGCGCGCGACGTGCACCCGCTTGACGCCCGCCGCGGCCATCAGCTCGAGCTTGTCGCGCAGCCGCGTGAGGCGCGGCGGCACCGCTTCGCGGGCAAAAAATTCTCTCGGATGGGGCTCGAAAGTCAGCACGCAGGAGCTCAGCCGGAGCTCGCGCGCCTTGGCGGTCACCCGGTCGATGAGCGCGCGATGGCCGCGGTGCATGCCGTCGAAGCTGCCGATGGTCAGCGCGCATCGGCTGCGGGCCGGCTGCAACGAGCCGTGTGTGACCACCATGGACGCCGTTAAAATACTGAATTATAGTGAATTTATGCGAGGGGCGACATGAGTCACCTGGCTGCAGGTGAACGTTGCGGGCTACGTCGTTACTGGCACCCTGGTGCTCGCCACCGTAGTCATCCTCTACTACGCATTCCTTGACCCGCTGCTCGCCTTCATGGCGGCGCTCGTGACCGCCTTCCTCATTACTGCGGGAGAGTGGCTCTCGCTGCAGGGCAGCCTGATCGCATGGCTCTCGTTCGCCGTGCTGTTCGCCGGCGGCTGGATCCTGCAGCTCGTCGGCCACGCCTTCGAGGGACGCAAGCCGGCGCTCGCGGACAACCTGTTCCAGATCTTCATCGCGCCGATCTTTCTCTGCGCGGAGCTGTTCTTCGCGCTAGGCTACGACCCGAAGTTGCATGCGGTGGTGCAGGAACGCGCGCTGCGCATGCGGCGAAAATAAGTTCTTCCAGGGGAGTTCATGAAACCGCTGCTGGCGCTGTCGCGCGGCATCGACTTCGTCAACGAGCACATCGGCCGGTTGCTGTACTGGGCGGTGCTCGTGATGGTGCTGGTGAGCGCAGGCAATGCGACGCTGCGCTACGCGCTCTCCATGGCGTCGAATGCCTGGCTCGAGCTGCAGTGGTATCTGTTCGCCGCGGTGTTCCTGCTGTGCTCGGGGTACACCCTGCTCCACAACGAGCACATCCGCATCGACGTGGTGTCCTCGCGCCTGTCGCGGCGCACGCAGATCTGGATCGATATTTTCGGCACGCTGCTGTTCCTGCTGCCGATGTCGCTCTACATCACCTGGGCGTCCTGGCCGATCTTCATGAATGCGTGGACCAGCGGCGAGGTCTCGGGCAGCGCGGGCGGCCTGATCCGCTGGCCGGCGAGGCTGCTGGTCCCGGTCGGCTTCTTCGTGCTCTCGATGCAGGGCATCTCGGAGCTCATCAAGCGCATCGCTTACCTGAAGGACCTGATTCCCGACCCGGTCGAGCATCACGAGGATCCGGCGCTCGAGCAGCTGCACGTCGAGGAGGGCACGAAATGAGCGCCTTCCTCACGGCCTACATGGCGCCGCTCATGTTCTGCACGCTGGTGGTGTTCCTGCTGATCGGCTACCCGGTGGCGTTCTCGCTCGCTGCGCTCGGGCTTTCGTTCGGCTTCATCGGCTTCGAGCTGGGATTGCTCAGCCCGGCGCTGTTCCAGGCGCTGCCCGAGCGCGTCTTCGGCATCATGTCCAACGACACGCTGCTCGCCGTGCCGTTCTTCACCTTCATGGGGCTGATCCTCGAGCGCAGCGGCATGGCCGAGGATCTGCTCGACACCATCGGCCAGCTGTTCGGCCCGATCCGCGGCGGCCTCGCCTACGCGGTGATTTTCGTCGGCGCGCTGCTCGCCGCGACGACCGGCGTGGTCGCCGCATCGGTGATCTCGATGGGCCTGATCTCGCTGCCGATCATGCTGCGCTACGGTTATGACCGGCGGCTTGCGAGCGGCGTGATCGCCGCCTCCGGAACCCTCGCCCAGATCATCCCGCCCTCGCTGGTGCTGATCGTGCTCGCCGACCAGCTCGGGCGCTCGGTCGGCGACATGTACGCCGGCGCCATCATTCCGGGTCTCATCCTGACCGCGTTGTACGCCTCCTATGTGCTGGGCGTGAGCTTTTTTTATCCGCAAGCGGTACCGGCGCTGCCGCCCGAAGCGCGCCTGCTGCGCGGCTGGAAGCTGGTGGGCCGCGTGGTGTTCGTCCTGATCCCGCCGCTCGCGCTCATCTTCCTGGTGCTCGGCACCATCTTTCTCGGCTGGGCCACGCCGACCGAGGGCGGGGCAATGGGCGCAACCGGAGCGCTCATCCTCGCGCTGATCAATCGCCGCCTCAGCTTCGCGCTCCTCAAGCAGGCGATGAACTCGACCGCGAAGCTCACTTCGTTCGTAGTGTTCATCCTGGTCGGCGCGACGGTCTTCAGCCTCACCTTCCGCGGCGTGAACGGCGACCTGTGGGTCGAGCACCTGCTCACCAGCCTGCCGGGCGGGCAGCTCGGCTTTCTCATCGTGGTCAACATCCTGACCTTCCTGCTCGCGTTCTTCCTCGATTTCTTCGAGCTGGCGTTCATCATCGTGCCGCTGCTCGCCCCGGTGGCCGACAAGCTCGGCATCGACCTGATCTGGTTCGGCGTGCTGCTCGGGGTCAATATGCAGACCTCGTTCATGCATCCGCCGTTCGGCTTCGCGCTGTTCTACCTGCGCAGCGTCGCGCCGACGAGAGAATACATCGACAAGCTGTCCGGCAAGCCGACCGCGCCGGTCACCACCGGCCAGATCTACTGGGGCGCGGTGCCTTTCGTGGTGATCCAGGTGATCATGGTCGCGATCGTGATCGCGTTCCCCGGCATGGTGACCGGCAGCCTGGAGAAGAGCACCGTCGATCCTTCGAAGGTGCAGATCGAGATCCCGCAGGAAGAAGGCGAGCGGGCGCCGCCGCCCGCCGATGACGACCTGCAGAAGCAGTTCGGAAAGTAAAAGCTCTACTTCTTCGCCGGCGCGGCGCCGATCCTCGAGCTGAAGGTGTAGTTGTCGTAGCTGCCCTCGGCGACCCTGAACCACAGGAACTGCTCGTCGCGGAACTTCCTCCAGTCGCCGTAGATGCGCTTGAAGTGCGCGCTCTTCGCGCTCATCTCGTCGTACACCTCGTAGGCCGCCTTTTCCGCCGCCTCGAGCACCGCGCGCGGGAACGCGCGCAGCTGCGTGCCGCTCGCGATCAGCCGGCGCAGCGCCGGCGGGTTCTGCGCGTCGTACTTCGCCGGCATCCAGGAGTTGACTTCGCCGCAAGCAGCGTGCAGCGCGGACTGGTAGGACTTGGGCAGCTCGTTCCACTTTTTCTCGTTCACCAGGCTCATCAGCATCGGGCCGCCTTCCCAGAAACCCGGGTAGTAGTAGAACTTGGCGACCTTGTTGAAGCCGAGCTTCTCGTCGTCGTAGGGGCCGACCCATTCCGCGGCGTCGATGGTGCCCTTCTCGAGCGAGGGGTAAATGTCCGGAGCGCCGAGCTGCTGCGGCACCACGCCGATCTTCGCCATGATCAGGCCCGCCATGCCGCCGATGCGCATCTTCACGCCCTTCATGTCGGCGAGCGTCTTGATCTCCTTGCGCCACCAGCCGCCCATCTGCGCGCCGGTATTGCCGGCGAGCAGCGCGACGCAGCCGTAATCCTTGAAGAGCGGCGCCATCGCCTCGCTGCCGCCGCCGAAATACCACCAGGCGTTCTGCTGGCGCACGTTGCCGCCGAAGCACACCGCGGTGCCGAAGGCGAAGGCGGGATCCTTGCCGAAATAGTAATAGGGGGCGGTGTGGCCCATCTCGACCGTGCCGGCCTGCACCGCGTCCAGCACCTGCAGCGCGGGAACGATCTCGCCCGCCGCGAAGACGCGGATCTGGAATTTGCCGTCGGTGATCTCGGCCACGCGCCTGGCCATGAGATCGGGGCCGCCGTAGAGCGTGTCCAGGCTCTTGGGCCAGCTCGCCGCGAGGCGCCACTGGAGGTTCGGCTGCGGCTGCGCGATCGCGGGTGCTGCGACCGCGCCCGCAGCGACGCCGGCAGCCGCCTTTTTCAGAAAACTTCTGCGTTCCATGTCGTTCCCCATGAAGGACAAATTTGCGGAGCCGCGATTGTATGCCTAATTAAGCCGGGCGCAGAGCGCCGAAAGCTCCATCAGCTTGACGCGCACGTCGTCGAGGTCGGGCGCCTCGGGCTCGCGCTCGGCGTAGTCGGACAGGTCCTTGAGCGCCGCGCGGTAGCACTCCAGCCGGTGGTAGACCAGGCCGCGGTCGCGCAGCTCCGCGCTCGCGTCCGGCGCCACCAGCAGCATCCGGTTCAGCACGTCGAGCATGCGCTCCGGCTTGTCGGTGTCGCGGTAAATGCCCTTCAGGTTGCGCAGCACGCGCGCCAGGATCTGGCGGTTCGAGGCCGGCTCGAGGAACTGGTCGAGCGGCAGCTCGGCGACCGGCAGGTTGTCGGCCACCCCTTCAGGGATCACGCGCTGCAGCCGCTCGCGCAGCTCGGCTTCCGATTGCATCGCCCCGCCGGTGAACGGGTCGAGCACCAGCACCCCGCCGCGCAGCCGCAGGCGCACCAGGAAGTGGCCCGGGAACGAAACCCCTTCGAGCGGCAGGCCGACGCGGCGCCCGAGCTCCATGTAGAGGATCGCGAGCGTGATCGGGATGCCGGTCTTGCGGTCGATGACCTCGTTCAGGTAGCTGTTGCGCGGATCGTAGTAGTCGTCGGTATTGCCCCAGTAGCCGAGGTCTTCGTACAGGAATTCGTTCAGCGCGATTACGCGCTCCTCGGCGCCGCCGACATTCTTGAGCCGGGTGCGCAGGCGCAACGCG
>WNGA01052259.1_pt1 | contig 10399 bp, 12 predicted proteins | sample 5400061 | NCBI WGS metagenome assembly WNGA01 (sample SAMN13153366, study PRJNA577476) | soil metagenome | isolation source: 100 cm soil or saprolite under grassland replicate 2 | place: USA:California | collected 2016-06-15
CGGACTCGGATTGTATCTTTCGGGCACAAAGCGGTTGCTGCGGCGTGTGCCTCGCGAAGACCGATCCCATCCCGCCTCCCCTTCCCTGCGGCATCCCGTGCTCCGTCGTTCCGCCCGGCTGCGTGTGCATCAATCACAAGTGCGGGACGGGGACCGTTCAGGCTGGCAAGTCATGCGAGCTGGCGCACAACCTTTGCTCCTACGGTCTCATGTGCTGCCAGCAATGCGGTGGCCCTTACCTGCCCGATGCTCAGAATTGCAGCGGTCCAGTCTGCACCCAGCCTGCGTTCATCGGAGGCACGCCCGGTTGCCCACCGCCGCCACCCTAGCATGACTGCGTCCGATCGCATTGGCCGCCCCAAGAGCCGCCTTCCACCTGGCAATGTTAGAGGGAAGGGATGGTGCGCCGCTTCACGGGAGAGCGGCCGAGAATTCCCAGACGAAAACCTCTTGGGCCGGGATGGTCACCTCGATGGTCGAGCCATAAGAGTAAGGCCCAGGATTGCCGATGGAATTGATGGGAGAGGACACGGTGAACGGGCCGCTGCCTGCTTGAAGGCCCATCGATCGATCCAAGGTGAACGAATAGGTTTGGGCCGAAGCAGCGGGGTTATGCATGCTGACAATCCCCCGCGAAGAGGTCCATCCAGTGTAGCCATAGACTTTGCTCAGGCCGGGATCCCCTCCGTGGAACTCCATGTGGCGCAGAACATCGAAGTGACCCTCCACCCACTTGATGTTGGCCGCAATCGCGTCCCATTCGGCGGTGGTGATGATGCTGGGCTTCATGTACCACTCGAAGAAGGCGGAGCCGCGGGAAGCGTGCATGTAAAGGTAGCGCTTGAAGTCGGCCAGATCGGCGTCCGCGTTTTGTTTTTGCGGCTCGTGGTTGAACATCGAGGCGAGCGGGAACTGCACCCGATCTTCGACGTAAAGCATGTGGTATCTTTCGTCTCGGTAAACGATTTGCGGCGTCCGCGTCGCGCCGGGAGAACCGTCTCCAGCATTGATCATCCAGACGGCATCGGCGTTCATCAGCCACCACGGGCTGAGCCAGGCGCCGTTCGAGAGCAAAATGTAGATGTCGGGATTGGCCTGCTGCATGGCCTGAAAGATGCGGTTCAGGCGCTCTACCCCCGCCGTGAGATAATAGATCTTCATTTCATCCCACATGGGATCGTCCGGGGTGGCGCGACTCAGCGTGAAAGCTGGATGGTAAGGATGCCCGTGCTGTTGTCCGAAGGGGCAAAAATCGCGGTCGTAGAGTTGTCCGAAAATGCCATCGAGCTTGAAGTAGCGGATTCCCTGCTTCGTCAATTCCACGAGCCGCTTCTCCAACTCGTCCATGTACCGGGTGCCGGCCATGCACATGAAGGTCTGAACGGCCTCGTACCCCTGGCCCTTGAGGTAATCCACTTGGGTCGCCCTGCTGCCGAAGCCCCCCATGGGGCTCAACCAGAGGCCCAAATTCGAGCCTACCGCCTGGGTCTGTTGCCGAGAGGAAGCGAAATCAGGATCGAATTTGGAGTTCGTGAGCCAGAAAGAACTCGTATTTTGCCAACCGTCGTCGATGGCGAAAATCTTGAAAGGAGTGACCTGGCGGCTTTGGAAGAGCTGCGAAGAGATGGTTTGAACGGAGGTAGCGAATTTGGCTTTGTCGAGGGAAGTGCCGTAATCGAACCAGGAATTGTACTGGGTTTGAAGTCGCAGAGGGCGAATGCGGATGGAATCGATGTATTCGAGGAACGACTTACGGATGAACTGGGCGTCTTCCGCCGCCCCGCACACCGATGCATAGGTGGTATACGCCTGCGTGGGCAGCTGCCGCCCCCACAGATACGCCGATGAAACTTCGCCCGCGTTGACCCGATTCACGGAGGAGGCAAGCTCCACTCCGAAGAACAGCGCGCTCGTATTGACATAGACCGGCTGGCCCAACGGGGGCTTCCAACTGTTCAGGCCGGTGCCGTGGGTGGCCATGGCGTTTTGCGTATAGGGTTGATAGGCGTCTGGCAGCCGGACGACGTCCACCTCCACGAGTTCCAGAGTCGCCGCACTTGGTCGACTGATCTGCAAATACTTATGCATATAAAACTGATCAGGAAAAAGCTCCGCGTTGAGCACGACGTCGACGTCCGCGCCTGCGTTCCTCAGGGTGAAAGCAAGGACTTTCGAGCCTCGGGCCCCATCCGTCGACGTCCAAGATGCCAAGGCGAAAGTCGAACCGGCGAGCGTAAGATCGGTCCCGTCGACGTGCGTTCCCTGTGAAAGCCGAAGCCGGAATTCATCGGAGGGCGAAACAGCAGCGGTGGAATGGTTTCTCTTGTTTTCGATCCGCAGGGTTTGCACCCTGTTATTGGCGATAGAGAAGGTTCTCGACAGGAATTGGTTACCGATGGTGATTTCATTTCCGCTCTGGGTCACATAGACGCCCGAGCCGGGCGGAGGTCCGCCGTCCACACCTCCACCGGTGCCGCTCGTGGACGACGCGCCAGCCGCGCCGCCTGGCGAGAATCCTCCGCCGGTCTGGCCTCCGCTGCCTGCGCCGACGCTTTGCCCCGCGCCACCCGCGGACCCAACATTTGCACCGGCACCGCCGCTTGCGTCGGTGGACGGGCTGCAGCCAACCAACATCAAGGCAAGTAAAGCTCTCAGAGTCGCTCTCGAGATAGCGTGCATATGGCTCCGATTGAGGAGCGGTCCAGGACAGGCTTCGGACCGGTCTGAAACAGGCGACTTTACAGCAAGCTGACTGGTCAGGCCACTGGAACCTGGTGTGACCAGCGCTGGATCGACCGTCCTCAGTCATCCAATGCCGTCCGCTCTTCAACGTCCATCTCCCGGCAGCGCGAGAGCTCGGGTGGGTAGTTCCGGGGAGATCGATGTAGCGCGAACGAGTTCTTGAAGGCGATCACCGTCGTTCTTTGCGTCGCCGCGGTGACGATGGTCCTCTTTCAGCGCCTCGCGGGTTTAATTGTCGGACCCTCCCACGGCAATGTGAGATAGAACCGATTCGATCCCCTGCACGCCACGCTGCCCGGCGTCGATTGACGCTCCGCCGCGAGCATCTCGAAAGCGCGGCGCCACTCGCGCACGAGGTGGGCGTCGAAAACGCCGCGCAGAACGCACAAACCATCACGCTTCAGCTCGTCGGACAGCCGATCCAACTCGGCGTTCGCCCATGTGCTCATGGAACCGTTTCTCGCCCCGTCGTGCGTTGGTCCGCCCGACGGAAGGCGTCGCACGCGGTCCACAAGCGACCAGCGACTTCATTGATCGGTCGCGGTCGCTCGTCGCGCGCGCCATGCGATTGGGGGTAAACTTCCGGCGGCGATCGGCATAGAGAAGCCGTTGGCCTGCTGCAGGTGTCGGCGATTGCGTATAGCAAGACCCGGACAAGATCCCGTGAAGGTGAAAGGTGTCGAGAAGCGCGGTGTGAAGATCCGGGCGCTCGCTCGAGATCGCGCAGCGTCAACTTCGTTCTCGCCGACAATCAGCGTCGATCCGCGTCCTACAACGTGATGGGTAAATCGAAGGTCTGCCCGCAAGCACCCGATGGGGTGGATCGACTTGCGTACACAAAATACCTCTCGCCATATCGAAACATGGCGCCAAGTTCCCGGTATGACCGGGAGTCACGACAACAACGGCGGTCGCGGCGGGTCGACGCAGGTGCGCGAGAGATCCCCGGCCGAGCTCATCGAGCGAGCTCACTCGGTTGCTGTGGATTTGAATACGCTCCTCGCGCTCTTGCGAGAGTCGGAATCCGCCGATGCTTTTCGCGTGAGGCTCGCGCAAGCCCACGCGTTGAGCCTGCTCGATGAGCTCGTGCGCCTTCTCGAGTCGCGCAGTACGTGACGGCCGGCCGACGACCGCTCCGCCGCTCACACCGCCGAGCACCGGCAGGATTTGCCCGCGCCCGGCGCCAGCAATTGACGCGGATGCCACGTCGACGAGCGAGAGCGCGAGCGTTCGGGTGAAGACGTGAATCTACGCGCGCGCGCGGGGGAGCGGAAGGTTCCCGTCGTTCCCGCTCCACCGGTCGTGGTGCCCGTTCCCACTGCGCCGCCCGCGCCGGTGGTGCCAGTCGCCGTGCCGACCCCGCCGGTCGTGCTGGGCGGACATACGTATTAGTCATGCTTACGGAGCAACGACGGCGCAGTCAGTCAGGCCCACTCCCAGCGCCGTGCCGTCATTACATAGGAACATCGACAGGACCGCGAGGCCTGCCCTCCCTACTTCGCCAGCGGCAAAGACGGATTGGATTCTTCCTTCCGCGAGCGAAAAGCCTGGAACGGTCAAGAGATCGGTGGTTCCTCCCGAAGACCGCAAGACAAGCGGTTGGTCGCACGTCGGCGCGGTTTCCAGGTAGCCGTTCGCGTCGACATCGGCACCGGAGCCAAGAAACGCCACATCCGTGAACAGCGCAGAAAACGAATCGCCGGCGCCGAGGCCGAGATCGACGTTTCCGAGTCCGTGCGCAGCATTGACGAAACGGATCTTCGACTGCCCTGGGGAAACCTCGCGCTCGTCGGTGAGAACGGAAATCGATACGGAGCCCACGTGGGGGTCGCCGTTCTCCAGGAAGGTCGAGTAGCTGCCTGACGCGAGGGCCGGTAGGTAGGAAATGTCATTGCCGAGGAAGCTCAGCTTGGCGTTGCAATCGCTGCCAGGACCGACGAAGCGCACGTCGTAAGTGCCCGGCGCAACCGCGATGTACGCGCTCACTTGCCTGTAGCTGAGACCATCGATGAGGCCCTGTGCGGCCAGCAGCGGGCCGATATCGAAGGGAGCCGATGCGTCGCAGCCATGCGGACGCAGACATATGTCGATGGCTCCGTCGCTCTGCCTCACCTCCGCCAACCTGAAGAATGCCGGTGGCACACCGAATCCATCGTCCGTTTCGGTAGATGGCTCGCTCTGCGCCGTGCTCGCGCTCACGTTATTGCCAATGACTTTCGACGCACAACCTGCGAGACCCATCCACCCGATGGCCATGGCAGCCATGCAGGCCCCTTTGCGATCGCCCATGTTCGGCTCCTTCCCATGCTGGCGCACGATCCGCCGAGCTTTGCCTTCCACGGATGGGTCAGAGGGCGAACAAAGTCGACTAGGACGATCGGCGCTGGGCATTGGCCCGTCGGGCGAGCGGCGCCGGCCAATGATGGCTGCGCGACGGTTGAACCGCGCGTGGTGAGGGATGCTTGACATGTCGCTGCCAACTCGTCCGAGAACCTGAACTTTGCTACGCCCCCATGAAGTCGCCCTTTGGGAGAGGCACGCCTTCGTGACGGAGGATTCCGTACGCCGTCGTAAGGTGGAAAAAGAAATTCGGGATCGCATATTCGGTGAGAAAGCGATCGCCACGAAACATTTTCGATCCACCGCGATGACGAAGCTCGATCGTTCGATCGAGTCCTGCTTCGAGAGCTTCAGGATCGACCGTTCCGAGATAGGCGATCGTCGCGTCGATTCGTTGGTAGAGCTCGGCGAAACTCTTCCCCTCTTCGGCGACGGGCGTCGACGTGACGCCGAGGAGATGGGCAACGGCAAGTTTCGCCCCTTCGCCTGCCCAGTGGACCTGGACCGCCAAGTTGTACATCCCCTCGGCGAGCTTCGCGTCGAGCAGCGAGCCTGGGTCCATTCCGCTCGCCGACGCGTGCGCCTCGGCTTTCATCAGCAGCGCCTTGAGATGCGACGCACACAGCGTGGCGATGATCGAGGCCACGATCGGCCGAGCTTCCCTTCATGGGTTCACCGTGCACTCGACGATGCCCGGAAAAGGATCCGAGCCGGCAAAGACACTGAACGCCGGCATGTAACCCCACGCTTTCCTCGCTTCCCATCCGGGAGCGGGCAAATCGCCCTGCGTGTAGTACCAAACGTCGTTGCCGCCGCGATGCATCTCGCCATGTCGATAGCAGACGAACCAACTGAAGACCGTGGTCATGACGCCGATCGGTGTAAGGTGATTGGCTGCTTCGAACAAGGACGCACCCGCGGCGTTGTTGCAATACCAAACGGGGCTCCACGCGACGCCAGTGTTCGGATCGGTGAACGTTACGTTGCTTTCCGTGCAACCGGAGCCCCCCGCCTCTCGATCCGCTCCAACATTGGGAGACGCGTCCGAATCACTGCCACCTCCACCTGAATCGGGCCCCGCTTCGGCGCCCGGCACCTCGATGGGCTCGTCGATCCCGGCGACGGCGTTGCATCCGAACGAATAGAGGAGGACGTACGCCGTGAGAGCCAGGCCACGGTGCGGCTTTCTCACCGGCGTCGTCCTCGCGCGAGGTCCATCACTCCGCGAACTCTACATCGGCTTCATCCACGAGGCACGACAAGGCGCACGGATCGATAACAGTCTACGCTTTCGATGCGCTCACTGACTTCCCGCATCTTCCCGCATTAGCTAGGACTTCGCCGGACGCCGGCCCTCGGTACGTCCGCGATGGGGGCTCGCGTTTCTTCGCGCCGGCGCCTTGTCGTTGCCGAGGTGCTCGAATCGGTAGGCAAGCTGCGGCCCGCCCTCTCCTTCGTACGCGAGCCGAGCGCCGAGCAGGGCGAACGGCTCGGTGTACCGGGCGATCCGCAGGGGACCAGCGTCGAGGGGCTCGAAACCGACGTCGACAATCAGGCGCGCAGCCGTCCGCTTGGCCTCCGCGTCGGATGCCCGGGCAGCTTCGCTGGGTGTGCCGGCTCGCGCCTTCGCTCCAGCGTTTCCTGCAAGATCCTCCAGCTTCTTCCGGGTGCGCGCATAGCTGAAGACGACCTCGTGTCCAGCTCGCGCGAACAGCGTTCCGAGCTTACCCCCCATCAACCCCGAGCCGAGAATTCCAGTTCGCATGGGTTCCTCCGTTCCGCCGCTCACAGGCCTTCCGGGTAGCGAGCCCCTTCCACCTTGATCTCTGAGGAAGCGCCTTCGATCTGACGGAGATCGTCGGGCGTAAGCTCGACTGCAGCCGCTCCGATGTTCTCTTCCAGCCGCGCCAACTTGCGGGTGCCCGGGATGGGAACGATCCACGTCTTCTTGGCAAGCAGCCAAGCGAGTGCGATCTGAGCAGGTGTCGCCTTCTTCCGTTCTGCGATCGTGCGAAGCAGCTCGACCAGGACCTGATTCGCTTTCCGAGCCTCCGGCGTAAAGCGTTTCGAGCGTTGCAAGCCAGGCTCGCGCACTTACGATAGCGTTCACGGCGATGCCGATGCACACCCCTGTTTCAATGATTCTTGGAGGACACCTTCAGCGCCAGAGCACTGAGCTCCGCGGCGTCGACATCGGACACGAGTGCGTAGCCCAGCCCATTCGCTTGCCAAAATAGAACATTGAACCCCCTCGCGGAACGGGCCACCGCTTTCAAGTCGCCGACATCGCGGGATCCGGCGCGCGGCCAAGGCAATCCGTCGATCGGAAAGACCAGCAGCGAAATCTTGTGCAGGCGGCGTTGAAACAGGAAGGCCGCGGCCTTGCGATCGATGAAGTACGCGACCGACCCGCCGACGAGCGGGAAATCGTCGTCACCCGAGAAACCGATCACCGGAGCGAAGTCGACTTTCCCCGCGAACCACGGCTTCACCTGGTGGATCCCGCCGCTCGCGATTTCGATGGGATGCTCGCTGAACGTGATGCGGAGGTGGTCGTTGATGGCTTCGTGGGTGAGCGCGCCGTCGTCGCCGGGCGCGAGCGTGCTCTTGTAGACGATCCATCCCGACAGCGACAAAGCAAGGGCCGCCGCCGCCGCGGCCAACGTCGCCCACCAAGCCGGTCCCCGGAAGCGGTCGGTGCGCGCCGCGGACGAGCGGCGCCGGAGGCGGCGCAAAAGCGACTGAGGAGCTTTGGATTTCGGAAGGCGGTTCGTGAGCACGTCGGTCAGTGCTTGCTCGACGCGAGACTCGTGCGCGCAGGCCTCGCACCCGGCCACGTGCTCGTGCAAGCGTGCTTGCTCTTCGGACGAGAGTCGCCCCCGAACGTCGTCGACAATCATGATCTGGGCGTCGTTGCAGTCCATCTTCGATCCTACTTCGCGTAGTGGCAGAGGAGTTTGCGCAGGCTCATGCGCGCGCGCATCAGGCGGGACTTCACGGTGCCGACGGGGCAATCCATGATGTCGGCAATCTCGGCCTCGGTGAAGCCCTCGACGTCGAGCAACAAGACGGTTTTGCTCTCGTCGGCGAGCTTGGCCATGGCGGCTTCGATTTCTCGCGCGACGACACCGCGGAGCCGGTCGAGCTCGGCGTCGCCTCGCAACCAGTTGGGCTCCACCATGATTTCGCCGTCCTCGACGCTGTCGATGTCGCGGTGGTGCTTTTGCCCTCGATAGAGGTCGTAGAACGCGTTTCGCAAGATCCGAAACAGCCACGCCTTGACGTGGCTCCCCTCGGGCAGCTTGGGCGCCGCTCGAAGCGCACGAATCAAAGTCTCTTGAACGAGATCTTCCGCGTCACCGGAGCGCCCGGTCAGGCGTCTCGCCAGGCCGTAAAGCGCGTCAGCGTGGGCGACGATTCGCTCTTGTATCGAATCGGATGGCTCGTCGTTCGCATCCATCTCGGCCGCTTGTACGTAGCGGGGACCGGGCCGGGGCGCATCTGATTTTGCGCCGGGCTCGGATATTGCGACGAGTCTGGGCGGGAGAAGTCGAAGCACTCGAAAGGGAGAACGAAAAGCTCGAGCCAAAGGTTCCATCTTTCGACGGGAATCGTTGCGCCGGTCGCATGGAACCATTTGCCTTGCGCTTTCGTTGTTCTCGTCGATGCTGCGATTCGTCATCAGTTGGGTCCTGGTAGCGTCGGGCTGCCGAACGTCTGCCGTGCCTCCCACGTCGGCCCCGGAATTGGCTAGCTGTCCTTCGCCGCCGCCGAGCTACCGCGCGGACGTCGTGCCCGTGCTGCGCCAGAAGTGCTTCGCGTGCCACGCGGGAGACGGCGACGAAGTCGAAGATCACGATTTTTCCAGCTTCGCAAAGGTCCGGGCGCAACGAGCCTCCATCGAGGGGAAGGTGCGTGCCCGCGCGATGCCACCGTCCGGGCGGCAACAGCTCACCGATCCGGAGCGTCAAACACTGCTCTCGTGGCTCAGCTGCCACGCACCCGAGAACTGACGATCGAGAAAGGACTGATCATGTCGCACCAACTCAACCGCAGGGACTGGATGAAGCTCATTGGAGTCGGAGGCCTCGTGTACGCATCGAGCCTTTCGGCCTGTGCCACGTCGCGCTCGACAGGTCCGGCGGTCGCCGGCTCCGGGCAGGGCAAGAGGCCGCATCTTCGCGAAGACTTCCGGTTCCTTCAGCTGTCCGACACCCACTGGGGCTTCAGCGGGCCGCCGAACCCCGAAGCCGACGTGACGCTCAAGCGAACGGTGCAGACGATCAACTCGGTCGAGCTAGAGCCCGATTTCGTCGTGTTCACCGGCGACCTGACGCACAAGACGGATGATCCCGCCGAGCGACGCCGGCGCATGGCCGAGTTCAAAGACATCGTCCACGGCCTCAAGGTCAAGAATCTCAGGTTTCTGCCCGGCGAGCACGACGCGAGCGCCGATCGCGGCGAGGCCTTCCGTGAGTACTTCGGCGAGCTGCATTACAGCTTCGACCACAAGGGGGTCCACTTCGTCGCTCTCGACAACGTCTCCGACCCGGCCGCCGCCGTCGGACCCGAGCAGATGGCGTGGCTCGAGGCCGACCTCCGGAGAGTCGATCCGGAGACCGCGGTCGTCGTCTTCGCGCACCGGCCGCTCTTCGATCTCTATCCGGAATGGGATTGGGCGACGAAGGACGGCAAAGAGGTCGTCGCCATCCTCTCGCGACACGAGAACGTGACCGTGTTCTACGGCCACATCCATCAAGAGAACCACCACCTGACCGGTAAGATCGCGCACCACTCCGCCAAGTCTCTCATCTTCGCGCTCCCCGCGCCCGGCACGGCGCCGAAGCGCGCCCCGATCGCCTGGGACCCGAGCAAGCCGGGCAATGGGCTGGGGTACCGAAGGGTGGGCGCCGACAAGACCGAATACGGTTACCTCATCGACGAGCGGTCGTTGGAGCGCAAGGGTTAACGAGTCGGCTGACGGTGCGGTATTTCGAGGTTACGGATTGAGCACGCCTTCGACGAGCGTGCCGCTCGGATAATCGAAGGGGACATCGACGCACGTCGGGTTCTCGACAGCCATACAGTAGCCGGTGCCGGCGTCGGACGTGCTGCGGTAGGCGCACATTTGCGCGGTATACCTGCCCGGCGCAGCGCACCGCCGGCTGCGGCACTGGACCTGCGCGCCGCACGTACTGGGATCCCAATAGGTGCTCGAGTTTCCCCATCACGCGACGGCCTGACGGCGGCCGCGCGATGGGGTGAGCAGCAGGGGGAATGCTGAAAAGTTGCGCCTCCTTCCATCTGTCTCGTACTG
>WNGA01028308.1_pt1 | contig 10396 bp, 8 predicted proteins | sample 5400061 | NCBI WGS metagenome assembly WNGA01 (sample SAMN13153366, study PRJNA577476) | soil metagenome | isolation source: 100 cm soil or saprolite under grassland replicate 2 | place: USA:California | collected 2016-06-15
GTTATACCCAATATTCTCCAATATGCCCCACAAGCCATTTTGCTGATCGCAACGAACCCGGTCGATGTGATGACTCATATCGCGGCGCGTTATGCTGGGGAAGTGGGTGTGCCTTCCAGCCGCGTGATTGGGTCAGGCACCACGTTAGATACCGCGCGTTTCCGTAGCCTGATTGGGCGGCGTCTCATGGTCGATTCACAACATATCCACGCCTATGTATTGGGTGAGCATGGAGATTCCGAGGTGTTGACATGGTCACAGGTGACGGTGGGTGGAATCCCATTGCAGGAATTTTGTACGGGCCGGGAAATATCGATCTGCCCGGATGACTATGCAGAGATCGATGAAAAAGTCCGGCGGGCGGCTTATCATATTATCGCAGGGAAGGGAGCGACTTACTACGGTATTGGCAGTGCTATCGCTCGAATCGTAGAAGTTATTTTGCAAGACGAGCGTTCATTACTCACTGTTTGCACACCGATGGAGGCTGTAGCAGGAATCAAAGATGTGACTGTCTCACTGCCGAACCTTATAGGAGGAGAGGGAATTATCCAGACTTTCTTCCCCAACCTGAACGAGGCAGAGATGGCCGCGCTGCATGCCAGTGCCAACGTTGTGCGTTTAGTAATTGAGCAACTCGGGCAATAGCCAAGGAGAACACAAAAAACATCTTTCTTATGATATTTCAATCAATAGCCACTTCCTTTGGATCAATCACCAGTAGAATTTTTCCCACCGTCATATTCTTTTGATAAAGCTCTACTCCTTCCTGCGCTGAAGATAAGGATAAACGTTTCTGGAAGGTCGTTTGTAATTCTGTCTCTGCCATTTTCTGCGCTTGTTGAGAAGCCCTCACGACTTTCAGCAATCCGTTCTTTGCGGCCCAAGTAGCGAGATAAAAACCCTCCACGCGTCGATGGTGATTCCATAGAGAGTTAGGTGTGATTTTGGCTGGCTCTGCAGAAAGGTTTGAATAGAGCAGGATCAAGCTTTCATCCGGCGAGGCATCTATCAGATGCTGGGTAAAATCTCCACTAATGGCTTCCAAGATGAGGGTCGCTTTGAGACCATGGGCTAACTCAGTCAGTTTTTCGTCGAAGTCGGCATCAGTGCTGACGAGAACATATTTCGCACCGAGAGAATAAAGTAGATCTGCCTGGTCCTTTCGCCGCACTACGTTGATAAGTGGCACACCTTTTTTAAGAGACAAGCGCAAGATCATTCTTCCAAGTTGACTGGCGGCTGCTGTGTTGACGATGGCGGCATGCCTAACTTGTTTGATGATTTCAAAGAAAATCACAGCTGTCATCGGGTTGACGACCAACGTCGCTCCTTGTTCCAATGACACGTTCTTATTCAGAGGCACACATAGCGAAGCAGATGTCAGCATATATTCCGCCCATGTGCCATTCAGCGTTGGCGATTTCGCGCAGGCAACTCGTTTTCCCCTTAAGAAATTCGGAAGAAAACCTTGGCCAGCAGCCACTACTGTTCCGCTCCCTTCGATGCCCGGGACAACAGGAAGAGTTCTTTCATAGCCGCTGCTAGCAGACAGAAATGCAAGATCAGAAGGGTTGATCGTCGAAGCTGCCATCCGAACAAGCACTTCGCCTGGTCCAGGCTTTGGAACCGGAATTTGACGGACGTTCAATCGCCCACCCTCTTCCTCTAGTTGAACTGCTTGCATCATCCCTGGAATTGTCATGTTTATATTATTGGGCCTCTCAGTTGCAGGATACAAAACATTATATATGACTTATGGTCATTTTAAGTCTTGGTTATCGTATCTTTTTATTCAATAGCAGAGTTGCGAGATGATCATAAGAAAACAAAAGTCGGCTTCGCAAGCCGACTTTTACTTTTTCATCACGCAAGTTATCTATGGCTGATTGTGCTGAATTCTATCTACATCAGCGCTACAAATTCTTCGCGGCTGAGAGTTTCCTGTTGCAGGAGGTATTCCGTTACGCGTTCCATTGCTTCGCGTTTTTCGCTGACAATGCGCTTGGCTTCCGAGTAACATTCTTCGAGGATGTGGTTGATCGCATCATCGAGAGCTTCAAACGTTTTCTGACCTGCGCGTGGAGTACTCAAGGCTTCATAGCCTTCCGGTTTGTTGAAGACTCGCAGACCGGTCATGCTCATACCGAGACGCATGACCATTTCCTCTGCCAATTGTGTAGCCACTTTCAGGTCGTTCGCTGCGCCGCTGGTAATATCACTACAAAAGATTTCCTCTGCGACGCGTCCGCCCATAAGGCCAGTGATGCGTGCCAGAATCTGGTTACGAGACATAAGCAGACTATCCTGCTCAGGTAGAGACATGGTGAAGCCACCCATCTGTCCGCGTGGAATGATGGTGATCTTATAAACCGGATCAGAATTTGGTGTTTCGTGCATAACCACCGCGTGACCGGCTTCGTGATAGGCGATTGTGCGGCGCTCTTTTTCCTGCATCACGCGGCTCTTCTGTTGCACACCGCCTGTCAGGTTCTTCTCTACGGCTTCCTGGAAATCCTGGACGGTAATGGCTTCGTGTCCACCACGCACTGCGAGAATGGCAGCTTCATTAACGATGTTCGCTAAATCTGCGCCCACAAGCCCGGGAGTGGACTTGGCGACATCCATTAGATTCACGTCCGGCGCAAGGCGACGATCCTTGACATGGACTTCAAGAATCGACAGGCGTCCTTTTATATCGGGGCGGGGAACGTTGACATGACGGTCAAAACGACCAGGGCGCGTGAGAGCGGGGTCGAGGACATCCACACGATTGGTCGCGCCCAACACCACAACTCCATCAGAAGCGGTAAACCCATCCATCTCAACAAGCAGCTGGTTGAGGGTTTGATCCTGCTCCATTTCACCTCCGCCTCCACCGGCGTTGCGCTTGCGTCCGGCGGCATCGATCTCATCGATGAAGATAATGCAGGGAGCCTTGGAGCGCGCCTTTTTGAACAATGACCGCACGCGGCTTGCACCGACACCGACAAACACTTCCACGAACTCAGAGCCAGAAGTAGTAAAGAAAGGCACACCTGCTTCTCCAGCAATTGCCTTGGCCAGCAACGTTTTGCCCGTACCCGGATCACCGACTAGCAATACACCGCGGGGCATGCGTGCGCCCATACGCTGATACATCTCACCATTTTTTAAGAAGGTGACGATATCAATAAGTTCTTCGCGGCTTTCATCCATCCCTGCCACATCCTTAAAGGTTGTGCTGGGAATGTCGCCTTCGCTGTATTTCTTACGGATGCCAGCCATGGCACCACCATTAAGTCGAAGCATGGCGAAGCCTAGCAAGCCCATCATGGCAACGCTGATCAGGATGTTAATGACTTTATCACTGCTCATCGTTTTTTGCTCGACAAGCTCGTATCGCAATTTTGACATCTGCGTTTCGCTTACCCCCAGATATTTCATTTGTACTAGAAAAGGAGCGGTTTTATCGCGCCGCGTGGTACTTTGTGACTTATCTTGGTAGTAAATGGTTAACAGTCCGCTATCCTGCGAGTCCTCAATTTTTACTACCTTTCCCGCTGAAATTGCTGCCGCCACTTCGCTCAGTGGGATGGGTTCCTCCTGAGGCTTGGCTGTGAAGACGAGGGTGACTGCGATGATTGCCCCAACGACTAAAAGTGCCAGGGTCATTTTGCCGTACTTGTGCTTCTTGAAAAAGTCTAAGAGTTGGGTTACCGATTGTTTCATATGTGCCTCGATGTCCATACGCGGACGCGTTCAAATTCCACCCATATTACCTTGATAATTGGTTTTTTGGGTTTTCACTTTTATTAGTATGGTTAATGAAAAATTAGAATCTAAATTTAGGAGTACCATGACCAATGCTGCTATGTTGGACTGTCTCCATGACGCCAATTATGACAATTGGTATCATCTTAACTCCATTGCAAGTCAAGTGAGCAATTATTAACCGTGTTCATTAGACGAGGATGAAAATATATTAAGATTTCGGTTCGAGGAATAGGGCGGAAAGTATACGAATCAGCTACTTTTATGTAAGAAAACTCATTTCATAAAAAAATATACTCGTTCGCCTGTGAAGAGACGTTGCTTAACATCCCATGGAAACAAAATCGTGACAGCGAATTCAATCCGTTGGCTATTTGGCGAAGGCATATTCAGCCATTGGGATTGATATGTGCCGGTGACAAATGCCTCTTCAAAAACACCTTGAGGACCGATGACAATGTTTTGCAGATCAAAGTGAATATCGGGGAAGGCAGTCAATAATTGCTGGTAGAACTGGGTTGCGCCAGCCTTGCCATGCCAACTTGTCCCTGTATTGGCGACAGTGTAAACACAATCTTCGGTGAGAGTTGCCATCAAGCCAGGGATATCATGTGCGTCCTCAGCGATGGAGTGAGCGACCCAGAGCTGCCGGATCGCGCGGTATTCGTCTGGGTCTAATCTTCGCCGAATCGATTCCCTGGCACCGTGCGGCTTAAGCCGTACCAGGGCAGGTGTGACGACAGCAGTGCGTACGTTTGGCTTCATGTGGTTTTCCTTTGCTAGTGCGGCTCGATTGAGCCTGAATTAATTCCTATCGTACTACCAACCTCGATTTATCCATCCCATTTGTCGCTCTTCACGAAATCGTTGCACCCATTCTTCTGAAAGATCATCTGCAGTTTGAGCAAGAGCGGGCGGATAAATTTTGATGCTCATTGTATCCAATTCGAGAAATTCCAAAACCTTTCTAACGGTCTTTTCATATTCCTGAATAAAATCTTCGTATACTATGGTTAATGGGACGATGTTTCCTTCGGAAAAGAATTCCTGTATCCCCGCTTCCCGCATCGAACACTCATTATATAAATGATGGATGGCATCAAAGTTATAAGCATCACTCAGGTCAACTGATTTGGCAGGCGCGCCAGAAAGCCGGTGCCATTCCTGGGTTTGGATCGCCTTCCACCAGGACACTGCCAGACGGATCTTGTTACGACGCGTCATAAAAATATATCTGTGATTTGGAAAAGCATGTTCCCAAATCTTTACACGATTTGCCTCTTCTTGTGGGCAATTCGGAAACTTGCGAAGGAGTTCGATGATTTGGCTGAAGTGTGGTTCATGAAACGAATGCTTCAATCCAAAGACGCCGTTCTTCGTAGTGCCAATTTCCCATAATCGCATTTGTAGTTTTTCAGGATCGCTCGAATATTGATCGTTTAACCAGCCATACAGCCACTCTCCAGGATTGCCCGCGACCTGTGTCGCTTCCAGCGTTTTGCATAACAATGTACTGCCTGTGCGCTGGCTAAACCAAATCGTATAGGATAATCTTGGCTTCATAAAATTCTTCCTTATCAGGATATTATAAATAATATGAGCTTCTATATCGGTTGTCCCATTTGGTCATGGAAGGGTTGGGTTGGAAATTTTTATCCGGAAGGTACGAAGCCATCCGAATTTTTGCATGAGTATACACGGCGACTGACCACTGTGGAGGGGAATACAACCTTTTATGCGGTTCCTGCGCAAAAGACATTGGAAGGCTGGGCAGAGGAAATGCCACCTACATTCCATTTTTGCCCCAAGGTTCCGAAGGCAATCAGCCATGAAGGCAAGTTAATGGATAACGTCGAACGAGCGCGCGAGTTTATCGATACCCTGAGTCAGCTTGGCACGCGGCTGGGACCGATGTTCCTGCAACTGCCGCCTCGTTATTCCCCGAAGCTGATCGCCGATCTAACGGCGTTTCTCGCCGTTTGGCCGCGAGAGGTGCGCCTGGCTGTGGAAGTCCGTCATTTGGATTGGTTTGATTCGCCTCAGGATGAGGCGCTGAATGAATTGCTATCTGAACACAATATGGCGCGCGTGACTATCGATACGCGTCCGATCCGCGACCTGGAGGGGGATGAGATTCTAGAGGGATCTTCTTATCAGAGCCTGCTCGAAGCCCGGGAGCGCAAACCCGATGTCCCCGTCCTACCGAAGCGCACAGCCGATTTTATTTTTGTGCGCTATATCGGTCATCCAGAGATTGAGGTTAACAATCCTTATCTCAACGAATGGGGGAATTACTTCATCCCACAATTGCAGGAAGGCGCGGAGGTCTATATGTTTTGTCATTCGCCGAATAATTTGGCGGCGCCGTGGTTGTGCAGAAAGCTTTACGCGCAAGTGGAGAGGGAAGTCGATCTTCTGCCGTTGCCATGGAATGAGGTGGACAGCGAAAATTATGAACAGGGACAGTTGTTTTAATTCGCCTTGCATTTTAGGATCAAAATGTTTTCCGCTTTCTTCGCGGATATATTTCAATGCTTTTTTTCTGGGCCAGCCTTTGCGATAAGGGCGATCCGCTGTGATAGCGTCCCAAACATCCACGATGGCAAACAGGCGCGCTTCCAGCGGGATCTGTGTGCCTGCCAACCCACGCGGATAGCCAGTGCCATCCCATTTTTCATGGTGGCAATGAGGAATGTCCAATGCATCTCGCAGATAGGCGATCGGTTCCAGCATGTCGTATGCCAGTTGAGGATGTTGTCTCATGATCTGCTGTTCCGCCTCGGTGAGCTCCTCAGGCTTGAGAAGGATGTAATCGGGAACACCCATTTTGCCGATATCATGTAGCAGAGCGCCACGCCGGATCAAAATGAGGCGCTCCTCGCTCAGTCCCATTTTGCGGGCCAGCTTCAGGGTCAGGTCTGTGACGCGCTGGGTGTGACCTTCCGTCTCTCGATCGCGCAGATCCAGGGCGCGTGACCAGCCTTCGATAGTGGCATCATACGCCAGGGCAAGTTCGAAATTCGAGCGTTGTAAGTCCTGAAACAGGATTGAGTTTTCAATCGCGATCGCGGTTTGTCCACCCAGAGTTTCGAGAAAGTCCAGCCATTCACGGTCCGGGTTGAGGCGCGAACGGTTGAAAATTTCCAGCACGCCTCTTACTTCTCCTTTCGAGATCAGCGGAACGGCATAATAGGAAACAAAGCCCTCCTCGGCTAGCAACTGCGCCCGCATAAACTTTCCGCCGTGGTTACTCAGGTCTGGGACCTCAATAATATGCCGTTCGATCACTGCCCGGCTGGCATGACCTTGTCCGAGGCGCTGACTGGTTGATTCAATCTTGTGAGTGTAAAAACCTTGTCCAGCCATATACTCGAGTCGGCCGCTCCCGGTCTGGATCAGTAAAACGGAGGCGGCATCTACATTCAGTTGTTTGATCACCTCGTTGATCAATATGGTCAGTGTGATCTGCAAATCAAAAACACTGCTGATGGCAAGATCAATTGACCTCAGCGCAGCCAATCGCTCCAATTGCTTGACCGTTTGTTCATGCAGGTACATGCGATGGATGGAATTTCCCCCGATCTCAGCCAGCGCGTTGATGATGCGTATCTCTCCCTTTGTCAATTCGCGCGGCAACATGACATTGATAAACATCACGCCCACAATACTCTCTTCTGCATGAAGTGGGACACAGGCTCCCCCTACTTCTTTTGGGATCTGATTACGGTTTTCGTCCGTTAATTGCGGCGCGCTGTGGAATTCCCGCGCCACAATTGCTTTGCCAAGCTTGACGACCAGCCCCGGGATGCCTTCACCAAGTTTATAGGAAGAGCCGATATATTGATCGTTCCAGCCGCGCTGGACTTTCAATTCGATGATTTCAGTCGTTGAGTCATATAGCCAAATGCTGCCTGCTTCTGCCTCAACGAGCCCTAAAGCCTGGTCAAGCAGAAGAGAGAGCATCTCTTCCATTGTTTTCGCCGAGCGTAGTTTCGAACTGACTAAGACAATTGCTTCCAGTTCGCGCTCGCGTTCCCGTCGTTGGCGGCGTACTTCCGCTTCCTTCAATTCGCGCTCGATGGCTGGGATGAGCCTTGCAAAATTCCCCTTGATAATAAAATCGTGAGCCCCGGCTTTTAGCGCATTGACCGCGCTCTCCTCCCCAATCGTGCCAGACACAATGATGAATGGTAGGTCATGACCGCTTTTTTGGAGTAATTCAAGTGCGTTGGGCGCGCTGAAATGTGGTAAGGAAAAGTCACAGATGATCAGATCCCAGGCCTGACGCGCAAGGGCCGCCCGCATGGCATCTGCCGTTTCTACACGTTCGTACTTGACCTCATACCCACCGCGCTGGATTTCGCGTAATACCAAACGGGCGTCATCCTGGGAATCTTCAATCAGGAGAATCCTTAAGTGGGTGCCCATTTACCTCATCTTGGTGGAGCCTCATTCAAAATAAGCCAGTACAGACCGAGCTGACGAACCGCTCCAATAAACTGATCAAAATCAACAGGTTTCTGAACATAGGAATTCGCGCCGAGGCTATAGCCATTCAGACGGTCTTGTTCTTCCTTTGATGAAGTGAGGATCACCACCGGAAGGAGGCGCGTGTTCTCATTCGCACGGATGCGGCGCAATACCTCCAGGCCATCTATCTTAGGAAGTTTCAGATCCAGCAAAATGACCTGTGGCAGATCGCGGGGATCACGGCTGGCATACGCACCTGTACAGAATAAAAACTCCAAGGCTTCCGCCCCATCCCGTACAACGGCAAGTTCATTCCCAATATTGTTTTTTTTCAGCGCTCTCAGGGTGAGTGCTTCATCGTCCGGGTTATCTTCCACAAGCAGGATCATCTTATGTTCCATCAATTCTCTCCATTAGAGGGTAAAGTAGAAAGTGGTTCCCTTTCCTTCAGCGCTTTCCGCCCAGATTTGCCCCCCATGGATGGAAATGATTCGCTGAACAGTGGCCAGACCAACACCCGTACCAGGGAATTCAGTCACCGAGTGTAGTCGCTGAAAAACGCCAAATAATTTATCCGCGTATTCCATATTGAATCCAACACCATTATCACGTACGTAAAACGTCCGTTCTTTCACGTAGGGCTTCTGACCGAATTCAATCACAGTTTGTTTCTGCTTGGAGGTAAATTTCCACGCATTACTTAATAGATTCTCCAGCACGATATGCATGAGATGGGGATCGGCTTCTACCATGAGGTCAGGGACGACCGAAATGGTTGCGGTTGCTGCTCGTTCACGCTGGTTTTCCCGCAACCCCTGTAAGATTTCTTCAACCATCTTACTTAAGTTGATAAACCGGGGCTGTAAAGCTGTCCGGGTCACACGTGATAGATTGAGCAGATCATCGATCAAAATTGCCATACGCTGGGCAGCGGCGCGGACGCGCTCTAGATAGTTACGGCCCTCATCTGGGAGCTGGTCACTGTAATCTTCCAAGAGGACATGGCTGAAACCATCAATACTTCGTAGTGGGGCGCGCAGGTCATGTGAAACAGAATAACTAAACGCTTCCAGCTCCTTGTTGGCGGCTTCTAATTGGGCAGCGCGCTGTCGCAGATCTTCGTTTAATTTTTGGACATCCGCTTCCATCCGTTTCCGCTGGGTCACATCGCGGATCGCGGCGCTCACGAGGAGGCCGCCCTCCGTTTCCAGCGGACTAAGGCTGATCTCGATCGGAAATTCGCTGCCATTTTTGCGCAAGCCGTATAGTTCCAGACCAATCCCCATGGGACGCATAGGATGTTCGACATAATAGCCTTCGCGGTGTTTAACGTGTTTTTTGCGGAAGCGTTTTGGCACCAGCATCTCGACACTCTGACCCAGAATTTCGAGGCGTTCATAGCCAAACAGCTTTTCCGTTTGGGAGTTGACCAATTGAATCATGCCCTGTTGATCCACAACGACCACGGCATCCGATGCGGATTCGAGTAAGCCGCGGAATCGAGCTTCCACCTGTTTGCGTTCGGTGATATCGCGGATGGCAGCAATGATTAGATTTTCCTCCTCTGTTTCCATGGGACTCAGACTGATCTCCACCGGAAACTCGGTCCCATCCTTGCGCAGCGCATAAAGTTCGAGGTCGGAACCCATCGATCGCGCGCGCGGGTTCTTTCCATATTGTCTTCGATGGAAAGGATGGACATCCCTAAAGCGCGTTGGTACTAACACTTCAGCGTGTTGACCAACCAAGTCACCGCGTGTGTACCCAAAAACCTTTTCTGTTTGGGCGTTGACCATGATAATCATGCCCTCTTGATCGATAATGACCATCGCATCCGGTGCGGCTTCGAGCAGACCACGAAATCTCTTTTCGCTTTGCTTTTGCCTGATCGCGTCACGGACTGTTTCTTCCTGCTGGCGGATCAACTGCTGCTTGGTTTCCAGGTAGGCGTCACCGATCACGCTCATGGTAGTGTCGAGCAAATTATCCATTCCGTTGATGGCAGAGAGCAAGCGCTCAGGTTCCTCTCCGAAGGCGTGGAGCAGATAGGGCGTCATGTATTTTCGGAATGCATCCACGATTTGAAACCAGGCGTGGAAGCTCAAACCTGCCTGGGCATAGACCATTCCCTGACGTTGCAAATTTTTTAAATAGGGTTCCCACTCATCCTGAA
>WNGA01013586.1_pt2 | contig 10395 bp, 8 predicted proteins | sample 5400061 | NCBI WGS metagenome assembly WNGA01 (sample SAMN13153366, study PRJNA577476) | soil metagenome | isolation source: 100 cm soil or saprolite under grassland replicate 2 | place: USA:California | collected 2016-06-15
TGCCCGTGAACGTCCCGCGCCCGGCATAGCGCGGCGAGCCGGCCGTCTGCATCCACCAGTCGAGCTTGAGGTCCACGTGATAGTCTCCCTGCGGTTGCAGCCGGCCGCTGGCGTTGGCGGCGAACGTCGGCGCGGCGACGGCCAGCCTGTCGACGCGCACGACGTCTCCGATCGCGCTGGTCACGAGGTCGATGGAGTCCAGCCGCTGCGGGTTGGTCCCGCCGGCGTTGGTTGCGTCGATCCGGCGGACGGCGGCGGACCGGAGGATGACGTTGACCGGCAGGTGCACGTCGGGCAGCTTCTCGCGCTCCTTCTTGGTCTCCCGGGAAATGGTCCGAAGGTGCACGCCGTCGGCGGTCAAGAGCGTGATGTCGAGTTGCTTGCGAAGAAGCCGCGAAAGGCGCCATTCCAAGTGCACGGTGTCCAGACGGGCGTTCAACGTCGTGCTCTTGTAGGTCAGGCCGCGCAGCGTCAGCGGACCTCTGAGAGGGCCCTCGACCTTCTCGACCTCGAATGAGCCTTTCATGAGCACGCCCAGACGCGCGATGGCCCAGCGCGCTCCCGACTGCGTCGAGAGGACCCATCCGGCCAGGCCGGCCGCCACGATCAGCAGCGCGCCGATCGCGATTCCGAGCGTGAGGAGGACTTTGCGGAGAGAGATCTTTTTCATAGGTCTGGTCCGATGTTGATGTGAATTCGGAGTCCACGCGGGGAGTCGAGGGCGTAAGCGCCGTCCAGACGCACCGGCCCGATCGGGGAGATCAAGCGCACCCCCGCGCCGACCCCCTTCCTGGGCGATCCGGTGAAGGCGTTGGCCGCGTCGCCGGCGTCGATGAAAATCGCCGCTCCCCATTTCGGGAGAAACCGATGCTCGAACTCGAGGCTGACCGTCTCGAGAGCTTTGCCTCCGATGACGTGCCCCTCCTCGTCGCGTTCCCCCAGGCTGTTGAACTTGTATCCGCGCACGGAGACATCGCCGCCGGCGAAGAAACGGATGCGCGGAGGCAGCCGTCGGAACTGCGAGGTCACGGTGTAGCCGATCTCCACGCGCCCGATCAATCGGTTGCCCCGGGAAAACGGGACGATCTTCTTGGCCGTCGCGTGGACCTGCCCGAACGTGACGCTGGAGACGAGGCCCTGTTTGGCAGCGGAGACTTTCAGCTGGATCCGGTAACCGCGGCGCGCGTCGATCCGGTCGTCGGCCACCACCAGCTCGCGGGTGAAGATCGGCGTCAGCAGGTTGGAGATCCCCTTGTCCACGCCGACGGAGTAGTCCTCCCTCTCGTAGAGGAGCCCGAGTCCCTGGCGCCACTTCTTGACCATGCGGGAATAGTCCACTCCGGCGAGCTCGGTCGTGGTTTCGCTGGTGGGGGGTGTCAGGCGCGCGTACCCGATGGTGAAGGTCAGCACGTCGGTGCGCGGGTACGCCCCCGGGATCAAGTACTTCGCCACGGCGCTTTTCTCGATGCTGGAGACTTTCAGATCCGCCTCCGCCCGATGCCCGCGGTGATTCAAACGGCGATAGTCGGCGTGCACGGTGGCGCGCGGACCGGTGTCCGTGCCGTACCCCAGCCCGAACTGATACCTCCGGGGCCTGGCAGGAGTCAGGCCGACGTCGATCGGCACCTCCAGTCCCTCCGCCCGCTCGCGCTCGCTGACCACCTCGACGCGGGAGAAGTAGGGTGCATCGGAGAGCGCATTCTGGAGCTCCATCAGCTTGTTCAGGTTCAGCGGCTCGCGTTGCTCCCAGGTCACGTAGCCGCGCAGCAGGTCGGGATCGAGCACGTTCTGGCGAAAGACGACAGGGCCGAAGAGGAACTGCCGTCCGGTGTCGTAGTGCAGCGCGATGCGGCACGTGTACGCCGCCAGATCGATCTCGAGCTGCGCCTCGTCGAACTTGCCGTCGAGGTAACCGATGGAAGCCGCCATTTGCTCGAACGCCGCCTTACCGCGGTCGTAGGCGGGCTGGAAGAGCTGGTCTCCCTTCTTCAGCGGAAAGTCCCGCACGACGGTTCGGAACCCCCAGTCGTCGGCCCCCTCCCCGGTCACCCGCAGATCCAGGTCGTCGACGTGCAGAGCCGCGCCGGGTTCGACCTTGTAGCGCGCCACCCACTCGTCGCCGCCGGTGTTCTCGAGCGAAGCGTCGATGGTTGGCCGGTAGTAGCCGAAGGGCTGCAACGCCTTGCGGATCTCGTCCGGCGCGAGGGCGTGAAGCTGCCGGATGCGGCGGTCGGTCAGATCCTTCTCTTTGCGGGCGTCGTCGATCGAAAGCGCCGAGAGCACGTTCTGCTTGATGTCGCTGCCCTTCAGGCTCTGGCTTTGCAGTAGCCCGGTGAGCGCTCCGCCGAGCCCCTCGATCTCGACCTTGAGCCTGGCCCGGGGCGCCGCCGGCAGCGGCCTTGCCGCGAGCGCCGCGAGAAGGGGAACGGCGATCGCGCGAAGCAGCGCTCGACCGCTCATGCCTTTGGGGTCTCCACTTTCTGGACGCGCTCGGCACCTGGAGACGCGACCCGGCGAGAACCGAGCATGTATCGGGAGTGGATGCGCGTGAAGGAGGCGCCGAGCAGCACCAACATCGAGGCGTAGTAGACCCAGCACAAGATCACGATCACCGAGGCGGCCGCGCCGTAGGCGGAGCCGGGAGCGGTGCGGCCCAGATAGAGCCCGATGGCCCACTTCCCGACTGAAAAGAGAAACGAGGTCACGAGAGAGCCGAACCAGACGTCGCGCCACGGAATCTCGACGTCCGGCAGAATCCGAAAGATCATGGCGAACAGGAGGGTGAATGCGAAGAAGGAGAAGGCGGCGCTCGCCGCGTCGAGGACCTGCGCGGGCAGTGGAAGCCGCGCCTGAAAATACTCCTGCGACGCATTGATCGCGGCGGAGAAGGCGAGCGAGACCAGCAGCAGGAACCCCAGCGCGATCACCACGGCGAAGGAGAGCAGCCGTTTCCTCAGAAGCATCGGGATCAGCGGCCCCGGCTTTGGCTTGACGTCCCACATCAGATTGAGCGAGGACTGGAGCTGCACGAAGGCCGCCGTGGCGCCGAAGGCCAGGCTGAAGAACCCGACGATTCCGGCCAGGCCGCGGCCGCCCTGAAGGGATGCCGCCTGCATGATCTTCTCGACGGCGACCGCCTGCTCCCTCCCCATGAGATGCTGGAACTGGCGGAGGAGCTGTTCTCGAACCGCCTCCTCGCCAAAAGCCGCTCCGGCGACCATCACGACGAGCACCAGCACCGGCGCCAGCGAGAAGAGCGTGAAGAAGGCGAGCGACGCGCTCTGGGTTATCGCCTCCCGATCGAACCAATGAGTGACGGTCTGCCAGAGCACGTCGCGCCAGAGCTTCCACCGGGAGGAGCTGCCGTCTTTCACTGGTGATCGTCCGAGCCGGACCGCGATCGTAGCGACCCTTCCGGAGACCAAATGATGGAGCAATCGCTGTGCCATCCAACCCGCGGAGGAAGGCCGGAGGAATCATGCCGAAGATGCCTGCCGTCCAGGTCTGCCGGACGTGAGAACCCCTCGAGGCTGTCGAGCGCGAAGTTCCCGGCTTCGTGCGCGTGCGCGTCGAGGCCTCGCAGGCGCGGAGTACGGGTCAGCCGTATGCTTCCTGGGTCAGGTTTAGATGAAAGCGAAGTCTTTGCCCGGACGCGATAGGGAAACAAATGGGTCGGATCGGGTGGGGAGGCGGGGCGCTCACTTCAACGCGCCGGAGCTGCTGACCAACCGTATAGCCGCTCTGCATTGCCTCGCAGCGCGTTTTCACCCATCTTGATCGCCGTCTCCAGATCCACGACTCCGTCGCGCACGAGACCAGTCAGCGCAAGAGCGAGAGCTTCGCGAGCCGACCGCGAGATGGCCACGTGGTGCAAGTCGGCGCCGACGGGGATGGTGGGATAAGCGGCCACGTCAGTCGAGAAGAGAAGCTTATCCGGCGCGAAGGTGAGGACCTTTCGCAGCACGTCCGCGAGATCGGGGATGGGGTAAAGGAACGTCATCGCCGACATGTCGTACCAGACGTGCGGCTTCAGGGCGAGATACGCGGCATACTCGACGAGCGGCGCTCCGCCATGGATCAACACGAACTGCGTATCGAAGTAGCGCACGTCGGTGAGGACCGAATCGAGATTGCGCACGTCCGACTCGATCGTTCGCAGGAACGGCGGAACGCCGAGCGACGAATGGATGTGGACGGATAGCTTCCGCTGCCCTGCGGCGATGAAGATGCGTCGCGCCAGGAAGTCCTGCAGGGCGAGATAGTCCTCGCGCGCGAGCGAAGTCGTTCGGCCTTTCGCGTACAGCGAGATCGCCCGTGCCTCCGGCACGTCCTCGAAAACGAGCGTACGCAGGTAGGCATCCCAGAATTTGACCGCGACCGCGCCCTGCTCCTTCCACCGCGAGAGAGTGCCCTCGACAAACGTCAAATAGCCTGCGAGGTCCGGAGGAACATCGCCGAGCCCCGCCTCCTTGAGGAATCGCTTCAGGTTCGACTGCACGCGGGTGATGTCGTCCCGGTGCTTCGGGCTGCGGACCATCAGAGCCTCCGCGGGGAGGGGGTACAGCAGGTTGGTCGCGTGGGGCACCCATCGCAGCCGCCGACCGTCCGTCCCCTCGGGGAACGGCTGGTTGACGAGCGCGATCTCCGTTCGGGTGAAATCCAGATGGTCCATCCAATAGCCCTGTAGACCGAGACGGGCGATCATCGCGGAACGAACTTCGATCGCGCGTGCAGCGGCCGCAGCAACGTTGCCTCGCTCGACGGTCACCCCGAACCGGTCGCCCAACGCTTCGGCATATTCCGATCGCGAGCTGCGCAGGCCAACCGGTGCCCTCGAGTCCATCCTCGGGTCAAACTGGCCCTTTTCGAGCAGGTGAGTGTGATTATCGATTGCGCGGACGCGATCGAGCCGCGCCGCGATCTGGCGAAAGACGGGATTGGCGCGCCACGGCCGCAGATTCGCGTCCGCGCCGGCTGCGGCGAGCGCAAGGATGAGCACCATCGGAGCAGCAGCCATCGGACCCTCCGAGGGGCGGGATTCTATCGCGCGCGTCGGGGGGAGTCTGGCAGAATGGCCGGGGATGACGGATCCTGCGGCGAGACGCATGCTCCAAAATGGCGGGGAGATGACGTCTCGGACCACTGGCCGTGGCGCAGTCGGCCGTAAACCGCAATCCCGTCGGACCAGAAGGTCGCCGCACCGATCACTGGCTCTCCTGGTTGTTTTCATCTCCGCTCTTGGTATCGGAACTTCGACGACTCAGAACGCCCAAACGGAAATCACGCCGGCAGCGGTGCGGGCTGACTTCGATGCGCTGTGGCATTACGTTGCCGACAACTACGCCTATTTCGATTCCCGGCTCACGAACTGGGCCGCAGTACCGGACTTGTACAAGTCTGATTTGGAGAGAGTCAAGACTCGTTCTGAACTGGTTGCGTTGCTCGAACATGTGCTGGACGAACTGTACGACGCCCACGCGCAGCTGACGGTGAATACGCCCAGCTCGCCGCGGCTCGTTCCGTCAGGCGCCGACATTTGGGCTGAATGGCAGCAAGGACGGGCGATCGTCGAGGAAGTCAGAGAAGGCTCTGACGCGGAGCGCGCCGGCATGCGGGCTGGCGCCGAGATCCTGGCGGTCAATGATGTCCCGATCGCGGACGCGCTGAGAACACGAACCGGGCGGTCGCTGCAGCACGTCGATGACAATGTCCGCTCGTGGGCTCTACGGGCTGTCCTGGCCGGGTACCACAACCAGCAGCGCCGGATACGGTTCCGTTTGGGAGGTTCGGACTTCAACCGCACTGTGCCGGCAGCCGATCAGTTCGTGACGCAGGAGGATCGCCTGGTCTCTCGCACATTGCCGACAAACGTCGGCTACATCCGGTTGCAGGAATCCCTGGGCGACTCTCGGCTGATCCCTGAGTTCGATTCGGCGCTCGCACGCCACGAGCCGTCCGCCGGAGGACTGATTCTCGATCTGCGAGACACCCCGGGCGGAGGCAACACCACCGTGGCCCGAGCCATCCTGGGGCGCTTCGTTCGAATTGAGAAGCCCTATCAGAAACACCTCTTGCCGTCCGAAGAGCGGGAGACCGGCGTCCGGCGAAGCTGGCTCGAGCTCGTGACGCCGCGCGGGCGATCGGCCTACCCGCAGCGTGTCGTCGTGTTGGTCGGCCACTGGACCGGCAGTATGGGCGAGGGACTGGCGATCGGATTCGACGCCGTTGGGGCGGCGACGATCGTGGGCACCCCAATGGCGCAACTGCTCGGCGCCACGTACCATTTCGAACTGCCGCAGTCACACATCGGAATCAACATTCCCGCGGAGAAGCTCTTTCACGTCAATGGCACGTCACGCGAGGCATTTGTTCCGCAGGTGCGTCTGACGCGGGAAGATCTCAGTGACCCGAGCGGTGATCCCTGGATGAAGCAAGCCTTGAAGGTCTTGAGCAACCGGCATCGCTAAGCAGCGTGAATTGTTCCCCGGGGAGGTCTCATCACCGAGTCCACGGATGGGCCTGGGTCGGTCTGACCCTCTGCCTCGCTCTTCATGTCTTGGACGAGGCAAGCCACGAATTTCTCTCCCTCTATAACCCGATCGCGCGCCGCTCCGGCAGGCCGTGCCTCTCCTTCCGATCCCGGTCTTCACGTTTCGCCTCTGGTTGACGGGGCTCATCGGCGCCATCGTGTTGCTCCTGGGGCTGTCCCCTTTCGTGTTCCAGGGAGCATCGTGGACACGCGGCGCGTCCTATGCCTTCGGTACAATCATGCTTCTCAACGGTTGCAGCCACATTCTCGGTTCAATCTACTCGTCTCGGCTTCTGGCTGGCACGTACTCGGCGCCTCTTCTGGTTCTTGCCTCTCTCGCTCTCATTATCGTCGTCCCGAGAGAGCGTCACGAACGGCAGAACACCGGCGCCCGAGAGTGAGGAGACGGGGTCGCTCGGGCTGTCAACCCAACCGGGCGGATTGGTCCGGCCGGGCGGTGTCAGAGGGCGGTAGGTTTCGCGCCGGCTCGACCTGCGTCGGTTTTGGAGTAGAACCGCTGCAAGAGCGCCCGCGCCTCGTTCCGATCAACACACGTGTAAGAGTTCCAGCCCTCGATCCGAAGCTGATCGTCCAGCGGTTTGCCGATCACCTCGAGAATCGTTTCCTTGGCTGAGCGCACCGCTCGCTGGGAGTTGCGCAGGATCTGTCGAGCGATAAGTTCAGTCTCCTCCAACAGCCGATCGTGCGACACGACCTTCGTAACGAGGTTGCATTGCAATGCCCGCTGAGCGTCGATTGGCTCCGCGGTCAGGACCAGCTGCATTGCCACTCCGACTCCGCACGTGTTGACCAACCGCACGATCCCGCCATCACCGTGGTGAAACCCCCGGCGGGCCTCGAATGAGCCTAGCATCGCCCGTTCGGACGCAACCCGAAGGTCGCAGGCGAGGGCCAACTCGAGACCGGCCGCGAGAGCCCAGCCATTGATCGCCGCCACCACCGGCTTGGGAATCTTGTGGAGGCCGCGAGTCAGCCCGCCCAAGCCCATGTTGACGATCTCGCGAACCCGGCTCGGCGTGGCATCGACGTAATTCGCGGGCACGTACGTCCGTAGATCAGCGCCGGCACAAAAAGCATCGCCCGCCCCCGACAGGATCGCGACGTCGACACTGTCGTCATCCCGGAAGTCCCTCCAGATACGACACAGCTCCTCATGCATCTCGGGATCGATCGCGTTCTTGGCCTCGGGTCGATTCAACGTCACGAACGCTATCCGGTCTCGCTTGTCATACAGAATCGTCTCGATCACATCACACCTCCGAGGAAGAGAAAACCTACGAGACTCCAAGCGTGAGTGTTCTACATCCTTCGTTCGTCATCAAGCAACTCAATCCAGAAATCCTGAGAGTCTTTGGGGTGCGTGGACCGTCTGTGGGAGGTTGGGATCAACCGTGCGAAGGAATAACTCGCCGGTCAGGCGGCGGCGGTCTGCCCGCTTTTCTCCATGGCTGAGACGACCGCGCGCCAGCTTTCGCGCACGCTCGGGTATTTCGGCGCCCATCCGGATTGGCTCTTGAGCTTCCGGTTCGAGATCCGTTGCGAGCGCGAGAGGAGCTCACCGGCGGAGCCGAGCAGGTGTACCGTCCATTGCGGCGGAAACTTCGGTGGAGGTACGCCCAGAACTGCCGCCAGGGTGTCGAAGTACTCGCGGCGCGTGACGGGCTCGTCGTCGACCACGTTGTAGGTTCCGGCGCCGACCTCGAGCGCTGCGACGGCCGCCGTGGCGGCGTCGTCGTGTGAAATCGGCGAGAGAAAGCTCTCGGGAGCGCCGGGCATCGGCACCCAACCGCGACGCACGACGCGGATCATGTCGCGCAGGAAACGCGAGTCAGGCCCATAGAAAGCCCCGAAACGCAGAACGATCCCGGCGCCTCCGCTCCTCTGCGTGAACCGAGCCGCCGAGGCCTCCGCGTCCGCGATCGTCCGGTTGTATCCGGCGGGCTGAATGGGCGTATCCTCGTCGATCCACTGATCGCCCCGGTCCGGATAGGCCGGCGCGAAGGATTCCTGGACGAACCGCCGGACGTTCTCAGTGAGGGCGGCGTCGACGAGGTTGGCCGATCCGATCCGCCGGAGTCGGTCGTTCTCGGCCCACGCGCCGGGAAACAACATTCGGGTCGTGGTCTTCGGCATGTGCGTCGCGAGATTGAGAATGGCATCGCAGCCGGCGACCGCGGCGCGCAGCATTCCGGGATCGAAGAGGTCGACGCGAGAAGTTGTGGCGCCCTGCCGCTCGAGCGCGGCCAGCCTCTCCGCCGAGCGACCGACCGCCGTCACGCGGTGCCCGCCGGCGCCCAAAAGCGGAACAACGCGGCAGCCGATGACGCCCGTCGCGCCCGTCACGAGAACCTGCATTGAAACTCCTCCGGACGACTGCTGCCGGCTCTACGCCCCACCGCAAGCGCCAGGATCGATCCGTGCAAGACGACTGCCAGACGAACCACGTAAAGAAAGGGCTGACTCAAACGCTCCCCCCGGCAGTCCGCGGACGCCTTTGAACAGTGCCCGCACCGTGCCCGAGCCGGCCGTTAACCGCGTTGGGAACCCGTGTTTAGTCTTCCGTTATGGTATTGATCCTTCGCGCAGGATGAGGGCGACGGAACAAATGGCTCAGCTATGCTCGTCCTGCCCATTCTTGAGCAATGCCGGATCGGGAAAGGAGTCGATGATGCCTCCGCAAGCCTTATTCGCAATCAGTGTCGCCCTCAGCTTCGTTGCGTGGGGGATCGTGGTACGGCAATACATCTGGCCAGCACTGCGCAGCCAGCTGCGGACTGGCGCCCTGCGGCCCATACTCCTCTTGCACAGCTTCCGGTTCGTGGGCTTAGCATTCCTGGTACCCGGCGTTGTCTCGCCCGATCTACCGATCGTTTTCGCGCAGCCGGCCGCGTTTGGCGATCTCGCCACCTCGATCCTGGCTTTACTCGCGATTGCGCGCTGCGGAGCAGGTTAGGAATCGTCCTGGTCTGGGCGTTCAACCTTCAGGGCAGAGCAGATCTGCTTCACGCCTTCTACGAAGGCAATCGGACGAGCATTAGGCTCGATCCGGGACTGCAGGGTGCCGCCTACTTCATTCCGACGGTCTTGGTGCCGTTGCTTCTGATCACGCACGGTCTTGTATTCCGGCTCCTCCTGCGGAAGGACGCTGCGGCCTCGCCCGCGTGAGAGCTACCGTGCGGCGTAGTGGCAATTGGGTGCTGATGAGGCGCGGCACGCCTGAGCCGGCGCCACCGCGTTCATTAGTTACGCCCTCGGGCTCTGGCCGAACACGATCTGGTACGGCCGGGCCTGAACCACCACCCTGAAGTCCAATATAGACGGTCTTATCTACGCGCTCCTGCCGGGAGGAGTCTTCGGCTGGCTCTGCCCGTAATGGCAGCGCAAGCCGAAGCCGGCAGGACTACCGCTTAACACCGGTCCACGTGTCCAGCCCTCCCTCATGGCCGCGTCAGACTCGGGGTCGCCAAGAAGGCTGGACGCTCTCCAGTGATCGGATCGAGAACCCGACCCGTGATGACCCCGAGATCGTTGATGTCCTGAGCCGTGGTCAGAAGGTTGGTATAGCCAGGCGCAACGAGCGTGTTGAGATCCGTCATCACGCCATGTTGCCAGAGAAAGGCACGGCAGATACCGGAGCCGTCAGCATTGCTGCACGACACGCCTACGACCTGGCGCCGTTCGTTTAAGCCATGGGCTTCGCTATACAGGTCTCCTGAGAGCGTGCCGAGATCCTGGATACTGCCGCCTTTGGCCAACAGAAAAGCGTGCAGTTGGGTTGTCCGGGTCGCTGTCTGATACAGCGGCAAATCCAGCGATATCACCCTGTTGGTTGAGCGCCATGGGCG
>WNGA01038637.1_pt1 | contig 10395 bp, 10 predicted proteins | sample 5400061 | NCBI WGS metagenome assembly WNGA01 (sample SAMN13153366, study PRJNA577476) | soil metagenome | isolation source: 100 cm soil or saprolite under grassland replicate 2 | place: USA:California | collected 2016-06-15
GCCTCGGCGGCGTCATTCTCGGCTCCGAAAAATTCATTCAAGATCACATCGCCGTGCCGATCCGCCAGACCGGCCCGTCGATGTCCCCGTTCAACGCCTGGGTCCTGCTCAAAGGCCTGGAGACGCTTTGCGTGCGCGTGCGCCGGCAGACCGACACGGCGGCGACAGTCGCGGTCGCGCTCGCCGAGCATCCGAAGATTTCGCGCCTGATCTATCCGGGCCGGCCCGATCATCCACAAGCCGAGATCGTGCGCCGGCAGATGCAGGGGGGCTCGACGCTAGTCGCGTTCGAGATCAAGGGAGGAAAGGCGGCCGCGTTCCGCTTCCAGGACGCGCTCAAGCTCATCCGCATCAGCAACAATCTCGGCGACGCCAAGAGCTTGATCACCCACCCGGCAACGACGACACATCAGCGCTTGACGCCGGCTGCCCGCGCCCAGCTCGGCATCAGCGACGGGCTGGTGCGGCTCTCATGCGGCCTCGAGCATCCGGACGACCTGGTCGAGGATTTGCTCACGGCGCTGAAGGCGGCGTGAGCGAGCGAAGACGGAAGGTGTGCCGTCCTTAACCTACGGCACTACCTGCGACCTATCGCGGTGGCCGTCGGCCGCGTCGCGGCCTCGGCGATCGCCATGCCCAGCGCCTTGGCCAGGCAGGCATAGCTCCAGTCGTTCATGTGCAGCCCGTCAGAAGACACGAACGTCTCGAACGGCAGGTGATCCGTCTCGTACCAGTGCCGCATCAGATCGAAGCGGTGAAAGAGTGGCACATGCTCGGCCTTTGCGGCCGTGGCAATCAGCGAAATCATGTCCTCGACATGCGGCTTGGCGAGGACGCGCGGCGCATATTGCGGATCGATCAATACGACTTCGGCCCCCGTCGCTTTGATGCGTGCCAGGCCTGCGCGCACCAGCGAGGCGTGCGGCGGCAGCGCCTTCTCCCGCAGCAGCGAATTCGTGCCGAGCTGCCACAGCACCAGATCCGGCTTTTCGACGGTGACGGCGGTGTCGAGCCGCGCGAGCATGCCCTCGGCATCGTCGCCGTTGACGCCGCGGTTCAACACGGTGATCTCGTGCCCTGGGAAACGGTGGGCAAGCTCCTCGGCGAGCCGGCTCGGATAGGATGCAGCGGACGTGCTTGCGCCCGCGCCATAGGTGGATGACGAGCCGAGCGCCACGATCTTGATCGGCTTGCCGCTCGCAAGCAGGCGCCCGATCCGCGGCAATGGGCGATCAAACCGCACTTGTTCGGCCGCTACCGCGCAGGCGGGCTGCCGCGCCGCCGCCGAGGATGACAGAGCGGCCGGAGCCGCGGTCGGCCCAGACGTCTGCGCCCGCGCCGGAGCGAGCGCAATGAGAACTGCTGTCGCAACGGCCCCGAGTAGAGCCGTACGACCCAAAAACAGCCGACAATGCATGATGTGCGTTTGGTCCTCTGGAGTTTTTTCCTTTGACGCCTGTTTATTGAGCCGCCTTCGATTCGGGATGCAAATGGGCGGCGTCGATAATCATAGAGGCAATGCCTCGGCCGATGCAATCGTGCACGCGCTGGGCGAGCACGTTATCCTTTCCGGCGGCATAGAGGTCGAACGCGCCGGTATCGGACCAATGCCGCATAATGGCAAGCCGGTCAAACAGCGGGATCTCGTGCTGCTGCGCCACCACCCGCATGTTGTCCGCGTATGGGCCGAGCGGAACCATGATGTCGGTGCGGGGGCTGTACTGCATGTTCATCAAAATGACGTCGGCGCCGCCCTTGTGCAGCGTTTCGACCCCGTCCTCAAGCGCCGCCCTGAACTCATCGGGGTCGATCCTGCGGATCGCGTCGAGAGTGCCCGTTTGCCATATGACCAGGTCGGGCTTCTCGTCGACGAGCATTTTTTCCATTCCCCGGGCCAGGTCCTCGGTGGTCATGCGCGTTCTGACGAGGCTGACCACCTTGACCACGACCGAAGGAAGCTTCTGCTTGAGCACCGCCTCGAGCCGCGCCGGATAGGCCGAACGCGGGCCGTCAGGACCGGCGAGAATAGAGGAGCCGGTTCCGACCACGGCGATGGTGAGCTTTTTCTCCTTCTGGACGGCCTCGGCGACGTGCTTCAACTCGTTGTTTCCCAGCAACAAATAGCCGGGGATGTCGCAGGGCTCGGCGGCAAAGGCCGCGCCGGTCGCGATAGAAAGGGCCGCAGCCAAGGCGGCCACCGCAATGGGCGTTCTCATGCCTCGCCTCCCGCGAGGTCCGCGTCCGGCGTCTTTTTCGGGCGCGATCCGGGACTACGTCCTTCTGCCCTCTTATACCAGCTTAGCAGGCCGGCAACCGCAACCATGGCGACAATGCCCAGCGCGCTGAGCAGGAATTGCATCCAGATGGCGCCTGATACCTCGACCATGGCGAAATGCGCGGCAAAGGACAGGAACACGCCCAGGCAGAAGATTTCCAGCGAGTGCTGCCCGCAGACGATCGGCGGCCAAGCCCAGCGCGATTTGAGCCCCGGCCAGTCGCGCGGCAGGAATCTGACCGTCACCACCGCCAGCGCGAGGAAATGCGCAAAGCGCAGGACGTCGAGATTGACCTTGTCGATCGGGTAGATCAACTCCTCCAGCCAATGCGGAACGTACTGGCTCATGTATGGCAGATACCAGGTCAGCGTGATGACGAACGCGAATAGCAGGTAGGCCGCCGCGATCGACAACGTCACTCGTGATTGCAAGACGGTCGCGAGCCGCTGCGCTCCCCCCAGTGCGCACCAAGCGCCGAACACGAACAGCAATTGCCAGGCGAATGGATTGAAGTACCAGTGCCCGCTGGGATAGCTCGGCAGGTTCCAGTTGAAGGTCCACGTAAACACGTAGAGCAGCACCGAGGCGCCCAGCGCCAGCGAGGATCGAAACTGCAGCAACCACAGCGTCGGCGGAAACAACAGCAGCAGAATGATGTAAAGCGGCAGGATGTCCATATTGGCGGGCTTGAACTTGAGCAGCAGCGCCTCGACGATCGTCACCTCCGGCTGCTTTAGAAAATCGAGAATGTTCATCTCTTCGGCATAGAGCGGGTTCTCGAAACTGGTGGCGACGTAGGAGATTTCGGCGAGATAGATGGCGAATAGGAACACGTGGGCGACGTAGATTTGCCAGGCCCGCCGCAGGATGTGGGCACCGGCGATGAGAAAGCCGCGTTCGCGCATTTCCCTGCCATAGACGAAGGCGGCGGTGTAACCGGAGACGAAGACGAAAATTTCAGTCGCGTCGCTGAAGCCGTAATTACGGATGGTGCCCCAAGCGACCAGGTTCGAGGGGATATGGTCGAGGAAGATCAGCCAGAGCGCGATTCCGCGGAACAAATCGAGCCGCAGATCGCGTCCGGTGGTGACCACGAGGGCATGCATTCCAGGCGATCTTTCGCGCAATAAGGGACACAGCTAAATCTAGTAGGCCTTTGCCCGGCTTGGGAGTCACGTCATCGCGACGGTTGCAGGCCGGGCGCTGAAGCTGTTCACTACGGCCGCACATGCGACGAAGCGCCCGGGGTAGAGGGCTGACAATGGATGCCGCCAAAGCAGCGTATCGGGCCATGACCCGGCAGATCGAGGTCATCGCCACGCCCCGCTTCCTGCCCGAGCGATCCTCGCCCGAGAACGGCTATTTCTTCTGGGCCTATACCATCACGCTGACCAATCGCGGGGCTGAGACCGTGCAGCTGAAGACGCGTCATTGGCGCATCACCGACGCGCTCAGCAATTCGACATCGACATTCCAGCCTTCTCGCTCGACACCCCGCAGCGCGAGCGAACGATCAATTGACGCGCTCCCACGAGGCCGACCGCCGGCATTCAGCCGCGCCCGCCCTCATGCCGACGGCGTGCGCTCCGCCACGTCGTCGGGCTCGAACACGTAAGTCGAGTTGCAGAACTCGCAGGTGACGGTGATCTTACCCTTCTCCACCATGTGGTCGCGGTCATCCTGGGAAAAGCTGCGCAGCATCCGTTCGACCCGCTCGCGCGAACACGAGCACTGCGCTTGCAAGTCGCGGCTGCGGAAGACCCGCACGCCGCGTTCGTTGAATAGCCGGTAGAGCAGGCGCTCGGCGGACGTGTTGGGATCGAGCAGTTCGACATCCTCGACGCTCGCCACCAGCGCGCGGCCTTCGACCCAGGCGTCGTCCTCGGGCGCGGCCTTAACCTCAATCCCCTCCGGCACGTCGCCTGGATCGAGATCTGCGCGCCGCGCCCGCTCGGGCGACTGCGGCAAGAACTGCAACAGCAGCCCGCCAGCCCGCCAGCAATGGCGCGCACCGTCTGCGCCCGAGCGCAGCTCCTCGGCGACAGCCAAGCGCACTCGCGTGGGGATCTGTTCCGAGCGAAGAAAATACTCGTGCGCCGCGTGTTCGAGCCCCTTGCCCTCGAGCGCCACGATGCCCTGATAGCGGGCAGTATCCGGTCCCTGGTCGATGGTCATGGCCAGATGCCCACGGCCGAGCAGCGCGCCTGGATCAGCCGCGCCAATTGCCATGGCCTCCGCAACCCGGGCTGCATCAAAGCGGGCGCAGCCGCGCACCTGGCCGGGCGTGGTGTAGTCGATGACCAACATCCGCACCGGCCCGTCACTCTGGGTCTGGAGAATGAAACGGCCTTCGAATTTCAAGGTGGAGCCAAGCAGCACGGCGAGCACAATGGCCTCGCCCAAAAGCTTCGCCACCGGGGCGGGATAGCGGTGACGCGACAAGATCGCGTCGATCGCCGGACCAAAGCGCACGACCCGGCCACGCAGATCGAGCGCCTCGACCTTGAAGGGCAAGATCGTGTCGTCGACGGAGGTCGCTGCCGGCGCGCGTACTGGAATTTCGATGTGGGGATCGGACATGATGGCTTCAATATAGTGCCGAGCGGCGAAAGATGCCCGCCGGCTTTGATTTTCAGCGCGAGCACCAAGTTACCGTGCGTTCAAGCACCACGCCAAAATGCCTTTTTGGGCGTGCAGGCGGTTCTCGGCCTCGTCGAAGACGATCGATTGCGGCCCGTCGATCACGTCGTCCGTGACCTCCTCGCCACGATGGGCGGGCAGGCAGTGCATGAACACCGCATCCCGGTTCGCCAGCGCCATCAGGCGGGCATTGACCTGGTAGCGCTTGAGCAGGTTGTGGCGACGTTGGCCGTCCTTGTCCCCCATCGAAACCCACGTATCGGTCACCACGCAATCGGAGCCCCTAACCGCCTCCTCGGGCTCGCTACCGATATGGATCGCGACGCCTGAACTTTTGACCCAGTCAAGCAGCCATTTTTTCGGGGCGAGTTCGGGCGGGGTGGCCACGCGCAGGCGGAAATCGAAGCGCTGGGCGGCGTGCATCCAGGAGGTGAGCACGTTATTGGCATCGCCGGTCCAGGCCACGGTCTTGCCGCGGATCGGCCCGCAATGCTCCTCGAACGTCATGACGTCGGCGAGCACTTGGCAGGGGTGCGAGCGGCGGGTCAGACCGTTGATCACCGGCACGGTGGCATGACGCGCGAGCTCGACGAGCATGTCGTGATCGAGCGTGCGGATCATGATGATATGAGCGTGCGGATCATGATGATATCGACGTAGCGCGAAAGCACCCGCGCCGTGTCGGCGATGGTTTCACCCCGGCCGAGTTGCATTTCCTGGCCGGTCAGCAGGATGGCTGCGCCTCCGAGTTGGCGCATGGCGACATCGAAGGAGACCCGCGTGCGCGTCGAGGGCTTGTCGAAGACCATGGCCAGCGTGCGCCCCTCGAGTGGCCGCGGACCGCGCTCGCGCCGCGCCTTCATGGCGCGGCTCACTTCGATCATCCCGCGCAGCTCTTGCGCAGGGATGTCGATCAAGTCAAGAAAGTCGCGGCCCTTCATACAGCCGCTCCCACCTTCTGCGGTCGTTCCTGCGTCTTGGCGATGCGGGCGCAGGCGCGCTCGAGTCGGCGAACCGCTTCGGCAACCTCCTCCTCGCTCACGATCAGCGGCGGCAAAAACCGTACCACGTTATCGCCGGCCGCGGCCGTGATCATCTTCTCCGCCCGCAGCTCGTCGACCAGCTCGGCGCTGGGAACCGCCGCTCGCAATCCGACCAGAAGCCCCTCGCCGCGCAATTCGGCAATGATCGTGGGATAGCGGTCCTTGATCTCCGCGAGCTTTTGCTTAAGCACAAGAGACACCCGGCGCACGCGCTCGAGAAATCCATCGGCGAGTACCACGTCAAGCAAGGCGCTCGCGGCCGCCATTGCCAGCGGATTGCCGCCGAAAGTCGAGCCGTGCGTGCCCGTGGTCATGCCCTTGGCGGCCTCGCTGGTGGCGAGGCACGCGCCGAGTGGAAAGCCGCCGCCCAAGGCCTTGGCAAGTGCCATGATGTCGGGGGTGACACCGCAGCGCTGATAGGCGAACAGTTCCCCGGTTCGGCCGATGCCGGTCTGCACCTCGTCGAACACCAGCAGCAAGCCGTGCTCGTCGCACAGCCGCCGCAGCGCCCGCAAAAATTCATTCGGCACCACGCGCACGCCGCCCTCGCCCATGATGGGCTCGATCAGGATCGCGGCGGTTTGCGGCCCGACGGCGCGCTTGGTCGCCTCGAGGTCGGCGAACGGGACCTGGTCGAACCCGTCGACGACCGGACCGAAGCCGTCGAGATATTTCTTCTGGCCGCCGGCGGCCAAGGTCGCGAGCGTGCGTCCGTGGAAGGCGCCCTCGAAGGTAATCATACGATAGCGTTCGGGCCGGCCGCTCGCCGACTGATATTTGCGCGCCGTTTTGATCGCGCATTCCATAGCCTCGGCGCCCGAATTGCAGAAGAACACCACGTCCGCAAAGCTCGCGGCGCACAGCCTCTCGGCAACCCGCTCGCTCTCGGGGATGCGGTAGAGATTTGACACGTGCCAGACCCTGTTGGCCTGCTTGGTGATCGCCTCGACGAGGTGCGGGTGGGCATGGCCAAGTGCGTTGACCGCCACCCCGGAGGTGAAATCGAGGTAACGCTCGCCGCTCGTCGCTATGAGCCACGCGCCCTCGCCGCGCTCGAAGGCAAGATCGACGCGCGCGTAGGTCGGCAGCAAATGCGAGGTTTGGGTGTTACTCATCGAGGAACCGACAATCCGTGGAAACGAAATGTGCCGCCTCTGCGGGCGGCACCGTAAGGTATTCTATTGCTGCGCCGTCCCCTGTCAACACGATGGGGGACGCCATGGCGACGCCGTTATATGCTCGCGCAATACACAGCCGTGCAGATAAGTGTGGACGCATGGCCTTAACGCGGACAGAACATGTGGACGCAGGCCGATCGGACTCTTGCGCCCGACTCCCGCCATATTGTAGCTTTTCCATTGTCGAATACGACATTTCGTGCGGCGGACAGTTACTAGCGTAAATCGGTGGCGGGGGTATGCGTCGGGCCAACTGATCGTTGCCCAGACCCGCAGTCGGATTCTGTCCGGACTTCTCCGCCGTGACGGCTGGCGAGGATTTAGCCATGACCTGGACCGATGAACGCGTTGAAATGCTGAAGAAGCTGTGGGCCGACGGGCTGTCGGCGAGTCAAATCGCCGCGGAGCTTGGCGGCATCACTCGCAATGCGGTGATCGGCAAGGTGCACCGGCTCGGCCTTTCGGGCCGCGCCAAGTCGCCGTCCTCCGCTGCTCCCCGCCCGCGCAAGCCGCGCGTCCATTCGCACATGCTGCGAGTCTCGCGGCCGTCGATACGCGGCAACACCGCGCTCGCTCACGCCTACGAACTCGACGTCGAGCCCGAGCCGGAGTTGCTCGACAACGTCATCCCGCTGGGCCAGCGCCGCACCTTGCTCGAGCTCACGGAGGAGACTTGCCGCTGGCCGATCGGCGATCCCGGGCAGCCCGATTTCTTCTTTTGCGGAGGGCAGACCATCACCGGGCTCCCCTATTGCGCCTATCATTCACGGGTCGCCTATCAGGCGCCGCACATGCGCCGCGAGCGGCGGTCATTGCGGGGGTAGGCTCAACGTTGGCCCAGCCATTCTGGCGCAGGATAGACTGCGAGTGACGCGGGTGCGGACCCAGCCACGTCAACCGCCAAATGCGCTGGTTCATCCCATCTTCCCGAACCGATCGTCGAGCGCGTAGCCGGCGCCCCGCACGGTTCGGATCGGATCCGTATCGTAGCCGCGGTTGAGCGCCTTGCGCAGTCGGCCGACATGCACGTCCACGGTGCGCTCGTCGATATAGATTTGGCTGCCCCATACCCCGTTAAGCAGCTGTTCGCGCGAGAAGACGCGGCCGGGGCGCTCCATGAGAAATTCGAGCAGACGGTATTCGGTCGGGCCGAGATCGATCGCGCGGCCGGCGCGCGAGACGCGTTTCTTCTCCCGGTCCACCTCGAGCTCGCCGAAGGACAACACGTCGGCGAGGCGCTCGGGCGCCGCGCGCCGCAACAGGGCCCGCACGCGAGCGCTCAATTCCGGAACCGAGAACGGCTTGACGATGTAGTCATCGGCGCCGGTGGCCAGTCCGCGCACGCGCTCGCTCTCCTCGCCGCGGGCGGTAAGCATGATGATTGGCAACCGCTTGGTCTCGGGGCGCGCCCGCAACCGGCGACAGAGTTCGATACCGGAGAGCCCGGGCAGCATCCAGTCGAGAATGACCAGGTCGGGCGAGCGCTCCTTGAGCAGCAAATCCGCCTCATCGCCTCGCGCGACGGTCTCCACGCCATAGCCCTCCGCCTCGAGGTTGTAACGCAGGAGGAGAACCAGCGCCTCCTCGTCCTCCACGATCAGGATATTGGGCTTCATGCGCTCAGCATCTCCCGATCATTTGTCCGCTGCCAGCGTGGCGAAGGCGGTGGTGTCGCCCTTAGGCCGCTGATCGGTCATGGCGTGGCCTTCGACCATGTAATAAACGGTCTCCGCGATGTTGGTCGCGTGATCGCCCATACGCTCGATGTTCTTGGCGCAGAACATGAGATGAATGCAGAAGGTGATGTTGCGCGGATCCTCCATCATATAGGTCAACAGCTCGCGGAACAGCGACGTACAGATGGCGTCGACCTCCTCGTCGCCGTTCCACACCGCCAGCGCTTTCTTGAGATCATGGCGGGCGTAGCTGTCGAGCACCTCCTTGAGTTGGGCGAGAACCATGGAGCCCATATGCTCGACGCCGCGGATCAACTTGGCTGGATGAAATTCGCCGTCGAGAGCCAGGACCCGCTTGCCAATGTTCTTGGCAAGGTCGCCGATACGCTCAAGGTCGTTGGAAACTCGCAGCGCGCCGACGACTTCCCGCAAGTCGACCGCCATCGGCTGCCGGCGGGCGATCGTCAGCACGGCTTTTTCCTCGATTTGAGCCTGCAGCGCATCGATATCGGGATCGGCGGCCACCGTCTGCTGCGCGCGATCGGTATCACGGCGCGCGAGCGCATCCACCGCGTCGGCAACCTGCTTCTCTGCAAGACCGCCCATCTCCGCCACCATGCGGGTGAGTTCTTGCAAGTCGACGTCGAAGGCCTTGGCGGTATGATCGGAGATGACCATCTGTTTCGTCCTGGCTGGCGAACCGTCTAGCCGAAGCGGCCGGTGATATAGTCCTGCGAGCGTCGGTCGCTGGGCGCGGTGAACATCTTGCTCGTGGTGTCGAACTCGATCAGCTCCCCGAGATACATGAAGGCGGTGAAGTCGGAGACGCGCGCCGCCTGCTGCATGTTGTGGGTAACGATCACGATCGTGTAATCGTCCTTGAGCTCGTCGATCAACTCCTCGATTTTGGCGGTCGAGATCGGATCGAGCGCCGAGCACGGCTCGTCGAACAGGATTACCTCAGGCCGCACCGCGACGGTGCGCGCGATGCACAGGCGCTGCTGCTGCCCGCCGGAGAGGCTCAGCCCATTGGCGCTGAGCTTGTCCTTCACCTCTTCCCAGAGCGCGGCGCGGCGCAGCGATGTCTCGACCCGACCGTCCAGCTCCGACCGCGGCAGCTTTTCATAAAGCCTGATGCCGAAGGCAATGTTCTCATAGATCGACATCGGAAACGGGGTCGGCTTCTGGAATACCATGCCGATGCGCGCGCGCAGCAGGTTGAGATCCTGCTTGGGCGAAAGAATATCCTCGCCGTCGAACACGACGTCGCCCTCCGCCCGCTGGTTGGGATATAGATCGTACATCCGGTTGAGAACGCGCAGCAGCGTGGACTTGCCGCAACCGGATGGCCCGATGAAGGCGGTGACCTTGTTTTGGTAGAGCGGCAGGCTGATGCCTTTGAGCGCTTTGCTCGTTCCATAATAGAAGTCGAGATTTCGGATCGAAATCTTTTCGTTCAGGTCGGTTGTGCTGATCGGCGCGTGGGTGACGGTGGGAACGGCGACCGAAGCGGAGGCGACATTCATGACGGTTTTCTCGTTGCGGAAAGTGCGCGCGCGATAATCGAGAGCGCGAGCACGGT
>WNGA01015548.1_pt1 | contig 10394 bp, 8 predicted proteins | sample 5400061 | NCBI WGS metagenome assembly WNGA01 (sample SAMN13153366, study PRJNA577476) | soil metagenome | isolation source: 100 cm soil or saprolite under grassland replicate 2 | place: USA:California | collected 2016-06-15
GTCTCTACGCGGCCGCTCTCGTCTTCACCATGGTGACCCACGAGCACCTGTTCCGGGTCCCCACCGCGGAGGACGAGGCGAAGTGGTCGGTGCGAGCTGCGGTGCTCCTCTTGCTTGCGGCCACGGCTCTGGTGGCGGTGGAATCCGAGCTGCTGGTGGGAGCCCTCGAGCCCGCTCTGAAAGATCTGGGCCTGTCCAAGTTCTTCGTCGGGCTGATCCTCGTACCCATCATCGGCAACGCCGCCGAGCACAGTTCCGCCGTGCTGTTCGCGCTCAAGAACAAACTCGACGTGACCCTGGAGATCGCCATCGGATCTTCGACGCAGATCGCTCTGTTCGTGGCCCCTGCCCTCGTCTTCATCAGCCTGGCTGCGGGCCATCCGATGGACTTCGTCTTCACTACGTTCGAAGTGGCCGCCGTCGGCCTGTCCACTCTGATCGTGGCCTTCATCTCCCTCGATGGACGGGCGAACTGGCTGGAAGGCGCCCAGCTGCTCGGCGCTTACGCCATCATGGGCATCTCTTTCTTCTTCGTACGAACTGTCTAGCTACCCCTGGCCGACGAATGGGCTCCGGAGACCTGGTCGGTGCGCTTCTGCAGAACGACGAAGTGAGAAAGGCCGAACCGGCGAGCCGGTGTGTTCTCCGCCCGGTACAGCACACCGCGAAGCACCTTTCCCGCCTGAGGACTCCGCGCGGCCACGTTGTCGAAGCCCGGATAGACATACGTGTGCACGATCAGGCGCACGGGAAGGCCTGCCCAGAGCTTGAAGATGTCAGATGTCCTGTACGCCTTGGCGTGCGGGACAAGCTTGTTCCGCAGGCGATTGGGCAGGTAGTTCACGCCGAGGATGTTCCCGAACTTGTACTTCCCCCTCCAGAACACTCCATGCGTCTCGAAGGGATAGAGCCGGTTCGGGGCAAAGATCACGATGTGCCCCCCCTCCCGGAGCACCCGCAGGGCATCCTGGATCGTTTGCCGATCGTCCCGGACGTGCTCGATGACCTCGTTGTATACGAGGACGTCGAAAGTCTCATCGCCGAACGGCAGGCTCTCACCGGCCGCCGCGACCAACCCAGACAGGGACGCTTCCTGGAGCCTGTGCGCGGCCACGTCGATGCCGTAGACGTGCGGGCTGAAGGCGAGGAACCGCCTCACGTACGTGCCGATCCCGCACCCCACGTCCAGGATCCACTGCCCCTCCAGCGGCACGTACCGGCGGATGAGCTGGAGGCGGCGCTCCTGTCCTGAACGCCAGACGTAGCTCGGTTCGCCCAGCGTCGCCGCATCGGCCGAAGGCGCCCGTTTGACGCTGTTGGAGATGGACATGCCGCGGGTCCCCCCCTTGCTGCTCGGCTGATCCTACAGGACGCCCTGGTGGGGATGAGGGGATGTCTCGAACCACGGGCGCCGAGAGCCGGGGCGCTCAAAAGCAGAAGAGCGAACCCGAAGGCTCGCTCCTCTGATCACTCCGCGGTTCCGAACCTTGCGGCTCGGTCTCGCTTCGTGACGTCCGCACGATACGCGAGGAAGAGTGAGCTTGTCCAGCCGCAACGTCCCTCCGGGAGCAAGAAGGCGACAAAACCCGGCGCCGATTGCAACGTTGGTCTTTCAGGCCCGGAGGCCATGGGGAGAGCGAAAGCACCTCAGGGTTGAGGGGAGGAGGAGCATTGGCCCCTCCTCCCCTTCGATGCCCGCCTATCCGGTCGTTGCGCTGAAGATGTCGTTGTTCCCGAAGTCGGACAGGCAATCCCCGAGCGGCCAGGGAGCCGGGAACACCCTGTGCCCGGCGTCGTATGACCTCTGGCGCCAGTCGTCCATCGCCGGACAGTCGACCGTTCGCCGCACGTCGGTCCACACGCCGGCGCCGTATGCAGACGTGGCGATGGCATAGACGTAGTCGCCCAGGAACTCGTTGTACAGGATCCGTCCCTGGGACGTCCCACGAGCATCTCCGGTTGGCCCGCTGTAGACCGTGGCCCAGGCCCCGGGTTCGCCGCCGGCTCCGATCGGGGCCGCCAGCAGGACACCGTGCAAGGGTCGAGGGTTGGCCGTGGTCTCCTGGAACGGCTCACCGAGAGCCATGTACACCACGTACGCGGCCGAACCGTCCGGCGAGATGGCCGGGGCAGAGTAGATGGAACGGTCACCTGGTACGGAGATCACCTCCGGGTCACTCCAGCTCTGTCCGAGGTCCGTGGAGAAGGAGAAAAGGGTCTTCTCGTTGTTGAAGCCGAAGCGCCCATCGCTCCACGCGTCGACGATCTCGTCCGTGGCCCCCGCCCCCGTCGGGGCACCGTTGGCGATGTCGACGCTCGGCCCGGCGGCCAGGTCGATACGGGCTCCGGCAATGCCATCAGCGGTGCAACGGCGACTGATCCGGTCGACGAAATAACAGGCGTCGTTCATGGAGAGGATCTCCTGCGGCTGGGTCCAGTGCTTGCCTCCGTCGAAGGACTTGATCATCGTGTGCGTCCCGATTCCGGGTGTGCCGACTTGGAAGTGCGCGTAGAACGCGTACACCACACCGTGGCTGTCCGTCCGGACGGTGCAGCCGGTGCGGGAGCCACGCTGGAAGTTGGCCACGGGAGGGCCCACAATCCGATTGGCCCACGTGAGGCCGCCGTCCGTCGATGTCGCCACGTATGGGAACAGCGGGAAGCCGTACCCGCCGCTGAAACTGTGGAAGTCCACGTAGCAGACATACACGTTGCCGAAGAACGAGCTGGTATCGGCGTTGTCCGCCCAGATCTGCTCCTTGTCGAAGCCCGCAGTGCTCGACGAACGAGCTGTGACCAGGATGGGCTCCGACCAATTGGACTGGTCCTGGACGCGGTCCGCCGTGACGTTGTCGATGTGAGAGACGGCGACCGCGATCGATGTGTTGATGCCGCCCCCGATCTTGGTATCGGTCAGGTTGGTGGCCAGGTTCGCGTAGTACAGCCGGGAGCCGTTGTCCCACGAGAAGCTCCCTTCGGCGGGAGCCGGCCCGAAGGCCACCCCCGGGTCACTGCGGGAGCGCAGGCCGGCCTCGTAGTAGTTGGGTACCGTGTGGATCGGGCCGACCTGAGGAGTGCACGGCTCTTGCGTGGGATCGCAGCCGGCCGCGGTCAGCCCCGTGTAGGTGGGTTGGGTCCAGCTGTTGCCTCGGTCGAACGAGAAGTACACGCCGGCCAACCCGACACCCAAGTTGAACGTTCCCAACGGGAAGGAACAGGCGCTCGCCGTCGTGGCGGCTTTCTGCGAGCACGGTTGCATGTCGACCAGATCGTTGGACCCGGCAGCCAGGACGTCTGGCCTCGAGGCATCTACCGCGAGGGCCGGCTCGTTCTGGGCATTCCGAGGATGGAGCCCGGTCGGGCTACCCTCGCTGACCAAAGCGTCCGTCGCGTCAACAGACGGCTGGGCCGGGGCAGCGACAGTGGTCAGACTGGCGACAATGAGCGCGCCAACCAGAGCGATGAGCCAGCGCGCGATGGTCCCTGATCTCATGCCGATCCTCCTTTATCGCGAGCGTCAGAGACATCGAACGATCCCGGTGGATTCCCTCGTCATCCTCCCAGCAGCAGTCGTGGGGCGACCTGCGCGGGGCGATCCTCCCTCGAATCCTCCAGAACAGCAAACGAGTACGTTCTGCGCTTCCCCCGGCGTCTACCTCGGTGAGCCCCTGGGCCCTCCCGGTCGACTCCACCGACAGCAGTGCCAGCGGGCTAGGCCTTTCGCTGCAAGACGCTTGGGCTCCCGAGTGCGGCTGAAATGGGCCGCCTGCCCGATTGAATAGCAACCGCCCGCGCGCGAACACTGGACACCACAACGAGCAGGCAGATCTCTTCACTGTTCGGTCATAGGAGTATCCACGCTGTTGGGAGGAGGAGAGGCCCATGACCCATGGAGCCAAGGTTCGCCTGGCGTTTCTGATCGGCTTTCTGGCGCTTGCAACTTTGCCGTTCGGGTCCATGGCCCAGGCCAAGGAGAAGAATTTCAAGGCGAATCTCACGCTCCACTACAACAAGCACGCCGACACGTTCAACGGGCATCTCGGCACCGCCGAGATCTGCAAAGGCGACCGGGAGGTGGATGTCCACCTCGCCGTCCCGGGCAGTCCTGTCGTCGGGACCGCGATGACCGAGCATTCCGGGCAATGGGGGCCAATTCCCAACACCTCGGGTTCGGGGGCCTACTTCGCGACGGTTGACGCCGTGGACCGCGGCGGCTACGGCAATCCGGTCCACTGTCTAACTGGGGTCTCCAAAGCCGTAAACGTGCCCTAAGCGCTAGCCGAGAGTCAGGCGCGGAAGCGCCCAGTACCCCCGCTTGGAGCCGGTCCGTGGCGAGCTGTACGCAAGCTTTCGCTTGCGCATAGCCACAAGGAGTGCAATGAAAGTCTTGATCGCATCGCGAGGGGTCCTGCCGATAGAGGCGGGCTGCGGGGGCGCCGAGATCGTCGCCTATCAACTGGGCAAGAACATGGCCGCGGCCGGTAACGACGTGACGCTGGTGGCGGATGTCAACCCCGTCGATTTCCAGGCGACCTCCGGGTTGCACATCGTGCCGCTGGGCGGACGTGTTGCTGCGATGGTGAGACGGCTTCCCGGCGGCTTGCCCCGATGGATGCTGCAGCACCTCCTTGGGAACCTCGCCGTCACACGGAAGGTGCGCAAGATCCTCCGAGCTGAGGGGGATCTGTATGCGATCATCCACACGCACGGAGCGCTCGCCACCATCCTCATCAAGTGGCGGACGAAGACGCCCATCGTCTACACGGAGCACGACTCCACGCCATGGAGCTGCCGCTACCGCCGCTGGTACGAGCGGTGGATCAGGAAGATCGTCTACCGACTGGTGAACGTGACTGCCTTCAAACGGGCCGACCGGGTAGTGACCAACTTCGAACAGCAGGCGAACGAGATCGTCGAGCGGTGGAAGCTGCCACCCTTGAAGGTCCAAGTCATCAGCAACGGAACCGACGTGGACGTATTCCACCCTCTGCGCCCAGGGGTATCGCGGGCGCGCGAACGGCATGGCTTCGATCGGTATTGCCTTTTCGTTGGCAGTCTGATCCCGCGCAAGTCACCGGATCTGCTGCTCGAGGCGGTCGCGGAAGCTAGCGTACCGTGCGTGTTCGCCGGAGATGGTCCCATGCGGGCCAAGCTCAAGCGGAGGGCACAGCAGCTGGGGATTTCGGACAGGGTGGCATTCCTCGGGAACGTGCCGCCCAACGAGCTGGGGGCGATCTACGCGGAAGCCGATCTCCTGGTGCTGCCCACTGTCTCGGACACGTCGCCTCTCGTGGCCCTGGAGGCGATGGCCTGCGGGACCCCCGTTCTGGCCACCCGGGTATCCGGACTGCCCAGCATGATCGAGGATTGGAAGACTGGCTTCCTGGTCAAGCCCGGAGACGTCGGACAGCTCGCCATGGGCATCCGGTTCATGACCGGCGACGCGAAGCTCCGCAGACGGATGGGGAAGAACGGGCAGAAGCGGGTCCGTGACTTCCTGTGGCCGGCGATCACCGACCAGTACCTCGAGCTATACCGGTCCGCCCATCGCGCAGCCCACGCCCGCGATCCCTCGAGCGATAGCGAACGGGTCATGAGCGCGTGAACGAACCACACCGTCCGCTGCTCTGCTTCCTGGTCGACGCCTTCCGGCACGACTACTTGGAGGAGGGAGAGACGCCGTTCTTCGCCCGCCTGGCAGCCGAGGGATCATGGAGCCCACTGCCGACGATCCTGGGCTACAGCGATGCCATCCGGGCCACGATCTTCACCGGTCGATACCCGGACCAACTGGGTTACTGGATGGAGTACTGCTTCCGGCCCGAGCGGAGCCCGTTTCGACCCCTGGACCGGCTGGGCTTCCTGGACCGGTTCCCGAACGACTTCGCCCAGCGGGGGGCGAAGTACGTCCTCTCCGCGACCTTGATGCGCGCCCTGGCCCGCTCGCGGGGATACCGGACGCTGGATCTTCGTCATCTTCCCTTCGGGGCGCTCCGGTTCTTCGACTACACGCTTCCCGTGCCGATGACAGCTCCGGGGGCCCTGGCGGCGCCCACGATCTTCGACCGGCTCTCGGACGCAGGCCTGCGGTGGGTGTATCTGGACAGCTCCACGACCCGACCCGAGCGCATGCTGTGGGCGGCGAGGGATCTCCCCGTAGGGACCGCCCTGGTTTTCGTCTATCTCCACCACGTGGACATGGCTTCCCACCTTTTCGGGCTGGAGTCGGATCGCTTCCGGCGGTCCCTGCGGACGGTGGACGGCATGGCCGCCCGTCTCTACGAGGCTGTTCGCTTGCGGATGGGCCAACCCTCCGTCCTGGTCTTCTCCGACCACGGGATGTCCAGGGCAGAGAGAATGGTCGCCATCCCCGAGCTCCGGCGGCATCCCGCCTTTGGAACGGGGTTCTGCTTCGCTCTGGACGCGACCATGGTCCGGCTGTGGTACTTCGGAGACGACATGCGACTCCGAGCCGACCTGAGATCACTGGTGGCCCACAAGCTCCCCGGCCGGTTCTTGAGCCAGTCCGACCGCGGGCGCTTCCATATCGACTTCGACAACCGGCAGTACGGGGATGACATCTTCCTCACCGAGCCGGGGACGGTCATCTTCCCGAACTTCCATTCCTACGTCCGGCCGAAGGCGATGCATGCCTACGACCCCGCACATCCCGATCAGCACGGCATCTTCATCGCCTCGAAGGAAATCACCGGGCCCATGATCGACGGCGTCAACATGGTCGATATCGCTCCACTGGCCCTCGACCTCGTCGGCGCCCAGGCACATGAGCGAGCCGGATGATCCAGGCCGCGGGGACTCGGGAGCCTGGGCGGATCGCGGTATCGCCTACCCGGCTGCTGGTGACCGGTGGGGCGCTCGTCGCAGCTGGGTCGTTCGTCTGGCAGCTCTCGAACTTCGCATTCAACTCGGTGGCCGCCCACCTTCTCGGGCCCGGTCGCTTCGGTGACCTCGCGGCGATGACCGGCCTGGCCTATCTGGCCGGACCCGTTTTCCTCTCGATCCAGACCGTGGCCAGCCGGATGTCGACTCCCCTGGCCATGAGCGGGCAGCTGCCCAGGATCCGCGGCCTGCTTCGTTACTACACGATCCGGCTCGTCCTGTTCGGACTGGTCGCGTGGGCGGCCGTCGCCGCCTTCAGCCCCATGGTCGCCCGGATCATCCACCTTCCTTCACCCGTTCCGGTGGCCATCGTCGGGAGCGTCTTCGTGCTGTTCTCGGTGACCCATCTTCAGCGGGGAGTCCTGCAGGGAACGCAGGCGTTCGGCCCGTACGGGCTGAGCGCGGCGTTCGAGGGCATCATGAAGATTGTGGCCGCTGTTGTGATCGTCACGCTGCTGCTTCGGACGGAGACGGGTGCGGTGGTGGCGATCCCGATTGCCGCCGCGTGCGCGATCGCAGTCAATTGGCTGCTGCTTCGCTTCCTGCCTCGGCCGGACGAGCCTGTCCGCCCCGTCACTCACCCATACGGTTACTCGCTGACCACGCTGGCTACCCTGCTGCTGCTAGCGGTGCTCCTCTCCGCCGACGTCATCGCAGGTCGTCACTATCTGGGCCAGAACACGGCGGGCCTGTACGCGGCCGTGTCGCTCTCCGGAAGGATCGTTTTCTTCGCCACAACTTCCATGACCTTCTTCCTGTTCCCGATCTTCAGCGAGCGTCACGATCGCGGATCCGACGGACGGGTAAGCCTGGCAGCGGGGCTCAGCGCTCTGGCTGTCCTCTCGGTGCTGATCGTCGCCGGGTACTTCGTTTCGCCGCACCTGCTGATCCAGCCGCTGTTCGGCCATCGATTCGCCGGGGCGGGCGGCTACATCGGATGGATGGGAATCGCGTTCGGGCTCTACGGCGCCACTTACCTGACTGCGATGTATCTGTTGTCGCAGAAGCGCCTCCTGGCCCTGCCGATCCTGGGGTGTGCCGTCCTGCTCCAGATGGCCGGCTTCTACACCTTCCACTCCTCCATCGAGCACCTCATCGGGGTCGAAACGGTGGTGTTCGGCGCGGCAGCCGTGAGCCTCATATCGATCGCCTTGATCACTCGGTCGCATCCTCACACGGGGACTGAATCTCGATGGGCACTGCGGTAGCGACCGGGCCGGAACAGATCGTGGCGGATGCGATCGGAGAGGCGCTTGGCCCGGTGCCGGTGATCCTGATCGGCAGCCGGGCGACGGGAGAGGCGGACGAAGCCAGCGACTACGACCTGCTCGTGGTCATGCCGGTTCTTCGAATCCCGTTCCTTCTCCGGCGAATGAACCTTACGGCGAAGCGGCTCGAAGCCGAACTCGGAGCTCGTGTTTCGATCAACCCGCTCCCACGCTTCAGGCTGCGACGGCCCGGCCGGAGCCTCCTCCCGTGGAAGGTTCGCCGTGAAGGGAAGATCCTCTCCTCGCCCTCGGGCTTCACCCTGGGAGCGGCGGAACCGGCCAAGGTGACGACGGAGATGTCGTCCTCCTATGCCACATCGGCCATCCACTATCTCATCGAGCAACTGCAGCCGGCCGAACTCAGCCTGCCCTCTGTCCCACCGCATCTTCAGCGGGCAGTGCGCAAGGCGCTCCTGCATGCGGCGCAGCTGCGACTGCTCCGGACCGGGCGGTACGCGCCTACGCTGGACGAGGCGCTCGGGATGCTCGAGCCGGCCGACGCTCGCGAGCTCGGGCGGGTGGCACGAATGTGCGATCGCCCGGACGCCTGGTTCGCCACCCGCGACCTCCTGATCGGGGAGATCGACGAGGAGCCGCCCACCCGGATGCGGGCACTCGCCGCCAACGTGCAGTACGCGGCCCTCTCGGCGCTGCGGGGACGGAGCTTTCGAGCGAAGGCATTTGCTGAAGAGCGGCCCATCGGAGATCGCCTGCGCCGGTCGGTCGTCCTGCTGGCCGGGTCGATCCGCCCCGGTGGGACGGTGGATCCAGGTGGAGTCTCCAGCGCCGTCGCCGCGCTCCCGAACTTCCTCCGGCCGAGCTGCGAGCCCGAGTGGTCGACAGTTAGGGACCTGATCAAGCAGGAGTGGGCAGACGCCAACCCTCTCCTGAGCCTATGACGACGGCTTCGGCCCGCGTCGTCGCCCAGCCTGTGGTCGAACAGCTCGAGGTCGTTCTAGTAAACGCGACGCTCGGCGCCCAGGGAGGGGTCACGATCGATATCGAGAACATCGTCCGGGGCCTGCTGGATCGAGGACACCGGCCTGTCGTGACCACAACGATGCAGTCAGTTGTGAGGGGCTTGCGGGGCCGACCAAACGCCGTCGTTCATGCCTTTGGTCTCCTGCCGGTGCTTGCGGAGTGGTTCGCCATGGTGGCAGCCAAGGCCACGGGCAGGATGCTTGTATGGACGCCGGTCTTCCATCAGAGTCGGGTGAGCAGCTGGCCCGAACGCCGGCAAGACTGGAAGATGTTCGTTCCTTTCCGTGTGATGCGAGCCTTCGACATCGTCATGCCGCGAGCCGCCCGCTATTTCCGTCGTATGGGCGCCACGCGGGTCGAGGTGATCCCGCCTGGTGTCCCGGCCCTGGGCAGGCGCGCCACCCCGGACGAATCCGCCGGCTTCCGGAAATCTTTCCACCTGGCCGAGGGACCGGTGGTGCTGATCGTGTCCAGGGACGACTCGCGCAAGGGGCTCGCCTTCGGGTTGGCCGCATTTCAGCGGCTGAGGAACCGCATGCCCGAAGCTCAACTCCTCCTCTTGGGGCCACCGGTCGATCACCCAGCTTCTCGTCAGGATGGGGTGAGGTGCCCAGGATGGGTGGGGCCGACCGAAGTGGAGCTGGCGTACGCGAGCTCCTCTGTGCTCTTCGTGCCCTCGCTCTACGAAGGCCTTCCCCGAGCTGTGGTGGAAGCGTGGGCGTTTGGCCTGCCGGTCGTGGCGACGGATCGCATCCCGCTCGCTCCTCAGGTCGAGGGTCTCACTGGAAGGACGGTGCCGTACAACGATCTCGAGCGAGCCGCGGAAGCACTTGACGAGGTGATCTCCCTTCCCGATGCCTACGGCGAGAACGGCCGCCGCCTGGTCGAAGAGGGATTCCTCCTCGAACGCATCGTTGGGCGGACCATCGACCTGTACCAGCAGCTCTCCAGGAGATCCTTTGGCTAAGAGACTCGCGCCAGGTCCTCCTGCACAGACCGCGGCCGTCGACGCAAGTCCCCAAAGCGCGGGTGGGTTTCAGCAAAGCGTCCTCCGGCGCCTGCCTCGGCTCAGCACGATTCTGTTCCCGAGTAGGGCGGGATGGCGGCGGCACCTCCCTGGAATCGTGATTCTCCTACTCGCCGCTGTGTGGATCATGCGTCACTTCCTTCCCTCCGGCGCCATCCCGGCGGGGTCCGACATGTTGGGGTTCGTCGCCCGGGCCCGGGAGAACTCGGGGTGGAGCA
>WNGA01021932.1_pt1 | contig 10394 bp, 7 predicted proteins | sample 5400061 | NCBI WGS metagenome assembly WNGA01 (sample SAMN13153366, study PRJNA577476) | soil metagenome | isolation source: 100 cm soil or saprolite under grassland replicate 2 | place: USA:California | collected 2016-06-15
CGATACGTTCACGAGTGTCATCGCGCTCAACCGGGGGGATGGAACGTTCGAGCTGCATGCGCTTCCCGCGGAGGCGCAGTTCGCTCCGATATACGCCTCCCTGGCCGGTGACTTCGACGGCGATGGGAAGATCGATCTCGTTACTGCCGGCAACTTCTCCGGCGTGACGCCGCTGGAGGGCCGCTACGACGCGAGCTACGGCCTATTACTGCGTGGTGACGGCCGCGGTGGATTTGCCGCGGTGGATATGGAGCAGAGCGGCCTGGCGATCGATGGACAAGTCCGTCACATGGCTTTGTTGAAGCAGGGGAACGGCGATCAGCTGATTGTCGTAGCGAAGAACAACGATCGGCTGTAGCTAGAGCAGATATCCCCGCTATTAGGTTCTGCGCCGACGCCGCGTATCCCGCGGCATCCGGCAGATACCAGCCGAGCGCGTCGGCGAGACGGTCGTAGATATTGAAGAGCGCGCAGACGTTGATCGCGTCTTCGATGGCGTCATCCGACAGGCCGGCGGCTGTCAGCTTCTCCAGGAACCCCAGAGTCGAGCGCAGCTTCGCGTCGATGGGGGCCGTGCGCCAATCCGCCAGCGCCGCCTTTACCACTCTTTCGTCTTTCAGGGCCAGCGCCGCGACCGCGGCGTGGGACTCCGTTCAGAAGACGCATTTGTTGAGGCGTGAGGTAAACGCGGCGAACAGCTCGCGCTCGCCGATGCTCCAGTCCGACGGACCGCGCATCACCGCCTGCGTCCAGGCACACTGCGGCGCCCCGAAGAACTCGGGCCGGTACATGAGCGTCTTGACGACGTCGGGAACGCGGCGGCCGCCCACGATCCGGATGAGCGTCAGGATCAGCTTTTGCTTGAGCCGATGGCCGTGCTCGACCGCGCGGACGCGCATCAGTCGGGCTCCTCGCCGCGCAGCGCGGCCATGCCCCGGTCGAGCCGGTGCAACGCGGCCCCGACCGATGCGAGGACGGTGATCTCGAAGAGGCTGTCGTCGGAGTGACCTGCGCGCTGCAGGGCTGCGATGTCCGCATCAGTGACTTTGTAGGCGTGGCGCTTCACGGTGTCTACGTAGCCGGCCAGCGCAGGGGGGATGGACCCCTGTTCCAGGACGGCGCGGCGTTGCGCCTCGGGCGTATCGCCGGGAGCATTCAAGACCGCGTCCACGAGCCGCTTTCGGAAATCATCGTAGCGCATGCCGGAATTTACGTGGGCTTTCTGATCCTTGACACCCTCCGGACCGGGCTGCCTTTTGGAATCCCCGATGAAAGTTCTTACCGTTACAGCCTGAGAGGTCGTATGCGCCGTATCGATTATCTGATGTGTGCGCTCCTGGCTCTGTCCTGGGCCGCACCGCTCACCGCTCAGCAGCCCACCGGTACCATTCGCGGACGAGTCACAGACAATGCCACACAAGAGGGAATCTCCGGCGTCACGGTCTCGGTCGGCGGCCGCTCCACGTTGACGAAGGCGGATGGTCGCTACTCGCTCTCCGGCGTCCCCGCGGGCAGTGACCTGCTGCGCGCGCGCATCATCGGGTATGCCGAGGCGACGCAACCCGTGATGCTCGCGGCCGGTGACACCGTGGTTGTGGACGTCGCACTCACCGGCTACGCCGTCACGCTGTCCGAAGTCGTGGTGACGGGATACGGCGAGCAGCGTCTTGGCGCCGTCACCGGCGCCGTGTCATCGGTAAGCGATTCGCAGTTCAACACGGGCCGCATCATCAGCCCAGCACAGCTCATCGGCAGCAAAGCGCCCGGCGTCCAGGTGATTGAGAACACCAACGAGCCTGGCGGCGGCACGTCTATCCGGATCCGCGGCACCACATCCGTCAGCGCGGCCAGCGATCCGCTTTATGTGATCGACGGGATGCCGATGGGCACCGGCGCCGGCGGCGGGCTCACGGTGGGCCGCGACCCGCTCAATTCGATCAATCCCGACGACATCGAGAGCATCACCGTGCTGCGGGACGCCTCCGCGGCCGCAATCTACGGATCGAACGCCGCGAACGGCGTGGTGATCATCACGACCAAGCGGGGGCAGAGCGGGCTGCATGTCGAGTACACCGGCAACCTGTCCGCTTCCTCGGTGGACCGCCTCCCCGACATGCTCAATAAGACGGACTTCCTTGCCGCCGTCCAGCAGTACGGCACGTCCGGCCAGCTGTCGCAGCTCGGGAACACCACGACCGACTGGTTCAGCCAGGTGGACCGCACGGGATACGGCCAAGAGCACAATCTTTCCGTGTCGAACGCTACCGCAACTAACAACTGGCGGCTGGCGATGGGGTATCTCGACCAGGACGGCATCCTCCTGGGCACGACACTCCAGCGCATGACCCTCGGCGCGAACTACGAGCAGCACCTGTTCGACGATCGCCTCAGGCTGCGCAGCAATGTTCGCGGTTCTCGACAGCACGACGTGTTCACGCCGGGCGGCGTTCTCTCGAACGCGGCGCAGATGGGTCCGACCCAGCCGGTCTACGATTCGACCAGCGCGACGGGCTACTACAACTGGCCCGGCGCCACGCTGACCTCGGCGGACAACCCGCTCGAGATCGCATCGCTGGCGCAGGACCGGGCCACGACGTATCGCGCGACCGGGAACGTCCGCGGCGACTATCTGTTGCCCTGGGTTTCCAACCTGCGGCTCAACGTCAATCTCGGCTTCGACGTCACCGCCGCCTCTCGCGACCAGTTCCGACCCAACAACCTTCACGACCAGTACAAGGGTACGGCACAGTTCGGATTCCAGAACCGCTCAAACCCCAGCCAACAGAATGCGGTGTTCGAGACGTACGCGAACTACGCGGCGCCGCTCCGTATCGCAGCGGGCACGATTGACCTGACGGGGGGCTACTCGTACCAGATCGAGCACGGCGAGTATCCCTATTTCCAGGCTACGTACCTGCCGAGCACGGCGTCGCCTGACCGGATCATCCTGGTCCCGGATTCCTCTCAGGTCACCAACACGTTGTTCATCGAGGACTACAAGCTGATCTCGTTCTTTGGGCGAGCGAATTACAACCTCAACGACCGTTACCTGGCAGCGTTGACGCTGCGCCGGGATGGCTCCTCGCGGTTCGGGCCGGATAATGCGTGGGCGACGTTCCCATCGGTGGCTCTCGCCTGGCGCATCTCCGACGAATCGTTCCTCAGCGGGAGCCGCAGCTGGCTGTCGGACCTCAAGCTGCGCTACTCGTGGGCGAAGACGGGGAACCAGGCCTTCGGCAACTACCTGTGGTCGTCCACCTATACGTTCAGCACCGAGACCGCGTGTCCGCAGTTCGGATCGCAGTTCGTGTGCACCATTCGGCCCAGCGCCGTCGACCGCAACATCAAGTGGGAGACGACCCGTTCCAATAACTTCGGCCTCGACTTCGGACTCTGGACTCAGCGCCTCACAGGCTCGCTCGACTATTACGTCAAGAACACGGACGACCTCATCTTCGACGTGCCGGTATGCGGCGCCTGCAACCTGTCGAACCACGTCACGACGAACATCGGCAGCATGAAGAACAACGGCGTCGAGCTGGGCCTCAACTACCGCGTGGCGGAAAGACCCGACCGCCGGTTCGGCTGGAACGTGAGCTTCAACGTCAGCCACAACACCAACGAGCTGACGCGGATCAACCCCTACGCCGACACCTTGACGCCGACGCGGATCCCGACGGGCGGGATCTCCGGCGGCGTGGGCAACACGATCCAGATTTTCGAGCCGGGTGCCCCGGTAAACTCGTTCTTCCTCTGCCGGCAGGCCTATGACAATGCCGGCAAGCCGATCGAGAACACCTACTATACCGTGAAGCAGAACGCGGCCGGGGACAGCACGACCACGGGATGCAACACCGACCGCGACGCCCGGGCCTTCCACGACCCGATGCCGAAGTGGATTCTTGGATTGTCGAACTACATGACCTACGGCGGCTGGGATTTGAGCTTCACGCTGCGGGCCCACCTCGGCAACTACGTGTACAATAACGTGGCCTCCAACCAAGGCACGTATCAGGCGATTACCGCCAATGCCTCGCCGCGCAACATGCACCGCTCGGTGCTCGAGACCGGCTTCATGCAGGAGAACGTTTTGTCGGACTACTACGTGGAAGACGCGTCATTCCTGCGGCTGGACAACATCACGCTCGGCTTCAACACGCAGCTCGGCGGCCAAGCGTACCGCTTCTTCGCCACGGGGCAGAACCTGTTCACGATCGCCGGCTACAGCGGCGTGGATCCGACTGCCGGCATCAACGGGATCGACAACAACATCTACCCGCGGGCCCGCACATTCGTGACGGGCGTCACCCTGCAGGTAAGGTAGACACGACCATGACACCCAGCACACGAAGGGTCGGGATTATGAACCTGAGAACCTGCAAGACGCTCGTGGCCGGCTTCGCCGCGCTCCTGTTCATGGCCGCGGCGGGTTGCACGGACACGACCGTGGAGCCCAAGAGTACGGTCAGTGACGCCACCATTTTCAATGACCCCTCGTCGTACACGGCTTTCATCGCCAAGCTGTACGCCGGGCTGACGGTCACGGGGCAGATCGGACCGAACGGGAACACGGACATCCAGACGCCCGACGAAGGATTCAACCAGTACGTGCGCGTCCTCTGGTACTCGCAGGAAGTACCGAGCGATGAAGCGGTGCTCGCCTGGGGAGACCCAGGCGTGCCCGATCTCAACCGATGGAATTGGGGTCCGAGCAACTACTTCATCCAAACGTTGTACTATCGGGTGTACTACCAGGTCCAGCTGGCCAACGAGTTCCTGCGTCAGACCACCGACGCGAAGCTCGCCGAACGCGGCCACACCGATGCCTCGCTGGTGGCGCTGGTTCACCAGTACCGGGCGGAGGCGCGGTTCCTCCGTGCCCTCAGCTACTGGCACGGGATCGACGCATTCGGTGGCATTCCCCTGGTGACCGATGCCCAACCGCTCTCAGCCACGCCGCCGCCGCAGAACACGCGCACGGAGGTCTACGACTTCGTCGTGAGCGAGCTTACCGACCTCATCGTCGGCAACGAGCTGCCCGCGCCGGGACCGGCCACATACGGTCGCACCAACAAGTGGGCGGCGGAAATGTTGTTGGCCAACGTGTACCTCAATGCCGAGGCGTACACCGGCACACCGGATTACGACCTGGCACTGACCGCTGCCCAGGACGTGATCAACTCCGGCGTGTACGCCTTGGACACGGTCATCACCTTCATCGTTGCGACGCCGAATCCGCGATTGGACCCGTTGAACGCTGCGCACACGGACACGGTCCGGACGCTGCGCGTCTTCGCCGCTGACAACGACCAATCCGCGGAGATGATCTTCCCGGTGACCTCCGACGGCGTGCACACGCAGAGCTGGGGCGGGACGACTTTCCTGATCCACGCCGCCTGCGGCGGCGACTGGATGGACACCCGCGTCTACGGCACGAACGGCTGCTGGTGGGGACTGCGTATCAAGCCGCAAACCTACAACCGGTATACGGCTAACGACATGCGTGCCTCGGCCTGGATCAACCAGCCGTGGAATCACGATACTCTCCAGAGCCTGCAGATCACTACCGTGCCGAATTGGTACGCGGGGAAAGCGGCACCGAAGTTCTACAATCGGAGGGCTGACGGCACGCCGGGGTCGAACCTCACGCATCCCGATACCGACTACCCAATGTTCCGTCTCACGGAGGCGTACCTCATCTACGCCGAGGCGACCGCCCGTGGCGCTGCGGGCGGCAATGCCGGAACGGCGCTGAACTATGTGAACGCGATCCGGACGCGGGCCGGGCTCGGCACCTGGGCAACGGCTCCGCTGGATTCAGTTTTCGCCGAGCGCAGCCGTGAGCTCCGGTGGGAGGGCAAGCGCCGGACCGACCTGATCCGGTTCGGCTTGTTCACCGGCGGCTCCTACGTTTGGGACTGGAAGGGGAACGTCCAGGCCGGGACTGCAACCGATGCGCACTTCAACCTGTACCCGATTCCGTCGAATGAGCTGATCGCCAATCCGAACATGCGGCAGAACACGGGCTACTGATTCTCAGCAGGAGACCAGCCTCCCCTGGAATCAATCCCCACGATTCCAAGGGAGGCTGCGTCTTGTCCGGGAGAGGTGCGTGCACCGTCAACTCTGCCTTCTGACGCTTGGGTTGATGCTGCTGGCCAGCTCCGGCTGCGGCCGCCGCCGGCAGCAGGTCGGGCCTGCGCCCGCCGACGACGCGGTCCACATCGTCGTGACCAACCATTACACTGCGCCGATGGAGGTTGTCGCCGTCGGCTCGAACATCAGCCACCGCCTGGGTATCGTTCATCCTGGCATGGTCGGCGACTTCGTGCTGCCGCGGGCCATGGTCGGCGGCGGAACGGTGGAACTGTTCGCGGGCGACGGCGAGTCACGGGCTCGATCCGGGCCGCTGCTTCTATCGCCGGGAGTGGTCGTGGACTTCGCGATCAGAACCCCGCTCTACAACAGCACAGCCAGCGTGCGGCCGTAAGAGAGGGTCCGTTGACCTGCACAGTTCGTCGCGTCACCGCCGCCCTGATCCTCGCGAGCGTGCCAGCAGCCTGCGAGAGTCCTCCGGCTGCACCCCCCGGCGGGGGCGGCCACCCCGTGACCCGCCCGACTCTTCCGCAGACCTACCGTCCCAGCGGCCACATGCTCGCCGGTGACGTCGTCGTGCACCTCTTCGAGTGGCGCTGGACCGATATCGCCACCGAATGCGAAAACTTCCTCGGCCGCGCCGGGTTCAAGGCCGTACAGATCTCACCGCCCGAAGAGCACAGCATCACGCCAACCTACGACTGGAGCGAGCGCTATCAGCCAGTGAGCTACAGCATCGCCAAGAGCCGCTCGGGAACGGACGCCGAGTTCGAGGATATGGTGACGCACTGCAACAACGTGGGCGTGGGAATCATCGTCGACGCCGTGATCAATCACATGACCAACTTCCCGAGCCCCGGCGTCGGCAGCAACGGCACGAGCTACTCGAAGTACGAGTACCCCGGCTTGTATACCGCCGCCGACTTCCACACGCCGTGCGCCGTCGCCAACTACCAGAGCGCGACCAACGTTCAGGACTGCGAGCTGCTGTCATTGCCCGACTTGAACACCGCGCTCGCGTCAGTGCGCCAGAAGATCGCCGACTACCTGCTCACCCTCGCCCGGCTCGGCGTGGCCGGATTCCGCATCGACGCGGCGAAGCACATTCAACAGGTGGAGCTCGACGATATCCTCGAACGCCTGAACAGCAGGCTGACGGCTGAGGGCAGACAGCTTCCGTACGTATTCCTCGAAGTCATCGGAGGGAGCGGAGAGGCGCTTGCACCGCATGATTATTTCGGCGAGGGCTACAGCTCGGGCGGTGCCGCCGACATCACCGAGTTCACCTTCGTGGGCGTCGGCAACAAATTCCGTGGCATCAATGGGGAGCACATCTCACAGCTGAATCCCAACGGCACGCCCGGCAACCAGTTTTCGGAGACGGCGTGGGGCATCATGCCGTCGGATAAGGCCGTCGTCTTTCTACAGAATCACGACACGCAGCACAACTGCGGCATCAGCTACCGCGATGGCAACGTCTTCCGGCTCGCCAACGTGTGGATGCTGGCGCAGCCGTACGGCTATCCGTCGATCCTCTCGAGCTATGTGTTCGGTTGCCCCGCACAGAACTCGCTGGGTCCGCCCTCGGACGCGAATGGCTGGACGACGCCCGTCGTCTGTGCCTCGAGCCTCGAGACCGCCAGTGCCGGCCAGTGGGTCTGCGAGCACCGCGATCCGTTCATCTTGAACATGGTGAGCTTCCGCCATGTCGTGGCGGGCAGACCGTGAGTACAGGCATGGCGACGGGAACGTATCTCGATTTGCTGACTAGTAGTTCGGTGGTCGTGGACGCAGTCGGTGCAATTCACCTCATCCTCTCACCCAGGTCAGCCATTGCGATCGATACTGCTACTCGTCAGTAGTGCGCTGTGCGTCGCCGCTTCCGCGCCAGCCCAGCAGCGGGCCAATCTCGCCCGCTGGCAACGCCACGCCCAGAACGTCACGATCATCCGCGACGACTGGGGCATCGCGCACGTCTACGGCAAGACCGACGCGGACGCCGTCTTCGGCATGGAGTACGCGCAGGCCGAGGACGATTTCAACCGGATCGAGACCAATTACCTGAACTCGCTCGGGCGAATGGCCGAGGCCGAAGGCGAGGCGGCGCTGTACACCGACTTGCGGCAGCGGCTGTACATCGACCCCGACTCGCTGCGCGCGGAGTACCGCGCTAGTCCCCTCTGGCTGCGGAAGCTGATGGACGCATTCGCCGATGGCCTGAACTACTTCCTCTATAAGCATCCGGACGTGAAGCCCCGGGTGATCACACATTTCGAGCCCTGGATGGCGCTCTCGTTCACGGAAGGGAGCATCGGCGGCGACATCGAGCGGATCAACCCGAGGGATCTGGAAGCGCTGTACGGTAACGCTGGGCGCCCCACCCCAAGGACCGGTGAGGACGAGCTGGAGCTCGATCCATCAGGATCGAATGGGATCGCCATCGCGCCGCACCTGGCAGCCAATCATCACGCATTGCTGTGGATCAATCCGCACACATCGTTCTACTTCCGGTCCGAGCTCCAGATGGTGAGCGACGAGGGGCTCAACGCCTACGGCGCGGTGACGTGGGGACAGTTCTTCATCTATCAGGGGTTCAACGCCACGGCCGGCTGGATGCACACTTCGAGCGGCGTGGACAACATCGACGAGTTTCTCGACTCCCGGCCCAGCCGGTCCAGCACGATCACGGTTGTGTTCAAGACGAACAGCGGCATGGCGCGGAAGCCCTTCACCGTCTTTTACGCCCGGCACGGGCCGGTCATCCGCAAAGACGGCGATCGGTTCGTGAGTATCAGCCTGATGAAGAGTCACGTGAACGCACTGATCCAGTCGTACTCGCGTACCAAGTCGCGCGACATGGCCGCGTTTCGGAAGATCATGGAGCTCCACACCAACTCCTCGAACAACACCCTCTTCGCCGACGCGTCGGGCAACATCGCGTACTTTCACTCGAACTACATCCCCCGACGCGATACATCGTTTGACTGGACCAGGCCGGTGGACGGCACCAATCCCGCGACCACCTACCGCGGTGTCCTGTCGTTCGACGAGACACCGAACGTCGTGAATCCCGCGAGCGGCTGGGTCTACAATTCGAACAACTGGCCGTGGTCTGCTGCGGGAGAAGGTTCGAGCCCGAGGCGCGAGAGCTTCCCGCGCTACGTCGAAACTGGCGGCGAGGAGACGGCCCGAGGGTTTCACGCGCTCCGCGTGCTCGGGGGCAAGGCCGGGTGGACGATGAGCTCCCTCACGGCCGCCGCGTTCGACAGCTACCTCCCGGCCTTCGAGCGGATGATTCCGCCGCTCATCGCAGCGTACGACCAACTGCCCGCGACAGACAGCCTCAAGGCGAAGTTGGCCGAGCCGATGGCCGCACTGCGCGGATGGGACTACCGCTGGAGTGCGGAATCGGTGCCGACGGCGCTGGCCGTCTTCTGGGGCGAGCGCATCGGCCGGCGCGTGTCGCGCGACGCGCGCGCGGCGGGGGTCTCGGTCATGCAACACATCGCCACCTCGCGCGCCGCGCCCGCCGAGCTGCTTGCCTCGCTCGGCGACGCCGTGGATGCGTTGAGCGCCGATTTTGGGACCTGGAAAACGCCGTGGGGGGAGATCAATCGATTCCAGCGGATCAACGACGACATCGCGCCGCATTTCGACGACGCTCGCCCAAGTATTCCGGTGCCGTTCACGGCGAGCGTGTGGGGCTCGCTGGCAGCGTTCGGCGCCCGAGCCTATCCCAACACCAAGAAATGGTACGGCACGAGCGGCAACAGCTTCGTGGCTGTCGTGGAGTTCGGGGACAGCGTGCGGGCGCAGGCAATCACCGCCGGCGGCGAGAGCGGTGATCCGCATTCGCCGCATTTCAACGACGAAGCGGAGCGCTACGCCACCGGCCGCCTGCGCGATGTGTACTTCTACCGCTCCCAGCTCGTCGGACACACGGAGCGCGAGTACCACCCGTGATTCTGCTCACGATCCTCGCGCTCGCTCAGGGCGTCTACCTCGACGATCAGGGCGTGATTCGCTGGCAGCGCGATCGAAGGGAAGTCACACTTTTCGGCGCGAACTACGTCCTCACGACGGCCTCCGACTATCGTGCGGCCGGATATGTCCATGCCGACCGCAAGCGGATGATCGATGAGGACATGGCGCAGTTCGCGCGGATGGGCTGGGACGGACTACGGCTCACGTTCTGGGGCGACTGGGAATCGTCGGATAGCGCCGGCAATCTCATCGCCAACGATCACCTGGATCTCCTTGATTATCTCATCGCTCGTGCTACCGAGCGCGGCATCTCC
>WNGA01031524.1_pt1 | contig 10394 bp, 9 predicted proteins | sample 5400061 | NCBI WGS metagenome assembly WNGA01 (sample SAMN13153366, study PRJNA577476) | soil metagenome | isolation source: 100 cm soil or saprolite under grassland replicate 2 | place: USA:California | collected 2016-06-15
GCGTACGCCTGCGCCTCCCGGCGCAGGTTTCATGCAATTCTGCGTGCCTGCGCAGGGGGTGTCAATCGAAAGGCGCCGAGAGCCAGCCCATCTCGCCGAATCCCGCGACGAAGCGCACGTGCTCCACGCGCAGCACGTACAGGCCGAAATCGGCCATCGCAAAGTAGCTCTCGGCTTGCGGATGCCGCGCCACATAGCGCTTCCGCAACTCGGCATCCTCGCCACGCGCGACTGTGCCCAACAGCGTCACTCGCATAGCGTCCTGGGCCTCTGCTGCGCCCGTCTGCTGCACGAACAGACTCGCCCGCGGAGCCGCCTGCAGGTTGCGCGTGTGCTCGGCAAGTTGGCTCAGGAGCAAGATTGGCTCGCCGTGCTCGGTGAGCGCGTACGGCGTCAGCGACCCGAACGGGTAGCCGCCGTGGCGCGCCGAGTGAGTCGACAGCACGCCGCTGCTTTCGGTAGCCAGAAACTCGCGTAGCGTCTCAACCCGCTCATGCTGAGCTTGTCGAACCACGCTCAGCATCCGCTCAGTCTGGGTCGAGCTTCAGCGAGGCCGAGTTGATGCAGTAGCGCAGACCGGTCGGCTGCGGACCGTCGTCGAACACGTGGCCCAGGTGCCCGCCGCAATCGCTGCACATGACCTCGGTGCGCGCCATGCCGTAGCTGTCGTCCCCTTCGGTTTCTACCGCGTCAGGCTCGGCCGGCTGCCAGAAGCTCGGCCAGCCGGAGCCCGACTCGTACTTCTCGTCTGAGCGGAACACCGCCTTGCCGCACCCCGCGCAACGGTAGGTGCCAGTCTCCTTGGCGTGCTCGTACTCGCCCGTGAACGCGCGCTCGGTGCCCTTCTCGCGCAGTACGTGGTACTGGTCCGGGGTCAGCTCCTGACGCCACTCGGCGTCGCTCTTCTGGACTTTGTTCGTCATACTGCTTGTCTTCCTCAGGAGGCACTGAATTGTCATCCCGAGGAGGCACGACGAGGGATCTCACGGCCATCGGGAGGTGAGCCATGAGATCCCTCGCAAGCTCGGGGTGACATCTTCGCTCAAGGATGACACTGTATCGCTAAGGGCGGACGGTGACATGGATTGCGCCCGGCTTGCCCGTGCCGCCCGTGGAGCGGATGGCCATGTCCACGCCGTCCAGGCCAAACGTGTGCGTGCACATCAGATCCAGCGCGTACTTGCCCGAGGCGATGCGCTGTATCGCCAGCTCCACCGACTGATAGCTGTGGCCGCGCGCCGCCTTGAGCGTGATGTACTTGCGCGCCAGCCGCTCCAGCGGGAAGTCGGGCACCGTGCCGCCGATGCTCTGGACGACGATCCGGCCCTCTTTCCGTTTCACGACCTCGATCATCAACGGCACCATCTCGCTCGACGGCGCGCTCGAGGTGTCGACCGCGGCATCCACGCCCCTGCCTCCAGTCACCTCGGCGACGCGCGCGCGCACGTCCTCCTCGTCCGCAACCACTGTCACATCGGCGCCGAGCGCGCGCCCAACTTCGAGCCGTCGCGCATCACGCTGCAAGCCCACCAGGATGACGAGATCCGCGCCCGCGGCCTTGGCGCCGAGCACGCACCCCAGGCCTTGCTGTCCAGGTCCGAGCACCACAAGCGACCGACCAGGACCAGCCTGGGCTTCGACGACGCCCCACTGGATGCCGTTGCCCAGCGGTAGCGCCATGGCCGCTTGCTCGGGCGCGACATGGACCGGCATGCGATGCAGCACGGTCGCGGGCGGCATGTACAGGTACTGGCTGTAGCCGCCCCACAACGCGGGCGGGGTGTCGACCGGTGTGTTGCCGTAGCGCAGCGCGCCTGGATTGCTGTGCACATCCGTGGCCGCGCAGTGGCGGAACTCACCGCGCAGGCACAGGTCGCAGTGGCCGCACGGCAGGTACTCCTCGATGGCCACGCGATCGCCCTCTTTGACGCCCCACCGCCGCGCGAACGCGTCACCGGCTCTGGCGATGAAGCCGACGTTCTCGTGGCCCAGAATGCGTGGCCCGCGGCCCATGCGCTTGTAGCCACCCACGTCGCTGCCGCACACACCCGCTGCCTCAACCTTTAAGAGCGCCGCATCCGCGGCGATATCGGGGAGTGCAAATTCGCGCAGCTCAGTCTGCTCGGGCCCAATTTGCACCGCTGCCAGCACCTGCTCGGCCATTGTTTCGAATCGAACCTTTCTGTTGGTTAGCGCGCCGCGATGCGAACGTCCACGAGTGCCGGTCGGCCTTCGTTCACGGCCGCGACCGCGGCGCGCATCGCTGGCGCGAGCTCGTCTGGCTCGACCACTGGACCAAAGCCCTCCACGCCCTGCGCGCGAGCAAGCGCCGCGAAGTCGACATCCGGGTCGGCAATGCGCTGCCCTACGCCACGATTTTCGACCGGCCGACCGCGGGCGCGGGCTACCCGTTCCTGGTGCTCCTCGTCGTTGAAGTACGAGCGGTTGTTGGCCACCACCAGGAGCGCGGGAATGGTGTGGTGCGCGGCGGTCCAGAGCGTGGTCGGCGTCATGAGCATCGCACCGTCGCCGACCATGCCAATGACCGGCCGTGCTGACTCCTCCGCTGCCAGCGCCGCACCAACGGTGATCGGGGGACCGGCGCCGATGCCCGCCCCACCATCACCGCCGAGGTACGCGCCTGGCTTGAGAAAATCCCAGACGCCGCTTGGCCACGCCGTGGGCATATACGCCAGTACGGCATCCTCATAGCGCTCGCCGAGCGCGCTGCGCAGCTCGCTCACCGCGCGAACGATGCTGATGGGCCGCTCGTTCCAGCGTCGCTCGCGCTGCGCTGCCCACTCGCCCTCGAGTTGAATCCGTCGGGCGCGATGCTGCTGCGTCCGCTGCTCCGTTCGCCGCCTCGCCTCGGCGTTGTCGCGTAGCAGCTTGCGCACCGCTGGCACGAGTGCCGTCAGCACAGCATCCGGCGTCGACAGGATCGGCAGCCCCGCCCGCGGCAATTCCTGGTAGTCGGCGACCCACGAGCTCACGCGCAGCGGCTCGAGCGACACGTTGATCAAGCGCGGCCAGCGAATGCTCGCACGCGCTTCGCGCCCGCCCTGCCCCAGCGCCGCGCGGAGCGTGCCGGCCGGGTCGTTGCGGTCGAGCGCCAGCACCACGTCCCCCTCGCGCAGCACGTCCGCCTGCTGCGCCAGCACGTGCGTGGTAGGAAAGGCCGCGTTGCCGCGCCGCTCCGACACCACTGCTGCGCCGAGCGTCTCCGCGAGCGCAACCAGGTCATCCCAGGCTTGCTGCGTCTGCGCAATGCGGCCCGGCAGGATCACCGGCTGCTCCGCCTGCGTGAGCCACAGCGCCGCCTGCTCGATGAGCTCCTGCGCGGGTGCTGGCGGCGCCGGCAGTGGGAAATCCGCGGGTTCGGGCAGCGCCACGGCCTCGCTCAGTTTGGCTTCTTGTAAACCAGCGTCGAGATCGACGTAGGCGGGTCCCGGCGGCTCCAGGTGGGCCGCTTGCCACGCGCGCAGCAGCGCTTCCGGGATGGCCGCGATGCTCGTGGGCTGGTGCTCCCACTTGGTGAACTCGCGCACCAGCTCGCCCTGACCGTGGGTCGTATGCACCCAGTCGATCCATGGCCGCCGCTGGGTGGCGTCCATAGGACCGTTGCCGCCCACGAGCAGCATCGGGGCGCGGTCTTCGAACGCGTTGAAGATGGCCATCGTTGCGTGCATCAGCCCGACGTTGCTGTGGATCGCGGCGGCCATCGCGCGACCGCGCAGCTTGGCGTAGCCGTGGGCGATGCCGACGGCGACCTCCTCGTGGTTGCACAGGATCATCGACGGATCGTGATTGCCGTTGTAGTTGACCAGGCTGTCGTGCAGCCCGCGGTAGCTGGCGCCCGGGTTCAGCGCGATGTACGGGATCGCCAGACGCCGTAGCAGCTCGGCCACGACATCGCTGCCCCACTCAGGCGACTTCGGCCGCGCCGTTTCGACCGCTGGCTGCTCGATGCGAATGCGCGCCGTCTCCACCGCCATAGCGGCTCAGGGTACCAATGCCTCATCCTGAGGCGAAGCCGAAGGATCTACGAACGCGACGGTAGATCCTTCGCTGCGCTCAGGATGAAGCGGAATCGCAGCCTACTCGTGCGACGCGGGCTACCGCCGCGGCCGGTAGAGTTGTGCGGCGATGCCCCACGTCGGCTTCATGGTGCCGTCCATTGCCCCCGATGCAACTGCTACGTCCACCGTCGAGTACGCCCGCCGCGCCGAAGCGCTCGGGGCGCACTCGGTCTGGGTGCCCGACCGCATCGTCTACCCCTCGCCAGACATCTTTGTCACGCTTGGCGCCCTGGCGGCTGCCACCGAGCGTGTCCGAATCGGGAGCGCGGTCGTGCTCGGCATCCTGCGGCCACCCGTGCTCATCGCCAAAGCCGCTTCGACCCTGTCTGCGCTCTCTGATGGCCGCTTCGTGCTCGGCCTGGGCGTCGGCAGCCGCGCCGAGGATTTTCGCAGCGTCGACGTGCCGATCGAGGAGCGCGGCAAACGCATGCGCGAGCTGGTGCAGCTGCTGAAGCGAGAGCAGCCCACGCTACCGCTGTGGTTCGGCGGTCGCGCCGACGCCGTCCTCAAACGCACCGCCCGCTTTGGGGATGGCTACATCGGCAGCACCAGCGGCAGCGTCGACGGTTTTCTCGTCCGCTGGCAGCAGATCCAGCGGTACGCTGCAGAAGCCGGCCGCGATCCAGCCACGATCGCGCCAGCGGCGTTGATCCACTTCAGCCTTGACTCCGACCGTGACCGCGCGCGCTCCGCCATGCACGCCTACCTCAGTCACTCGTATGGCCCCGAGCGCGCCGCCGACCTCGGCAACATGGTCGGCACCGCCGATGACCTGGTCCGCGGCGCCGAGGCCTACTTCGCCGCCGGGGTCGAGCTGCTGATCGTCTCGAGCATCACCGCTCGCCTCGATCACCTCGACGCGTTCGGCGAGCGGGTGGACCGGCGATGACAGGTGATCGGAGATGCCGATGGTGCGTGCCCCAATCCGCGTGGCGTGGCGCAGCACCCCGACCGTGAGACGGTCGACGCGGCGGAAGCTGATGGCGACGAGGACGTCGTCCGGGTGGAGCGCCACCAGCTGATCGGGCAGATCACCGCTGGCCTGTGTCAACAAGCGCGTATCGGGCAGCAGCAGCCGCAGGCCGATGCCCAGCATCACCGCCAGTCCGTGCGAGCCGCGCGCGCCGAAGACGTACACGCGTCGCGCGGCGAGCAGCGCATCGACCGCCGCGGCAAGGGTCTCGGGCGCCAGCTCCTGGGCCGTGGCGCGGACCGACTCGGCATCCTCGTGCATCACCCGCAGTCCGGCCAGCTCGGGCGCCTCGCCCAGCTCCGTGGCGCTGGCGTCGATGCGCTCGGGCACCGCCGTCGCGCCGAAGAAGCGCTCGCGCAGGATCGACTGCAGGTCGGGATAGCCGGCAAACCCCAGCGCCTGGGCGGCGCGGGTCACGGTCGACTCGGAGACACCGACTTCGCGCGCCAGCTCGGGCGCCGACACCACCACCGCATAGCGGGTATCGGTGAGCAAACGATCGATCACCCGCCGCTTGCCGAGGCTCAATCGGTCGTAGTTGGCGGCGAGCGCGCTCTCGAGGTCAGTCGCTCCTGGCGAGTCCCGGGTGTCAGCCACGCTAACGCGCCTACTGTACGCCGGCGAGCGACAGCTCGTCGGCGAAGAACCCCCTTACCACGTGAAGTCGCCCAGAGTGCAGGTAGGGTACGCCGATCCGGCGCATCTCTGCAAGTCTGCTTGCAGACACTTGGCAAACTTGCAAGGTCGCGCTTACACTGGGAACAATGACGCACCCCGAAATGCTCAAGGCGCGCGTACGAGGTGTGCTCGCGTTTCCGATCACGCCCTTCGTCGCCGACGGCAGCGTCGACCTCGACGCCGTTCGGGCCAATGCAAGCTGGCTGCCCGACGCGGGCATCGACGCGATCGTGTCGCCCAGCGGTACTGGCGAGATGTTCGGGCTCTCACCCGCCGAGTGCGTGGATGTCACGCGGGCCACCGTCGAGGCGATCGGCGGGCGGATCCCGGTCATCGCCAGCGTGGGTTTCGGACCGCGGGTCGCGGCCGACCTCGCGCGCGAGGCCGAAGCAGCCGGTGCCGACGGCATCCTGGTGCTGCCGCCGTATTACGGCACGCCTGATCCGATCGGGCTGGTCGAGTACTACCGCGCCGTCGCCGCCGCGACGCGGCTCGGCGTGCTGCCCTATGCGCGCGACGCGGCGGTCTTTACTGCTGAGGGCGTCGAGCAATTAGCCCGCGACACTCCCAACCTGATCGGCTTCAAGGATGGTCGAGGCGACGTCCGACTGTTCCAACGTATTCGAGAGCACGTCGTCGAGCGGCTGGGCGAGGAGCGGCTGGTGTGGCTGGCCGGCGCGGGCGATGACCTGGTCGCGCCGTACTTCGCGGTCGGCGCGGAAGGCTACACGTCTTCGCTCGCGTGCTTCTGGCCCGAGGCGTCGGTCGAGCTGCTGCAGCTGGCCCGCGCGAATGACCGGCCTGCGCTGGCCAGCTTCCATTCACGCGTCGTACGGCCCATCTACGATCTGCGGCAGCGCCGCCGCGGCTACGAAGTGGCGGTGATGAAGGCGGCGATGGAGCTGCTCGGCCACCGCGCGGGTCCAGCGCGGCCGCCACTCGGCAATTTGCGACCGGCTGAACGCGACGAGCTCGCGGACATTCTGGCTCGCCTGGATGTACCGACCGCGGCCAAGCGCCGCACGATCGCCGCCTAGTCGCGTGGTGCGCATCGCCGACGTTTCCGTTCAGCGATTCCGCTACCCCTCTCGGGTGGTGCGCGATGCCGACGGGCACGGCCATCCTGGCGAACCACACGACGCCGCGCAATCGCTGCTGACCGTGTCCACGGACGATGGCGCGTGCGGCTACCACTTCGGCGGGATCGGCTCTGATGTTGTGGACACCATCGTCGCGCCCGTGCTGCGTGGCGAGGACCCCTTCTTCCGCGAGCACATCTGGCAACTCCTGCGCGAGCGCCAGCGTCTCCATCTCAGCACCCTTGGGGACCGGGTCCTGACCGCGGTCGACCTCGCCCTGTGGGACCTCGCCGGTCGGATCTTGCAGCAACCCGTGCATCGCCTGCTGGGTGCAACTCGCGACGCCGTCCCCGCGTACGCCAGCACGATGGTGGGCGACGACCTCGCCGGTGGTCTGGACACGCCCGAGGCCTACGCCCGCTATGCGCTGGCCTGCAAGGAGCGCGGCTACCCGGCGTTCAAGCTCCACACCTGGCAGCCGCCGCTGCCCGGCGCACCGAGCGTCAAACGCGACATCGCCGCCTGTGCCGCGGTGCGGGAAGCCGTCGGGCCTGACTATCCGCTGATGCTCGACCCCTTCCACTATTACTCGCGCACCGAGGCGCTGGAGCTCGCGCGTGGGCTGGAGCGGCTCGACTTTCTGTGGATGGAAGAGCCGATGGACGAGCACAGCATGTCGTCGTATGTCTGGCTGTGCGCCCAAACCTCGCTCGCCATCTGCGGCCCCGAAACTGTCGAGGGCAAGTTCTTTTCACGCGCCGACTGGATCACCGCTGGTGCGTGCGACATCGTGCGCGGCGGCGTTGGCGACGTGGGCGGCCTGTCGCCGTTGATGAAGATCGGCCATCTCGCCGAGTCGTTCGGCATGCAGATGGAGGTCCACGGCGGTGGCATTGGCAATCTCCACGCGATGTGCGCCCTCCCGCCATCCGTAAGCCGCTTCTACGAACGCGGCCTGTTGCATCCGTTCATCGATTACGACGCCGCCCCGCCCTGGCTCAACGCCCCCGTCGACCCGATGGATGCTGAGGGCATGGTCCACGTCTCTCAGCTACCCGGTGTCGGCTACGACATCAACTGGGCCTATATTCAAGACAACCTGCTTTAGTACTTCCTCGGCGCATGCGCCGCTCGCGGGATGTCTAGCGTCTTTGGAACGCCCTTCGGGCGAGGGGGCAAGCCCCCTTCACCCCCGCTTTAGCCACGCTAGCTGTTTGGCACCCGGCGTCCACCGCTAAGCATGTCGCGGGATCGGCTGTTGTTCGGAACGTCCCCGGCACTCGTGGATGCACCGGTTGTGGTGCGACGCGGCTCCGAACGAAAGGCAGACCCTGCACATAACCAGCGATGTTCGCACGGCGCTGCACAGCGAGCGGCGATGTAGCGGGGGTGAAGGGGGCTTGCCCCCTCGCCCGAAGGGCGTTCCAAAGACGCTAGACATCCCGCGAGCGGCGCATGCGCCGAGGATTACCATGAGTAGCCGTGGCGACGATTAGCAAGCGCAGACAGGTCTTAGAAGTGCCGGGCGTGTCGCACGGCAACGCCCCGATCCCGATGGGCGTCCGCATCGGCTCGATGGTTTTCTCGTCGGGCATCATGGGTCAGGATCCTGAGACACACTCATTGCCCGCGGGCGACGCCCAAAAGCAAGCAGAGCTCATGTTTCAGCACGTCAAGACGCTGGTCGAAGCGGCAGGCGGCACCACCGACAGCATCGCCCACATGACGGTGTTCTTGAAGGACAACGCCTACCGCGAGCACATCAACAAAGAGTGGCTCAAGATGTTCCCCGACGAGCATGACCGACCAGCACGCCACACCCTGCTGTGGGACCTGCCCGGTCAAATGCTCGTGCAATGTGAAATCGTGGCGGTTCTCGACTGAACGAGATGACAGAGCGCTGCCTGCTCATCGGCGGCATGGGCTTCATCGGCTTGCACACGGCGCGCGCGTTCCTCGACGCCGGCCAGGACATCGTCGTCACCTATCACCAGAACCGCCGCGAACCCGATTTTCTCAAAGCCGATCTGGGCCAGCGAGTGCTCGTCGAGCAGCTCGACGTAACGGACGCGAGAGCCGTCGAAGACGTCGTGAAAAAACACCAGGTGGAATCGATCGTTTATCTCGCCGTGCCGGCGCTCGCGGGTGTCTCCCCAGCCGATGAATTCAAGACCAACACCCAGGGCTACCTGAACGTGCTGGAAGCCGGTCGCCAGGCACGGGTACGGCGCATCACCGTCACCAGCTCGGTCGCGATCTACTCCAACGTCAAAACCGCGCCCTGGCGCGAAGACATGGACCTGCCCGTTGGTTCGACCAACCCGACCGAGGCATACAAGAAGGCGCTCGAGGTGCTCGGCCTGTTCTTCGGCCAGCGCACCGGGCTGGACGTCATCTTCCTTCGGGTGGCGGGCATCTTCGGCCCGCTGTATCACTCGATGTCCAACCTGCCGAGCCGCCTGTGCCACGCTGCGGTGAAAGGCACGTCGCCCGACCTGCAGAGCATGCGCGGCGGTCCGCCGCGCGCCGGCGAAGGCCGCGATCACTGCTATGTCAAAGACTGCGCGGTTGGCATCCAGCTCGCGCATGCCGCGCCGGCCCTGAAGCACCGCGTGTACAACCTTGGCAACGGCCGCGCCACCACACCGGCCGAGCTGGTGGCCGCGGTGCGCAACGCCGTACCCAGCTTCGACGTCAAGCTCGAGCCAGGTGGCACTGAGGCGCCAACCTACATGAATCTCGACCGCACCTCCGCCGAAGTCGGCTACCGGCCACGGATCGGCGTAGAGCGCGGAATCGCCGAATATATCGAATGGCTACGAAACCACCCGCAGTAACGCCGACCGACCTGGTCATCTCGGGCCACGGCAACGTGCGCCTGCACGTGCTCGATTGGGGCGGCCCCGAGCTGGCGCCGCTGCTGGTGATGCTGCATGGAGTCGGCGGCAACGCGTACAGCTTCGGCGCCCTCGCGCCACGCCTGCAGGTGCCGTATCGACTGCTCGCGCTTGACCAGCGCGGCGGCGGCGACTCTGAAAAACCGCCGACGGGCTACTCGGCCGAAGACTTCGCGCTCGATGTGCTGGCCATTCAAGATGAGCTGGGTGGCGGACGGCCGATTACGCTGGTCGGTCACTCGCGCGGCGGCTGGCAAGCGGCCTACATCGCCGCGCGCTGGCCGGACCGCGTGAGCCATCTGATCCTGATCGACCCGGCGCGGTTGACGTTCGACTCGACCGCCGATGTCGAGGACTTCTACGGCCCGGTCCGCGCGCAGCTTGGGCCCTGGCCGTCACGTGACGCGGCACTCGCGTTCGGCCGCTCGCGCGATCCGCAAGCGATCTGGAACGCCGACCGCGAGCACACCTTCCTGTTCGGCTTTCGCGAGCAGGCCGACGGGTCGCTGTTGGGCAAGATGCCGTCGCGGGTGCTCGATCAGCTGCGCGAAGCGCGCGAGTCGACCGACATCACCCCGCTGCTTGACAACGTGAAGGTGCCCGTGCTGCTCATGGTGGCCACGAAGGCGAGCGAGAAGCGGCAGGCCCAGAAACTCGCGTACAGCAAGGCGCTGCCGCAGGCGCGGGT
>WNGA01033136.1_pt1 | contig 10394 bp, 5 predicted proteins | sample 5400061 | NCBI WGS metagenome assembly WNGA01 (sample SAMN13153366, study PRJNA577476) | soil metagenome | isolation source: 100 cm soil or saprolite under grassland replicate 2 | place: USA:California | collected 2016-06-15
GAGGACGTGACAGCGCAGGTCAACGCGGGTGTCAAGCCCGGAATGACGGACGCGCAGGTGCTGGAGGCGCAGAAGGCCGAGCAGGCGAAGCTCGAGAAGGACTGCAACGAGAAGACGGGGCTGCGCTGCAACACGATCACACTGTACGCGGGGGGCGAGTACCACCTGTACAAGTACAAGAAGTACACGGACGTGCGGCTCGTCGTAGCTCCCGAGTTCGGCATCGCCTTCTTCGGCGGCGACCCGGATAACTTCACGTACCCCCGCTGGGACATCGACTTCGCGATCTTCCGCATCTACGAGAACGACAAGGCCGTCAAACCGCAGCACTACTTGAAGTGGAGCTCGGCCGGCCCGAAGCAGGACGAGCTCGTCCTCGTCTCCGGCAACCCGGGCTCGACCTCGCGGCTCGACACTCTCGCCCAGCTCGAGTTCGACCGGGACGTCCGATATCCGATGCAGATCGAGTTCCTCACGCGCCGCGCGAAGCTCCTGCACGACTTCTCCGACAAGAGTCCGGAGAACGCCCGCATGGCCAATCGCCAGCTCTTCGGCATCGAGAATAGCTTGAAGGCCAACAGCGGAAGAGAGCAGGGTCTCCGGGACCCCAGAGTCATGGCCAGGAAGGCCGGGGAGGAGAAGGAACTCAAGGCGAAGGTGGCCGCCGATCCAAAGCTCTCCGCCAACGCCGGAGCCTGGGACGCGATCGCCGCTGCGCACAAGACCTACGCGCAGCGCTACAAGCGGGACGCCGTCATGGGCCGGGCCCTCGCCTCCGCGCCGGAGATGATGACGGCGCGCTCGATCGTCCGCTACGTCGCCGAGAAGGAGAAGCCCAACGAGAAGCGGCTCGAAGAATTCCGCGAATCCAACCTGAAGTCCCTCGAATTCTCGCTCTTCTCCCCCGCCCCGATCTACCCGGCGCTCGAGAAGGTCACGATCGCGGACTCCTTCAAGGAAATGGCCGAGGGGGTCGGCGCCGACGACCCCTTCGTCAAGAAAGTCCTTGCCGGCAAGTCGCCGGAAGAGCGCGCCAACGAGCTCGTGGGAGGCACGACGTTGAAGGACGTCGCCTTTCGCAAGGCGCTCGTGGCGGGGGGCGTCAAGGCGATCGAGGAGTCCACCGATCCGATGATCGTGCTCGCGCGGCAGACGGATCCGGAGCTGCGCCAGATTCGCAAGTGGCGCGAAGACAACGTCGAGAGCGCGGACAAGTCCAACGGTGCGCTGATCGCGAAGGTGCTTTTCGCGATCAAGGGGAAGGACCGCTATCCCGACGCCACGTTCACGCTGCGTCTCGCGTTCGGGCCGGCGAAGGGCTACGTCGAAAACGGGAACCCCGTCCCGTTCGAGACAACCTGGGACGGGATGTGCGCGCACTCCGAGAAGCACGGCGGAAAGCCGCCGTACGACCTGCCCGAGAGCTACCTGGAAGCCAGGAGCAAGGTGGATCCAAAGACTCCGGTCAATTACGTCACGACGGCCGACACGACCGGCGGCAATTCCGGAAGCCCCGCCGTCAACGAGAAGGGGGAGATCATCGGGCTTCTCTTCGACGGGAACATCCAGTCGCTCGGCAACGACGTCGTGTACACGGAGGACGTGGCGCGCTCGGTCTGCGTCCACACGGCCGCGATGACGGCGACGCTGCGCCAGGTCTATGACGCTGGCGCGGTCGCCGACGAGCTGGAGAACCCGGCAGCGGCGGCGCCCGCGGCGAAGAAGAAGTAGGCGCCGGGAAGCCCCCTCTGCCTGCCGGGCGCTCGCTTCGCGAGACGTGACGCTCGGTCGCGTCCGAGGCTGATGCTACGGGGGTCGCGTTCTGTTTCCTGTCATCCCGAGGAGCGGAGCGACGAGGGATCTGCTCCCGTGAATCCTGAACCCGAGAGCAGATCCTTCGCTTCGCTCAGGATGACAGGACAGGAAAAGAGAGCGAAGGGATGACAGGGAAAGAAAGCGAGGGGATGACAGGGAGAGAGCGAGGGGGACGACAGGAATTACCCGGACACCTGGACGGGAAAAGAAACGCCTGCGCCCTCACCGGGAAGATAGAATTCGGCGCACCTCATGGCGCTTTCCGCGGGCACCCGGCTCGGACCCTACGAGATTCTCGCGTCGGTCGGCGCGGGAGGCATGGGGGAGGTCTACAAGGCGCGGGACACGAGGCTCGACCGCACGGTCGCCGTCAAGGTCCTCCCCTCTCATCTTTCCGACAACCCGGAGGTCCGGCAGCGGTTCGACCGCGAAGCGCGCACGATCTCCTCCCTCTCTCATCCGCACATCTGCGCCTTGCACGACGTCGGACACCAGGACGGGGTCGACTACCTCGTCATGGAGTTTCTGGAAGGCGAGACTCTGACCGACCGGCTCTCCCGAGGAGTGCTGCCGCCCGAGCAGGTGCTGCGCTACGGCATCGAGATCGCCGACGCTCTGGACAAGGCCCACCGTCAGGGGATCGTCCACCGGGACCTGAAGCCCGGGAACATCATGCTGACCAAGTCGGGAGTCAAGCTCGTGGACTTCGGCCTCGCCAAGGCTCTTCTCCCCTCTCCCGGCGGGAGAGGGGACGGGGGTGAGGGGATCTCAATCCTGCCGACGCAGGCGGGCCTGAACCTGACGCAGGAGGGGACGATCCTCGGGACCTTCCAGTACATGGCGCCGGAGCAGCTCGAAGGCAAGGAGGCCGACGCGCGCAGTGACATCTTCGCGTTCGGGACCGTCCTCTACGAGATGGCGACAGGACAGAAGGCCTTCTCCGGGAAGAGCCAGGCGTCCCTGATCGCGTCAATCCTGTCCGCCGAGCCCCCGGCCATCTCCGTCGTGCAGCCGATGACGCCGCCGGCTTTGGACCGCGTCGTCAAGACCTGCCTCGCCAAGGACTCCGACGACCGCTGGCAGACGGCGCACGACGTGATGCTGCAATTGAAGTGGATCGCCGAGGGAGGCTCGCTGGCGGGTGTGCCGGCGCCTCTTGTCGCGCGCCGCCGGAGCCGCGAGCGCCTGGCCTGGGGCGTCGCGGCGGTTCTTGCCCTCGCGACGGGGGCGCTGGCACTCGCTCTCCTCGCTCGGCCCCGCGCCGTCCCGCGCCTCGTGCGCAGCTCGCTCTTGGCGCCCGAGAAGACGACGTATCACTTCGTGAGCGACGGAGCCGGTCCCCCGGCCCTGTCCCCCGACGGCCTTCAAATCGCCTTCACCGCGCGGGACAGTTCGGCGAAGAGTTCCCTGTGGGTTCGCTCCCTCGACAGTCTCGCTGCTCGAGAGCTGGCCGGGACTGAGGGCGCCATGTACCCGTTCTGGTCGACCGACGGCCGGCACCTCGGGTTCTTCGCCGGAGGCAAGCTGAAGAAGATCGAGGCCGCGGGCGGGCCGGCGCTCGCCCTCTGCGATGCCGCCGACGCGCGGGGCGGAACCTGGAATCGGGAAGGAGTCATTCTCTTCGAGCCGCATTTCCGAGAGCCTCTCTTCCGCATCTCGGCCAACGGAGGCAAAGTCGCCGCCGTGACGAAGTTCGACGAATCGCGGCGGGAAACAACGCACCGTTTTCCGCTCTTTCTTCCGGACGGGAAACACTTCCTCTACGAAGCCGCCAGCCACACGGTCGGCACGGATAGCGAGCTACACGCGATCTATTTCGGCTCGCTCGATGGGACGCCTCCAAAGCATGTCGTCAACGCGCGCTCCAAGCCGGCCTATGCCGCCGGCCATCTCCTCTTCGTGCGGCAGAAGACTCTGATGGCGCAGCCCCTCGATCCCGGCAGCGGAAAGCTGTCGGGCGAGGCCTTTCCGATCGTCGGAAACGTGCAGGAAGATCCCGGCTTCTACACGGCGGTCTTCACCGTCTCGGACAACGGCGTCCTGGCCTACCAGCAGGCCGGCGGGAGCGTCGATCAGTATCAACTAGCCTGGTTCGACCGCGGCGGCAAGAAGCTGGAAGAACTCAGTGCGAAAGGAAATTTGTGGGCCCCGCGGCTCTCCCACGACGGCCGGCGCGTCGTATTCTCCATCGGAGACCCCGGGGATCTGTGGCTCGAGGACCTCTCGCGTCGTGTCGCGACGCGCATCACCTTCGATCCCGCCGACGACAACAACCCCACCTGGTCACCCGACGACAGCCGGATCTACTTCCTGTCGATGCGCACCGGCGGCGGCGACATTTATGGAAAGCCCTCGTCGGGCACGGGGAGCGATGAGCTCGCCTTCTCCTCCGGCAGCGTCAAGACCCCGGCCAGCTTCTCCCCCGATGGCCGCACCCTGCTCTTCTCGGCGCTCAACCCGAAGACGAAGTGGGACCTGGAGCTGCTCTCTTTGCCGGAGCGCAAGGTCACCACCTTCCTGAAAACGGATTTCGACGAGAACCTGGGAGACTTCTCTCCCGACGGGCGTTGGATTGCCTATGCCTCCAACGAGTCGGGCCGCTACGAGGTCTACGTCCAGCCCTTCCCCGGCCCCGGAGGCAAGTGGCAGATTTCGACCTCCGGAGGATCCATGCCGGTCTGGCGCCGCGACGGCAAGGAGATCTTCTACCTGGCGGCCGACCGCAAGTTGATGACCGTCCCGGTCAGAACCGGCGACGCCTTCGAGCCGGGGACTCCCGTCGCGCTCTTCGAGGCGCGCCTCAAAGACGACCCCGACCGCCACTACGACGTCTCCGCCGACGGCAAGCGCTTCCTCCTTACCACGCCGCTCGGCGACGAGACCGCGCCGCCCATCACGCTCGTCCAGAATTGGACGGCCTTGCTGCGCCAGGGCAAATGATCGGACAGACGATCTCCCGCTATCGGATCGTCGAGAAGCTGGGCGGCGGTGGCATGGGTGTCGTCTACCGGGCTGAAGACACGCGGCTCGGCCGCCATGTTGCCCTGAAGTTCCTCCCCGAGGACGTTGCCAAGGACCCTCAGGCGCTGGAGCGCTTCAAGCGGGAGGCCCGCGCGGCTTCCTCGCTCGAGCACCCCCACATCTGCACGATCCATGACATCGACGAGGCGGACGGCAAGGCCTTCATCGTCATGGAGCTGATGGAGGGGGAGACGGAATCCAGATCTCCGATGCGCTCGATGCGGCGCACGAGCACGGGATCGTGCACCGCGACATCAAACCGGCCAACATCTTCGTGACGAAGCGCGGCCAGATCAAGCTGATGGACTTCGGCCTGGCCAAGCTCGAGGCGGCCGCCCCGGCCCCCGGTTCGGGCGCCTCGGCGCTCGCGACCGAAATCGCGGCGGCGAATCTGACGAGCCCGGGCACGGCGATGGGCACGGTCGCCTACATGTCCCCCGAGCAGGCGCGCGGGGAGACGCTCGACGCCAGGACGGATCTCTTCTCCTTCGGCACGGTGCTCTACGAGATGGGGACCGGCCGCCAGCCCTTTTTCGGCTCGACCTCCGCCATCGTCTTCGACGCGATCCTGAACCGCGCCCCGACGCCGCCGGTGCGCTTGAACCCGGACCTGCCCGCGGAGCTCGAACGGATCGTCAACAAGGCCATGGAGAAGGACCGCGATCTGCGCTACCAGAGCGCGGCCGACATCAAGACGGACTTGAAGCGCGCCCGGCGCGACACCGAGTCGGGCCGTACCGGGGCCGCGCCCGCGGCGCCTGCCCCGGCGCCCGCGCCCTCCGGCGCGAGGATGAGGAAAACGGTGATCGCCGCCGGCGCCGCGGCGGGACTCTTCGCGGCGGCCCTGCTCGCCTGGTTTGCGACGCACCGGCACCCTTCCGGCAAATCCTCCGGCCGCACGACGCTCGCCGTCCTGCCGTTCCAGAACCTCGGTGCCGACACCTCGACCGACTACTTGAAGATCGCGCTGCCCGACGAGATCGCGACGACGCTTTCCTACATTCCTTCGCTCGCCATCCGCCCCTTCGCCTCGACGCGCAAGTACGCGAAACCGGACGTGGACCCGCAGGCCGCGGGCAAGGAGCTCGCCGTCGCGCAGGTCTTCTCCGGCCACTTCCTGCGCGAGGGGGACCAGTTTCAGGTCACGCTCGAGGTCACCGACACCGATTCCAACCGGGTCCTCTGGCGCGACACGCTCGGCGCCGCCGCCTCGGACCTGATCGGGCTGCGCGGGCAGATCACGGCGCACCTGCGGCAGGGACTGTTCCCGGTCCTCCAGGCCGACGCATCCAAATCGGAAGCCTCCGCGCCGAAGAGCCCCGAGGCCTACGACCTGTACCTGCGCGCGTCGGCGCTGTCACGCGACCCCGCGCCCAACAAGGAAGCGCTCGCGATGCTCCAGCGCGCCGTCGCGCTCGATCCGACCTACGCCCGGGCCTGGAACGCGCTCGGCAAGCGCGAGTACTTCGACGCGACGTACTCTGACGGCGGCTCGGCGGCGCTTGAGCGGTCCCGCGCGGACCACGAGCGGGCGTTGAAGATCGATCCGAATCTGATCGACGCATCCGCGAACCTGGTGATCCTCCAGGTGGAAGGAGGCGACCTCGCCGGAGCCCTCGAGGAGGCGTCGCGGATCGCCCGCCAGAGGCCGGATAGCTCCCGCGCGCGTTTCTCGCACGCCTATGTCCTGCGGTACGCCGGGGACAACGAGGAATCGGCCCGCGTGTGCGATGCGCTTCTCGCGCTCGACCCGAAGGATCCCAACCTGCGTTCCTGCGCCATCACGTTCCTGCGCCTCAACAACTACGACCGGGCCCTGGACTTCATCCGGCTCGATGCCGGAACCCAGTGGGCGTACCTGGTCGAGTTCAACGTGCGCTTGAGCCAGGGCCGGCCGGCCGAGGCCCTCGCGCTTCTCCGAAAGGTGAACGATTCCGGCCCGGGACTCCGAATCATGGAGGCATGCCTGGAAGGACGGCCGTTTGCCGAAAGCGATCCCGCGCTCCGGGACCTGGAGTCGCAGGTCTCCGCAGGCCGCGACTCCGAGCCGAAATACTTCGAGGCCGATCGCCTCGCCTACTGCGGCTATACCGGAATATCCCTGCGGCTCCTGCGCCGGGCCGTCGAGGGGAATTACCTGCAGTTCCTCGCGATGGACCGCGACCCGCTTCTCGCGAAAGTCCGTAACACACCCGAGTACGCCTCGATCCGCGCCCTCGCGATCGAAAGACAGAAACAACTGACCGCTCTTCGGGCAAAGTAGGCGCGACGGTGCCACGCCCCCGGTCGCGGCGCGAGGAGTCTCCCGGGCTCCGTAGTTGAAATCTCTCGGCGCCGGTCGCGCAGCGACCGCCTGCGCCGAAAGTCGAGCCTCGCGCCGCGGGAGCGCAGCGCGGAGCGGGTGACGAGGCGGGCGGCCGAGGCCGCATCCGGCCGACCCGCACGCCGGTGGCGCAGCCACGTCGCTCACTCCGCGCGGAGCGACGGTTAGAATCCGCGGATGCTCCCGCCTCTCGATTTCTTGCTGGATCCCCACGTGCACGAGCCGGCGATCCAGCGGATGACCGAGTATCTGGAGCGGCAGAGCTACTTCGGGGTCTTCTTTCTCCTATTCCTCGGGGCCTTCGGGCCAAGTCCTCCCGAAGAGGTCGTCCTGCTCATCGCGGGCTTCCTGGTTTTCAAGAAGGTGGCGCGGTTTCCCCTGATGGTCGGAGCGGAGCTTCTCGGAATCGTGATTTCCGATTCGATTCTGTACGGGTTTGGGAGGCTCTTCGGGCAGAGCCTGGACCGGCACAGGTTCATGAAGAAGATCTTCCCGCCCGCGAAGGTTCGGAAGATCCAGGCGTCCTTCCACCGGCATCGCTACCGGTTTCTCTTTCTGGCTCGTTACCTCTACGGTCTGCGGCCGGTCGTCTTCTTCACCGCGGGCGCTTCCCGGATGCGCATCGGCCCCTTCGTCCTGACCGACCTCGCCGCCTCGCTCGTCAACTGTCTGGCCTGGACGGGGCTGGGCTTCTACTTCGGCGGCCGCATTGACGACGCGATCCGATTTTCCCGCGAGTGGGAGGGGATCCTCCTCGGCGTGGCCGTCGCGCTGATCCTGTACTTCCTCGCCGAGCGCTTCCTCGTCAAACGCGGCATCGTGTCCGAGCGCTCGTTCTGGATCCGGCAGGCAACGGGGACAAAGATCGCTGCCGTTGTGGGCACGGTGGTTCTCACGGTTCTGGTGGGGCGGTTTCTCATTCCGCACGGAGTGCGCGAAGGCTTGCACCTCCGGCGCTGACGGCGTGACCGTCCGGCGCTGCAGATCTTCCGCCGCCGCCTGTACGGCCGCGCGAGCGGCTGAAATGAGAGGCCCCGTCATTCTGAGCCCTCCGCCCTCTTCCTGTCATCCTGAGCAGAATGACAAACCTGAACTAGTTCTTCATGTCGTTGCGGAAGACTTTGCCGTCCTTCATGACGAAGCCGACTCGCCCGAGCTCGTTGACATCCTTCAAGGGATCGCCCGGCACGGCGACGATGTCGGCGTAGGCGCCGGGAGCGATGACGCCGAGCTGGCCGGACATTCCGAGCATCTCGCCAGCCTGCGTCGTGGCTGACTGGATGGCAGCCATGGGCGTCATGCCGAACTCGACTAAACGGGGGAACTCCTGCGCGATCGGCTGGGTCCAGGGGAAGCCGCCTACGTCGGTGCCGAAGGCGATCTTCACGCCGGCCTTGACGGCTTTTTGGAGCGATGACCCGTGCACGGCGACGCGCTTGCGGTCCCGCTTGCCCTCGGGCGTGTCGGCCGGCGCCTGGTCGTTGTAGTAGACACTCATCGTCGGGCAGTACCAGGTGCCCTGCTTGACCATCTGCGCGACCGCGGCGTCGTCCAGGTCCAGGCCGTGTTCGATCGAGTCGCAGCTGCCGTCCAGGGCGCGATGGAGTCCCACGCCGTTGTAGGCGTGGCAGGCGACCTTCTTTCCCCAACCGTGCGTCTCGTCCACAATCGCCCGGATCTCTTCAAGCGTCAGCGTGGGCTGCGAGACCAGGTTGCCTGCGGCGTCGAGCCAGGAGCGGTGCGTCATGTAGACCTTGATCCAGTCCGCGCCGTTGTCGAGCTGCTCGCGGGAGGCCTTGCGGGCCTCGACCGGCCCGTCCACGATCTGGACTCCTTTGGGCACCGTGATCTCGGGCGCGTAACCCTCAAGCGGATAGCCGCCCGTCGTCGAGATCGCTCGCGTGACGACGAACATCCGGGGCCCGGGGATGTAGCCGCCTTCGATCGCCTGCTTGATGCCGACATCTCCGTAGCCCGCGCCTTCGGTCTCGACGTCGCGGATGGTCGTGAAGCCCTGCTCCAGAGCGCGCCGGGCCGAGACGGCGGCGCGCGCCGCGCGGAAGGCGATCGGGTCTTTCAGGAGCTGGATGTCGTAGCCCCCCTCGGAGGGAATCTCCCCCTGCAGGAAGATGTGCGTGTGGCAGTCGATGAGTCCCGGCAGCACGGTCGCACGCGACAGATCGATGACTGTCGCTCCCGCCGGGATCGGCGCCTTACCGGCGTCGGAGACGCCCTCGATCCGGTTGCCATGGATGACGATCACCTGGCCGCGCCGGGGCGCGTTGGACTTGCCGTCGATCAGTGACCCGGCGCGGATGACCGTCACCGGTGTTTGAGCTGCCGCTGCGGCCGTCCAGGCCAACAGGGCGATGACCGAGAGAACTCGCGTCATTTGAGAATTGACAGATTGACGATTAAGCGCCGCACACAATTCTTCAGTCTCTCAATCCTTCATTCTCGCGGAAGGACAGGACCGTCCCGACGGTCTTGCCTTCCACCTTCTGCGGTTTCGAGAAGCGCTGAAGAACCCTGCCGTCCTTGAGCTTCACGGAGCCGGAGGTTTCGACGTCGCGCCGGGAATGCAGGCCCATGGCCTTCTTGGCGAAGTCGCCGGGGTCTTCGACCGAGTCGAGCAGAAAGGCGAGCATCCGGTCCTCGTCTCTCTGATCGGCGATCTCCCGGGGAACTCGCCACATCTGGACAAAGCTCTCGTTGAAGTTGGAGATCTTTCCCCTCTCGTCCATCACGAAAATCGCGTCGGCCGCCGAATCGAGCGTGGCCCGCAGGAGGGAGAAGGACTTCTGCAGCTCCCGCTCCGTCCGTTTCTGGCGCGTGATGTCCAGGGAGATGCCGATCACGCCCTTGATCGAATTGTCGGGATTGCGCAGGGGCTCGCAGTGCGAGGCATACGTCCGGCCGCTCCACTCCACCTCGAAGCTCACCGACTCCCCCAGGAGCGCCTTGCGGTGGGCCACGAGCGGCAGGAACTCCGGGTCGGTCGTCCTGAAGAAATCGAAAAGCGTGACGCCGACGAACTGATTCGGCTTGTGGCCGAGACTGGTCAGGGCGGCGCCGTCGGAAGAGGTCAGCCGCAGGTCCGTGTCGGTGGACCAAAGGACGGCCGGCATCTGGTTGACGATGAGCCGCAGCGTCGTATCCCGCTCGTCGATCGCCTCCTTCGCCTCTTCCCGCTCCTTTTTCAGGCGGCGCCGCAACTCAAGCTGGGCGACCACCT